>Ga0209270_1000311_pt1 | contig 120054 bp, 103 predicted proteins | sample MTBAKSrepl1MetaG_FD_187456 | JGI IMG/M metagenome (GOLD analysis project Ga0209270, IMG submission 187456) | Enrichment culture microbial communities from Arthur Kill intertidal strait, New Jersey, USA, that are MTBE-degrading - MTBE-AKS1... | ecosystem: Environmental > Aquatic > Marine >...
GCCCTGCCGGCTGCCCGGCCGGGGATCACGATCCAAAGAGCCGCCATTCCCAAGAGCGCGCAGGCTCCGAGGGCGAGAAAAGGGGCTCTCCAGCCGAAGCGTGCGATAAGCAGGCCGATGAGAGGGATGCCAACGAGCGTGCTGCCGGCCCACACGGTTTCCATGAAACCGACCACCAGCCCGCGGCGCCTGAAAGGAACCCTCTCGCCCACATAGGCCTGCAGCGCGGGGTCGAACATGCTTTTCCCAAGGCCGGCCAGGAAGAGCCCGATGAGGATGACCACGTACCATGGAAGCAGGGCACCGGCCAGCATCCCGGCCGCCAGAGAGCCAAGGCCGGCAAAGAGCATGAGGCGATACCCCCATCGGTCCGCCACGGGACCGAAGAGAAGGCTCAGGAGTCCGGTCACCTGATTGACGGCAATGAGGGAGGTGACTGCGGCCAGGGGAACGCCCAGTCCGCGGCTGAGAGCCGGCGCATAAGGGTAGGGGAAGCGCCTGGCCGTATTGAGAAGAAATCGACAGAGCGATGCCGTCGTTATTTGCGCGATCAAGGAAGCCATTTTCCTTTGAATTAGCCACAGACAGACACAGACTTTTCCCTCTGCCGAACTCGGCAGAGGGAAAAACATTTTTATTTCATGTTGCGGATGCGCACTTCAACCCCCGGGGTGTTTTTCATCAGCTCCACCAGCTTGGAGGTGTCCGTGTCACCGAAATGGTAAGGGTAAAGGATTCCGGGTTTCATGGCCTTGGCCGCATCGGCGACCATGTCGGGCGTCATGGTGTAGGGAAGGTTCATGGGCAGGAAGGCAACGTCGATACGACGAAGGCTTTTCATCTCCGGGGTATTTTCCGTGTCCCCTGCCACATAGACCCTCTTGTCTCCAAAGGTGACGACATAGCCGTTTCCCACACCCTTGGGATGGTACGGCACACCCGGGCTACGCATGTGGACGATGTTATAAGCAGGAACAGCCTCCACCCTGAATCCATCAACCGTCTTCACATCTCCGTTCTTCATGACCACGCCCCCCGAGACCTTGGCGGCGCACGTGTCGGTGAGCACAAGGATGGTTTTTTCAGTGCGGATATGCTCCAGCGCCGCCGTGTCGAGGTGATCGCGGTGTTCGTGGGTGATGAGGATGATATCCCCTTTCGGAAGTTTTGTGTAGTCGGCATACATGCCGACCGGGTCCACGTGGATGATTTTGCCCTGGAAAGAGAACATGAGGGTCCCGTGGCCGATAAAGGTTATCTCAAGGTCTCCCGCCGAGGTTTCGATGAGGTCTTTCTCGAATCCGGTCTGTCCCGCGACGACTGCTGGAGACGCCATGGCCAGCAAGGGGATGATGAACCACATTTGCTTCATACTGCCCTCCTATCAAATCCTTTTCCTGCCGCCGGCAGGGGATGCCCACCTGGGCGCCGCGCTTCAGGATAGACCGTGCCTTTTGGGGGGGCAAGAAAAAAGAGGGAAAACATCTTGACACGACAATCCGTCCTGTAGGATGAAATGCGGATGATGGAAAACGCTGCAGAACTTCGAACCCTAATCAGAAAAGGTGAATGGGACAAACCCACGACGGGCCTTGCGCCCGGATACGTCCAGGCCAACCTCGTCATGCTTCCCCGGGATGAGGCCTTTCATTTCCTCCTTTTCTGCGTGCGCAACCCGAAACCCTGCCCTATTTTAGATGTTTTGGAACCGGGGCAGGCGGAGCCCGGAATTGCGAGAGGAGCGGACCTTCGAACCGACCTGCCGAAATACAGGGTGTACGAGGCGGGCGTGTTGAAATCGGAGATGACGGATGTGAAACCCTTGTTCCACGAAGAGATGGTGAGCTTTCTTCTGGGGTGCAGCTTTTCTTTCGAAGCGGCCATGCTGGCTGCAGGGCTCTCCGTTCGAAACATGGAGGAGGGGAAGAACGTGTCCATGTACATCACGAACCGGCCTTGCACTCCTGCAGGACCGTTTTCCTGCCCCATGGTAGTGAGCATGCGGCCCATGACCCCGGAGCAGGCGATTCGGGCCGTGCAGGTAACCACCCGCTTTCAACTGACCCACGGCGCGCCCATTCACATGGGATCCCCGGAAGCGCTCGGCATCAAGGATTTGAACAACCCGGAATTCGGGGACCCGGTCACGATCCATCCGGGAGAGGTGCCTGTTTTCTGGGCATGCGGGGTCACGTCCACGCTTGCCGCTCTTTCAGCCAAATTGCCCCTCGTGATTACCCACGCTCCGGGCCACATGTTTGTCTCTGATCTGAAAGACGAGCATCTCACCGTGCTTTAGGCAAAGCCTCTTACCCCCTCCCGCCGGACGGCTTTGAGCGCCTTGAGCCTTGACACACCTGGCCGATTTTCATATAGTGCGAAAATCGTTTCGGATTTTGTTCAGGCGGCCTTGTCACGCAAACCCTCTAACCGATTCCTAGGATGATTGCATTAAGCTCCCCGCAGCCGCGGAGACGTTCCGCTTCGCTCCAAAAAAGCTTCGGGGCGACTGGCAAGGGCGAATAAATTCGTAACCGTTGGCGCCCGTCCCGGATTCCCGGTTCGGGCTCATCTTCTAATCCGGCCCTTGATGCTGTCCGGCAAAAACTCTCCCCTCCTCTCCTGGGACGGGACAAAGGGGAGGGGAAGACATTTGAAGTTCATGGATAAGCTAACAGGGGCGCATAAAAGGAGGTATGAGTATGAAGGGAATGATGAGATTCGGTTTGGTGTGGGTGACCCTCGTTGCGATCTTTGGACTCACGGTCCCGGCTGAGGTCTTCGCAGCCGAAGAGATCAAGATCGGCGTTATTTACCCGCTCACCGGCGGGGCGGCCGCTGCGGGCCGTGAACTTCGCGCCGGTGCGGAGCTGGCCGCCGAGATCGCAAACAATGTCATGGCGGACCTCCCCATGACCATGGCCAAGAACGGCGGTGTCAAGGCTCTCGGAGGAGCGAAGATCACCCTCATTTTCAAGGATCACGAAGGCAACCCCACCGTGGGTGCGGACCTGGCCAAAAAACTCATCCTGGATGACAAGGTCCACGGGATTCTCGGCTGCTATCACAGCTCGGTGACCAAAACCGTGAGCGCCGTTTGCGAGCAATACGGTGTCCCGATGATCAATGGCTCTTCAACCTCACCCGATCTGACCCAGAGGGGGTTCAAGTGGTTCTGGCGAACGACGCCTCATGACAAATGGTTCACCAAGGACCTCTTTGAATTGCTCAAGGGTTTGACAGAGGGAAAGGTCAAGGGCGTAAAAGCCGTTCAAAAGAAAGACATTCAAAACGTGGCTTCCGCGTGCGAAAATACCGAGTGGGGATCGCTTGTCACGGAAATGATCAAGCTTTTTGCCGAGGAGTACAAGTACAATCTGAGGAAAACTCTCTTGTACGCGGACAAAGCCACGGATCTTTCGAATGAAGTGCGATCCCTGAAAGCCGCGAGACCTGATGTGATGCTGTTTGCTTCCTACACGTCCGACGCCATCTTGATGATTAAAACACTGAAAGCCGAAAAAATTAAAGCCAAGATCATCTGGGGCCAGGACGCCGGGTTTGAGACCCCCGAATTTCAGAAGACGGTTGGCGACGACATCGTAGGCATCCTCACGAGAACGGTCTTTCTTCCCAAGGTGGTGGAAGTGAAAAAGCTGGCAGGGCAAGTGAACGCGATGTATAAAGCCAAGACAGGCAATGATTTCAGCGGAGCCTCTGCTCGATCCTTTACAGGACTGCAGACGTGGGTGCATGTGCTCGAGAAAGCCGGGTCCACGAAACCCGCGGACATTCAGGCAGCGGCCAATGCCATTCAAATTCCGGGCAGTGAACTGGTGGTCCCCTGGGCGGGCGTCAAGTTTTCCACGACCGGGGACGAGATCGGGCAGAATGTGCTTGGTTCAGGGTTGATCGGTCAGTATCAGAAGGACAAGGACGGCAAGCTGGTCCTCGAGATTGTGTACCCCTTCGACGTGGCCACAGCGAACATGATTTATCCCTTTGCGGCGTGGTAGGGGGTTCTGCGCGCCCAGCGCGAGGAATCTTATGGACATTCTTCTCGGATCCATTGCAGCCGGGATTCTCCTCGGCATGGTGATCGCCCTTGTCGCCCTGGGTCTGACCATCATCTTCGGCGTCATGGACATCGTCAACTTTGCCCACGGCGAGTTCCTGATGGTCGGGATGTACACCGGTCTCCTCACGGCCCAGGCCACGGGAATGGATCCGATTTTCACGCTGCCCGTCGCAGCCGTCGTCGGGTTCCTGCTGGGCGTGCTCTGCTACATGGGCTTTATCAAGTTCCTCCTGAGGGGCCCCATGGTTGCGCAGCTCCTGGGAACCTTCGGCCTCATGCTTTTTCTGAGAAACCTCGCCCTTCTCATCTTCGGCTCGAGCGACAAGACCGTTCACCATGGGATCCTCGTGGGCAAGAGCTTCGATATCGGGATGGGCGTCATCGTGCCGGCCACGAAACTGGCGGCCGCAGGGCTTTCCGTCGTTGCTTTTGCAGCGGTGTGGCTCCTCATGAACCGGACCAAGATCGGGAAGGCCCTGACCGCCACGGCCCTGAATTCCCAGGCTGCGCGCTACATGGGTATTCCCACGGGGAAAATGAACGCCCTGGCCTGGGGCATCGGCGGCGGGTCTGTGACGGTGGCCGGGGCCCTCATCGTCAACTTCTGGGCGGTCAATCCTTTTATGGGACTTCTCTTTACCATGATCGCCTTCGCAGTCGTCGCTCTGGGAGGTTTCGGGAGCGTGCCCGGGGCCTTCTTCGCGGGCTTGGTGGTAGGTCTGATCATGGAGATCCCGGGCTTTTGGGATTTTTTCACCTACACCTTTGACTGGCAGTGGATGGCGGACGTGCCTATGACGTCCTTGAAGTACATGTGGATCTACGTTGCCTACTTCGTGATCATGGTGGTGCGTCCAAGAGGCCTTTTCGGATGGAAGCAGTAAGGAACGCGCTTGATTTTTCCGACTTTCCGCGCATTGATTTGTTCATTGCCGGTGCGGTGTTCCTACTTTTCCTGATCTTTCCTGTGTTTCCCCACTCCTCCTTTGCCATGGCCACCATGATCCAGTTTTTCATGTTTTCGATCTACGGCATGGGGTGGAACACCATCGGCGGCTACGGCGGCCAGGTCGACCTCGGAAAAGCCCAGTACGTAGGGATCGGCGCCTATACCACCGGCGTCATGCTGATCCGCTGGGACGTTCCTTTCTGGTTCTCCATGCCCATCGGAATGGCCATTGCCGTGATCTGGTCCTTCATCATCGGGTACCCGCTTTTCCGGCTCAAGGGACACTACTTCGCGATCGCCACGATTGCGACCTCCCTGGTGCTGAAAGATCTCTTTACCGTGTGGCCTTTTGTGGGGGCGGCCCGGGGTCTCGAAATTTCTCCGATCCGGTTTCCCCCTCCGGATTTTTTACGGCTCATTTTCAAGGAGGACATTCACTATTATTATGTCATCCTCGGCTTCTTCTTTCTGAGCATTCTTTACATGAACTGGTTCCGGAAGTCCCGCCTCGGGTACCAGCTCCGCTGCATCAAGGACAACGAAGACGTGGCCCTGTCACTGGGGATCAACGTGCACTGGGCCAAAATCAAGACCTATGCCATTGCCACGGCTTTCGTGAGCATGGTGGGTTCCTTTCATGTCTGCTACATCAAGGTGATCGAGCCCGTGGACATCATGAGCCTTGACCTGTCCATTCTCATCGCGCTGATGGCGATGCTCGGGGGAGCAGGGTCCTTGTGGGGACCGATCATCGGGGCCGGCGTGCTGATTCCCCTCAAGAGCTATCTCAAGGAATGGCTGGGTGCCGCGGCGGGGCTGCCGGGCATCGATCTGATCCTCTATTCGGTGATCATCATGGTCGTTTCAGCCTTTGAACCCCGGGGGATCTGGGGGATCGTTGAAAAGGCCCGGCGGAGGAAGCGTCGCTGATGGCATTTCTGGACGTGCAATACCTGACCAAGGCCTTCGGCGGCCTCAGGGCAAACGACAACATCTCCTTCTCCCTGGAAAGGCACGAACTCGTCGGCCTCATCGGCCCGAACGGCGCCGGCAAGACCACGCTCTTCAACTGCATCTCCGGGCATTATCCCCTCACCTCGGGAAGGATTGTTTTCGACGGTGAGGACATCACGGAGTTGAAAGCCCATGACGTATCGAGGCGGGGTATTGCGAGAACCTTTCAGGTTTACGTGGCCTCGGGGGACCTGTCGGTCAGGGAGAAGGTGATGGTGGGGTGCTTCATGCACACCCACTCGAGGAGCAAGGCCGGCTCCAAAGCCGAGAGGATTTTAAAAGACCTGGGGCTTCACGACCTGCGCGACGATCTTGTCAGCGAGTTGCCGGTGGCTGCCCAGAAGCGGGTGACCATGGCTACGGCCCTCGGCACGGAGCCCAAATTGCTTTTGCTCGACGAGGTGGCGGCAGGACTGAACACGATGGAGATCGATGAGATCCTGGCGAGCATCCGGCACGTTCACAAGGACATGGGTGTCACCGTGATGCTCATCGAGCATGTGATGGAACTGGTGATGAAGGTCAGCGAAAGGGTCATCGTGCTGGATTACGGCGAAAAGATTGCGGAGGGGCCGCCTGAGGCCATTGCCAAGGATCCCAGGGTCATCAAGGCCTATTTGGGGGAAAGGTATGTAAAAGGAAGAATGGAGTGATGGAGTAACGCAAGAAAACCCAAGATCACCAGTACTCCAGTATTTAGGTATTCCAATACTCCGGGATTGACTAATGACTGACCCCATTCTGACCATAGACGCCATCCGCGTTCGCTACTCCGGATTGCCGGTGATTCACGGGATTTCCCTGGCCGTGAATGCCGGCGAGACGGTCTGTGTCGTCGGCTCCAACGGGGCGGGAAAGTCGACCATCCTGAGGGCCGTCATGGGCTCACAGCCCGTATTCGAGGGCCGGATCCTGTTCAGGGGGCAGGAAATCCAGAAGCTCAGGACAGAGCAGATCGTGCGCCTGGGAATCATCTACGTGCCCGAAGAGAAGATGCTGTTCCGGCCCATCTCGGTGGAGGAGAACCTTCTTCTCGGCGCCTACACCCTGGATGACGAGGACCAAATCAGAAAGAACCTCGAATTCGTCTACACCCTCTTTGCCCCCCTCAGAAACCGGCGCCTGCAGGCTGCATCCACCCTGTCCGGAGGGGAGCAGCAGATGGTGGCCATCGGCAGGGGCCTCATGTCCAACCCAAGCATTCTCATGCTCGACGAACCCTCCCTGGGACTCGCTCCTATCCTGGTTGATGAGGTGCTCGATACGGTGCGACGCCTCAAAGAACAGGGGATGACGATTCTTCTCGTGGAGCAGAACGTGCGGGAGGCCCTGGACCTGGCCGACAGGGGCTATGTGCTTCAGACAGGGAGGATTGTCGCGCAAGGAACCGGGAAAGAGTTGCTGGAAGGCGACCTGTTCCGCGCCGCCTTTCTGGGCATTTGATCATGCGGAAACCGGCAGGCGTCAACTTAGTGCCTGTCACACAATCGGTTGACTAACTCGCTCTGGGAAGCGTTCGCCCTGAGGTATCGAAGCCTGTCCTGAGCTTGTCGAAGGGGGCGAACGCCTGCGTTCATGCTTCGATGTCTCAGCATGACCGTGCGGGACTTTTTACCGTGAAAATCCCCCCTGGCCCCCCTTTTTCAAAGGGGGGAAGTTGGGCAGGTCGAAGATCCCGGCGACGGGGCGACTCCCTCGATCTTCCTCGAGACCGTGAGGGTCTCGAACGGCCCGCCTGCCCTTGGTCGGCACGGAGGCCGATCCCTACAAGGCCATTCGCCCGGCCGGTGCATTTTCACGGTAAAAAGTCGCAAACCCCGTTTTTCGTCATTCCGGCGAAAGCCGGAATCCAGTGTTTCTAAGGCCTTACAAAATACCTGGACCCCGTTTTTCAACGGGGTGACGACTTTTTACGAAGCCGTCAAACTTCTCGGGTCAAAAAACCAAGTAGTGAGAAAGGAGATGAAAATCATGAAGAACCGAAATGGACTTGTGGGTGTGGCTCTTGTTTTTCTCGTACTGCTGCTGTCGGTTGGTCAGGTTCATGGTCAGGCCGGAAAGGACTGGCCCAAGATTGTCACCATCGGCGGGGCGCCCGTGGGCGGCACAGGCTACATTTATGCCGGTGGAGTCGCTAAAATCATGCATGACAAGATGGGCGTCAATGCCTCGGTGGAAGTGACGGGCGGCCCGGTCCACAACACGCAACTGACCCAATCCAAGGACGTGACGATCGCCGGTGTGAGCGCTCCCGCCATCTACGAGGGCTGGCACGGAACCGGATGGGCCAAAGGAAAAAAACACGAGGCCATCCGGGGGATCTTCCCCATGTACAACACGTACTTTCAGATGTATGCCATGAAAAAGACGGGCATTCAGGGGCTGAAGGACCTCAACGGCAAGAGCGTCGGAGTCGGCCCCACGGGTGGGACCTCCGCTTTGCTCTGGCCCCAATTCCTGGCGGCCCTGGGAATCAAACCGGGCCGGCTTGTCAATGCAAGCTCTTCGGACCTGGCCGATCAGCTCAAAGACGGGCTGATTCAAGCCAATGCCCAGTCCGTGGGAATCCCGTGGTCTACGATCGTGGAAACGGAGACCATGAACGATCTGACGGTCCTGGGCATCTCGAAGGAGGATATGAGCAAAATCATCGAGAAGTTACCCTATCTGTCGCCGGGTCTGATTCCCAAGGGCATATACAAGGCCAACAAGGATATGGCCATCGACACGCTCACCTTCTGGAGCTTCTACATCACCCACAAGGATGTCCCTGAGGACTTCATCTACGCCCTGGTCAAGAACGTCCTGGATAATCATGACATGATGATGGCGACCCACAAGGCTGCCAAGGAAACCTTGCCGGAAAACATCGTTTACAGTCCGATTCCGCTGCACCCCGGCGCGGTGAAGTACTACAAAGAGAAAGGGGTGAAGATTCCTGACAAAATCATGCCGCCGAAGTGAAAGAGCGTATCGGGGAGAGAGCAGGAAAGGAGTGAACACGGCGGTACAGGGTGGAGCAGGAAAAAGAAGCAGACATCAGGCTGGACAAAATCAAGGACATTGAGCTGGCCCCCAAGAGGGAACTCGTCGGGCTCATGGGCCATGCCGTTTTCCTGATCGGCGTGGCCATGAGCCTTTTTCACGTGGTCGTCCTGATTTTCTGGCCCATTGATCCCTGGTACCTTCGGAGCCTCCACATCGCTTTCGGAGCGGTCCTGATCTTCGCCCTGGTGCCCGGCCGTCCGGGCGCTTCCATGAAGCGAATTCCCGTGATCGACTACCTGCTCATGGGTTCCATCATTCTCCCGGTCCTTTACCTCTTTGTCGAGTTCGATGGCTGGATCTTCCGCTGCGGGGTCACGCCGACCAGGACCGACGCCGTCTTTGCGTTTATATTCGTGCTGGGAGTCCTGGAAATGGCCCGCCGGTCCACGGGCTGGGCCCTGCCAATCATCGCCGTGGTTTTCATTCTCTACAGCCATTTCGGGCCCTACCTGCCGGGTCTTTTTCAGCACAGGGGATACAGTTGGGCCAGGATGATGACCTTCCTCTTCAGCCTGGACGGCATTCTGAGCATCCCCATTTTTGCTTCTTCCCATTACATCTTTTTTTTCATTCTCTTTGGGGCCTTCCTTGAAGCCTCGGGGCTGGGCATGTTCACGGTCGAATTTGCCCGGGCCGTGGCAGGCAGCCGCCGGGGCGGGCCGGCCAAGGTCTCCATCGTCTCCAGCGCCCTGATCGGGACGACTTCGGGTTCATCGGTGGCCAACGTGATGGTGGACGGCGTATTCAACATCCCTTTGATGAAGGCCAGCGGCTTCCGCTCCGCGGTGGCATGCGCCATTGAAGCCATGAACAGCTCGGGCGGGCAGATCGTGCCCCCGGTCATGGGCGCCGGTGCTTTTCTCATGGCTGAAATCCTCGGCCTCCCCTACTGGCAGGTGGCTCTGGCCGCCGTGATTCCCGCGGTCCTGTACTACAGCGCAGCCTACTGGATGATTGATCTCTACGCCGCCAAGATGGGGTTGGTCGGGATTCCCAGGGACCAGCTTCCCTCCGCGTCCGGGCTTTTGAGACAGCGTGGCTATCTTTTTGTGCCCTTTCTGGTTCTCATCTACAATCTCATGGTGGTTCAGATGTCGCCCTTCAGGTCCGCGGCATGGGCCATACTCGTTTTGCTGGTGTTGAGTTGGCTCAAGGCTGAAACCCGCATGGGACCGAGGAGAATCGTCAAGACCCTTTCGGCCGGAGCCAGAAGCTCCATGGAAATCATTGCGACCTGCGCGGCGGCCGGCGTCATCCTGGGGGTCATCGCCCAGACGGGTCTGGGGATGAAAGCGGCCCTGATCATTCTCAGTTACTCCAAAGGGCATTTGCTTCTCGCCCTTGTTTTCACCATGCTGATCGCCATCATCCTGGGCATGGGTTTGCCGACCACGGCCGCGTATGCCATTTCCGCGTCGGTCCTCGCTCCGGGCCTGATCAAAATGGGCGTGGATCCGATTGCCGCCCATCTCTTCATTTTCTACTTCGCCTGTCTTTCACCCCTGACGCCGCCCATGGCTGTTGCGGCTTATGCGGCGGCCGCCATCGGCAAGGCCAACTTCTGGGACGTGGGCTGGCTGTCCGTGAAATTCGCCCTGGCGGGTTTTCTGGTGCCCTACATGTTTGTGTATGGTCCGGCCATGGTTCTCAAAGGGGCTTCCTGGGAAATCGTCCTGGCATTGATCTCCGGGCTTGCCGGCACCTTTGCCCTGTCCGCGGCCGTTCAAGGGTATTTTGCCGGCAACCTGGGTCACGCCCTTCGCGCCGTTCTCCTCATCGTTTCCCTGCTCCTGCTCAAGCCGGGATGGCTCACCGACGCTGTGGGGTTCATCGTCCTCACCGGGGTATTCCTCCTGCAAGGGAAAAAAAGAACGCAGCCCGTCACACGATAAGAACCATTGAGTATTGACCCGGGACCGGAAATCCCCTATGGTTGGCATCACGTAAAACGCTATCTCCGGTTGCTCGATTGACGTTCCGTCGGCTCCGACGTTGAATCCTCACTGAATTTCTCTTCTTCCACCGGACCTGTAAGAAAAAGCGTTTCGGTCTTTCCAATCGGGCATAGCGAACTCGGGTCACGCCGAGCGCTTTCAAGAGACGCCAAGAAGGATGAGTGACACGAAAGGAATTGATGATGGAGCGCCAAGATCACAGGGAGGTTCGGGGGCATCCTGCTCCGCACAACGGGATGATCCTTGTCACAAGGAAAACAAAGAAAGGGGAAGAAGCCCTCGGAGAGAGCGAGAAGCGGTATCGTCTTCTTGCTGAGAATGTTTCGGATGTGATCTGGATCCGGGACATGAACCTGCAATTCACCTACATCAGTCCGTCGGTGGAAAGGCTGACAGGCTACTCGGCTGAAGAAGCCATGAACCTTTCTTTAGAGGAAACCTACACGCCCGAGTCCATTGAAGAAGCGAGAAAGGTGTTTGCGGAGGAACTCTTGATCGAGAGGCAGAAAGAGGCAGATCCGCGAAGGGTTCGCACCCTGGAGATGGAAGGGTACTGCAAGGATGGTTCCAGGATATGGACCGAAGCGGGCATGCGTTTTATGCGGGACTCCAACGGCCGGGTAGCCGGAATTCTCGGGATTTCCCGGGACGTCACGAGGAGGAAGGAAGCCGAGGATGCTCTCCGTAAGGCGCAGGAAGAACTGGAAAGCCGGGTGGAAAAAAGAACGGCGGAACTGAAAAAAGCCAATGAAGAACTTGAAGCGCGAAGAAAAAAACTGGAAGAAGCAAACACGGCTTTGAAAGTCCTGCTGGATAGAAGGGAAAAGGACAAAAAGGAATTGGAAGAGAGTTTGCTGCTCAACATTAAGAGCCTTGTTTTGCCCTACCTGGAAAGCCTGGAGGCGAGCAATCTCGATGAAAAGCAAAGATCGCTCATGGAGGTCCTGGAATCCAACCTCAACGGAGCGATTTCCCCCCTGATTCGCCGATTGTCTTCGAAATACCTGGGGCTTAGCCCGACAGAGATCAGGGTGGCGGATCTGATTCGGCAGGGCAGAAGCAGCAAGGAGATAGCCCGGCTGCTGGGGCTTAGCCATCGAACGATTGAGGCTCACCGGGAAAAAATCAGGGAGAAAATCGGCATTAAAAACAAAAAGATAAACCTCCGTACCCGCTTGATGTCCGTAAGCTGACACCTAAAAAGCATCCGCAATTTTACCCGAAAAAAATGGGGTTGAGAAACCTTTACCCTGCCATTATGATCCTCCCACCAGGTGCGGGGTTTCCCCAATTGTCAGCCTTCAGCGAATGAAACTATTCCCTCTGAAAAATCTCTTTGGCATGTCCAATGGAGAAATTTTGAAACCAGAAGATTTGACTCTCCCCGAAGAGATTCTCGAACAGGCGGCGAAGTGCCTCAAGGGTCATTCCTGCCTCAAGGCGCGAAAGAGGGATACGTGCGAGGTTGACTATAGCGTTCAAGAAGGGGTTGTTTTTATCAGGGAAAGGGAAATGACTCCGTGCTTCTACTACAACTGTTTTGGGAACTCACACTTCTGCGCTTGCCCTGTCAGAAAGAAAATCTACCTCGAATACCAAATTTAGCCACATCGGCTCGGAAAGCTGATCAGTCTTGACATTTCTTGCGGCGTGCGCATAATAGTGTGCATTGAGATGCATTCAGGATCACAAGTCCGGCGAAACCCGGGCTTTGTTTTTTTTAGGAGAAGATCGGTGAAAATAGGACTCATTGGTTTGTCGGGATCAGGCAAAACGACCATTTTCAATGCACTGACAAAGCTGGAGGTGCCGGTCGCGGCTCAATCATACGGCAGGGCCGAACCCAATGTGGGGGTGGTGAGGGTGATGGACGAGCGGGTGACCCGGCTGTCTGAGATTTATCTTCCACGGAAGACCGTTTACGCCTCGGTTGAATTTGTCGATTTCACGGGCCTGGCCGAGGGTGCCGGCAGGGGTGCGGCTTTTTCGGCCGCGGCCGTAGGCACGATCAAGACCATGGATGCCCTGACGCTGGTGATTCGAAATTTCGAGGACGAATTTACCGGGCCCCCGGTGCCGCTCGAAGACCTTCGCCATATCAACGAGGAACTCCTGCTCGCGGATCTCATGGTGGTTGAAAACCGCCTCGAGCGCATCGACAAGGGCAACCATCGGGGCCAGCATACTGAGGCGGTCGCGAGGGAGGAAAAGATTTTGCGCAAGATTCTGAAAAGATTGAACGAAAATCAGGCTGTTCGGGACATGATTCTTTCTCCGGACGAAGAAAGGATGGTTCGAGGATTTCAGTTCCTCACGAAAAAGCCTCTCATGGCCATTCTGAATTCCGATGAAACGCGGTACGGGAAAAACGAGCCCCTGCTGGAGGAAATTTCCAAGACCTGCAGGGTTATCGAATTCGCCGGCAAGTTCGAGATGGAGTTGAGCCGCCTGGACGAGGATGAAGCAGTGCTTTTCATGGAGGACATGGGCATCCGGGAATCAGCCTACCGCAGGCTCACGACCCTGGCCTATGAGACGCTGGGATACATCAGTTTCTTTACCGTAGGCTCCGACGAAGTCCGGGCATGGAATGTGCGCGATGGAAACACGGCTCTTGACGCTGCTGCAACCATCCACTCGGACCTTGCCAGGGGGTTCATCCGTGCCGAGTGCTTTTCATACCGCGACTTCCTTCAGTGCGGATCAGAAAAGGGTATCCGCGAAACAGGACTTTTTCGGCTGGAAGGAAAAGATTACCGCGTTCAAGACGGAGACATCCTGAGCATCCGTTTCAATGTCTGAGATGCCAAAAAACTTGACTCCAGGACATAAATTGTTAAAAATGTAAGGCTAGTATTGACCCAAGAAAACATAAACCGGGAGGCCTGGATCAAGTGGTGGATTTCCTTGGTTCGGGCTTTTTTCGTATAGGAGGGTAAACACGCCAGCATGCCGAATTCGATCATCACCGGGACGGGCAGCTATATTCCCACGCGGGGCGTGCCCAATGATCACTTCTTGAACCACAGGTTTTATGACAGCGACGGCACGGAGTTTAACACCCCAAATGCCGAGATCATCGAGAAGTTCCGCGACATCACCTGCATCAACGAAAGACGATATGTGACGGATGAGCTGAACACGTCCGACATCGCTTTTATCGCCGCTGAGCAAGCGCTGGAAGGCGTTGACAGGGAAAGTCTTGACTACATCATCGTCGGTCAGAATCTGGGGGATGTGAGAGTCGATGATCGTAGATGTGACATGGTTCCCACGATCGCGGCCAGGGTGAAGAACAAACTCGGGATCAAGAATCCTTACACCGTTGCCTTTGATGTCCCTTTCGGTTGTGCGGGCTGGCTCCAGGGTACGATCATCGCCGACTACTTTATCCGGTCGGGAGATGCGAAAAAGGTCCTGGTCATCGGCGCTGAGACCCTTTCGAGGGCTTCGGATCCCCATGATCGGGACAGCATGATTTATTCCGACGGCGCGGGTGCGGTTCTGCTCGATGCCACGGACAGCAACGTGGGTATCCTTTCCCATGTGTCGAGATCCGATACGTTTGAAAATGTGAATCTCCTGTGGCTCGGGAAGTCATCAAACCCCTCCTGCAACGGCCAGAGGCTGTATATCAAAATGGATGGTCATGAAATCTACAAGTACGCGGTGAGGACGGTACCCGAAGTGGTGAAAAAAAGTCTCGACAAGGCCGGGCTGACTCTCACCGATGTGAACAAGGTGCTCATCCATCAGGCCAATCAGAAGATGGACGAAGCGATCTTGAAGAGGCTTTTCAAGCTGTATAAGGTCGAGGAGATCCCTGAGCACATCATGCCCATGACCATTTCCTGGCTCGGCAACAGCTCGGTTGCAACCCTGCCCACGCTTTACGATCTGCTGCAGCGGGGTAAGCTGAACAACCACAGGCTCCGTTCCGGGGACATCGCCGTTTTTGCCTCTGTCGGAGCAGGCATGAACATCAATGCCATGGTTTACCGCATGCCGTAACGTCGGTTCCTGCTTCCGGCGTCACCCTTCATCCGCATTCCAAAATCGATCTCCAAACTTTTGCCTTTCAAGCTTGACGCGTTCGTAAAAAGTCGTCACCCCGTTGAAAAACGGGGTCCAGGTATTTTTTAAGTCGATAAAAACACTGGATTCCGGCTTTCGCCGGAATGACGAAAAACGGGGTTTTCGGACTTTTTACCGTGAAAATGCACCGGCCTGGCGAATGGCCTTGTAGGGATCGGCCTCCGTGCTGATCCAAGGAACGGGATGCCCTTCGAGAACCTCAGGGTCTCGAGGAAAATCGAGTGAGTCGCCCCGTGGCCGGGATCTTCGACCAGCCCTACTCCTGTTTTCCTGAGCGCTCATCACTGAATTTCGTGCTCTTTCTTGCGAATTTCTATCTTCAGGTCATTTCGACCGTAGGGAGAAATCTTTCCCGAATCGGATCAAAGATTTCTCAGTCGCTTCGCTCCTTCGAAATGACAGGCGGTCTAATGCAAGCCTGAACCAGGCGAGAATCCTGAAGAATCCTTCTGAAAAAGGTTGTAAATTTAGGAGATCTAAGGCACTTATGGGGGCATCGATGGCTTAAGATTGTCATCTCTGAAGGGGGAAGCAGCCCATGAACGAAAAGAAAACCTGGAAAGGGGGCGAGCTGGTCGTCCGGGGGCTGAAACAGGAAGGCGTAAATTGCGTCTTCGGGCTTTCGGGAGGGCATATCGCCGGAATCTTCGATGCGTGCATCGACTACGGCACGAGGCTCATCGACACCCGCCATGAGGAGGCCGCGGTGAACATGGCGGAGGGATGGGCAAGATTCACGGGAAAGGCGGGCGTGGCTTTCGTGACAGCCGGGCCCGGCGTGGTCAACGCTTTCCCGGGTGTGGCGGTAGCCATGCAGAGCGGCTCGCCGCTCGTGGTCATTGCAGGAAGGAGTTCCCTGGAGAGAAGAGACCTCGGAGCCCTGCAGGACATGGATCAGGTGGAGGTCATGCGCCCTGTGACCAAGTGGGCGCGCAGCGTCTATCAGACGAGCAGGATCCCTGAATACATCTCAATGGCTTTCCGCCAGGCCGTGAGTGGAAGACCGGGACCCGTTTTTCTCGAAATCCCGGTGGACGTGATGGATGCAGGGGCCGGGGAGCAGGACATCGCGTGGCCCCAGGGTTACCGAACGGATTACAGGCCTTCAGCCAATCCGGAGGCCCTCGGCAAGGCCGTCGATCTGCTCAAGAACGCCGAACACCCGGTGGTCGTCGCCGGGGGCGGGACCTGGTGGTCGGGTGCGGGCGAGGAACTGCGCGCTTTTGCGGAAGCTACAGGAATACCGGTCTACACCAGAAGCACGGCCCGGGGAGTCATCCCCGATGATCATCCTCTTTGCGGGGGTTTCTTCCCTGCAGGGCTCATGCAGGCGGATGTGGCGCTGGTCGTGGGTACGCGCCTGAACTGGACCATCGGGTATGGCCGGCCGCCGCTATTCAACCCGGATCTCAAGGTGATCCAGGTGGACATCGTCCACGAGGAAATCGGGAAAAACCGCAGGGTGGACGTGGGCATCACCGGTGACGCACGGGCCGTTCTTAAAGATCTTCGCAAGGCTCTGGAGGGTAAGTGCCGGGTGGCAAAGGACTGGGTGACCACGGTCAAGTCCATGATGGCTGTAGTGAGAATGCAGTACGCAAGCAATGTGAAGGAGGATTCCGCCTTCATCCATCCTGTCCGGCTATGCCAGGAACTCCGCAGGGTCCTGCCCCGGAATGCCCTGGTTGCAGTCGACGGGGGAGATATTGCCGTGATCGCCAATTTGATGATGGATGCTTTTGGACCGGGATCTCTCATGTGGGTAGGGGGGTTCGGCCATCTTGGGGTGGGGATCCCCTATGGAATTGCCGCAAGACTGGCCCATCCGGAAAGAAAAGTGGTGGTTCTCACCGGAGACGGATCCGTCGGGTTTTCGTTCATGGAATTCGACACGGCCGTTCGCCACAACGTGCCCTTTGTGACCGTTGTGTCCAACGACGCCGGTTGGGGCCAGATCCGGCGGGGCCAGATCAGGAGATACGGCAAAGACCGGGTCGTTGGGTCGAATCTGGGCTTTAGACCTTACCACGAAATGGTCAAGGCCATGGGCGGATACGGAGAGGCGGTGGAGCGTCTCGATGACTTGGAGGCAGCATTGGACCGTGCCTTTGCAAGCAACCTGCCTGCCTGCATCAACGTGACCATCGATCCGGAATTCGAATTCGGCGGAATGGATTTTCCCTGGCCGATCACGTAGTCTATCCGCTCCCATGCACCCAGCCTCTTTTTTCTTGAGGGGGTACCCGGAGTGATTTCTTTAGACCTGCCCCTTCTTGTAAAGGGCGATCGAGGGGCCGTCCGACAACTTAAAATCGCTTTCCTCATCGCCTCGTGCCGTCATTGCGAGCGACCGAAGGGAGCGTGGCAATCCAAGCGAAGCGCCGTCCCGAGCAAAGGCGAGGGATCTCCTCGAAGGGCGAAAGATCCTTCGATCCGCCTGCGGCGGCCTCAGGACGACTCGCTACTCGAGTCGGATTGCTTCGGTCGTTACACTCCCTCGCAATGACCGTTCCGACTGAGTGGTGAGGAGTTGTCGGACAACCTCCCGAGGGGGATTTCTGCAAATTTCCCTCCCCTGGTGGGAGGGGACAAAGGGGAGGGGGGAAGGGCAAGTATGGACCCGTCAGCGATTGACCAGATCCGGCTCAACTTCAGTCCCCAGAGCATCCTGGCCATGAACATCGTCATCGGCTTGATGATGCTCGGGGTGGCCCTTGAACTCAAGCTCGAGGACTTCAAACGAATTTTCCTGTCGCCCAAGGCGCCGGTCATCGGCTTGGGCGCCCAGTTCATCCTTCTCCCGGCCTTCACCTTTCTTCTGACTTTGATCATACGGCCTGCCCCGTCCATGGCCCTCGGCATGATTCTCATCGCCGCATGTCCCGGCGGCAACCTTTCAAACATCATGACCTACCTGGCAAGGGGGAACGCGGCCGTCTCCATCAGCATGACCGCTGTGTCGACGGCGGCCGCCATTGTCATGACGCCCCTCAACCTCGCCCTGTGGGGCAGCCTCAATCCGTCCACCGCAGTGATTTTGCGCCGGGTGAGCCTCAACCCCTTTGACGTGTTTACGACCATCGTCCTGATTCTGGGTATCCCTTTGGCGACAGGCATGCTGGTCTCCGGTATCCTCCCCTCCCTTGCCGCCAGGATCCGGAAGCCCTTCAAGATAATCTCGTTCGTGATCTTCATCGGCTTTGTAACCGTAGCGCTTTCCGCCAACTGGCAGGTCTTCCTGAAAGTGATCGGGCTGGTGGCCTTTGTCGTTTTTCTGCACAACGCGCTGGCCCTCAACCTCGGCTACTGGTCCGGCCGTTTTCTCGGTCTGGGCGAACGCGACGTGAGGGCCGTCGCCATCGAGGTGGGGATTCAGAACTCGGCCCTGGGATTGATCCTGATCTTTGATTTTTTCGAGGGCCTGGGGGGCATGGCCATTGTGGCCGCATGGTGGGGCATCTGGCACATCATCTCGGGACTCACCGTGGCCGGTTTCTGGTCCCGCAGGCCGGTGTAGGATGTTTCACCACAGAGGCACAGAGGACACAGAGGTGGAGGAATAGTTTTTCGTCTATCGGGAGATACCGATAGACGAAAAGATCCTCTCAAAAGAAACTGATGATGCGGCGTTCTCCATGGACAGATTCTTGCAGATTCGAAGATGAGCCTATTTCATTATGATTCTAGAACAATTGTGGTTTGAAGAGGTATGGCCTCCGTGGTGGTGCAAATCACATGTGAGAGGAGTTGTGTCAGTCTCCGCCGAAGGCGGACGAGCACCTTGCCCTTTCGCGGTATCTCCCGCGAATGGGCAAAAACTCTCTTCTCTGTGTTCTCTGTGTCTCTGTGGTGAAAACTGATGGAAAGAAAGCAATCCGTATTTGTCACCGGCGCCGCCGGCTATATCGGCAGGCAGCTCGTTGAAGCCCTGGCCTCCGAGAGAGGGCGTTTCGAGACCATCGTCGCGGACGATGTGCGCGACACACCCCAGCAGGAGCGACACCCAGGCGTCGAATACCTCTCGCTCGACGTTCGATCAAAGGATTTGGCCGAGATCCTGTCGAGTTTTCACATCGATGTCGTGGTGCACCTTGCCACCATCGTCACGCCGGGAAAAAAATCCGATCGCGAGTTCGAATATTCCGTCGATGTGCTGGGAACTCAAAACGTGCTGGAAGCCTGTGTCGAAGCCCATGTCAAGAAGATCATCATCACCAGCAGCGGCGCCGCATATGGCTACCATGCCGACAACCCGGCATGGCTGGAGGAAGATCACAAACTCCGCGGCAACTCAGAGTTCGCGTACTCGGATCACAAGCGCCTCGTGGAGGAAATGCTTGCCCGTTACCGCAAGGAGCACCCCGAACTGAAACAGCTCGTCTTCCGTCCCGGGACCGTCCTCGGAGAGACCGCCGACAACCAGATCACCGCGCTTTTCAAAAAGCCTGTCATCATCGGGCTCATGGGAGCGGCTTCACCCTTTGTCTTCATATGGGACAAGGATGTGGTCGCCTGCATCATGAAAGGAATCAAGGAAGATCTCACCGGCATCTACAACCTTGCCGGGGATGGGACCCTCACCATGCGCGAGATCGCTTTCCTCTTGGGCAAACCATACGTACCTTTTCCGGTGAGGCTGATGAGTGCGTCGCTGTGGATTTTGAAGAAGCTGGGACTGACCCAATACGGTCCCGAGCAGGTGGGTTTTCTCCGTTATCGCCCGGTCCTGAGCAACCGGCGCCTCAAGGAGGTCTTCGGCTACACCCCCCAAAAGAGCACCCGCGAAGTCTTCGAATTCTACCTCCATCGAACCACCGGACTCCATCGTTAGGGAACGTAGCACCGATTCCGTGTCCTGAATAGAAAAACGGAGTGCCTTTTGGTGTTGACTATTCCTGAGATATGATCTTACTATTGATGACGTAGGTTTCAACGGTGCGCGAAACCGGAAGTCCCCATTCCTTCGGATTCGTATTGTTCCTGCCCTCAATCTGAACATCGAAGTCCCGGTCAAGTTTTTCCAGTTATAAGCTCTTGTTATCACGAGGAAGCATGCCATGGAGATTCCTCTGAAGATGTGCCTACTTTTCTCCCCGCCGGCAGGAAGAGCCACCGTCGGGGAGGTGTGGAGACAAGGACGTCGCCAAGAACCCTTTTCCGGGAGGGCCGATTCTGGAACGAGCCCGTCCAAGGTGCCAAGCACCTGCAAGAAAGGAGGTCGTCATGGAGAAGCCCATCATCACCTATGAGGCCTTGATTCGGATCACCAAAGCTCTGTCGGTGATCAGGGATCCTGAGGAGATCGTCCTGGTTGCCGTTGAGGGCGTGACCCATGCCCTCAATGTCAAGGGTTGCACCCTGTTCCTTTTCAGTCCAAGGAGTGAAGAGCTGAAGCTGGCCGGCAGCTTCGGCCTGAGCGACGAGTACCTGGACAAGGGGCCGGTGAGTTCTCTTCGCTCCATCGCGTCATCCCTTCGAGAGGGCCAACCGGTCGCGATCTTCGATGTGGCCGACGACCCTCGGATCCAGTACCCAGAGGCTGCGCTGAAGGAAGGGATCGCTTCCATCCTTTCCGTGCCGATCACCATCGGGGAAAGAATCATCGGGAGCATGAGGGTTTATACCGCCGAACCGTGGGAGTTCACGTTCAATGATGTGAATTTCGTCCAGGCAGTTGCCCAGGTGGTCGGCATGGCCCTGGAGATGTGCCGGGTCAACAGGGGACTGAAGGACAGCATCGACATCCTGAAGACCATGCGAGATCCCAAGACCCTGAAATACAAAAGGCGAACCCCGTATGAAGGCGTTCCGAAGAGCTTCACGAGCGACGAGATCGCTCAACCCGGAGTCTAATATTGAAGAGCATGTCTTCGAACCCAAGTCCTCAAAATTCCGCTAGGAGACTGTCTGGCTACCTGCGTCCGCTCTCCTGGTGGGAAGGTTTAACGGGGGGAGGGGTACCCTTGCCCTCACCCGTCAGAGAGTGTGCCGCAATGCAAAGAAACCGTCATTCCGGACGAACGATGTAGTGCATCGCGAGATCCGGAATCCAGAAAAAGTAAATGAGTTCAGGAAATCCTGGATCCCGGCTCGCGCCCCGTTCCACGGGGCTTGGCCGGGATGACGAATTACGGCACTGTCTCTTGGGGGAGAGGGGAAGAGCTTCCCCCGCACTTGTCGAAGATTTCGGTACCGCCGGGGATACGGGGGTGAGGGGAATGGGTTGCGATAGAGGAAATGGCGGCAGTAACTATTTCGCAGCTTCCGGGCGTTGCAACATGACCGATTCATCTACACTGCGCAGGTGCAGGTCCCGTTGGGGAAAGGCGATCTCGATATTCGCTTCCCGGAATCTCCGGTCGATTTCCTGGTGAATCTGTGACCTTACATTCAGTCTCTGATCAACATCGATGACCCAGACGCGAAGCTCGAACTCCAGGGAGCTCTCCCCGAAACTGAGGAACAGCACCTGAGGTTCGGGCCTTTTAGCCACCCATGGGTTTTCCTTGCCACACGCCGTCAGCGTTTCTATCACCCGAGGAACGTCGGATCCATAGGCTACGCCGACAGGGACTTGAAGACGGGCTCGACGATTGCTCAGCGTCCAATTTATGACCTCATCGTTGACGAGATTGGCGTTGGGAATGATCAGATCCGCCTCGTCGAAGGTGGTGACGGTTGTGGATCGAAGGCCGATTCTTTTGATCAAAGCCCATCGCTCACCGATTTCAACCATGTCTCCCACCCTGACAGGCCGTTCAAAAAGCAGGATGATGCCGCTCACGAAATTGTTTACGACCCCTTGCAAACCAAAGCCGATGCCCACGCCGAGGGCGCTCAGCATGATGGTGAGTTTCGTGAGGTCCAACCCGAGCACCGATAGGGCCAACATGAAGCCCAAGAAAACAATGACATAGTGGACCAATCTTGCCATTGCAAGCCTGACTCCTGTTTCCACCTGACGCCTTGCTAAAACTTGGTCCGTGAGAAGTTTTTGAACAATCCTGGACGCTAGAAGAGATGAATAAAGGATGCTTGCTACAACAATCACCAAGCCAACACTAATCCGCTGCGAACCCAGTTTAAAGCCAAGTGCCAGCACACCTTGGGTCGCTTCTCCCAGCGTATCGTAAACTCTCCAGATGTAGAGAACTCCAGGTAGGAAGAGGAGCCCCCATAGGAGCAGGTCGATAAAGACTTCCGCTCGGCGAATGACGGTATCTGCATCTCTGTACAGCGTTGCGGTTCGGCGGAGTGGAGAGGAGCGGAACAGCCATTCCAATGCTCCGCGAATCACGTACCTGAACAACAAGAAGGCAACTACAAGGGCTATCGAAGATATCGAAGACACGAACAAATAAGCAGCCGGTGTATGTTTACCCAGGAGCTGCAGAATGATGGTGACAGCCATCAAGAGAAAAACGGCGCGAAACAGCGCGGTATAAAGGCGCGCATCTTTACGACGCGCGCTTTGCTTTGCCCACTGCAAACAGAAGGCAAGACCAACCAGCGCAGTTAAGACCAGGTACAGCCGGAACAGTGGGAGCGGCAGTCTGATCCATTCCAATAGTCGGGTGACGATCAGAACAATGACCAATCCGTAAACAAGATGAAGTCTCTCGGATGGCTCATTCAAGCCTCCTACAAGTCTGGCAAAGGAAATCATGCCGACGGTTATGACGATCAATTTCCAGGTGGGTAAAACCCCCATATACTCATAAAGCCCCATGGTGGCCATAGCACCGAGAAACAGTGCGGCGGAAAAAGGCCGTGCCGCAATCAACCCCCAGCGTTTTGATTCTTTCAACACCTGCCGGTTCCGGTAGACGGCGATGATCACGAAAAGAGAAAGCAAAATTTGGAGGGAAATGACCCAACTATTTCGAGATAAGAACTGACGGTCAAACCATGAGATTTCATCCAGACCTTCTTCCGCTGCGTACCAAAGCTTGCTTCCGAATTGAGAAAAATATCGGGAAGAGAGCATCGGTGGAGACGTGCCAATCAGGAAGCTGCGCCTTTGGTTTGAAATCATGCCGTCCAATTCTGCGGCAAGGGTGTATAGGTTTTCCTGAATACTGCCCGCTTTCTCCTGGGTCGTCATGATCGCCTGCAGTTGTTGAAGGACGAGATTCAGGGCCCTGTCGATCGTTTCATTGGCCTCAGCAAAGGTCGGTTTGAGCTGATCAAGCCCTCCTTCTTTGAGAAGGGAAGACTGCCATTCACTCCACTGTTTCTTCTCCCCCAGCCATTCCTTTCTCCATGTCCCAAGTAGGCGAATTGCCTGATTAAGGGGCTTGCTGATCTTCTCGAACGATGTATCCTCTCGCTTGATTTCCTCCCTGAGGAGCACAAGCTTGCCGAGTGCGTAGTCTTTCGAATCCTTCAGGCGTTGCAATTGACCGGCGTGACGAGTCAGATTCGCCTCGACCACCGCGCACTCTTTTTCAAAGGCGGGCACGTCCAGCAGACCTGTGACCCTGTTCTCAAGGGCCTTCAAACGGCCGGACAGCTTTGACTCCAGGGGCGTAATATCGGCCACATCCGGCACGGCAAGGACAGATTCCTTTTTACTACTGGATGTCTTGTCACCCGGGGATTGCTCCTGGGCCAGCACGTGGCCTGATATCAGAAATGCCGCCGTCGGCAGCAAAACTCCAAGGATTCTCTTCGCAGAAGGTCTCATGATCTCCTCCCGGTCAAAGGCAACCCAAAAAATGAATTCGCTATTTTCATAGCCCTTCTTCTTTCACCTTCACTTTCCCTCTTTTTCCTTTACCTCTTGCTTTGCTTTTTCACGCTCCTCGCGCTGTTCCTCGATCATCTTGTACGCAAGGTAGTACTTGTAGATGTTGCTCACGTACTGCACGGTCTCGCGCCCGACCTTTTCTGCAGCAATAACCTCCACATTGTTGAACCATTTGTTGGGATCGAGGCCCCGTTTGGCCGCCTCTTTGCGCAGCTGACCAACCCGCCCGGGCCCTGCGTTGTAAGAAGCAAAGGTGAACAACCCCTTGTTCACTGGGTCCATCGGCTCATTCGCATAGAACTGGTCCATCATGAAACGGAGGTATTTGACCCCCGCGTGAATGTTGGGCTCGAGTTTGGTGATGTCGCCGACGGCCATGTCTTTACCCGTAGAAGGCAGCACCTGCATCACGCCGATGGCCCCTGAAGGATTTCGGGCACTCTGGTCAAGCCTCGATTCCTGGTAGCCTTGAGCGATCATCAGGAGGTAATCCAATTCATACTTGTCGCCGTACTTCCGGAAAAAGTCAACCATGGTATCGAACTTAGCGATTTCTTCCTTGGACGTCGCGTTCTTCGCAAACTTCGTGCTCTTCAAATACTTCTTCAGCAACTGGTTGCGCACCGATGAGCCCTCACGATGGCGAGCAATGAAATCGTTAAGTTCCGCCTTGAGCTGCGGGTTGTTCTTCCGGACCATCATGCCGATTTCCCCGTCCGACCGGACCGCAAGGTCCGGATACAAAAAAATCTTTGTGAAAATCTGTTTCCAGAACTCGGCGATGTGACTGTCCGCATTGGTAATTTTGACGAGACCGGCATTCACCATTTCGAGGATATCCTCGGTTTCGAGTTCCTCCGGGGCAAGCCTCACCTTGACCGGCTTCTTGCGTTTCTTTTTGAGATCCGCATTGAGTTTCTGGATACTCTCATAGTAACTCGAAGACTTGCGGACATACACCTCTTTGCCGGAAAGGTCCTGCAAGCTCGAAATGGGCTCAGCCCCGGGTCCTGTGACCACGATCTCGGAGACGTTCGTGCCCGTTGGATCGGTGAAATCCACCTGCTTCAAGCGCTCGGGAGTGATGGTCAGGTTGGCCGCGGCCAGATCACCTCTTCCTTCAAGCAGAGCCGGGATAAGATCGTCGCGGGATACGGGAACAAAGAGAAGGTGGATGCGAATATGCTTCTTCTTGAGCTTCTTGTTGAGGTCTTCCTCGAACATCCGGCCGAATTCGTAGGTGAGTCCTCGTTGGGTTGCCCTGTCAACAAAGTAGTGGGTTTTTGAGTAGGTCACAAGGACGCGGATGTAACGCCGCTGAATCATGTCATCGAGATCCGAGGTGAATTTCAACTTTTTCAGCTCTTCGAGATCAGCCAGGGTATAAGGTTTTTTATCATCCGACGCTTCAGGCGTTTTCGGAGTCTGACCAAAAGCAACCGGGGTCAGAAAAAGAGCGAAGGCTATCCCCAAAGAGACTATCCTCTTTTTCATTTCTCCTCTTAGATGTGATGTGCCCTTTTTCCTTCCTCTTTTCACCCGTCAATTAGTCGGGACCGTGAGGATCGGGGCCGCCTGTCCGCTCACGCCCCTTTCGGTGAAGGAAAACAGGCTCATCAAGAAAAAGAACATACTCTTCGAATGAATATCCCGATCGTCGATCCAGAACCAGTGGTCGCGGTAAGGGACTGCAACGAAGGCGTCGTCAGGCTGTGAGGTTCCGCTCTGCACCTGGATCAGGGGCGGAAGTCCGGCAGTTCTTGCGAGATCGTCCTGGTCAGCGGCAACAACGCGGCCTTGGGAAACATGGGATTCAGGCACATCGATGAAGGACGCATAGGCGGAAAAAACCTGTATCATGGAGCGGCCGAGCACGGCGATCTCCCTGTTGTTTGTGGCAAAGCTCCCGGACACCACTCGGAATTCCCGCGCATCCTGATCCAGGCCGAGGAGCTGCAGCGCTTTCTTCAGGTCCGCGTTGAGGGTCTCGTCAGGCGGTCTGAAGATCAAGGACAGGGTTTCCTGACCGTCCACGGATTTGGCCCGCATGACAATTGCTTTCATTTCCTGGATGCGGCGAAGCAGGCTCACCAATTCGTAAAACCCCGGATCGGCAGCTCGAAACGCGAGCCTTCCGCTCCGCCGATTGCCGAGTCCGTTGATGGTTTGAACGCAGATTCGCAGCACGTAATCAATGGGATACCCGGCCTCTGCAAGGAGCAGGATGGCGGAGTTGGGGAGGGGCTTCAAGACGCTTCGTGCATAGTTTTCACCCATCAGGGGGTTGTAGGTGATCGTGGGGCGATCCGTGTACCTCCCTCTCACTCCAATCTCCGGGCTGACAAAGGAAGGCTCGCCCCGGTTGTAAAACTCCCCGCTCACGCCCAACCCGACTTCCTGCTCCACGGCATACTGATTGATCACGGAACCGATGTCCATGAAAACAGGGGCATCCAGGTACCGGGTCTTGACTAAGTTCAAAAGGGTCTGCCGTTTCCAGGACTCCGATATGGCCGAGACATAATCGAACCGGTCCCGGGCGACCGTTTTGGGGCCGATCCCGGCGCATCCGCCGAAATGGACAGCAACAACAACCATCGCACCCATTGTCGTCGCCTTTGTCCAAATCTTCGCTGCATAATCTTTTGACATGCTCGTTTTACCTTGATCCTTTACTTGAGAATTACCTTTGTTCGACATCAGGAATCGCGACCGATCCTTCTGCCGTGCTAAGCGACTTGATGCCTTTGCGGGGGACCACCACAAGCGACATGGCCACTTTGTCTCGGATGGGCATGGCGGACATGGTTTCCATGGCGAGCACTTCCGCCACCCCGTTTTTCACATTCACCTTGCCGATGGAGATGCGGTTGTAGAAGTTTGTGTTCCGGGCAAAGAGCACCACATTGTCTTTGAAATCGATTCCCGGGACGGCTTGGCCGGGCTTGAAGGCTTTCCAGACATTCTCAAAGGTTTTGGCCTCTCCGATAAAACCAGCCGCCTGTTCTCTCTGCTTTTCCGGCAGCAAGTTGAGTTGTGCCACGGGATAGTCACCCTGCCAGGCCTGCAGGATTTTGGCTTCTCCGTCCAGGGTCTGGGAATGTTGGGTCAGAGCGTCAGCCTCGGCCCGGCAGTCGCGCGTGGGTTTGAGTAATTTGGCGCGAACCTCTGCATATTCGGCCTTGGCGGCCTCAACCTCGGCGCGGAAAGCAGGATCGGCGTGCAGGCGAGCGACGGCGGCAGCGCCCATGAAACGCCCTTCGACCACGTCACTGTGCCAGTGAACGTTACAGATGACACGGCTTTCACCGAATGCCCGGCCACGGGCGAGAATGGCATCCGCCCGGTCCGGTGCGATCTGAGTGAGGACAAGGGCCCAGGCCCACCCGAGAGCGGTGTGCCCGGAAGGGTAGGAGCCGTCCTTCTTCAGGTGCTCTTCCTCGTCCGGCGTGCAGGTTGGTTCTTTATTCACGACGAATGGGCGGGTACGCTTGTAATGATCCTTAGCCCTGTAAGTGGAAAGCCCGGCATCGGCAAGCGTGCGGCGAAGCAGCATAAGGAGATGCGGCGTGTCCTGTTCCGTGATCGGGGCTCCCAGTGCACACGAGAACGTGCCAGCAGCTTGGGGAAATCTCAGGTCAGCGTCTTCGGCAGCCAGCTTCCAGCGCGGCGTGCCGCGGAGGGCAAGGCTCTTTCTGCTGACTTCCTGATCAAGAGCAAAAGCGGCAGATCCTGCAGCAGGAGGCGGAGGAACGATCGCCAGGCTGTCGGGGAGCGCCTCTGGCTTCAAATATCCCGCCAAAATCCCTGGCCGTATCTCCGGGACCGGAGCCGGTTTGCTCTGCCTTTCGAGACTTGCGCAACCCGCTGCGATTGATACACACGCGAGAACAGACAGCGCCAACCTTAAGGCCTTATAACTCATATGGTTCTTCATCCCTAACCCCATTCCTTTCAGTGGTGTTGTTTAGGTGACAAACTACTTATTGAGATCACCGTCCTTGTAGTACTTGGTTCCTTTAGCGGTGAGCTCCAGGGCCAGGCCGTCGTCCGTCAGTTGATACAGCCACACACCGGGGGAGATGGACATGGCCCCGGCAAAGGCTCCCCCTTGGCCGCTCGCCTGGGCTGCCGCCGTGGCCTGACCGCCAAACTCCCATCCTGAATTAATGAAACTGTTCAAAACACTCTGATTTTCGAACACCCAGACGAGCCTGAATTTCTTGATCCCCAGGCCCAGACCCGCTTGCAGCTCCACCATCTTCATGAAGGTTTCCTTTTTGGTATTGTTGTCCACCGCCAACCCTTTGCCCGACCCACCACCGGCAAAAAAGATCTTCATGCCGAAATTGCTGAACACGGCATAGCCGGCAGCCTTTGAAACCGCCTGTTTGGCCGAAGGCTGCGCCTTGTACAGCCGTTCAAGTGTGTCGTTTTTCATTTTGCGGATGTCGGCTTTTTTCTGCGTGATTTCTTCTTTGCTTGCGGCGAGCAAGGGTCCTGTGGTTGCGGTGAAACCGAGCAAGAGGGTGATGGCGATACCTGCTCTCAGTGAGTTTTTTAGATTCATTTTCTTTTCCTCCTGTCCCAATCTAGGGTTATATAATGCCCGTCCCGAAGCCCAATCCCAATCCGGCACAACCCGCTGTGATGGCCATGCATGCCAGAATCTGGAAGGTCTTGCGCAACGTGCTATGACATAAACGGCTTATGACTTGAAATACCTCCTCCTTATCGGCTATTCAGCTTTTCTGACTTCTCAACCCTTAATTGCCACATCGCTTCTCCTGGATATAACCCATAAACCAGTTTTCGTGTCCCGCCGGTGAAATTTTGATTGGTGTCGACCTGCTTATATATAGGGAAAGTCCTCACAAGCTTTTGATCCTTTATCTTGAAGGTGTCGTGTCCCATATATCCTTCGAAATTCTCATCCCCTTCCCGTATTTCAGGGAAATTGATTATAGACAGGCTTTTGTCTTTGTTTGAAGCGAATCCCAATACTGTCCCATAACTACCGGAACCTGCCGATGTCGTGATGATGTAAATCTCATCGAAGCCGTTGCCGTCGAGATCCGCTAGGAATACATCTGAAATGGGATCCCTGTCTTCGAATGTTTCGGCATAAATGTGTTCGAAGCCCTTGGTGCTGATTCTGATCGTGCTGAGGCTCTGACCGACCGGGTGGGTTTCCGATATGATGATCCTTTTACCTGTCCTTGTTTTATACTCTTTTTGAGCCTCGGGAGGATTATCCTTGGCATTGAAGCACCATGCCAACCCGACTGGCGAAATTAAAATTGGTGCGGCTAGTATTGCTAACGCGGCAAACAGATAGGCAAGGCTCGTCATGCCGGACTTGGTCCGGCATCCAGTGTTTTCCCTGGATTCCGGCCTTCGCCGGAATGACGCCTGTAGGGGATTTAGTTGCCGGAGTGTTAACCTTGTCATCTCAGCACCTGTTTAGGCATTCAGGCTGAAGAGGGCTTCACGGCTCTTTATGCATTCCCTCGGATTCTACTGTACGCTCATACGTTTCTTTACCCTCATCGGTCGGACTGATTGTGATTTTCCCGGCTTAGTTCCCGGTATAACGAACAAGGACGCGTTCAATCTTTCCGGTGAACTTGAACGGCGCGTTGTCGTAATAGTCAAGCGACACGGGCGACCCGAGGTCGGTGCCGATGTCGAGGCAGTCGTTCGCCGTGAATCCCAGTGGGGCACTGACGGGCACCTGGCCTTTGGCGACCTCCTGGCCATTCACTATCAAGGTCACATCAAGCGGACCGGCCGGTTTTTTCACCGCATACTTGGTGGTCACTTCGATCTTCACCTTGCCTGTGGGAAGCTTGCCCTTCGCCTTGATCTGCGTGCGCTGGATCTCGAACAGGTTGTACTCGTATGAGAGCGAGCCGTCCTTGATGTAGAGGCTAAGACCTGCGGAGAATCCGCCGAGCGCATAAATCACGCCGGTCGTGCCAGCGGGGATTTCGGCATCGATCATGACCAGGTTCTCGGTGTTGCCGAGCGCAGGGGCCGCGAACTCCGGCATGCGCGTGATGGCGCCCGCAAAAGTCCATTCCTTGTAGGGCGGCGTAATTCTCAAGTCAGGACGCACCAGGGGTACAAAAAGTCCGCCGCCGACCGGAAGCCCCTGGTTTTTGGCGATCTCGATCGTGAAGAGCTCTTTCATCTGTGCCAGCTTCTCGGGCAGCCTGGCAGCAAGGTCGTTGGCCTGGGACCAGTCTTCGTCGAGGTTGTAGAGCTCCCACTTGTCATTGTCGGGGCTCCACACGAGCTGGCCTTTTGCATCAAAGAAGTCTTCCGGCACACCAGGAAGCCATGGCGCGCGCGGTCCGAACGCGCCGGCGAACCAGCCATCGTGGTAAACGCCGCGACTGCCCATGATCTCGAAGTACTGTGTCAGCAGACGGCCCTTGGCGTGTGCGTCGTTGAAGGTATAGGCCATGCTGACACCTTGGATCGGATCCTGCGTGAAGCCATTGACCACTTTCGGGGGCGTGATGCCGACGACTTCGTAGATGGTCGGGACGATGTCGTTCACATGATGAAACTGTGCGCGCGGCTTGGCGTCGGGGTTGATTTTCTTCGGCCAGCGCACCGCCATCGGGTTGCGCGTGCCGCCAAAGTGCGCGGCAATGAGCTTGGTGGATTTATACGGCGTGCTGCCTGCCCAGGCCCAACCCGCGTGATACATGTTGTCCGTCTTTGGCGAGCCAAGCACATCGAGCCCGCCGAGGTCGTTCAACGCCTTGATGTGTTGGTCAATGGTTGAGGGAATGCCGTTCTGCGCGAGGAGTTCGCTTATCGTGCCGGCTTGTCCCTCCGCCGAAGCGCCGTTGTCGCCCCAGATGTAGAAGATCAGCGTGTTGTCGCCGTAGCCCAGACGGTCCACTTCATCGACGACCCTGCCCACCTGGGCGTCCACGTGCTCGGTGAACCCGGCGTACACCTCCATGAGCCGACGTTGAAAAGGCTTCTCGCTCTCGGGAATCGAATCCCACGAAGGCAGAGTCTCGGGACGCGGGGGCAGCTGAGCATTCTGCGGTATCCACCCTTTTGCTTTGGCGTTCTTGAAAACGCGTTCACGATACTTGTCCCAGCCGTCATCGAACTTGCCCTTGTATTTGTCGGCCCACTCTTTGGCAACATGATGCGGCCCATGGGAGGCGCCGCTGGCCCAGTACATGAAGAAAGGTTTGTCAGGCGCGCAGGCCTTGTGCTGCCGCAGCCAGTTGATCGCGTCGTCGGCGATGTCCTCGCTCAGGTGATACGGCTTGCCCTCCTTCGGCTCGTTTGGATGCACGATCGAGTTGTTGCGGACCATGTTCGGCTCATACTGTGACGCCTCGCCGGCAAGAAATCCGTAGAAGTACTCAAAGCCATACCCGGTGGGCCAATAGTCGAACGGGCCCGCAGCCGTGGTGTGCTCGGCCGGTGTGTTGTGCCACTTGCCCCAGGCCCCGGTGTGGTAGCCATAGTCCTTCAAGACTTCGGCGACCATGGCGCTGGTCTTGGGCTGAACGCCGGAGTAGCCGTCCCAGTCGTTGGCCAATTCCGCGATCTGGCCGGCGCCGACGCGGTGATGATTCCGACCGGTGAGCAATGAGGCACGCGTGGGCGAGCACATCGCGGTGGTGTGAAAGCGGTTGTAGGTGATGCCGGCCTTGGCGATCCGATCCATTGTCGGCGTGGCGATCTCGCCGCCGAAGGTGCTCGATTGTCCAGGCCCGACGTCGTCGATTATCACGATGATGATGTTGGGCGCGTCCTTGGGCAGGCGGCTCGTCGCCGGAAGCGGACTGTAAACCGACTCCTGGATCGTGCGGCCCGCGATGCTGCCGGACTGTTTGGGCGGGAAGGGCAGAATGTCCTGCGCCACAGCAAGAGATGCCGGGAATGCTAATCCCAGTGTGCATGCGATCATTTTCAATAGCTTCATTGTTATTTCTCCTTTCACACCTTCTGATTTGTTGAACATCGCTACTTCACCGTCACCTTCTCTGCCTTGGGCGGAGACCAGGTCTTCATCTTCTCCATGTCCGGAACGTAGATCCGCAGGATGGCACCGAGGTCCTCGTCCTTCCGGTTGATCGGCAGCCAATTTTCTTCCGGGACGCCATTCGGCTTCTGCGCCGCGATATAGATGGCAATGCCGCCGTCATTATCCAGTTTCATGCCCCCGTTCTCGCCCACACTGTACTTTTTTCGGTCGTTGGGAATGAAGAACCCGTTCTGCAGATCATAGAGCGTGACGGACCAGAAGGCTTTCGCTGGAGGCAAGTTTTTTTTCGACATGCGGATGACGTAGTCGTGCTGTGCGTTCATGGGCTTGCCGTCCGCCGTCACAATGGGCGGGTAAAGCGCTTCGTCCGCGGGCATACCGATGGGACCGACAACCGACTGAGAAAGCAAAAGCTCCAGGGTCATCGGCCCTTTGGGCTGGAACATTCGGCTCATGTCTTCCTTGAATCCCGGGTCGTTGGTTTTGGCAAGTTCCGCCTCCGCAATACGCTCGGCGGCTTTACGGAACCTTGCGCCATCGATCTTCGCGACACGTGCGGAATCGGATGTGCGGCCCGGCACGACCCCGAGTGGCTCGTAGGCGGCGAGCACTGCATTGTCAAGCTCATCCTTCGGGTCGAATGTCGTGTGGTTGAAGACGAACTGCATCACTTCAAGCAGGTTGTTACCGAATATATCCGCATCTGTCTTGCCGACCGGCGGAAACTTGATGTCATCAATCGGCTTCGCCTTGCCTCCCAGATATTCCGAAAGGGTGACCAGCTTGACCGACTGCATCTGTTTGATGATGCGCTTGAACCGCTCCGTATCGTTCGCGTGAGGCATGACCCGGAACACAGCCGAGACAAAGTCCCCCGTGGCCTCGAAGCTGCGATCCACACCCTTGACGGGTTCGCCTTTGTACCCTTGGGTCCGGGCGCTATAGATTAGCATCTTCTCCGGCTTGCGGAAATCCCCTTGCCCTGTCGACATCGGCATGTTCACGTAGTGGTCATAGCCCGTGATCATCAAGGAGACGTAATTGGAATCGAAGGCCGGCATCTCAAGGATCACCGGATCCTTGCGCAGGTCCATCATGCAACTGATATAGAGTGTGTCGTTGTTGGGCCGCGCGATTTGCCGCATGGTATGGTCCTTGAGCTTGGTATCTGCCACCACGGTGTTCCACCCGCCCTGGCCCTGTGCGAACTTGTTGTTCACGTTGTACATGGCCACATACTGGTAGGAACGGCGGACAAGGGTCTCGATCTGGGCATCACTGAGTTCGATAGCCTCCTTTGGCACGGATGTTTCCATGCTTTGCTTGGAATAGCCGTCACTCACGGCTAGGGTCATTGCCAATGTGATCGATGCACAAACGGCCTTTCCAAAAATCCTGACTGGCCTCATGTCCTTCTCCTTCCTGAATGTAAGAACCCCTTGCGGAAACGGGAGCTATTTAAACAAATCAATCCTCCAGGGGTGGAACCATGTAGTTTTTAGTCGGTTTGAACTTGTCGAACAGTTCGAATATCTGCGCGATCTCGCCCTTATCACCCTCCAGAATCACTTTTCCGGAGTCAATAGCATCGTTTAAAGACACGGCACTCAGGTAAAGTCCGGCCCAGGTTTCTGAATCTAACTTTAGAACAAAGTCTGATTTACGATAATAATCGGCGGGCAAGGGCACATATTCCGCAATGCCTCTGCGCACATGCAAGGCGACTGCATGATAACCTTTGTCGGTGAAGACGAATTCAACCACCTTATCGGTGTTCTCGCTTTTCTTGGGATCGATGCGTACTCGGAAAAAGTTGACGAATGTTTCCGGTGATGCGGCAAGGGTCTCCTTTGCGGGAGGTACCAATTTGGGGTAGGTTACCTTTCCTTCCAACGTCAATGCTTCGGTTATCAAAAAGGCCCTGGCGATGGAACCGGTGGTGCGATAGGCCATTTGCCTCAAGAGGTCGGCCTTGAGTCGACGTACGGCCTTATCGGTCGGGTCCAATAAATAGGCATACTGAACGACCTGGGCGCCCCAGGCATATTCTGTTTGATCCAAGGCGGTTTTTGCAGCGGCAACGACGTTGTCTTTGCCACCCATGAGTTTTACCATCCGAACCGCTTCATCTTTGGGGGCAATCTTGAAGAGTTTGGTGACATCCCCGTCGAACCAGCCGATCACATATTGATAGATGGCCTCGGGAAAATGGATCGTTTCGCCGTAGGACTGGGCGTTTTCCGGAATCTCCTGCATGTGTTTAGGAATATAAATTGTGTGGCGCATCTCCTTGGGCCCCATACCCGCCAAAATGCCGCGCAGGGTTTGGTCATAGGTCAGGGTCAGCTGATCCATATAACCGGTCAGTCTCTTCATGACTTCATCTTTGTCGGTAATCGCCCGGGTATGGGTGTTGGTCAGAATCTCCGGCTGCAAATCGCGAATGACTTTTAAACCGTCGCGCCAGATCAGCGGGTCGCGGTACACGCCGCCGCGCAACGTGTAGATATTAGGCGTGCCGGGCCAGAAAAAGTTATTCATGACCAGTTTCTTTTCGGGCACATAAACCGTAAGATTGTAATCATCTGACGTATACTTGGTGAAGAATTTCATCTTGATGCCCAAAACGTCCAACTCTTCTCCATCTTCGACGGTTTTATTGGCAGGGAGAAAGGCAATGGGTTTGCCCAATTCCAGCTTGCCGGCCAATGCCGCGTCGGGACCCTCGGTTGGCAAGAAGTTGTTGAATTGAATCAGCACTCGCGAAGTCATAAGGGGTCCTACTTCGGGAATGGCCGACGGTGAGCCGCCGCCCTTGAGGTTCTTCTCAACGGTTTCGTTGAGCTTGGGATGACCGATGACCAGGACATCCTTGGGATTGTCCACCAAGGCGCCGCCGCCCATGGCATAATGGGAGTGGCTGTAAATAATTACCTTAATGGGCTTCTGGCTTATTTTCTTAATTGCCTCGCGGATGTGTTCCGCCTCTTCTTTGGTGTCGCCCGTATCATAAACGATCAGACCGTCCTGGGCTTCGATGACGGTTGTGTTTGCCAGCGAATACCCCCCGATACACCAGACACCGTCGGCTAACTTTTCGGGCGTGGGTTCAAGATAAAGAATCCGGGCGCTGGTCTTTAACACCTCTTCCCTGACCACAGCGCCGTTAGGCGCTTTGGTCAGATTGGTTTTCCCACCCATATAAGGGGATTGGGCAACGGAATGAACCGGGCAGGCAAACCCAACGAAAACCCAAAAAAGAATGAAACCGTTAAACACGAAGGATGATTTCATTTTCATTCTCCTTTACAACAGCAAACGGCAAACCCGAACTTTCTGCAGATCTTCCTCGGCTGCTCTTAGCCACTTTTTTGCTCGAAAAAGTCCAGCAACAAGTCGCTAAGTTTGTCAGGTACATCAACTGGAATCCAGTGGCTGACCCCTTCAAGGCGTTCATATCGCCACGGGGCATCCACAAAGGCGGCGGAGCCGATCATCTGGTCCTCCGCCAGGGCGACGTCACCGGTGCTCCATATGCCGAACACCGGTATCTTCACCCGTGGAAACTCGGCCTTCCACAGCTTGGAGAGATTAGCGCGGTACCAGTTCATACCGGCTGTCAGTCTGCCCGCCCGCGAAAGGTCTCCGATCCAGTGTTCCATCTCCGGGTGATCATTCACCGTCTTTCTGAAAAGAGACCAGTTGTCTGCCATGAATATTTTTTCAGCGATACCGGCGAGTTGAAAGAACAGCACGTACCAGCCCTTTTTCTTCTGTTCAAAGCCTGCCGACGCATAGGCCTTGGGGTGGCCGACAGAAATGGCGGTGTAGCTTTCAAAGCGCTCAGGGTAGGTTCCCGCCAGGAGCCAGCCGATCATGGCCCCCCAGTCATGGGCAACCAGCTTTGCCTTTGCAACGTTCAGTGCGTCCAGAACGGCAACAGCATCCTTGGCGATAAGCTTCATATCGTAATTTCCCTTCCCTTTCGGCGCATCCGACAGGCCGAATCCCCGCTGGTCAGGTGCGATGATCCGATAACCCGCTTTCAGTAAATGGGGGATCACGCCCCGCCATAGATAGTTGGAGTCCGGGAACCCATGAAGCAGGAGCACCGGCTCCCCTTCACCCTCAACGAGAACGTTCAGGTTGAGGCCGTTAATTTCGAATTTTGTTCCTTGAAGACTCATTTCCCCCTCCTGCTTTCTACCAAAGCGGCATAGGACTATACATTCTCAGGGCGATAAAAGAATGCTGCCTGATGTGTCTTCAAGCGAATCGACTCGGAGTTTGTCTGTCCAAGCAAGCTGTCCAAAGATTGGTGTCCGGGAAGCCTACAGTTATATACGCCTACCGCGCAGCGCCGCACCGTGCGGCGCGCCACTCCGGCAACGCTCACCGGGGTCAGCGGACGCCCGACGACGGCTTCGGCCGTCGGCACCAAGCGCTGAGTCCCGGGGAGAGAAATCCGCTCTCCAATATCAGATCCGAAAGTCATGATGACCCCAGCAATCAGAACGACACCCAATATCTTAAAAATGTTCATTTTGCGTCTCCTTTCATGATGAAATGGTCTGGTAAATCACCCGTACCCTTTAGATCCTTCAGCTCGACCTTCTTGGCGTTGGTTGGGTTCTTGAAGCTAAAATCGGTTGCTGCCACCTCGCCTCCAGTCTTCAAGTCTCTGATCTGAACGGTGTATTGCGGACCACCGCTAATGCGCTTTGAGGTAATGACATATCGGCAAACATAAGGGCGCTTCCCTTGTGCGATCCAGATCTGCCAATCAACTTCGTTTGTTCGAAAAGCAAGAAAATCGCATTCAATGCCGCCGATCACACCGCTGCCAAGGTCCTTAACGTCGACGACATCGAGCATCAGCGCATCATAACAATTCGACAACAGCAAATCCGCGGCAGGCAGCGGCCTTTGGTACGTATCCTTCAATTCGTCGATCAGATGATCGATCGTGCCAGGCACATCAAGCTGCGTATAGAGATTGAGGTTTTTGCCCAGCAGCGTCAGCGTTTTCCCGTCAAAGGACATCTCTACATCCGCAAACCCACCTTTGCGCGTCATACGGATCTTGTCAGGCCGGTTGAGAGTCACGGTGCCTGAACTCGCCAGCGCGAGTTTCTGTTCATCTTTGGTGACGACCTCGAGGGTGGCATCGAATTCAAACGAGATGGACTTCTGCGCTCCGACGTAATCGGACATGGCCTTGAGGATTCTCTTGGCATCTGCCTCATCGGCGCTCACTCCCGCTGACGTCCCCAATAGAACCATCAAGCACGGCAACACGGTGGACATACAGCGTAAAAACATTTTCCTCACTGATGTTAAACCTTTCTTGTTCATCTGAGTGTACCTCCTTTTCTTTGTTGTTCTTGAGGCGCTGGCCGTTGTGCCGCCCGGCGCGACACATCCGACGGCATCCCGTTGCTACCCGACCGGGACCGTGAGCGCTGTGGGCGCTTCCTGTCCGCTCGTTTCCACGAGCGTAAAGATGAAGAAAGGGAAGCTGAACAGGCGTTTCGAGAGCATATCCCGGTCGTCGATCCAGAACCGGAGGTCCCGGTAGGGCACGGCCATGAAGGCTCCGGCGGGCGTAAGCTTGGCTTGGGCACCGGCATCTGCAGCCGGGGCCGTCGAGGCGGCGACGAGCAATGCCGCTGCGATCAGAGTGGTTTTCGTTCGCAAGGTGTCATTTCCATGTTTCACGGTATGTCCCTTCATGCTTGCTCCAATTTTGATTGGGAGCCGGCTAACCCGCTTTTTCGAGCCGGGGGATTACGCGTTCAAAAGGGTTTGGGCAGCACAAAATTCGCCTGGATCCGGAATCGAAAACCTTGAGGCCCTGCGTCAGGAGATTCCGCCCAGTAACCGACCCCGGCCTGCAGACTCACAGGCAACTTGCCCAATCTGACGAGCTTGGAGACGGCCACATTGACCGGTACAGACCACTGCTCCGTCTTCCAGTTATAGGTGCTCTCGGCCTGCACCGATACGGTCCACGCGCTCGGCCATGTGTATGCCACGAAAGGCTGCAAAAAGGTGCTGCTAATCTCCTGGCGATCGCTGTCTCCGCCATAGGACCAGACATGGTTTGCGAGCAAACCTGCGGTCCAGGGCCCGCGCATCGTAAGCGCGACCGCCGTCGGTCCCGCACCCCACTTCTTTGCGCCAAGCAAGGAATCCGTCGCAGTTGGGAAAAGCAGGACCGGCCCAATGCCCCAGATCAAACCGCCTGAAGTGGGTTTCTTGGGAGAAAAAAACAGGCTCAGATTGATGTCACCCAGGCCGAACTGGGATCCCGCACCCGGAAAAATATCATCCTGGTAGATCACCGGCATAATCGTTCTCGAAATCAGGTTCCAGTCCTGGTTCAAGTTGAACGGAATCACCGGCTGGATGTTCGTTTGCAGCTTCCATCCGTCGTCCAAAGGACCGATGCCGCGGTCGTAGTTCATCTGAATCGGGATGGTCATAAGGTCGGCGAGCGGATTCGACAGTTCCTGGGCGAGTTCGGCGTCTCCGCTTGGCGGCGCGCTGCCCGTCCCCTTGGCATCGGCAGGCTGCGCCCACGCAGAAGGCACCGCCATGAAGAAAGACAGCACGAAAAGGCAGGATATGATTCGCGGTGCAGTTTTCATTTTTCTCCTCTTGTTATTCGATTTGATTCCTCTCGGCCGCTAAGTCTTGTCCAACTAGGGTTACGGTGCCCCGTAGAGACGCGGAATCAGCCGGAAGCTTTGCAGGTGCTGAACGGTGAGAGAGTTTCTTACTTGGGAATGCATGCACCGAAAACGACCATACCCGTCTGTTCGCCGGACCCCGTTATGACCATCTTGCCTGTCTCTTCTGAAATGGCAATGCTCCAGCCCACTCCCTCATGGACGTCCTGGACACCCTCTTCCACCCCCTGAATGATCAGCTTCCTGTAAATGCGTTCCACGTTCTTGATGCGGCTGGGAGGCTGATTTTCGCCCCGCTGCAGGGCACTCACTGTCTTTTCCTGAAAATTCATACTCAGAAATTCAGGGAGGCCAATATCCTCGGCGGATACTTGAACGCAATTTCCATCCGGCCCGCACTGGACAATCCGCATGCAGGCACACACCAGCGCCTTTGAACCGTCAAAGTCTCCAGCAGAAGCAGGCGTATGAATCACACAAACAAGAAATAAAAGAAAACTCAGGAGCGTCATCCTTTTCATCGGTTCCTCCTTCATTCAAGTCCTCCATGATGCTGCCGATCCAATCGGGCGTTTGAGTTGGACCCCCGTCCAAAGACCGGCGGGCAAAATCCTTGTCAAAAAATTACTTCACCGTGTAGCCCCTGCCCTCCATGCAGACCGCCTTGGCCCGGTTGTATTGTTGGATATTGGCATTTTGATTGGCCTGGGCCTGCTGATTGGCGGCTGCCCGCTGCTGATTGCGCCCTGCTTGTGCGGCGCCCCCTGCAAGCGCACCGGCACCGGCGCCGATGGCCGCTCCTTTGCCGGCATTCCCGGCGATAGCCCCGACGCCCAGTCCAACCAGCGCACCACCGGCCGCCCCACGAACCGCGCCCCCGCGTTCCGGTCCCTGCTGCGGCGGCGGGGCCTGAGCCTTGGTGGGATCGAAGCCCGTCTGATTGACGGCCCACTGGTGGCACTCGAACTCGTCCTGTTTCTGCTGGTCGGGGCTCTGACCCTTGGCCGGATAGATGAAGGGATCTTGAGCCACAGCAAGCCCGGTGAACAGAAAAGCGATGAGCACCAGGATGGAACTTAACGCTATTCTTTTCATGACTTTCTTCCTCCTCATTGGTGATTGACGTTTCACGGCAAATTCTTGTTAACGAATGGCCACATTTCAGAATCCGCTAAAACCGCCAGGAAAGGCCGAGAGTGAGACCCTGCTGAGCCGCGTCATACAAGAAGCCATTCTTCTCATAGTCCACGTCCAGATAGCGGTAGCCGATGGTGGTAGAGAATCCCTTTGTCCACTGGTAGCCGAGATTGATGAGGGCATCCCACATGAAGTCCGATCCCGCACCGAAACCGCCGATCACGAAGGCACCGCTGACAAAAAACTTGGATTCCCCAATCGGCATTAAACCTTTCAGGCCGATGATCGGATCAAACCAGTCTTCTTTGTTCGATAGGCTTCGTTCCGACAAAAATGGAAATTGGGGGCCTTTTAGCGTTAATTCCGAATCCACGGACCAATACCGAACCCCTCCGATGACATCCAAAAACCGGTTTTGACTTTCTACCAGGCGGTATAAACCGGCAACCGACACCATCCAGGATTTTGTTCGCGAATTCAGGGCAGAATAAAAAATTCCCAATGGTGTCGGGTCCTCCCCTTCGATATCGGTGTACACAACGTCCATCACAACGCCGAAGCGTCCTTTTCGGGCCTCGCCTACAAGCATAATCGCTCCATTGATGTTCCCAAGGACGTCGTCATAGAAATCGACATCAACATCGGCCGATGGAAGGCCCGGCAGGGTAGCCACCGTTCCCTTTTGCCCTGCCAGCCAGGCGTAGGGGGCCAGTTGAAAATTCCATTTATCGCTGCCTTGCGATTCAGCATGAGCAGAAAAACACCAGATGATTGCGAAAAGCACCCCAAAGACGATCATGATGAAGTTCCTGCATTTCATGTCCTGCCCCTTTCATTCAAAAGAGTCCGTGGTTCCAGTTTTTGCTTCTTGATTCATTTTTGTTCATTCACGCTCTGCAGGATTTCCTCCGCCAGATCCCGGAGAAGCCCCCCATATTCTTCCCTGCGAGCCGGCGCCTCTTCTGAGGCAGACCGATTCCAGTATTTCAGTGCTTCGAAGCATTGGCGGTAATCTTCGCACAGGGTCTGGAAGGTCACGTTTTCCTTGAAGAGGCGTTTGATTGTTGCCTGATGGTCGGGGAACTTTGACAGAACGATCGGAAGACCTGTGTAAACGATCGGCATACCATTTCCTCCATGAACAGATCGCAGGGATGGTGGTTTGAAACGCTGCATCTGCGGCGCAAAGGTGAGGAGGCAAGTGTGACATTAAGCGCCAATATCCGCGCAGGCGCTCAAAAGTTTCCTCATGATTACTTAAGGGCATCAGCAGCCTTAAGATATCGATCGCATGCTTCGATATTTTGGTTGTCCGTGCCGGCTGTTTCAAGGCACTTCTTGTATTCATCCACGAGTTTGAGCCTTTCCTTGTGAGCCTTCTCTTATGCTTTATAGGCGCGATCTTGAGGGGTTGAGCACGCCAGTGTGAGACCAACAACGAAAGCAAGAACGAACATGTAAATCGATTTCATAGCTCTTCCTCCTTCCTGTATTGCCGTTGAGCATCATATCCCTCGGTCTCAGTGGAGAGCGGGGTTCAATGGAACAGCCGGAATGAGGAGCTTTCACATCTGCTAAAGTCTTAAATACTCACTAAGATTCATTTGCCAACCTAATTTAGGATATGCTATACATATCTTTTAGTTGTCCCAGCTAGGGATTATGGTTGTATTCCAGCCTCTTAACTCTAACTCGTCAGACGGAATAACTTGTTCAAAGGGGGGAAGCCTATTCTTGGAATCCTACGCCGACCAAAGCCGTACTTGGGCTGCTGAAGAGGTCCGACGGCAACTTCAACGGATTCTGGACAGCCCGGAGTTCCACGCCACGGAGCGGCAGCGCGACTTTCTCCAATTTGTGGTGGCTGAAACCATTGCCGGACGGACTGCGGAAATAAAGGGGTATACGATAGCCACCAAGGTGTTCGGCAGGAAAGAGGACTTTGACCAAGCGATCGATCCCATCGTCAGCATCCAGGCCGGCCGGCTGCGAAGGGCTCTGGAGCGGTATTATCTTGTAGCGGGCTCCCAGGATCCGATCCGCATCGACATCCCCAAGGGCACCTATGTGCCGACTTTCCATGAACAGACGGTGGTCGAAACAGACTCAACCGCGGGCAGTAAAGCACCGGAAATAACCATTCAAGATTCCTGGCCGACAGTCCTGATCATGCCCTTTGAGAACATGACGGGCGATCCGGGAAAAAATTTTTTGGGGGTTGGGTTCGCAACCGAACTGGCTTTAGAGATAACCCGGTTTCAGGAAATTAAGGTCCTCTATGTTCGAAAAGACAGCGATAAGAGGGATTCGGACAGCAGTGCCCGATTTGTCTTGAATGGTAACATCCTTGAAGACAGAACCGGGATAAAATTATCCGTCTATTTGACTGATACGAAAACCGGAAGACAAATTTGGGGAGAGAGCCACAGGTATGATTTGGAAGCTGCACAACTGATTGCTTTCCAGGAGGAAGTCGCCCGCGTGGTTGCCGCCAAACTCGCCAGCGACTTCGGTATCATCTTCAGAACCTTATCCGTCGAATCGAAGAATAAACCACCAACCGAGTTAAGCACTTATGAAGCCATCCTGCGGTTCTACGAATACGACCAGACCCTTACCCCTGAAAGCTTCTTAAAAGCGATGGAGGCGTTAACGCGTGCGGCAAGTGTCGAGCCGGACTGCGGCCAGGTCTGGACCCTACTTGCACGCCTTTACGCGAACATCTACAGCCTGGATTTTCCCGGTTGCGATAATCCTCTCGAAAAGGCCATCAAATTTGCCGAAAAGGGCGCTCACATGGAGCCAATCAATCAGCGGAGCTTAGCTACATTGGCGCTTGTTCACTTTTTCGGCAATGAATTATCGGCGGCCACAGAAGAGAGTTACCGGGCCTTGGCCCTGAATCCAAATTCTCTTTTCACCGTTGACGGGATTGGCTACATTATGGCTCTTTCAGGAGAATGGGGACGGGGGGCGGCTCTGATCAGGAAGATCATTAAGCTCAATCCATACTATAGGAACGTTGTCCATTACGCCTTGTGGGCGGATTGTCTCCGCCAGGAAGATTACGAAGGCGCGTATGCGGAAACGATGAGCCTCCGAAGACCCGCAGTTTTCTGGTATCCAATGGCCAAGGCGGCTACTTTGGGACTTTTGGGAAGAGGCGAAGAAGGAAAACAATTTGCAGAGAATCTGCTCAAAATCAAGCCCGATTTTCCGAGCCGCGGTCGCCTGCTGATCGGGCATTACATAAAATTCGAAGAAATCTTAGACCACGTCATCGACGGACTGCGCAAATCAGGGCTGAAGGTGGAAGACTGATACAAAAGCACTAACTGCTTTAGAAGGTCATTGCGAGCCCGAAGGGCGCGCCTGCGCGCTGACCTGCCCGCCGTACAAGACTTTGGCAGGCGGGAGCGCTTCGGCGCGTAAGCCCTGGTCGCCTCTGGCGCCGCCGAAGGCGGGTAAACGTGGCAATCGCATGAATATGCGGCCAGTTAGGAGGTTGCTTCGCTTCGCTCGCAATGACCAAGTAGTTTTTCGGATTTTTTACGATTCCATCAAGGGCAATGACGGGACCTGAACTTCAAATCCATGAACTAAAAGAAGGGCGGAGAGACGGGGTTAAGCCTCGGAGTTCAGAATGAAATGGTTTGGGCGAGAATCGCGATGACCAGAAGAAGTATCCCTGCCAGAGCCAAAGGAACACCCAGCCGCGGCCCCTTTTTATAAATCAAAATCACCCCGGGTAAGAAAAGGGCGAGTGCGACTCCTGCTATCAGAAGCAGATTCCCTGAGGTTAGAAATGTTATGACAAAGGCCGAGGCCTTTTCCATCATATCCACTGCCGCTTCCATGAATCTTCACCTCAACGAAAACAAAATATTGAGGAAAAATAAGGCCTTTTCTGGAAAGTGCAAGGATTTCGAGGCATCCTGACGTGCGGGAGCAAAAAGGTCATGAGCAGAAGAAAAAGGTCTGAAGGTATAGACAGAGGTGCACGGCAAATGTCAGCCGCTCTCCCGACCGAACACAGAGACGGTGTTCCTCCCTGCCTTCTTCGCTTGATACAAGGCCCGGTCGGCTGCATCAACAAGATCGGAAACTGCCTGGATTCCGGGCGCGGGCGCCGTGGCCAGGCCAATGCTGATTTTGACGCTCAATTGCTTCATCTGCCATTCAAAAGGATGGCCGTCGATCTCCTGCTTGAGCTTTTCCGCGACCTCAAGGGCACTCTTTGGGTTGGTCTCGATAAGCATGACCGCCAATTCGTCGCCGCCGTAACGCGCCGCGACATCCGTGGCACGCACATTACTTTTGAGGAGCTTTCCCACAGTTCTGATCACGTGGTCCCCGCAGAGATGGCCGTAGGTGTCATTGAGATTCTTGAAGTAATCGATATCGATCAACAAGAGCGCAAGAGTGTGATGATAGCGGACCGCTCTCTTCAACTCCAAGTCGAGTGAATGAATCAGATAGCGGTGATTGTACAAACCGCTCAGGCCATCCGTAATTGAGAGCAGTTCGAGTTGATCTTTTGCCTTCCTCAGCTCACTGGTGCGGCTCATGACCTCCTTTTCCAGTTGGTCGCTGGCCTTCCGAAGCTTTTCCTCCGCGCGCTTGCTCTTGGCATAAAGCAGGGCGTTTTCTATGGCTAGTGCGATCGGGGTGCTCAAGCTGGTCAGGAAAAAGAGGTCGCTTTTCCGGAATCCATGGGCAACCGTCACGGATTGCAGATAGATGGCCCCCCTGGTTCCCATTTTGCCCACCAGGGGCACACATATCACCGATTTGATCCCGATCTGTTCCATGCTGTCCGAGAGATCCGCTTTGCTTTCCGCGGCGGTGTCGAGCATCATAACGGCCTTGCCTTCCTTCACCACACGATCGAGCAGGCTTTTACTGTATTGCAACCCTTCTGTTTTGCTTTCTGCCTTGAAGCGACTCGCAATTTTCTTGAGCTTGCCGCTGTCAGGGTCCATGAGAAAGACAAAGCCGCTGTCGATTCTTTTCAGAAGGCCGGTGATCGAGTCCAAGGCTTTTTCGCAAACCTCATTTAAATCAAGGGACCCCAGCAGCTCGACAGAGATACGATAAATCAACTCCAGTTCTTTTTTCTGTGTTGCGCGCCGGTCGGTGGAGGAGGAAGCTTTCGAATCGTCGTTTTCCGGTGGGTCAACGCTGATCGAATAGTGGTTGGGCAGTCGATTTGGGGAAGATTTTTTCCCAAGGCTCACCAGGACATTTCCCACGGCAATGGGAACCCCTTCCTGCACTTGGACTTGTAATCCGCTCTTTATAGCGCTCCCATGGATCCATGTCCCATTTCTGCTCTGCAGGTCCTCGATATAGTATTGATCGTCATATTTGTTGATCTTCAAGTGTTTCGGGGACACGGAAGGCTCGTTCAGGCAGACCTCGTTGGCCGGATCTCTTCCAATCGACGCGGTCTTTCCGCTGAGTACAAACGAGGAGCCTTGCTCCGGTCCCTTTATAATGAAAACTTCAATCACGGCTCGTTTCACCCCGGAATTCATCGAGGCCCTGATAGGAAAACCATTTGCCTGGCAAATCGGCTCGCGAAGGGAAATCCCATAGGCTTGATGCATAATTATACTAAAAAACTGTGGGTCTTTTCAAGGTGAAATTTGAGGGCAAAGCCACCCCGGGTGGAAGCCGGTGCTACCTCCTCTTGCCTTTTCGTGTTGATCGGAATCCGTGGGGACCGCAAAAATCGACCTGCTCCTTTCTCATGATTGACACACTAGCCCGAATCGCCTATCCTCCCTCTTGGTGGAAGCGAGTTCCTGTCCCCTCACCTTCCCTCTTCGCAAAAATCCCCGCACCATTGCCGAGGCAAGAGAGAAAAGGTCCTTTGGAACATCACAACCATGTGCTCCTCAGAGAAGCGGGAATGAAAGGATAAGCGATGATGATTGAAGAGATACAGCCCGGTTTTTTTCGAGTGGAAGTTCCGCTGCCGAAGAGCCCGCTAAAATTCCTCAATGCTTATGTGATTCGATCTTCAGACAGGAACCTGATCATCGATACCGGGCTGAATCGAAAGGAATGTTTCGATGCGATCCAGTCCGGATTACGGGACCTCGACATTGATCTCGCCAGGACGGATTTCTTTATCACCCACTTGCACGCCGATCATTTCGGGCTCTTGTCGAAGCTCGTGACAGGGACAAGCCACGTGTTTTTTAACAGACCTGAAACGGAATTGATCGAAGCCTCCGGCTGGTGGGAACGCATGATCGCCTATGCGTCGAAAAACGGCTTTCCAGAAAACGAACTGCGTGAGGCGATCCGATCACACCCCGGCCGTGAATTCGGCTCCGATTGGATCCCTGAAATGAATATTTTGCAGGACGGTGATGAAATCAATGCCGGGAATTATCGCTTTACCTGTGTTTCCACGCCGGGTCACAGCATGGGGCACACCTGCCTGTATGAACCGAAGAGGAAAATCCTCGTGGCAGGAGATCACATTTTGATTGACATTACGCCCAATATCCAATGCTGGTCGGAGGAACAAAATCCGCTTCAAGACTATCTGGCAAGTCTGGACAAAGTCTATGATATGGAGATCGACCTTGTTTTGCCGGGTCACCGAAGGCTCATCACGGATCACAAGGCGAGAATCACCGAGTTAAAGGAACACCATGAAAGACGGCTCGGAGAGGTCCTTTCGATCCTTGGAAACGATGCGCTAACGGCCTTTGATGTGGCATCTCGAATGACGTGGGATCTTGACTGTGATTCCTGGGAGGAGTTCCCGCGGGCACAGAAATGGTTTGCCACCGGTGAAGCGATTGCGCACCTCCGATACCTGGAAAGAAAAGGATTTGTGGTCAGAAAGCATGATGGGCGAATGATTGCGTTTGCCTTGAATGCGTGATCTCCGCTCGGCGCAAACGCGGGATATACGATGCTCACACGTGCGCCCGCACAAAAATAACTTCACACTTTACACAACACAGCCGTTCATGCTGAGGTATCGGAGCATGAATGGCGAACGGCCGTCCCTGCCCCGGAAAACCTGACATTGATCCGCCTCGCGTGGACACAGATTAAGACCTCGAGCCATGAAGACGGTTAGAGTCGCCTTCATCCATGAATTTCTTCAATGGGCCAGAAGACACGGCCCAAGGTCGCCTGCACCGTGAAGTAGGTGTGGAGCGTGAGCTCTCCCTGCCTGAAGTCGTCGACCATGGCGACCACGGAGTCCGGCTTGTCGACGTCGAAAAGCATGTAGATGGACCACTTCTGAAATCCCCTGGGATCGCCCACCATGAAAAGATCGTCATCGAATGAAGCGATGAATCGAACGCCCTTCATGTGCCGCCACCCGGCGCAGACTGCCAGGAGGCGCTCGATGACCTGCGACTTGATGTCCTCGTCACGGAGGTCATACCAGGCTGCCGTGGCCGCTCCGTTGATCAGCACCCTGAGAGGCTTGGGGGCTTTCACCCTTTTTTTCAGTTCCTTGAGACCCTTGCCGGCCATTCCTTCACCTCCTCTAACCCTACCTGACCATCTGGCCAGGCAAGAAAAGTGCAATCTGCGGGAAAAGGTACAGGATCACCACGCCCAGCAGCAGGAGTGCTGCAAAGGGCAGGGCATTTCTCGCCACCATGCCGATGGGCTGGCCCGACACGTGCTGGAGCACGTAGAGGTTGAAGCCCACGGGCGGCGTCACCTGGGCTACCTCGATCAGGATCGTCAGGATCACCCCGAACCAGACAGCATCGTAGTGCAACTGGGTCACCAAGAGAGGATAAATGATGGGGAGCGTCAAAAGCATGATGGACATGCCGTCGAAAAAGCAGCCCAGCATGAGATAGAGAAAGCACACGACCATGAAAAGCAGTGCCGGCGAAAAACCCGCGTGGCTCACGGTCTCGGCAAGGCCCGAAGGAATCTTCAGATAGGCCACCATGCTGGACATGACCGCAGCCATCATCATGATCAGGAAAAGCATGCAGCTCGTGCGAATGGTTCCCAGCATGGATTCAAGGAGCATGTTGAAGCTGAAGTTTCCGTAAATCAGGCTCGTGAGCACAGCGCCCGCAACGCCGATGAAGGCCGCCTCGGTCGGGGTTGTCACCCCCAGGTAGATTAGACCGAGGACCAGAAAAATCAGGATCACGGTGGGAAGAATCTTGACCAGGCCCTCGAACCGCTGTTTCCATGTAAAGGTTCGACGATCCTCGGTCACGGCACCGGGGTTCATCAAGGCTCGGAGGGCGATGTAGAACATGAACAGGAGGGCGAGCATGATCCCGGGCAAAAGTGCGGCAACATAGAGCTGGCCGATGGAGTTGTTGGTGATGACCCCGTAGACGATGAGGGAAATGCTGGGCGGAATGAGCAGGCCCAGGGTACCGGCGCCGGCCAGGGAGCCCACCACCAGGCCCGGCTTGTACCCGAGCCTGTTCAGCTCCGGTATGGCGACGGTGCCGATGGTGGCTGCGGTGGCGGCGCTGGACCCTGACATGGCGGCAAAGAGGGTGCAACTGAGCACATTGGAATGAAGCAGCTTCCCGGGAATCCGGGAGACCCAGGGCGTGATGCTTTCATAGAGATCTTTGCTGGCCCCGGACCTGAAGAGGATTTCACCCATGAGGATGAACCCCGGCAGGCAAACGAGGACGAAGTTGTTGACAAGCCCCATGCACAGGGAGGCCATCATATTGCCCACAGGGTATCGGGTGAGCATGGCCATGGCCACGACGCCGACGAGGCCGATTCCAACGCCGATCCAAATGCCGGTCAGCAGAATAAGAAGGAGGGCGCCGAAGAGGATAACGACCAGTTCGATTTCACTCATGACCCGTCGTCTCCCCCCGTCGAACCCCGTTGAGTCGATCCAGAAAAATGCCGATGAATTGCAGGGTAAACAGGCTCAGGCCCAGGAAGGCCACTCCCCATATGATGCAGAGGGGAGGATCAATCTCGCTCAGGCCCCGGGCGCCTGTTTCGTAGTTGGACAGGGCCCCCTTGAAAACGTAGACCGACAGGAAGCCGAACAGACCCGCTCCGAAGAGGGCCTGGATCAGTTCCAGGTATTCCCGGGTCCGGTCGGAAAGGCGATCGGTGAGGAGCTGCACGCGCACGTGCCCGCCCGTCTGCAGCGTATAAGCCATGCCGAGAAAAATAAAGCCCACCAGAAGCCACGAGGACATTTCAAAGGCCCAGAGGAATGAAGAGCCCCAGAAGGTTCTTCGCACGATCTCGGCCAGGACCAGGACAACCAGGAGGCCGCCGAGCAAAGATGCCAGGTAGGCCGCCCACCGGCTGATGCGGCTGATGGCCGCACTGATTTTTTCAATGGACATGACCTCTACTTGACCAGGCCGCCCTGTTTGAGGATTTTGTCGGCCAGAGGACCCGTGTCCTTGGCCCACTCGACCCACACCTCCTGAGCCGCGGTTCTGAACTGGTCCAGAACCGGTTTGGGCATGTCGGTGAGGACCATTTTGTTCTGACGGTACTTCTCGAGGGCGATTTCGCTTTCCTTGGTGATTTCCTGCTTCATGTGCAGGGAGTAGGCCTCCCCGCTTTCCAGGACAAGCTTTTGCACGTCCGGGGGCAGGGAATCAAAGGATGTCTTGTTCACCACCATGAAGCCGCACCCGATCACGTATCCGATCATGGTGGCGTGGCTGCACACCTCCCACACCTTGATGTCCGCCGCCGCGGTGAGACTGTTGGGCATGGCCTGAACAACCCCTCTTTGAAGGGCGGTGTAGAGGTCTTCAAAGGGGATGTAGGTGGGCTCGGCACCCAGTTTCTTGAAAATCATGGAATCCAGCTTTCCCATGACACGGACCTTGAGGCCCTTGAAGTCGTCCATCGTCTGGACGGACTTCTTGCCGTAGAAAGCCGTGCGCGGGTACATGACCACCCCGATGAGCTTCATGTTCCACTTTTTCTCCACCACATCCGACAGGTTGGGCACCAGGACCTTTTGGGCGAAGTTCAAGAAGTCGTCATAGGAGAAGAAGGTGAAGGGGAGAACGCAGGCCCCGAAAATCGGCTCGGTACCCGTGGCGTGGGGGGAGGAAAACTCGGCCATGTCCATCAGCCCGTCCTTGATGACCTTGAGGTATTCCGGGCTCTTGTACCCGAGAGACCCGGCGTAGTAGGGTTCAATGAGGAGGCTGCCCCCGCTTTTCTCTTTGATGCGGTTGATGATCCAGGCGACCCCCTTGCCCCCGTAAGACTCACTGCTGAAGGGCGTGGAAAGAACCCATTTCACGGGCTTGTCTGCTGCAGCACAAGGCACAGGCCCCAGGATAAAGCTGATGCCGACCAGCAGGGTCGCAACGATGACGAGACTTGCTTTGTTGACTTTCATGTTCGTCCTCCTGTGATGGGGTGCGTTACTCGATAACATCAATGTTCTTCTTCCGGCACATCTCCTTGAGAATCGGCGGCCACACGGTGACGCTCACTTCCCCCAGATGCGCTTTTTTCAGCAGCAGCATGAGGGTGCGAGACTGGCCGATGCCTCCCCCGATGCTGAGAGGAAGGTGATTTTCGATGATCGCCTTGTGGTAGGGCAGCTTGAGCCATTCCAACTGCCCGGTGAGTTCGAGTTGCTTCCTGAGGGTTTCGGCGTTGACCCGGATGCCCCCGGACATCAGCTCATGGCGACGTTTTGTCACGGGGTTCCAGACGAGGATGTCTCCGTTGAGGCCGTGCACGGTGCGTCCGTTCTCCGAAACGGTCTCGGTCGCCCAGTCGTCGTAGTCGGCGGCCCTCATCTCGTGGGGATAGCCGTCCTCGAGGGTCCATCCGATGCCGATGATGAAAACGGCCGGATATTTCTGGACCAGCATGGTTTCGCGTTGCTTGCGAGGGAGATCCGGATACATGGCAAGGATTTCCTCGGCATGGAAAAAGGTGATCTCCTCCGGCAGGTCGGGGTACCTGTCTGTTTTAAGTTGAGGAAAGAGCTCCCGGGCATAGACTTCCGCGCCCTTGATGACCTTCCATATGCTCCTGACCGAGTCTTTCAGAAAATCAAGGTTACGCTGCTCCGGCGTGATTCGCTTTTCCCAATCCCATTGGTCCACGTAGGCGCTGTGGTCGTGGTCAAGAAAGTAGTCCTTTCTCACGGCCCTCATGTCCGTGCAGAGCCCTTCGCCTGCTTCCATCCCGAACTGCTTCAGGGCCATTCTTTTCCACTTGGTGGCGGCCTGAACGATCTGGGCGTCAACGGGGTGTTTGTCACGGTCATTGGAAATGTGAAACTGGATCGGCGTGCGCGAGCCGTCCCGGTCGAGCATGTCGTTGACGCCGCTTTCCACGTCTACGATGAGAGGAACGGTGACCATCATGAGGTTCAGCTCTTTGCAGAGGTTTTCCTCGATGTAGCTTTTCACGGCAAACACGGCCTTCTGTGTTTCTTTGATGGTGAGGAGAGAGGTGTAGTCCTGGGGCAGGATCTTTTCCAGTTCTTCATAGTCGCCGATGCCTGGACCTGCGAGGTCTGCCTGCTTGTCGGTTTGTGCACTTGCCATCCCGTCGACTCCTTCCTTGGTATTCCGCGGGCCGGATCAGATTCAGCAGAAAAGTTCCAGGATTCTATTCGAATTTTCCCTTCCGAGTCAAGGAGGACCTTTTCATTCTGCGCATCACCCTTGACGCATCCCCTTTCATCAAATATAGATAGGCGAGTCGGGGAAGGTTTTCAGGATGGCGGATTTCATCAAAGCGCTTGTCGCTTCTTCGGTTGCCGGGGCAGGGTACACGGCGGTGCTGCCGGATATCGAGATATACTGCGGGATCGAAAGGCATTTTCATCCTGCCTGGGAAGGCTGGCCCATCATCGACGCCCTGAAATTCGCGGCAAGCGATGAGCATGAACTGAAGAGCACCCTGGAACAAAACAAGAAACTCAAGGAAAAGGTGCGCGAGCTGTTCAAGCAAGTTTATTGGGACCGTTTTCGGGGAGACCAAGTCCCCGACCAGGACATTGCGACGGAGCTTTTCCTCTCATCCGTGGAACTGGGAGTCGGCAGGGCCGTGTATGGCCTGCAGAAAAGCCTGAATGCCTTGAAGCCGAGGGATTCCTCCTATCCCGGCGTTGTGGAGGACGGAAGGCTCGGACCGGAGACGCTTGCCGCTCTGGAGAGGTATCGTCTGACCGAGGATCCCCCGCACCTGTTGCTCAAAGCCATGCGGATCATGCAAGCGGTGCATTACATGGCCAGGATGAAAAAAAATCCCGGCCGGGATCGGTGTGCCGAGGCTTGGCTCGGGAAGCTGGTCGTGGCAAGAGAGGACGGGCCGCGTAAACCCGCTCCACCGACGGACCTGAGAATCGAGGATTGAGGTCGCCATGTCCAGGAATCGGCGCTTGGAGTTGATTGAGAGGATTCAAGAAAAACGCAAGTCCCATGTGATTACCTACGTCCTGAGCGATCGTCCCCATGCCGAGGGAAAGATCAGCCGGGATGCCGTCGGACAGATGTACCGCCTTCTCTCGGAGCTGAAGCCTTTTGGGGCAAAACCCCTGGATCTTTTCATCGTTGCTCAAAGGGGCGACACGACCGTGCCATGGCAGATGGTGGCCATGATCCGGGAATTGTTCGGTCTGTTTAACGTGATAATTCCCCACAAGGCGCACGGCGCCGCAACCATGATCGCGCTGGGTGCCGACACCATCATCATGGGGGAAAGAGGCGAACTGAGTCCCATCGAAGTCCTGATCCCGGGTAATATTTCGGCCGGGGAGAAAGGATTCGAAGATAGAGGATCAAGTGTCGAGGATCTGAAGGCCTTGATGTCCCTCATGGGAACCTTCGGCAGAGTCCGGGAAAAGCAGCGAATCGACGCTTTTCTCCGCACCGTGGACATCATCAATCCTTTACTCCTGGGGAGCATGCAAAGACTGGTTGAGCAAACCAAGACCGACTGCCTGAGGCTCCTGGAAAAGAGAAGAAGAGGCTTCACCAAAGGGAGAAACCGGAAGATCATCAGCCGCCTATTCTCGGATTTTGTCTCCAGCCATCGCACCATCACCCGGTCGGAGGCGGTGAAAAGCGTGGGCCTGAAACAGGTTCGAAGCGAAAAGACGCTGGAGCCGGTCTTCCTGGAACTGTTGACGCTCTATGAACAGGAGCTCTTGAGCGAAGAGCCCTTTGATCCCGAATTCGCCGTGGAGCACTCCGGGCAGGAGGAAAGAGTGTTTTCGGACCAAAAACTCGCTTATATGGAGACGGCAAAAAGGACCCGGATTTTCCTGGGGGATCTCAAGGTGCAGAAAATACGGACGTTCCCACAAAATATCCAGATGGATCCCCGAATCATCCTGCCTTCCCTGCACATCGGAGCGGAGTTGAAAGAGGAGGATCTTTGGTCGTTCATCGAGGGATGGTTGCAGAGCCACCTTCCGGCTTTGATCGACGAGGCTCTGGGCCGGTTGCAGAGAAGTCTCCCTGTTTCCGGATACCAAAAGACCCCGATGAATCAACGCTGGGTCGACGAATGAGAACATTCCGGTTGAGACAATTCGCGTTGCGGCGTCCCGTTGTTCCCTTGGGAAAGGGGACCCGTGCCATGGTTCCCGAGCCCTCGGCCTTCGTGGTCAGGCCGTCGAGGACGATCAAAGGCACAGGCAGGGCGACCAAAAAAAAGTTGTCCTGGGATGCGTCCCCGGGCCCTGCCGTGGCAGGGTACCGGATTTATTGGGATGCCGGCAGGCGTGTCGATTACGATTCAACCTTTGCTGACGTGGGCAAGGTGACGGTCCTCGTGTTGCCGGATGACATTCCCTCTTTTCCGCTTGTGACCGGTCAGATGGAAATCGGCCTTACATCCATCAGCGAGAGCGGAAACGAGTCGGACATGCGCGTCCTATCCGTTTTCATCGACTTCACGAGACCCGAAGTGCCGGGGAATGTGAAGCTTGAGGACATGGAGAGGGAGATTTGATCAGCCAGGACCTTTATGTTTTGGCTATTGCCCTGGGACTCTCGGGCTTCATCGCCTACAAAACGTTTCAGTGGCTGCTCTACGAAGAGATAGGGCACGGGTCGGCGGCGTTGTTTCTGGGGTTTGCCGTTGCGGTGTTTTTCGGGATCAACCACTATGATTTCGGGAAGAGGTTGATCGAGCAGCGGGGAAGAGGACAAGCGGATGATGTGGCTCTCAAGCGCATCAGTGCCGAGCTTCAAAAGCAATCGGAAGCCATCGGGCTGCTTTCCGAAACCGTCAAGCAAGCCTCTGAAAGAGTCCACGAGTCGGCGACTGAGACGGATAAGAACGGCCGGGCCGCTCTGGAAACCGTCAGAAAATCCCAAGAAAAATCCGAAGAAGTCATCTCGGTCACGGCATGGGCCACGTGGGAAATCCTCATGGGGGAGTTCCTGGAAATCGAGGACTATTTGAAAAGGTGGGAAGAAAAAAACGGGTTGAAACGGGGGTGGGATAAGGCGCGCTCGCTTCCTGATCTGGCAAAGAAGCTGGAGCGCTTTGAAGCCGTGCTTCCGGAACCGATCAAGACCCTTTATTTCGAAAGGCAGAGAAAATACGAGATCCTCAAGAAAATCAAGGAAAGCTCCGAGACGACCGTGTCGCGCCATGCCGGGACCGGTTTCAACCTGCCCGTCCCTCCCAACCTGCCCGCCGCAGTGATCAAAAACAAAAAGGCCGAATAAGTTCATACTGCTCGGAACAATCAAGGGTTTATATTGAAGAGGTCATTGCGAGGAGCGGTAGCGACGAAGCAATCCGACTCGCAAAGCGAGTCGTCCTGAGGCCGCCGAAGGCGGATCGAAGGATCTTTTCGCGTCACCAGGAGATCCCTCGCTTTGCTCGGCACAGTGCGCTGCACTGGATTGCCACGCTCCTCCGGATCAGGTCCGGAGTCGCTCGCAATGACCAAAAGGGAATCACGCGACATGGCCTCATGGATAGAGGCCGAAACGGCATGCAATTTAATTTGTTTGTATCCGTCACAACGGCTTTTTTCAGGGCCGCTGAGTGTAGACGATGTGCGTAAGAACCGTGCCCACCGCCTCCAGGCTCTCGGGGCTGCAGTTCTCCGGCACATCGTTATGGGTGTGCCAGAAGCGGTTGGTCTCATCCGGGTAGTTGAAATCGATGATGTCAATCGTCTTGATGCCTGCCTGGTTCAGAGGGAGGTGATCGTCAAACATCTCCGGCCCCACCTTGGAGGAGAACTGTTTTATTCCGAGTTCCTGAGCCTTGTTCCAGACCAGTTCTACGATGTCCGGGGCCGAGCGAATCGAGTTCTGCTCCCTGGGAAGATCCAAGAATCTGTCCCCGACCATGTCCAGAAGGATCCCGAAACGAGGCCGGTAGTCCGGAGCCTTTTGGGTGACAAAAAACCGGGATCCCAGGAGGTACTTGGAGAAATCTCCCTCCAGCCCGTAATCTTCGCCGTCAAAGAGAACAATGTCTACCCCCACAGGCGGGGGGAGAGCCTTCATCAAATCGGCAAGGTGAAGAAGCACGGCTACCCCGCTGGCTCCGTCGTTGGCGCCGGGGATCGGCTGGTTTCTCCGCAGGGCGTTTTCGTCCCTGTCGGCCCGGGGCCGGGTGTCCCAGTGGGCGCAGAGGAGAATGCGATCCTGCAGTTCGGGTCGAAAGGAGGCTATCACGTTGGTAAGCCACAGCTCTTCACCGTAACCCGGGTGGGTGAAGTGCTGGAGGCGGACCTCATGGGCCGACCGTCGCAACGTTTGCGCAAGAAATTCCAGGCATGCCTCGTGGCCCGTGGAGTTAGGATTTCGGGGACCGAAATCGGTTTGTTTCACGAGGTAAGCAAAGGCATCGCTTCCACGGAAGGCCGGGATGGTCTGTCCGCTCGCACCCTCCACGAGCCCTTGCAAAAAGAAGACGGTCAAAACCAGGGGGAAAACGTGTTTCATCGTTGACGGCATCGCAAAGGCTCATGAACGGGATCCAGACCGGGGGCCTGGGGGCGTACACGTGGGTCGAAAGGCGCAGCTCTCTCCGGCCGAGGCGAATAAAAATACCCCCAAAACCCCCTTTGACGGCTCCAACGCAGGCCATATGGGAAAAGGGGCAGTGGGGGGATTTGACTCGTCCGGAGCATCTTCGGCCAAGCCGGAGGCTTCAGTGTAAAAAGATGCTCCTCGCTCTTTGCTCCCTGCTTATATGGCACCCGCGATGATCAGGCCGAAGACCATGGCAAAGAGGGCGAAGCTCTCGACAATACCCACGGCGGCGAAGCACTTCCCGAAAACTTCCGGCTTCTTCGATGAGGCCAGGATTCCCGTGGCTGCCACCTTGCCCTGGTAGATCGCGGACACCATGATGCCGATCCCGCAGAAGAGGCCGATTCCCAGCAGTCCAAGGCCGGCGGCCGCTTTCACTTTGCCCAGAAGCACGAACATGAGCACGATCCCGTAAATGGTCTGGGACGACGGGGCCGCGGACATGCCGATGAACTTGCCGTGCCCCTCTTCAACCTTGGCCATCACGCCGTGCGAGGCTGCGCCGGCGATGCCGCAACCAATGGAACTCCCCAAGGCAGCCAAACCCACTGCACATGCACATCCTGCATAACCCAGCATAACCATTACATCCATGTGAACGCTCTCCTCTTCTTAGACTCAAGATTTTATTTGCCGAAAAGGCTTGTAAACCAATCCATCCCCTGTGAAGCACCACCGGTACCACTCAAGGAAATTCAACCTCAGACCGTGTATCACCCCTCCCATGATGGCCAGCAGCAGGTTGATGGTGTGCCCTGCAAAAAGAATCAACGCAGCGAACACGTAGCCGAGCCACGGCACTCCCCCGACGATGTCCTTTGCGAGCATGTTGAAGGTCTGGGCCATGTAAACGGTGGCGATGCCCAGAGCAAAGAGACGAAGATAGGACAGGACATCGGAGAAAACCTGCACGATTCCCATGAGGCCGTTCAGCCCCTCGAGCACTCTCAACAGGGGGTTTTTCCTTGTGGAGGAAAAGAGGAAGACCACGGCGAGACCGGCGATGAGAACATACTTGGCGATAGGGTTGTCCAAGCCGTGGCCCATCTTGCTGTTGACGAGAAAGTAACCGGCCCAGATGACCACAATCCAGCCCAGGGAGGCGATATCCCGGGTGTTCCTGAACTTCAACACAAAGGAAAGGGAGATGTGGATCATGCCCACGATGATGGACAGGACCATGGCCAGGTTCTGTCCCTCCTTGGTGCTCACATCCACAAGGCAGAGTTTGGACAAGGGGTTGTCGGCGCTCAGGGTGATCCCGAAATATCCGCCCGACAAAATTCCATAGGCGGTGACGGCAAAGCCCAGGAAATACATGAGGCGGAAAAAGCGAACGGCAAAGGGCGATGAGCTCTTGATTTTCCTCTGCAAGAGGAAAGTGATGACAAGCAGGGTGACCCCGTAGCCGGCATCCCCCACGATCATGCCGAAAAACACGGCGAAACAGTAAAGCACGAATCCGCTGGGATCAAAGTCCTTGTAGTTGGGATAAGAGTACACCTTGACCAGATCTTCCCCGGAATCAAAGGCGGCCTTGTTCCGCAGGACCACGGGAACCCGTTCGTCCTCCGAAGGATCGTCGCTGTAATGGTACAGGGTAAAGGTTTCCGGAATCTTCGCGATCAGCTCCTGCTCCGGAAGAGGAGACCATCCCTTTACGATGAAAAGACGATTCTCGAGTTCGCTTCCGGCGTTCAGCGCGGCCTTTCGATATTCCAGCAGATTCGTCAGCGCCGCTTCTTCTTTCCTGAGCGCATCGAGGTGGGCTGCAAGGTCTACGTACTCCACTTCGATTTTCTTCAGCGCTTCTTCCCTGGCCGCTATCTCCTTGTGCACGGTGGAGAGGCTCCTGGGCGGGATCTTCTCCTCGGCGATTTCCAGGGAAAGGGGTTGTTCGGAAACCGTGATGAAACAGACTTCGCCCTTGGTGACGCTGACCACCTGGTGGTAAACGTCCTGGAGGGGTAAAGCGTCAAAGGTCTTCTGGGTCACACGGAAGAACTGGATGTGAAGCCCTCTCTTCCGAAGCGCTTCCAATTCCTCCACAGAGAAGTCACCCCAGGCCTCCAGAAGGGAGCGTTCCTTTCTCAGAGCCACGAGTTCGGTTTGGATCCGCGTTTCCCTTTGCGCCAGGCTTTCTCTTTTTTCGCAGACTTCCCGTGCGGACATGGGCGCGCCGGCGCTCGCCTTTCCCGCTCTTGAAGCCAGGAACTTCCGCGCCTCGGTGACGCGGCTCAGCTCTTTGGCGAGATCCAGGGGCTCAAACGGATCCTGAGGGAAAATGAGATGGACCACGCCGATCTGTTGGAGAAGATCGAGAAAGCGCTCTTTTTCCGCCTCCAGGCCCACAAAAGTGATTTTCCTCATCTTTACGATCATGTGACTATGCCTCAGCCTCCTGGATTTTCGCCTTCGCCAGTTTTGCCCTGCCTACGGAAGCGGTCTCCTCATCACCCAAAAAGATCCTGATCTTTCGAATGTTTTCCTTGAGCTCCGGGATCAGCTTCTTTTCGAAGAGGTTGCAGCGCTGGGTGGTCGTGCGCAGCTCTTCCTGAATGAGCGCCTCCTTTTCCAGGAGCACTCGCAGCTCTTCCCGCAAGGAAATGAGCCTCCTGAGAATGGAGATCGCGTGGTCGAGCCACGGAGGCGTGGCAAAGAGAGAGTAAGGGACCTCTCTGAAATCGACGCCCTGGAATTCCGGCACATCCACCCCTGCGATGTTGTCGGTCTGGGTGCGGATTTGCTCGATGACCAGAAAGTCGTAGATGTCCACGGCCGGATCCGTGAGATACTTGGCCCAGGGTTGAACCGATTCCGCCGCTTCCTTGAGAAGACGTTTTTTCTCTTCGATCAGGGGTTCCAGTTGCCGGATCACGATTTGCAACTGCATCTTCTTGAGTTGAAGAATGGGCAGAAACTTCTGGTATTTTGCCAGCCCGTCCCGCTGGGCCTTGAGAGCGGTCTTGTTGTATTTCAGTTTCTCGGCCATGAGAACATCCGTTTATTGAGCCGCCCGGCTCAGCTCGCCGCGGCCGGACCAGTACTTCTGAATGAGGTGCTCTTTCAGGCCCGTCTGCACGGGCTCAAAGTGCCTTCCGAGAATGTCCCAGCACAGGTTCAGCGCTTCCTCGATGGGGATGTTCACGTTCAGGGCCATCAGTTCCTCCTCGAAGTCCTTCCCGTAGGCAAGGAGTGTCTCATCCCACTTTGAAAGCTTGAATCCCATGGCGATCTTGTTTCGCGATTCCCGGCAGTCCGAGTAAAGCCGGATCATGGTGTTCATGATGTCGTTGTGGTCTTCCCGGGTCACCTTGGAGACCACGTTCTGTTTCAAGCGGCTGAGGGATCCGAAAGGATCGATGACCCCGTTGTGAAGGTAGAACTGCCCCTCCGTGATGTAGCCTGTGTTGTCGGGGACGGGGTGGGTGACGTCATCGCCGGGCATGGTCGTCACAGCCAGGATGGTGATGTCTCCAAGACCTTCGATGTCCACCGCTTTTTCGTAGCGGGCCGCAAGCTGGGAATAGAGATCGCCCGGGTACCCGCGGTTGCTGGGGATCTGCTCCATGGAGATGGAGATTTCTTTCAGAGCGTCCGAGAAGTTGGTCATGTCCGTCAGGAGCACGAGAACCCGTTTGCCGGCTTCGGCAAAGCGTTCGGCCACCGCAAGAGCCATGTCGGGCACAAGCAGGCACTCCACCACGGGGTCGGAGGCCAGGTGGATGAACATGATCACGCGGTTCATGATTCCGGCCTCTTCAAAGGTGCGCTTGAAGAAGGTGTAGTCGTCGAACTTGAGCCCCATGCCCCCGAGGATGATGATGTCCGCTTCAGCCTGCATCCCCACGCGGGCCAGGACCTGATTGTAAGGCTCTCCGGGGATGGAAAAGATGGGGAGCTTCTGGCTCACGACCAGGGAATTGAACACGTCGATCATGGGGATGTTGGTGCGGATCATCTGCTTGGGAATGATCCGGTTGGCGGGATTAAAGGATGGGCCTCCGATGGGAATTTCCTCTTCCACGGGCTCCGGTCCCCCGTCGATGGGTCTCCCGCCTCCGCTGAATATCCTGCCCAGCATGGAGTTGCCGTATTTCACGACCATGGGGTGACCCAGGAAGGATACGGTGTCGTTCGTGGACAGACCCTTGGTTCCGCCGAAGACCTGAAGGGCCGCCAGGTCCCCTGAAATGCGGATCACCTGTCCCAGGGTGCTCTTGCCCGGAGACTGGATCGCCGCCAGTTCACCGAGACCTACGTCCGTTGCGTTGAGTATGGCGATGTTGCCGGTGATTTCGCGAATCTTGGTGATGATTTTTCTCACGGTTCAACTCCCGAGAAACTCGTTGATTTGTTGTTCATACTGATCAAAGGCTTCACCTTTCCACTCCGCCGAATTCCAGTTTCTGAAAAGCGAGGTGAGCCTGAAAAAGATATTTCTTGCTTCGTCCTTGTCCTTGGCCTTGATGTCCTTGTTCAGCACCTCGGTGATTTTCGAGAAGCTGTACACCTGTCTCTCCATGGTGTTGTAGGCATCCACCGGATCAAAGGCGTTCTGCTGAAGGTAGACCGAATCCAAAAGCTCCATTTTCAGGTACACCATGAAGTCCGCGATGGAGGTCCCTTCCTCGCCGACCACGTCCATGCGCTTCTTGATCTCGTTGCCCTCGTAAATCATCTTCTGGGCGTCCCTGACCTTCGAGATCCAGCCAGGAGCGATCTTGTCCAGGGTTTCTTTCATCTGGTCCAGGTACTTGGACCAGGAGATGAGGGGGTCGATGGCCGGAAAGCGGCGTGCGTTGGACCGGGCCCAGGTCAGCCCGAGAAAGGCGCCCACCACGGCAAGGGTTCCCTGGGTCACCGGTTCCTCGAAGTTTCCTCCTGCCGGAGAAACCGTGCCGATGACGCTGACAGACCCTGTGGAGCCGTCGTCGAGACGGACGAGAGCGGCCCGTTCGTAAAACTCGGCGATCCTGGACTGAAGGTAGGCCGGGAAGGCTTCTTCCCCCGGGATTTCCTCCAGCCGGCCGCTCATCTCCCGCAAAGCCTGGGCCCACCGGGACGTGGAGTCCGCCAGGATGAGAACGTCCAGTCCCATCTGGCGGTAGTACTCGCCCAGGGTGATGGCCGTGTAGATCGAGGCTTCCCTTGCCGCCACAGGCATGGAGGAGGTGTTGCAGATAATGATCGTTCTTTCCATCAGGGTTTTTCCCGTGTAAGGATCCAGAAGATGAGGGAACTCCCGGAGGGTTTCCACCACCTCGCCCGCCCGCTCACCGCAGGCGGCCACGATGATGATGTCCACGTCCGCATAGCGCGAGATGATCTGCTGCAGCACGGTCTTGCCCGATCCGAAGGGGCCGGGGATGCACGATGTGCCGCCTTTGGCCACGGGATAGAAGGTGTCGATGATCCTGCACCCGGTGACCAGGGGTTCCTCGGGCAGAAGCCTTTCCTTGTAATGGCGCAAGGGAATCTTGATGGGCCATTGCTGCACGAAGGTGATATCGTGGCTTTTGCCCTGGTCATCCTCCACCTTGGCCACCACCTCGCCGACCTTGTAAGATCCTTGGCCCAAGATGCTTTTGATCGTTCCCGTACCGATAAAATTGAAAGGCACGAAGACTTTGTGGGTGAAAATGCCTTCCGGCACGGTGCCCAGCACGGTTCCGGCGCGCACGGTCTCCCCTTGTTTTGCCACGGGCGTGAACTCCCAGGGTGTGTCCCGATCGAGCCCCGTGAGGTAGACGCCGCTCTTCAGGAACAGGCCGCACTGCTTGGCCAGTTCCGGAAGGGGGTTTTGGAGGCCGTCATAGATCCGGCCCAGAAGCCCCGGACCCAGTTCCACGACGAGGAGATCTCCGGTGAACTCCACCTCGTCCCCGACCTTGATCCCCCGCGTGTCCTCGAAGACCTGCATGTTGCACACGTCATTGCGCACCCGGATGACTTCGCATTTGAGCTTCCTGTCGCCCGTGACCACGTAGGCCACCTCGTTCTGCCGCACCTGGGTGTCGAAGGAGGCGGTAATCATGTTGCCGTAGCCTGAAACGACTTTACCTCTTGCAAAAGACATATTAAAGCTCCTCCAGCCTTCTGACGATGTCCAGGCCCTGCTCCTCGCTCAGGCTGAGCGCTCTTTCGAGGAGTTGAACTTTCAGCAGGTAGGCCAGGACCACATCAAATTCAAATTGATTGGGTTCTATCATCTCATCGATGCTTTCCCACACGATTCGCTGAACCGTCTCTTCCATGTCCTGAGGGCTCTTTGCCTCAAGAATCCGATCGATCCAGGGATAATCTTTGCTCAGTCCGAAGTCCTCCGCGCTGCTCCGGCCGAGAAGATCGACCGAATCGCTTTCGCCCACCAGATAGTCGGAAGGAGGCAGGCCTTTTCTTCGGGCCCTGACCGCAGTCAGGATATTTCTCAAATCCCTTTCAAGGGTGAGATAAGCGCGGAGGAAGGGGCTCGAGGCCTTTTGGACGGCGAAATCAAAGTAAGCACGGTAAAGGCGATCCAGGGTTTGCGGTGAAAAGCCCTCGGAACCCAGGGTTTCGAAGCACTCGCTCAACCACTCGGGCACGTCCTTGGGTGATTTGATCTGATCCTTCCAGAATTCCCGGCTGTAGAGAGCGAATTCCACCTCCCCATCCTTGCCTGCGAGCAGTTTCTCGATCTGGAGGAGGTCACCCTTCAGCAGGATGAGTTCCACGTCGTCCCAGTCTTTCGGGGCAATGTGGAATTTCTCGCCGAGGAGATCCGCTAAACGATACTTGAGTTTCTTATCGTCCCAGTGAATTTCCGGGAGATAAGCGACCAGGAAATAGTATTTCATTTTGTTTCAGGATGCTTGAGGTCAATGGTCTTGAAAAACTCGTGAAACTTGGGCGACAGGTAACCGAGAAAAAGGCTCAGGAAGGCCTCTCCCGTGAAATCCAGCATCACGCTCCCATCCGTCTTGCCGATCATGAACCCGTAGCTGACGCCGTCGGTCTTGAGGTTCAGCTTCACGCGGTCGCCTTTGTCTTCACCGAGGCCGGTGATCAGGTTGACGACCAGATCGTCGAGCCGGTCCCTCTGATCTTTGGAAACCAGGATCGTAAGGTCCGATGAGCCCGTGGCCTTGGCAAATTCCTTCACGCACGTCGAGATGAGTTCTTTTATAAAGGCGGTGTCCTTCAGAGTTTCGGTGAGTTTGCCCTTGATAGGCAAGGCCAGGAGGTTCGTCTCCATGTGTCTTTTCAGGTTCGTCAGGAACTGGGAAGCCGCAATCTCCATGGAGGCATGAAGCTGCCTCATGATTCTGTCGGCTTCTTCCTTGGCGCCCTTGACGATGCCATCAGCCTCTTTGTTGGCCCGGGCGAGAATTTCTGCAGCCTTGTTCTCCGCCTCTTCCACGATCTGGCGGGAGGCTGCCTCACCGCTTTCCACGCCGTGTTTCTTCAATGTTTCAATGAGATCCTGGAGCTTTGTATCTACCATCGGGTTTCACCTCTCTCGTCCATGTCGTTGTTGCCCACCTCTCTCCTTTTCCCTCTGAAGACAAGCCAAAGAGATCCAAAAACGTGTGGCGGAGGATTCCGCAAGTCGATTTCAAACAGAAAGAGGTTACAAAAAGTAACCTCTTTCTCATAAAACTCTTGAAAACTATTTTACTCCCCCGGCCTTGTCAAGAAATTTTTTAATCAAATTTGGGGTTCGTTGAAGAACCTTGTCACGGTCGGTGAAATCGGCTAATTTGAGGGTGAAAGGAGCGCCCATGTCCCTGATCATTCGCAAGGCCCTGATTGTGTATTGTTCGCCTGCCGGAAGCACGGAACACGTGGCGCGGGTCTTGAACGGGAAAATAAAATCTTTAGGCGTTCCCGTGGACCTGATCGATCTGGCCCACGAGCCGGACATGGCCTTCATCATCAGCCAGCTCCCGGCCGCGCGGGATAACCTCTGTTTGTACATCGGTTCACCGGTGTACGGCGGATATCCCATCCCGCCGGTGATGGAATTCATATCCCGCCTTCATGAGGCGGAATCCGGCTATTCGGTTCCTTTTGTCACCTACGGGGGGGCGACCAGCGGCATTGCCCTGCAATGGATGGGGCAGGCGCTGGGAAAGAGGGGATATGCGGTCCTCGGCGCCGCAAAGGTCATGGCGGTTCATTCCATCATGTGGGCTTCGGACTCCCCGCTCGGCAAAGGCCGCCCTGATGCATCAGACGACCGGATGATCGAGGAGCTGGCCCTCACCGTGAACGCAAAACTTAAGCTGGGAAATCCTCCGGGTTTGGACCTTTCCACCCTGGCCTATCAGCCCGAGAAAATGCGCAGCAGGATGGAAAAGGGGGGCTTTGAATCGGCCAGGCTTGACTTTCCTGCCATGAAACTGATTCGGGAAGCCTGCACGCGATGCGGCCTGTGCACCGAGGTCTGCCCGATGGATGCCGTGACGTTTTCGCCTCACCTTGACATCGCTTCTTCCTGCATCTCCTGCTACAACTGTGTTCGATCATGCCCGGAGGGGGCCATCTCCGCAGACGTTTCGTGGGCATTTGCCCAGATCCGCGCGGCTGCGGACAAGTTCAGGGAACGCCCTGAAACGCAGATATTCATTTGATTGAGCATTGGACATTGCACATTGCGGAACGATCATCTGGTTTCGATTCAATGATGATGAACTCGTAAAAAGTCCCGGCCCGTCATTGCGAGGCGCGCAAGCGCCGTGGCAATCTCATTGATACGGGGCACATAGGAGATTGCTTCGCTTCGCTCGCAATGACGTTGTAGGACTTTTTACGAATCGATCAATGATAGAGGATAAATGTTCGATGATGAATGACAAATGGTTAGTGTTCGATGGCCATGGCATTTCGATCACGGGCGAACTTGTCGCTGACAAGGGGAATCCCGTATTTGTGCATTTTCTTGTAAAGAAGGGAACGGTGAATGCCCAGGAGTTCGGCGGCCCGGGCCTTGTTGTAGTCCACGGATTCGAGCGCATAGCGAATCGCTTCGCTTTCAGCTCTGGTCTGCATGCTTCTCAGCGAGGCGCGATCCAGAAGGGTTCCTCCCTTCCGGCTGCGATGCAGGTAAGGCGGGAGGTCACAGGGGTAGATCGTGCCGCGCTCCAGATAGGAAGCCGCGCGCTCGAGCACATTGGAGAGTTCGCGCACGTTGCCGGGCCAGTCGTGGTGCTTCAAGACAGCGGCTGCTTCAGAAGAAATAAGAATCTCCGTCAAGCCTGCATCCTGGGCAATCCGCTTGAGCAGGTGCTCGGCGATAGGCAGGAGGTCCTCTCTTCGTTCCCGAAGCGGCGGAATGTGCAGGGTGATGACGTTCAGGCGGTAGAAGAGGTCTTCGCGGAAACGATTCTCTTCCAGCATCGCTTCGAGGTTGTGGTTCGTCGCTGCGAGCAGCCGAAAGTCGGCCTTGATCAGCTTTGTGCTGCCGATTCGTTCGAACTCTTTTTCCTCGAGCACCCTTAGCAGCTTCGGCTGCATGTCCAGGGGAAGGTCCCCGATCTCGTCGAGAAAAACCGAACCATGGTGGGCGAGTTCGAACTTGCCCGGCTTTCCTGTGGATCTCGCCCCGGTGAAAGCCCCCTTTTCGTATCCGAAAAGCTCCGATTCAAACAAGTCGCCGGGAATGGCGGCACAGTTGACTCGCACGAAGGGATAGAGACGCCTGGAACTGGCATGATGAATGGCCTGGGCGAGAAGCTCTTTGCCCGTGCCGGATTCGCCCGTGATCACGACAGGGAGGCTTGTGGCCGCCGCCTTGACGGCTTGTCTCTTGAGGGATTTTATCGCCTGGCTGGTGCCTACCATGCTGTCCATGGTGTAGCGGGTGGAACGAAGGGAAAGAAGCTCGTTTTCATAGAGGCTCAGCTTGGACTCAAGAAAAGAGACTTTTTCGGCCAGCTTGCTTGCCGTGCTTGCGCTGTCGAAAAGCACGAGTCCCAGAACCGCGATGATTTCCCCCTTTTCTCTCACCGGCACCCGGTGAACGAGGAAGGCCCTGTCCTTGAATTGATGGGGATAGTTGACTTCGGCCAGTCCCGTCTTCGCCACAATGTGAAGACGGGAATTGACCCCGATCTCGGAGGCATGTTTCCCGATTTCTTCTGCAGGATCGATGTTGAGGAACCGCGCATAGGTGTCGTTGATGTAAACCACATAGCCCTCGTTGTCGGCTACAATAACTCCCACCTGCATATTGTCCAGAAGGCTCTTGAAAAAGCCTTTCCTCCTGACCAGCCCCTGGACTCGGTCCGGGGATATTTTTTTCACGCCCATCACTTCCCTCCGTCTCAGGTTGGGGACATGTCTCGATTCTGAGACACCCTACACCCTTTTCATCGGAATTGCAAAGGAAGGTCATGGGAAAAGAAAATGCCATGGAAACAACAGGAATACCGTTGGCTTAGATCTGTGATCGGGCCTTGATCGCACATCCTGGCACCGATTTCGCAATAGCTAAACGGCGTTACCCTTCCTGTTGCGCACTCAGTCACGACAACCTATTCGACGCATAATGCCAAGGAGGCGACCATGAACATCGGCTCATTGTTCACCTGGCATGCCCGGTATCGACCGAACCATCTGGCTGTCGTTTTTCAGGACAAACGGCTGACCCATCGCGAATTCAACCAAAGCATCAACCGCCTTGCCAACGCTCTGCTCGCCCTGGGCATCCAAAAAGGAGACAAGGTAGCAACCTTGCTTCCGAACAGCATGGAGTTGATGGAGACCTACTGGGCATGCGCCAAAATCGGCGCAGTCATCGTGCCCCTGAGCACGCTGCTTATGGCCAAAGGGATCGCCAACCTGCTTCAGGATTCGGATTCCGTGATGGTTGTCACCCACTCCGGTTTTGTGAAGATTCTGGACCCCATTAAGAAGGATCTTCCGCAAATTCCCCATGACAGATACCTTCTCACCGACGGTGCGCGCATAGGCTACAGGGATTACCACGGACTCAAAGGGGCGGCCAGCGAGGAGGAGCCGGACGTGGAGATCAACGAAGACGATCCGTTCAACATCATGTACAGCAGCGGAACGACGGGAATGCCCAAAGGCATTGTTCACACCCACAAGATACGGGCTGCCTACGGAACCTCCTTCGCGGCGTCGTACCGTATGACGCCCGAGAGCATCACCATGCATGCAGGCGCCATTGTTTTCAACGGGGCTTTTGTCGATCTCATGCCCACCATGTTTGTCGGAGCGACGTACATCCTTCTCCCCCAGTATGATCCCGAATCATACATCGAGACCATCGCGCGGGAGAAGGTGACCCACGTGATGATGGTTCCCGCACAGATCATTGCGTTCTTAAATGCACCCAATTTTGAACCAAAGCGACTTCAATCCCTGGAAATGATTCTTACCCTCGGAGCCCCCCTGCTCATGGAACACAAGGAGAAGCTCAATAGGGCGCTGCCGGGCAGATTCTACGAGCTTTACGGCCTGACGGAAGGTTTTGTCACCATCCTCGACAAGTACGACTACCCTGCCAAACCCAATTCCGTCGGGGTTCCGCCTCAGTTTTTTGACATGAAAATCGTGAATGAAAAGGGGGAAGAATGTGCGCCGGGCGAAGTGGGCGAAATATGCGGGAAGGGACCCATCCTCATGCCGGGGTACTACAAGCGCCCCGATCTGACCAGGGACGCGATCATCGACGGATGGCTGCACTCCGGTGATTTGGGCTACGTGGACGAGGGCGGTTTTCTTTACCTGGTGGACAGAAAAAAGGACATGATCATCTCCGGGGGGGTCAACGTCTACCCGAGAGACATCGAAGAGATCGTCGCACAGCATGCGGAGGTAAGAGACGCGGCTGTCTTCGGCATCCCCGACGACAAATGGGGGGAATCTCCCCTGGCGGCGGTCGTCTTGAACAAACCCGGTGCCGTGACTGCCGAGGAGCTCAAGGCGTGGATCAATGAGCGGGTGGGGGCGAAATTCCAGCGGGTCTCCCAGGTTGTCATCATGGAGGACTTCCCCCGCAATGTGGCCGGAAAAACACTGAAGCGGGAAATGCGGGAGAAGTACTGGGAAGGCCGGACCCTCAAAGTCTAGCTTTCGTTAAATCTTCTCGTGGCGAACCCCGCTAGGTTCATCCGGTTCGGGGCAAAGAATCAGCAGCTCAGTAAAGCTTTGAGAAAGGAGGTGACGAGCGCGCGGCGTGCGCCGCAAATGCCCGGGTGTCACGAAGGACAGCACAATATAGTTTGCCTGTGAATGTCTCTCTGATGGTCATTGCGAGCGACTAAAAGGAGCGAAGCAATCCGACTTGCGAAGCAAGTCGTCCTGAGGCCGCCGCAGGCGGATCGAAGGATCTCCCCGCAGTAAGACGAGATCCCTCGCTTTGCTCGGGACAGTGCTGTGCACTGGATTGCCACGGCGCTTTGCGCCTCGCAATGACGGGCACAATGCAGACTACTTTGTGCTCCGGGCAGTAAAACTCAGCATGGAGGCTTTACAATCTTTTTGAACCCAAAAGGAGGTGTGAGATGGGTATGGTGAAAAAAGGAATGTTGCTCGCTCTGGCGTGCGTGTTTGCCGCAAGCCTGTTTTCGGCCACGGCCCGGGCACAGGAAAAAAAGGCGCCTTTAGAGACAAAAATCGTGATCAGGCTTCAAAGCGCCTTTGCAGCCGTTCTTCCTGCCCTGGGTGAGTGCCTTCCATTCTTCAAGGAACACGTCGAGGCCGCCAGCGGAGGAACGATCGAAGTGAAGTACTTTGACCCAGGAAAGCTGGTGCCGCCTTTTGAGATCCACGACGCGGTTTCTTCGGGCAAGATCGAGGCAGGTTACACCGCTCCCGTCTACCTCGCCGGGAAACTGCCTGCGACGGAGCTGTTCACCTATATTCCCTTCGGCTGCGACATCCCGGCCTACATGGGATGGTTCTACAGCGGCAACGGCCAGAAACTCTACCAGGAAGCCTATGACAATGCGGGGTACAACTTGAAAGCGTTTCTTTTCTGCTTGCTTGCCCCCGAGACAGCCGGATGGTTTAGAAAACCCATCAACAAGCCGGAGGATCTGAAGGGGCTGGCCATTCGGTACCCCGGCCTTCCGGGAAAGGTGCTTCAGAAGCTCGGCGCCTCGATCAGCCTCATTCCCGGCAGTGAGATCTATCAATCTCTGGAAAAAGGCGCCATTGACGGTACGGAGTTTTCGACTCCCGCCATCGATGCCAAACTCGGTTTTTACAAGGTAGCGAAGTACAACTACTTCCCGGGGTGGCACCAGCCGGCAACCAATCTGGAGCTTGTCATCAACAAGGACACGTGGAACAAGATGAGCCCTCGCCAGAAGGCGGTGATGGAACTGGCCGTGCGCGCCGTGACGACCTACACCGTGGCAAGATCCACGGCGATCCAGGGTGCGGCGATCATGGAAAACGCCAAGAAGGGCGTCAACAATATGGTCTTCTCCCAGGAGCTGCTCGACCTTTTCCAGAAGACCTGGCTCGAAGTGATCGAGGAAGAAACAGCCAAGGATCCCATGTTGAAGAAGATCTGGGACGACTACAAGGCCTATGAGGCGGAGTACATCCCCTGGGCTTGCATGGCCTATCTGCCCAGGCCGAAATGCAAATAGGGTAAAACATGGATAGATCCAAAAATGAAAGGAGCTTTTTCGATGCGGTGGACCGCTTCATCCTTCGCATCGGGAGGTTCCTGAGTTGGGCGAACGGCCTGCTCATCTTTGTCATCGTCCTGCAGGTGTTTCTGCGATACGGGCTGGGCCGCGGGCTCGTAGCCCTCGAAGAGCTGGAATGGCATTTGTACTCCCTCGCGTTTATGTTCGGCCTCTCCTATGCCCTTGTGACCAACGCCCACGTCCGGGTCGACCTGATCTCCAGCTTTCTTTCGGAGCGCACCCGGGAGTGGATCGAAATCCTGGGAATCGCCTTCCTTCTGATGCCCTTCATCGTCGTGGTCATCCTCTACGGGTTGGAGTTCTGGCAGGCATCTTGGGTTCACGGCGAACGGTCCCTGGCGCCCATGGGGCTTCCTTACCGGTGGATCATCAAGGCGGTCATCCCTCTCAGTTTCGCCCTGTTCGGCTTGGCCGCCCTTTCCCGCCTCATCAAGGCGATTCGGTTCCTGTGGGGGAATAACCGTGGCAACGACTGATTATCTCGTAATCGCCATGTTCGCTGCGTTCATTGTCTTCATGCTCACGGGATTTCCCATCGCTTTCTGCCTCTGCGGGACGGCGATCCTTTTCACGGCCGTGGGAACCTTCGCGGACCTCTACCTGGGAACTTCCACCGGTGTGGATTTCAATTACTTCGGCATCGCCGTGACCAGGATATTCAGCACCATGTCCAACTGGGTCCTCGTATCCTTGCCCATGTTTATCTACATGGGGCTCATGCTGGACCGATCGGGCATGGCTGAGAAGCTCATGATGTCCGCCCAGGAGTTGTTCGGAAAGGTGAGGGGCGGCCTGGCGATTACCGTCACCCTGATCGGCGTGATCATGGCCGCGTCCACGGGAATCATCGGGGCGTCGGTCGTCTTGCTCGGACTCCTGACCGTGCCGGCCATGCTGCGCCAGGGATATGACAAGCGGTTGGCGGTAGGGACCGTGGCGGCCGCCGGCACCCTGGGCATCCTCATCCCGCCCAGCATCATGCTGGTGGTCATGGGCGATCAGGTGGGGATCTCCGTGGGCGACCTGTTCATGGGCGCTTTTATCCCGGGGCTTATCCTGGCGACCCTGTATGTGATCTATCTCATCTTCCTGTGCTACCTCAAACCCGAGAAGGCGCCCCTGCTCCCCGACCGCAGACCCCTGTCATGGAGAGTGATCCTCGATGTCTTGAAGAGCGTGATTCCGCCCGCTATCCTGATCCTGTCCGTGCTGGGGAGCATTTTCCTGGGCATCGCCACGGTCACCGAGGCCAGCGGGGTCGGGGCGCTGGTGGCGACCTTGCTCGCCTATGCGAACAAGAAACTGGATCTCAAGGTGATGAAGGATGTTCTGTCTATCACCTTCAACACGAACGCCTACATTTTCGGGATCCTCATCGGTGCAACCTGCTTTGCCCTGGTTCTCAGGGGACTCGGAGGAGACGAGTTCATCGCCCGGATCCTGAAGTCGTTGCCCTTCGGGCCGATGGGGATCCTTTGGTTCATCGTCTTTTGCGTCTTCATCCTGGGGTTTTTTCTCGATTGGATAGAAATCTGTTTCATCATTTTGCCCCTGATCGCACCCGTGGTGGCCGAACTGGATTTCCGCGTGGAAGGCTACGGTGTCGTGACAGACCCAAAGATGGTCTGGTTTCTGCTGGTTCTGGCCATGACCCTTCAGACGTCTTTCTTGACGCCACCTGTCGGTTTTGCCCTGTTCTATCTCAAGGGAATTGTTCCGCCGGAGGTGACCCTGGCCGACATCTACAGGGGAGTGATTCCTTTCGTGATCATTCAGATGATCGGTGTCTTTGTCGTTTCCATGTGGCCGGAAGTGGTCACGTGGCTTCCGGCCGTGGCGTATCGCTGACCCAGGGGCTACCGGCTTTGGGGAGACCCGATCAAGCTTGATCCGAAGTGGAACCACGGAGACTACTACGGCAAAGACGAACCTAAAGACGGTACGACCTATGCCTTCATGGTCATCACCCTGAGCGCCCTATGGGAGGAATGGGCCGAAAAGAACTTCGAAAGAAAGTGGGCCGATCCTGCCAAGAACCCCGCGGACAATATGGAGGACGGGTTCCTGATCGATGCCGCTCTTTACAAGGGTGCCCAGGGCAGGCTCGCCACGGCAGATCCGAACTCCATGCTTTACATGAACAAGGCGGCTGCCCTCTTTGACATCGGAAGAGGCTTTCCTTCCTTCGAAGAGGCGGTGAAGAGCATCAAGGCAAAGATCCTCATGATCGGCGCAGACACAGACCTCCTCTTTCCCGTAACCCAGATCAAGGCTCATGTGGAGACCTTCAGGAAAGCCGGCAAAGATGTTTCCTACTTCGAGATCAGGAGCGGCTTGGGACACCTGGGCGGCGTTCTGGCCATCTCGCAAGCAGCGCCGATGATCACGTGGTTCATGGAGAACTGACTCGAAGGCTGTTGTGAAATAAGGCTTGATCTGTGCAGTGGTTTCCGTGTAGTAAGAGTGGGGAGTGCCCGTGAGGGGCGCTCCCAATGCTTACGTAATCACGGGGAGGGCTGAAATGCAAAAGCGCAGAAAACTGGGAAGAGGGGTAGCCATTGTCGGCGCCGGCATGTCGAAATTCGCCATGTTCAAAGACAAGGACTCCAAGGATCTCTTTACGGAAGCCTTCAGAGAGATGCTGGCCTCGGTGGACAAAGGGGTTGATCCTAAGGACATCGATGCCCTGTACATCGGGAATTTTTCAAACGACTACTTTGCCCACCAGTCCCACTGGGGCCCCATCATCTCGGACATCATCGGCCACGCGCCCAAGCCGGCCACGAGAACGGAGGGCGCCTGCGCCTCGAGCGCCCTGGCTTTGAGGGAAGGCGTTTTTGCCATTGCTTCAGGCTTCTACGACATGGTCCTCGTGGGCGGGGTTGAAGATATGTCTAAGAGAACCACCGAAGAGGTGGCCGAAGGTCTCGCCCTTGCAACCGTCCCCTATGAGGGCAGGGTAGGGTTCACTTTCCCCGGCGTCTTCGGGGCGGTGGCGACGGCCTATTTTGCCAAGTACGGTGCCAACCGGGAACATCTCATGAATGTGACCATCAAGAGCCACAACAATGCCCCTCTCAATCCCAAGGCCCAGTTCCCCATGACCATCCGGGATATGATGAACGCCAAAATGGAAAGCCTGAAGAAGAAAGGCCAGCCCGTGCCGGAGTGGAAAGACGAAAAAGACTTCCTCAAAGACCCGAAGGCCAACCCGGCCGTGGCCTGGCCCATGCATCTGTTCGATTGCTGCCCGATCAGCGATGGGGCGAGCTGCGCCCTCCTGGTGGCTGAAGAGATCGCAAGAAATTTCACCGACGATCCCATTCACGTGGTGGGCATCGGCCAGGGGAGCGGCAGGGGGTTCCACGCCAGCGATGACATGACCTATTTCGAAGCTACCCGGTACGCTGCGCAGGAAGCCTACGGGCTCTCCGGGCTCACGCCGAAAGACGTGCAGTTTTCCGAGGTGCACGACTGCTTTTCCATCGCGGAACTCGTCCACATCGAGGATCTGGGTTTCTTCAAGCCGGGTGAAGGATACAAGGCCGTGGCGGAAGGCGCCACGAGGCTCGACGGACCCAAACCCATCAACACCTCCGGAGGCTTGAAGTGCAAAGGCCACCCCGTTGGAGCCACGGGCACATCCCAGATCTACGAGGTGTGGACCCAGCTCAGGGGCAAAGCGGGCAAGAGGCAGATCCCCATCAAGGATTTGAGGATCGGAGGTGCGCACAACCTGGGCGGGACCGGCGGAACATGTACCTTCACGATTCTTGAAAGGAGATAGGGCGATGGAGCAGAGATCTTTCAGTGACACGTCGTACAACCAGTTCCTCAACGAGGAAAAGCTCATGGGCTCTCGGTGCAAAGGTTGCGGGGCCACCTACGTGCCTCCTCGCCCTCTGTGCGTCAAGTGCTACAAGTCGGACATGGAGTGGGTGGAGATGAAGGGATCGGGAAAGCTTGCGGCCTTCACCTGCATCACCATCGCCCCCCCCTTCATGATGGCTCAGGGGTACAACAGGAAAAACCCCTATTACTCCGGCGTGGTGGATTTGGATGAAGGAGGCCGCGTGGATGCCCGCATCGACGGGGTGGACACGGCCCATCCGGAGAACATCAAGGTGGGCATGCCCATGAAAGTGAAATTCCTCCATCGGGAAGGGGCCGAAGTGCCCGAAACCTATTTGGCCTTTGAGCCGGCGTAGGTCTCAAGTCTGGGGGGCTACGTGATAGAAGCGCAGCGACTGGAAGGGAAAAGGATTCTCATCGTGGACGACGAGCCCGACGTGTTGGACACGCTGGCCGAGTTGCTCCCCATGTGCCGGGTCACCAAGGCCTCCCAGTACGAACAGGCCAGGGAATACCTCGAAACTCGGCCCTTTGACATTGCGATCCTGGACATCATGGGCGTGAACGGATATCAGCTCCTGGACCTGGCAAAAAGGAAGGACGTGATCCCTGTGATGCTGACCGCCCACGCTCTGAGCGTAGCGGACACGGTGAAGTCGTTTAAGAAGGGGGCAGCCTCCTATCTCCCTAAAGACGAGATGACGAACATCGTTGTTTTTCTCAACGACATCCTGGAGGCCAAAGAAAAAGGAAAGACCTTCGGGTGGCGATGGCTGGAAAGGTTCGAGACGTACTACGAGAAGAAGTTCGGCCCCGAGTGGAAGAAAAAGGACAAGGAGTTCTGGGACACGTTCAACTTCCCCACGTGAGAAAAGACAATCCTATGCGACTCAAAGACAGGGTGGCGCTCATCACAGGTGGCGCGGCGGGGATCGGCAAAGCAACCGCCGAGGCCTTTGCCCGTGAAGGGGCCAGGGTTGTTTTCTGCGACGTCAATGAGAATGCCGGCCGGGTCGTGGCCGAGAAGCTCGGCTCCGAGACAGGTTTTTATCCCGTGGACGTGGCGGACAGAAAGGCGGTGCAGCGCTGGGTTGACGACGTCATCACGAGGTACGGCCGGGTGGACGTGCTCGTGAACAACGCTGGCATTCTTCGAGACGGCCTGCTGGTCAAAATGAAGGACGGCGACCTGTCCAGGCAGATGGCCGAGGAAGACTTTGACCTGGTTGTCTCCATCAATCTGAAGGGCGTTTTCAACTGCACACAGGCCGTCGTCCCCTTCATGATCCGGCAGGGAAGCGGCGTCATTCTCAATGCGACGTCCATCGTAGGCATGGACGGCAACCTGGGGCAAACCAATTATATCGCCACCAAGGCCGGCGTCATCGGCATGACCAAAGTCTGGTCCCGCGAGCTGGGGCGATTCAACATTCGCGTCAACGCGGTGGCGCCCGGATTCACCGCCACGGAGATCCTGGACTCCATGCCGGAAAAAGTTCTGAAGGCCATGAAAGATCGAACGCCCCTGGGCCGGATGGGGCAGCCCGCGGAGATCGCCAATGCCTATCTTTTCCTCGCTTCCGACGAGGCGAGCTTCATCACCGGAGCGGTGTTGAGGGTGGATGGGGGGATGGTCGTCGGGACTTAGTGCTTGATACAAAATAAGCTGTGCATCTAATCCGCACGTTCCGTTCATGCTGAGGTATCGAAGCATGAACGACGGCGTTCACCCTTCGATACCTCAGGGCGAACGGTTGGCGGCAGCACTTGTTAAGGTTATTTCTTTGCAAGTCCTTGGAGTTGAGAGAGCCTTTGCTTGAAAACCCTGACACGCTCCTCCATGTCTTCCAGGGCCGCGAGGGCGTCGGACAGGCTGACCTGCCGGAAGCTTACCTGATCTCCGGGCTTGATCTGTCCCAGCCAAGGGAGGTCGGCGCCGATGACCGTGGCGATTTTCCTGTAGCCCCCCGTGATCGTCTCGGACAGGATGATGATCGGCCGGTTGTCGCCGGGGATCTGGATCGTTCCCGGCGCAACGCCTTCGGAAATGATGGATTCGCCTGTTCCTTGTTTTCTGAGAACCGCGGGCCCGGAGAGTCGAATGCCCGTTCGGTCGGAATGGGGAGAGACCCTGAAATGGGAAGCCATGAGAACACGCCTGGATTCTTCCGGAAAATCATCGTCCTGGGGGCCGAAGAGGGTTCTCAGGGTCCAGTCTTTGCCGTAAGGAGGAACCCATTCGGGCGGCAAAGCGCTTTCTCCCGGTCTCAGAAAGTCCTCGGGTGAGTTTGAAAAGAGGATGTCTCCTTTTCTGAGAGCTCTTCCCTGATATCCCCCGAACCCGGATGACAGATTGGTCGATTTGCTTCCCAGAACAGGATGAGAGGCGATTCCACCGCCTATGGCGAGATAGGCGCGGCAGCCGGTCCTCGGTCCCTTGAAGTGAAGGATATCCTCCTCCTTCATGGTGTAGGAACGCCAGGTATCGACAGGGTTCCCGTTGATTGAAGGCCGAAGATCGCCGCCCCCTATCGCAACGACCACCCTGGTGAGCGCTTTCACCTTCAGCCCCATCAGCGTGATTTCCAGCCCCGCTTCCCCTTCCGGATTTCCCACGAGGAGATTCGCCGTCCTGAGGGCAAATGCATCCAGGGCGCCGCTGGGCGGCACGCCGTAGCGGCCGAAGCCGAATCTTCCCAGGTCCTGGACCGTGGTCAGGGGGCCTGGTACCAGCACCTCGAAGGTTGCTATGCCTCCCAATTGCCGATCTCCTCTTCCGGGATGGAGAAAAACTTCACGAGATCACCGAGCTCAAGCGGCGTAGGCGGCCACTTTGCCGCATCGAAGAGTCTCAAAGGGGTCCATCCGAGGATGTGCCAGCCGCCGGGGCTCTGTACCGGGTAAATGCCGGTCTGTTTCTGGGCGATGGCTACGGAACCCCGGGGAACCACGGTGCGGGGCGTCTCCCTGCGCGGCGTTTCAATGGCTTCAGGGACCTCGCCCAGGTAGGGGAAGCCCGGGGTGAATCCAATCATGTAGACCCGGTAGAGAGGCTGGGTGTGGTGACGGATCACCGCTTCAGGGGAAATGCCGTGGAAGGATGCGACCCATTCGAGGTCCGGTCCGAACCGTCCCCCGTACACGACAGGCACCTCCAGCCTTTTCGGCTCAGGGAGGGGAGCCCCGGATTCTTCCTTGTGAAGGCGGATGACGGCTCGCTCAAGGGAGGGAAGGGCGATCGACAGGGGGTCGTATACGACCATGATGGACCGGTAGCCGGGAACCAGCTCCTTGATGCCCTGGACGGCTTCCCGGTCCAGCTTGCAAAAGAGCTCCCGCACCTTTTCGTTTACCGAAGGATGGATCCGGTCGCTCAGTTCGACCAAAACCGCCCGGTCGCCCATGATGCGGAATGTCGGTGTGTCGTACCACATAACAGGTTCCATTGACGGGATCACAGGATCTTCAGGATCCTTTCTTATCTTGTTGATCCTGTTATCCTGTCTAATTTGTTTTTCTTCTGACGGTGTCTCTGTGGTGAATTTATAGAAAGCTTCCCATGGGGGCGATCTCGATTCCTTCGGCCGTGAGGGTTTCCCGGATCTTCCTGGTCAGTGTGACCGCCTTGGGGTTGTCGCCGTGGACGCAGATCGTGTCTGCGCTGAGTTCGATCTCCGTGCCGTCCCTCGCCAAGACCTTGCCTTCCTTGACCAGCTTGAGGATTCTTGACGCGGCCAGCTCCTGGTCGTGGATGACGGAACCGGGCTCTTTTCTCGAAACCAGGGATCCGTCGGGATTGTACGCTCGGTCACCGAAGAACTCGAAGGCAATGCGGATGCCGAACCGGGAGCCTATGCGCTGCAGTTCCTCTTGGTTTACCCCGGCTAGAACCACCAGCACGAGGCGAGAGTCGATTCGGGCAATCACGTCGGCCACCGCCTCCCATATGGCCGTGTTTTTCACGGCCATGTTGTAAAGGGCGCCATGGGGTTTTACGTGCTGGAGGGTCAGACCTTCCATGACGGCAAATGCCTGGAGCGCACCGATCTGGTAGGCCACGCAGTCTTTGATCTCTTCAAGGGACAATTCCATGTTGCGCCGGCCGAAACCGAGCAAATCCGGAAAGCCGGGATGGGCGCCCGGTGCTACGCCGTGCTTACCGGCAAGAGCCACGGTTTTCCTCATCACGCCGGGATCGCCGGCGTGATACCCGCAGGCAATATTGGCCGAACTGATCAGCGGGATGACCTCTTCGTCCAGGCCGAGCTTGTAAGCCGCGAAGCTCTCTCCCACGTCGGAGTTGAGGTCGATCTTGTTCTTTCTTGTCATAACCGCCCTCCTTGGATGTTGGGAGGCCACTATAACACACTCGGGGGCAGCAGGGGTAGAAACATAATGATCAGAAATATCCGCTGATTCCCCTGATTCACACAGATGTTTCAGGGTATGAAAAAGCAATTGAGGGCCTCTTAAAAAGTCCAAAAACAGCGGCTTGGTCATTGCGAGCCCTTCGACAGGCCCTTCGATTTCACTCAGGGCCATGAGCAGGGTCGAATGGCTCAGGATAAACTCCGCGAAGCTCTTTGAATCCCCCCCCAACCCCCCTTCACTAAAGGGGGGTGAGGGGGGATTTCCCTGAGGCCGCCGCAGCGGCTATGGCGCGCAGGAGGCTGGCGGGGCGCTTCGCGCCTCGCAATGACGGTTTGGAATATGGACTATCTCCTCGTGATCACCCCCGGGCTCGAAAGTGAATGGCTTGACGGAAGAAGCACAAAAGACGATGATGGCCGGAAAGTCCGATGCGCCGGGAGGGAGAATATGGGAAGCGCCATGATCATTGTGACTGCGGTGATACTCCTTGTGGTCGTGCTCCTGTTTGAGAAGACGGAGAACCGGTACGGCCTTGTTCCGGCCAAGGGAATGCTTTCCTGCCTGTTCGTCGCAGCGGCCGTGGTTCAGGCCCCTTTCCCGTCCGCTTTCTCACGAATCGTGATCGCGGGACTGATTTTCTGCCTGGCCGGGGATGTGTTCCTGGCCCTCCCGCAAAAGCGAATGTTCCTGCTCGGGCTGATCAGTTTTCTGGTGGGGCACATTCTTTATTGCCTCGCCTTCTACCTGAAGGCGGGTGTCAACACGCTGACATGGATTGTTTCCGGCCTGGCCCTTCTCGTCAGCATCGGGGTTTACAGGTGGCTGAGACCTCATCTGGGCGCCATGCATGGTCCCGTGGTGGCCTACATGATGGTCATCACCGTCATGGTTTCGACCGCCTCTTCGGTGCTGGGAAACCCGCTTCTCAGCGAAGAAGGGCGGATCATGCTCTTTGCAGGAGCAGCGGCCTTCTATGTTTCGGATGTCTTCGTGGCAAGAGACCGGTTTGTGACCAAGGGATTCATCAACCGGCTTTTGGGCTTGCCTTTGTATTATGCAGGCCAGTTCCTCATCGCCTTCTCCCTGGGAAGGATAAATCAGTGATCAGTGAACAGTAATCAGTGATCAGTGAACAGTGACCAGTGATCAGCAATCAGTGATCAGTGATCAGTAATCAGTAATCAGTGACCAGTGATCAGTGAACAGTGAAGAGAATTCGTGAGTTCATGGGTTGATGAGTAGGGTCGGCCACGCACCGCCGCCGTAGGGGCTTCCGACTTTCCATCCTCCGTAGCAGTGCTACTGCGGAGGACGGGCGCTAAAGCTACGCCGGACGAGTTGGCGGGCAGAAGGCCGTTCCGACCAATCTGGCTCTCGCAGAGTCCACGGAGATCCCTGAAATTTTCATTCTTTCTATTATCCCGTCGATCCTGTTATCCTGTCTGATCTCTGTTTCTTTTTTCTTTTCGGCGGGTCTGTGGTGAATAGGCGCACAGGGAGGGGGGAAGCGTCGTCGGCGATTTTCCGAAGATTCACTTCCTCTGCTTTCAGGATGTCCAGGAGCATCAGCGCATCCCAGGCACTGAAGCGGAGGCGGCGTCCCTTGCCGCTTGAAATCTCCATTCCCTCGGCGGTCATCTGAATGATGAACCTTTCTTTGATCTTCTCGTCCCTCATGTCCATGCTCTTCCCTGCCTAAAATCAACGGATCTTTTTGCGAATGTTGCAATTGTCGCCACAAAAGGGTAAAAAAGTAAACTTTCTTTTGTGCAAACCGGTAAAGGAAGTCAGACGACCCGCATCATGGAGGACGGGCAAATCCTGAGCATCAAAACGCAGCGCTGGCTCGGAGTCAGGAACACCATATGGCTCATATCCCTGTGCCTCTTATGGTCCTGTGATGCAACCTCAGATTCCCAGAGGATAGGGAAGCAGGCCCTAGGCACCGCTCTCGGCATCACCCTGGGAGCTGCAGGGGTCGACGTCGGCGCGGCAAAACTGGTCTATCAGGTCGGAGAATTCACCTTCCGGGTGGTCATGGCGCCCATGGATTGGCCCCTGACCCATGAGGAGCTCGAGTCCGTGGACGACCTGCCGCCCAAAGAGGCGATCAAGCAAGACCGGGTCAAGAACGCACCCTATGTCGTGCATGGCAAGCGATATGTCCCCCTGTCTTTGGAAGCCGCCGAAAAGTACCGGGAGGTGGGAACGGCTTCGTGGTACGGTTACGAGACCTGGAGCAAGAAGGGGGGACGGATGACCGCCAACGGGGAGGTCTTTGACCCGGACGGTCTCAATGCGGCTCACAAGCACCTCCCCCTGCCTGCCCATGTGAGAGTCACCAACCTGGAGAACAAGCGCTCCATCATCCTCCGGGTGAACGATCGGGGACCCTTTGTGCAAGGCCGCATCATCGACCTCAGCGCAGGCGCAGCCAAGCGGCTCGGCTTTTACAGAAAAGGGACGGCTAAAGTTTTGGTGGAAGCGATACCGGTGAAAGGATCATAAGCGCATGCGAAAAATAAATCCGGACTACGTGAAGGCGGTTCAGGGGGTGGTGAATCCGTGTCCCTACTTCACGCTCCTTTCGATCGAACTAACGGACCTGGGATGGGGGGAATCGAATCTGGAAATCGTGGTCCAGGAAAAGCACATGCAGCCCTTCGGAATCGTTCACGGGGGCGTTTTCGCCTCTCTGCTCGATGCTGCGGCATTCTGGGCTGTCTACACCCAAGTCCCGGAGGAACTCGGCATGACCACCGTTGAGTTGAAAATCAACTACCTGGCGCCCCTTAGCGGCGGCCGCATGACCGCCGCAGGCAGAAGCATCCGGGTGGGAAAGACCCTGTGCCTCGGGGAGGCCTCCATAACCGATGAAGAGGGCCTTTTGCTGGCCCATGGTACGTCGACCATGATGCTCCTGAAGGGGCTGCAGATCCAGGGAAGAACAGCCTGGCCGTCAAAGTACGTGCCTTCATGAAATCTGTCAGGGCAGATTTCATACAACGCCCCTTCGGGGCTCAAAGGCGGGATATATGCACTTTGCACGGTGTGAATGGCATGTAACGCACCGCAGGTTGCATACAAGGGGAATGTGGAAATACGATCACAGGGAATAGACCATGAACAAAGCAAAAGCAAACCACTACAAGATCCACCTGGAGCCGGACCTGGAAAGATTCACCTTCGAGGGAAGGGTTGAAATTTATCTGGATGCTCCTGAGCCGGTCAGGGAAGTCTCTCTCAATGTCCTGGATCTCGCCCTATGGAATTGCCAAGTTCTATTGGACGGGGAACTGAGACCCTGTCCCTTTTCCGTGGATCCGCAGAAAGAAATCGTGACCATGACATTCCCGAAGGAAATGGAGGGCGACATTGCCCTTGCCATTACCTATACGGGGAAAATCAACAACAAGATGGCAGGCTTTTACAGAAGCCGCTACGTCATGGACGGTAAAGAGCGTTTCATGGCCGTCACCCAGTTCGAGGAAAGTGACGCGAGAAGGGCTTTCCCCTGCAGGGATCACCCCGCCGAGAAAGCGACCTTCGACGTGGAACTGGTCGTGGATGCCGGCAAGGTCGTCGTGTCCAACATGCCCGTCGAAGAGGAAAAGACTCTGGAAGACCGCAGAAAGTGGGTCAAGTTCCAACGCACACCCAGGATGTCCACCTACCTTCTCTTCTTCGGGGTAGGCGACTTCGAGTTCATCGAAGACCCGGGAGAGGTGCTGATCCGTGTGGCCACCCTGCCGGGGATGAGCGAGCAGGGCCGGTTCAGCCTGGAATTCTCGAGAAAGGCTCTCACTTTTGCCGAAGCGTACTACGGCATCGGGTTCCCCCTTCCCAAGCTCGACCTGGTGGCCATCGCTGATTTTGCCGCCGGCGCCATGGAAAACTGGGGAGCCATGACCTTCAGGGAAAACCTGCTCCTCCACGACCCTGAGACGACATCGAAGGCCGGGGAAGAGAGAATTTGCGAGGTCATTGCCCATGAGCTGGCCCACCAGTGGTTCGGGGATTTGGTGACGCCGGAAGACTGGACGTATCTCTGGCTCAACGAGAGCTTCGCCACCTACTTCGGGTACGGCATCGTGGACCGCTATTACCCTGAATGGGACGTGTGGGAGCAGTTTCTCCACGGACAGACCGAAACAGCCCTTGACCGAGACGGGCTTTGCGAAAACTTTCCCATCGAGATCCCGGGTGGGGATCACGTTGTCATCAATGTCAGCACCGCTCCCATCATCTACAACAAAGGGGGTAGCATTCTCAGACAGGTGGAAGGGTATGTTGGGAGCGATCATTTCAGGGACGGCCTGAGGCGATATCTCAAGACCCATGAGTACGGCTGCGCCTCGAGCCATGATCTGTGGGAAGCCCTGGAGGCGGTTTCGGCCAAGCCCGTGGCGAGGATGATGGAGAACTGGATCGGCCAGGCCGGCTTTCCCCTGGTGGACGTGAAGAGGGAAAAGGACCGGTTAATTCTCACCCAAGAGCGTTTCACCTATCTGCCGGGTCGGTGGGAACAGCGGTGGTTGATCCCCATCACCGTGCGACTCTTCTTTGAAGACGGAACCGGCAAAGTGATCGAGGCCCTTCTGGAAGACAGGACGCTCTCTCTTGAGATGGGGAAAAATGTGGCGGCCTACAAGATCAATGACGGCCAGCGCGGGTTCTACAGGGTGAAGTACTCTGAAAAGGACAACCTGGGCGCCCTCGGAAAGATGATCCGGGAGAAGTCCCTTAGCTCGGTCGACCGGTGGGGACTCCAGAGCGATCTCTACGCCCTGTTGAAAAAAGGCGATGTGAGCCTCAGTGAATATCTTTCTTTTCTCACCCATTATGTTCGGGAGGACGCCTTCCTGCCTCTCACGACCATGGCTGCGAACCTCCATCATATCTTCGTCGTTGCCGGGGGAAGGAAGGCCGACAAGATCGCCGCCATCGGCGCGAGAGTCTTTGAGGGCGTGCTCGAAAGAATCGGATACGGACCGCGACACGATGATCGCCACACCACGTCCATTTTGAGGGACCGGCTTCTGTGGCATGCGGTGCTCTACGGTTCGGAAAAAGCGACCGCCTTTGCAGAGGCGAAATTTTCAGATCTGCTTCACGGGGGAAAAGTTCATCCGGACATCATGAGGAGTGTGATGCAAGCCGGCGCTTTTCTCCGGGGGGAGGAGGCTTACCGGTGGCTTACAGAGCGCTCCCAGTCGGCCCGGAGCGAGCATGAACGAATGAACATCCTGATCGCCCTGGGCTGCTGCAAGGACGGAGCGATCCTGGAACAGGTTCGGCACTATGTGCTCGACCAGGTGCCGGACAGAAACAAGTTCCTGACCATCGGGGTGTTGGCTGAAAACGTGGCCGCAATGCCCGGTCTGTGGCCGTGGTACCTGGACGACCGGTTACGGTTCGAGGCCTTTCACCCTGTTCACTACGAGAGGGTCTTGACTGCGATCATTCCATACGGCGGCCTGGGCAAAGAAGATGAGGTGAAGGCCTTTTTCGAAGAAACCATGAAAAAGACGGACAGGGCCAGGGATGCGATCAAGCTTTCCCTGGAGAAACTGGCGATTCACGCAAGGATGCGCAAGGCTTTCAATGCCTGAGCCTGAATCACACCTTGAGTGTGATCAGGCTAATATTCAATGAGCTCATCGAGCTCGGTGAGAAAAAGCCGGTGGAACCATGAAACCGAAAGTGGCCATGGGAAACATCTTCCCGGAGCAAAACGCCGTGAGAGATTTTGCAAGGGAGCACGGGTTCACGGGAATCGAGTGGTCCTTTGACCTGGCCGCGATCCCTCGCACCCCTGCGGAGCAATCAGCGTGGGTTCAGCGGGTTGCGGCTCTCCAGCCATTTGAAGTGCGCTTCCACTGCCCGTTTTATCAGGTTGATCTGGGCCACGACGACCCGGATGAAGCGAAAGCCGCGGATGACCTGTTCCGGCATATCATCCGCCTCGTCACCAAGGCGGCCGGGACGTATCTCACCCTTCACGTGGGGCTGGGCCTCGATTCCACGGAAACCCTTTCATGGGAAAGGACCGTCGAAAACTTGCGACGCCTCGTGCAATACGGCACACAGAGGCAGGTGGTCGTGTGCCTTGAAAACCTGGCGTGGGGTTGGACGAGCAGGCCACACCTGTTCGAAAAGCTGATTCGGAAAAGCGGAGCGGGCGTGACCTTTGACATCGGCCATGCCTTTGCCTGCGAATCGGTGGTCAGCCATCATTACGCCATCGAAGATTTTGTTGCGCCCCATGCACAAAGAGTCTTCAACGCCCACGTTTACCATACCGAGGTCTCGGGGCGCGGACACGTCCCTCCGGAAGGGCCGGATGAACTCCGGAGCCGGCTGGCGCTGTTGGAGAAAATCAACTGTCCCTGGTGGGTCATCGAGATCAAAGAGCCGGGCGCTCTGGTGCACACAAAGCAGATCATTGATGAGTATCTGAACGGGCAGGCGGCGAAGGCTGGAGGAGAAGGAGTGGCGTTCATTTCGTGATATCTTTCACCACAGAGTCACAGAGTACACGGAGGAATTTTGATCTTTTCGTCTATCGGGAGATACCGATAGACGAAAATAACCTCTGAAACAAAAGTAACAACAAGCCATTTAACATGAAGTTTATCTTGCTAGGCAAAGAACGCCCAGCGACTCAGTCTCGTCATGTATGACAACAGGTGCTGGTGTGGCTTCAACATTATAGGGCTTTACGGTGACGCATTTGTCGAAGTTTCCTGAGGCAAACCCCTTGTGTTTGTCGGTATCTCCCGACAAACAAAAGCTTTTCTCTGTGTCCTCCGTGCCTCAGTGGTGAAATGTTCTTGCCGGAAGGCATGAGGCGAGATCCTATGAAGATCATTCTGGTTCTTCTGGACGGCCTGGGGGACCGGGCCTATAAGGTGCTCGAACATCGCACGCCCCTTCAGGCGGCTTTCAAAGCCAACCTGGACCGGATCGCCGCGTTGGGGAGCAACGGTCTTTTTCATCCTGCATCCCCGGGGCAGTGCCTGCCCAGTGAAACCGCCCATTACCTGATTTTCGGATACGACCTGGACGAGTTCCCAGGCCGGGGTCTTCTGGAGGGGGCAGGTTACCACGTCCCTTTTGAAAGCCCGGACGTGCTCGGCCTGGCCCATTTGTCCTCCGTCACATGGGAAGGGGACTTGCCGGTTCTCACCCACAGCCGAAGGGACATCAAGGGCGATGGCGCCGGCTTGACCCGCCTCTATGGGTCCATTGCCGACTATGAGTCCGAGGGGGTGGGCCTTCGCCTTCATCAGACCCAATTCAATGATGCCGTGCTTGTCCTAAAGGGGGACGTTTCACCCTTTGTATGCGATCCCGATCCCATGATCATCGGCCGTCCCATGGCGGAGATCCAGCCCCTTGCAGGAAATCCGGAACCGGAGAAGGCGGCAAGGACGGCACGAGCGCTGAACAAATACCTGAGTCACTGTCACCGGGTCCTGAAGGATCATGAGATCAATCGCCTGCGCGAGGAAAAGGGTCAGGCCCCTGCCAATTTTCTTGCCATCCAGCGGTGCGGACGCCGGATCCGTCACGGATCATTTCGTGAACGGTGGGATCTTGACGCCATGTTCGTGGGATCAGGGGCCGTCTTCGAAGGAATGGCCCATGAGATGGGCATGGACTTTGTTCGGATCAAGGACGGAGAAGATCCGGCCAGGGACTTGCGGGAAAGAATCGAGGCGGCTCTCACAGACCGGTCCCATGATTTTGTCCACGTCCACACCAAGGTTCCTGACGAAGCTGCCCACACGGGAGATCCGGTCACGAAATGGAAGGCCATCGAATCCCTCGACCGGGGACTGGACAACCTCGTGAGGGCACTGGAAAATAGAGAGGATCTGCTTGTGGCCGTCACGGCGGACCATTCCACGGCAAGTGTGTCGAGCCTGATCCACTCAGGCGAGCCGGTGCCGCTGGCGATCGCAGGACCGGGAGTGAGAAGGGATAAGGTGGCTGTTTTCGATGAAGTGAGTGCGGCGGCCGGGTGCCTCGGGTTTCTTCGCGGCAGGGAGCTGTTGCTCATGCTGCTCAACTATGCGGATCGCTCCTGCCTGCTGGGCCACCGCCTGGGCCCGGAGGAAAGGCCTTATGTGATCCGCAAGGTCAAACCCTTCCGGCTGCTGGAAGGCTAGCGAAGCCTCCCCTCAAACCGGTCCATCCGCCGCAGCAGGCTACTGGGTCGGACGGGCGAGGCTTTTGGCAGGGACGGCCATTCCCCTCAAGGCGATATCTGTCGGCGTCGGGGGAGGCGGACCGATCTAAATCATGCATGACTCATAGGAGGTAAGCGATGGGAGAAAAGGATCATCTCTACATTCTGTGGACCAACGGCGACCCGATTACCGCGGAGAAAATGGTATTCATGTACGGCGTCAATTCCCTGCTCAAAGGGTGGTGGAGCAAGGTCACGTTGATCATTTGGGGCATGCCCGCAAAATTGTCTGCGGAAAACACCCAAATCCAGGAGAAGATCAGGAAGGCGCAGGATGCCGGCGTGCACGTAACCGCCTGCAAGGCGTGCGCAGACCAACTGGGTGTGACAGAGATTTTGGAGAAGATGAATGTCGAGGTAAAGTACTGGGGTGAGCCGCTCACAAAGATTTTGAAGAGCGGCGAAATGCTTTTGACTATCTGAAAGCGTTCTCCCATACACTTTCCTTGCCGTCACGCCATGATGGGACAAAGACGATCCAACGTGATCCTGATCGGGATGCCGGGCTCCGGGAAGAGCACGGTTGGAGTGGTTTTGGCCAAGCAGACCGCTCGTGGCTTCATTGACACGGACGTGATCATCCAGACTTCGCAAGGGCGATCACTGCAGGATATTGTCGATCGGGACGGGTACATGGTCTTGCGCAGGCTCGAGGAAGAAACGTTGCTGAGGATCTCCTTTAGCAATCACGTCATCGCCACCGGCGGGAGCGCCGTATACAGCGAGGCGGCCATGGTCCGTTTGAAGTCAGATGGATTCATCGTGTTCCTGGATACCGACCTGCCGACCTTAAAAACAAGGATTCACGACTTCGGGACAAGGGGGCTCGCCAAGTCTCCGGGCCAGAGCCTCGATGATCTGTATCGAGAGCGCCTCCCGTTGTACAGGAAGCACGCGGACCTTGTTGTCGAGTGCAGGAACCTCTCCCACGAAGAGGTCTGCGCAAAAATCATTGAAGAACTCGGATTCCTTGGGAAATCGTGATCGGCCCACGTGAGAAGGGCTCTATTCATTGCAGTTCACGAACCCTGGTCCTCAGGGGCAGGTCAGAGACAATTGGCTATGCCTGTGGGAGTGAGAAGGCTCTAAATTCGAAGCACGAAATTCGAAATCCGAAACAATACATAATGACAAAAATTCGAATGATCCAAGTAATAAGCGTACCTGGTACCGCGATTCTCGTTTTGTTTTTGTCATTAGGACATTTGGTATTCGAATTTGTTTCGTATTTCGATATTAGGATTTAGGATTTCGGCGAGGCTACACCAGCAAATCATGCCCTCTGGGCTTAGACCAAAGCCGGGCCCTCTGGACCCGGATCTTTACGTTAAGGAGGAGCATCAATGAAAGGGTCCAAGGTTCTACTCGTGGATGACGAAGTCGTTTTCACCACCAACATGTCGAAACTTCTGACCAACAGGGGTTACCGGGTCACTGCCGTGAACAGCGGCGATTCGGCCGTCCAGGCTCTGGAGCAAGAGAATTTTGATGTGGTGGTTTTGGACCTTAAAATGCCGGGCATGGACGGCATCACGACCCTGAAAGAAATCAAAAAACTGGGCCTCTTCACCGAGACGCTCATCCTCACAGGCCACGGCTCCATTGATACGGCCCTCGAGGCGATCAAACTGGGGGCTTACGACTATCTCACCAAGCCCTGCGAGATCGATGAATTGGTCACCAAGATAGAGGGTGCGTGGGAAAAAAAGGACGGGGCGGAGAAAAAGGACATCCAGGAAAAGATCCAGAAAGTGGTGGAATCTCCGGCCTCCGTGTTCGACCTCTTCCCCAAGAAGAAGTAAATGAAATCCGCCGCGGCGGATTTCATGCAACGGCCCTTCGGGGCTAGGGGCCTGTCACACAATAAGTTGACTGACTCGGCCTGGGAACCGTTCGCCCTGAGGTATCGAAGGGCGAACCCCGTCGTTCATGCTTCGATACCTCAGCATGAACGGAACGTCGGGATTAGATGCGCAACTTATTTTGTATCAGGCACTAGAAGCTGATCCCGGTATACAAATTACCGGCTGCTCCCTTCCAATTTGCGCAGGTTCTCCCTGGCGAACTCTATCGTCGGGTCCAGTTCCAGGGCAACCCGGTAATAGGCAATGGCCTGCTTTTTGTCTCCCATGTCCCGGTAATTCGATGCGATGTTGGCATAATCGATGGCCGAGGAGGGATTGAGGTCGAGCACCCTCCTGAAACACTCGATGGCCCTGTCGTGCTCCTTCAGCTTGTAGTGACAAAATCCCATGAGATTGTAAATGTCGGTCCTGTCCCTGTCATAGTGCTCCGCCTTTGCCAGGGCCGAGAGGGCATCCCGGTAGAGCTCGAGTTCCTTGAGGCAAAGCCCGATGTAGGAATAGATGCTGGGAATGTCCTCGTCCTTGGGATCCAGGTCCAGGGCCTGTTCAAAGAATCCGAGCGCCGTCCGGGGATCATTGAGGGAAAGGTGAGAGGAGCCCAGGAAGAACTTGACGTAATATTTTCCCGGCATGAGTTTGTCCATCTCCTCCAGCCGGGGAACGGCCCGGCCGGGATCCCCATTTTCGGCGATGAGCTTGGCGGAAAACATTCCCACGCTGGTGCCTGCGGCCCTTTCCCTGAAGTGGGCGCCCGGGATGATCGTGTAAAAGGCGGGAATCCCGAGCCTGGGATGGGTGATATCCACCGCCAGGACCGGCATACCCTGCCGGGCCAGGGCCGCCACGCAATTTTCCACTTCCACCCGCATGTTGTCATGGGAAAGGTCGGGAAGTGCTCCTATGCCCACTTCCTTCCCGGGCTTCATGACATAAGCCGCCTCCTCGATGTTCTTGAACTTGGGCAAGCCGCTCGCCACGTATTTCGAGGGCGTCTCGAAATCTCCGGCAAGCTGGGCCGTTTCAGTAAGAGCCCGGATCAGGGCCTTGTGGGGGCCGGGGGTTGTTCCCGCAGTCCAGACGATCTCGCTTCTTTGCGGGAACGTGGAAGGGTCGTAGGCGAGAACGGCCACGCTCGGAATGCCCGTGTTGAGCGAGAAGTCGTTCATGAAGAGTTTCACTCCCGCCTTCTCGTATTTCCTGATCAGGTCGAGAGCCACGGGGTCGGTGACGGATAGGGGGTCAATGGAAGGGGTTTGGAGCCGGTTCCTGCTCACGAGGGAGGAGACATGCCTTTCCACGACCTCGCAAATGCCCTGAAGGAGCGCTTCCTCAACCCCGTTTCCCGCACAAGGCCCATTGAATTCGTTGATGGTGTAAAACCAGTTGAAAGGCACGAGCACTTCTCGTTCATCGGTAAGGTGGTATGCCCAGGTCCACGTGAGGGGGAGGGTCGAGAAGATCTTCTTGGCCACCGCTGTCTCTGCCGTGTCGTCGTGCACGGATTGGGCGATCATCTCGAAAGGGATAGCCCGGTCCTCAAGATTTCGGTATTCATCCACGAAGAAGTTCCCGGGGTTCTTGCAGAAGCTGAAAAAGCTGAAGCGTTCCGCCAGTTCCATCACGGCACTGGCTTCGGACTGCTGGGGAGTGGCTCCCTTGCCCATTTGTTTCTTGGTCCCGATCACTCCCTGGGCGTCTTTGCCGCAAATGCTGAAGTGGACGGGAATGTCGAGCCGGCCCGTGTCTATGCGCATGGTGCGCTCCAGGATATCCAGCCCCACTTCCTTGAGCCTTGCCCTGAACCGGCTCACCGTTTCTTCCGGACTAACCGCTTTGTCCTGGTCCAGGGTGTAACCCTTGAATGCATCGCGCAAGACAATCTTGTGGTTCATTGAAAATTCCTCGAAATCGCAAAAATTCTAGAAACCATAAAAGCCTGTGAAGTATCAGCAGGGAGCAAGGAGCATGGAGCAGGGAGCGCGGAGCCGGAAGGCCAACATGTAGGAGGAAGCTCCTGCTTCCGATCTCCGGACCGGCTCTTTTCCTCCACTCTGGTTCACTGATTACCGGTCACTGTTTACTGTTTCTTGGCTCCCTGCTCCTTGCTCCCTGCTCCCTGCTACTCATGATCTCATGAGCTCTCTTCTTCTCCCCTCTGATTCACTGATTACCGGTCACTGTTTACCGGTTCTTGCTCCCTGCTCCGTGCTCCCTGCTATTCAGCACCCGATTCAAACTCCCCGTTACATATCCTTCCAGATCCACGGAAACATAAAGGAACCCGATCTCTTTGAGTCTCGACGCAATGGTCTCCCTGAGCGCTTTTGCAGTGATCCTCGATAAATCCTCTTTCTCCACCTCGATTCTGGCCAGGGAACCGTGGCACCTCACGCGGAACTGCCTGAACCCCTTTGAGGCAAGGAAAATCTCCGCCTCTTCGATCATTTTGAGTTTTTCCTCCGTGATCGGCTCTCCATAAGGGATGCGGGATGCCAGGCATGCCATGGCAGGCTTGTTCCAGGTGGGAAGCCCCATCTCCCTCGAAAGGACCCTTATCTCCTCCTTGTTCATGCCCGCATCCATGAGAGGGGCCAGGGCGCCGGCTTCCTCGGCCGCTTTTGACCCCGGCCGGTAATCTGCGATGTCATCCACATTGGCCGCATGGGCGATGTGACGGATCCCTCTCTGATCGGCAATGTCCTTGAGCTTCCTGAAGAGAAAAGCCTTGCAATGGTAGCAGCGATCAGGCGGATTGTCCCGGAAGATAGGCAGATTTCCTGCTTCAGAGGGGATGACAAGATGCTCGATCCCGCGCTGCCGGGCAAAGTCGATGGCCTCCAGGGCTTCGCGGGACGGATAAAATGGCGCTGTTGCGGTCACGGCCACGACACCGGAGCGTAGCACGTCATGGGCAAGAGCGAGGAGGAACGTGCTGTCCACGCCCCCGGAAAAGGCAATGAGCAAGGAATCGAGGTTTCTCAGGGCCTCGACAAGGGCGTATTTTTTCTTATGGGCTGTTTCGATGAAGCTCATGCAAATCAGTACCGTTCAAGCGTGAGCAGGGAGCATGGAGCAGGGAGCATGGAGCAAAAACCGAACGACACACTCGAAGCCGTGTCCCCCTGTAGGAGGAAGCTCTCCTTCGATTTTGCTCAGGACGGTGAGGGCACTCGAACCGCTGCTTCCGATATCCAAACCGGCTCTTTTCCTCCACTCTGATTCACTGATTACCGGTCACTGTTCACTGGTTCTTGCTCCCTGCTCCGCGCTCCCTGTCGCAGACCCTGAGCGTAGTCGAAGGGCTCCCTGCTATATGACCTTCCTCATCCTGTTTAAACAAAATTAAACACTTGACGCCTCCTTCGTCAACAGGATACTCTGAATTTCCACTAATTCCAAGGAGCTGAGGATCGCTGATTGCTGACCGCTGACCGCTGATTGCTGACCGCTGATCACTGATCACTGATGACTGGTCACTGATCACTGATCACTGACCGCTGACCGCTGATTGCTGATTACTGATTACTGATTTAAGGGGGTGTTTTCATGAGATCTGGATTCTGGAAACCCTGTTGCCTGGTTCTTTCTCTGGGTCTTGCTATTGGATTGGGATCAGCCCTGTCAACGGCGGCGGTTCCTGAAAAGAAGCCTGATCCGGGAGAGGAATACGGCACCAGCCACACGAAGAACGTGACGGCCGACCATTCGAAATTCGATGCCCTGAAGCAGGGGTTCAAGAGCGGGCCCGAAGTGACCAGGGCCTGTCTCAGTTGCCACACCGAGGCTGCAAAGCAGATCCAGAAGACCCTCCACTGGCGCTGGATCTGTCCTGCCGACGAGACGGGCAAGCTCGGAAAGGCGGGGCTGGTGGTCAACAATTTCTGCGTGGCCGTGCCTTCCAACGAGCCCCGCTGCACCTCCTGCCACATCGGCTACGGATGGAAGGACAAGACCTTCGATCTCACCCAGGAAGACAAGGTGGATTGCCTCGTTTGCCACGAACAGACGGGAACCTACGAGAAGTTCCCAACCATGGCGGGAAATCCGGTTTCTGAGCCGACCCTTTTCCCTCCGGAGCAGAAAACCTATAATCCGCCCGAATACAACAAGGTCGCCCAGAGTGTCGGCAGACCGACAAGGAAAAACTGCGGTGTCTGTCATTTCTTCGGCGGCGGCGGAGAAGGGGTGAAGCACGGCGATCTGGATTCATCCATGTTCAAGCCCAACAAGGCCCTCGACGTTCACATGGCTGTTGAGGACGAGAACTTCAACTGCACCCGTTGCCACACCACCGAAAAGCACTCCATCGCAGGGCGGTGCTACAAAGTGTCGGCTACGGACGATCCCCGAACCCTGCTGGAGTCGGACATCATTAAAAGGATCACCTGCTATTCCTGCCACACTGAAAAGCCGCACAAACCGGGTGTAAAGGCCAATGACCACACGGACAGGGTGGCCTGCCAGAGCTGCCACATTCCCGAGATGGCGCGGGTGAATTCCACCAAGATGATGTGGGATTGGTCCACGGCCGGAAAGAGGAACGAGGAAGGCAAACCGATCAAGAAGATGCAGGACGGCCGGCCCGTGTACGACGGCATGAAAGGCGACTTCAAGTGGGAAAAGAACGTGAAGCCCGAGTATTACTGGTACAACGGCGTGGTGCACAATGTGCTGGTCACCGACAAGATCGACCCGGGCAAGGTGGTGAAACTGAACTGGCCCGAAGGGGGCTACGAGGATCGCAAGTCACGGATTTACCCGTTCAAAGTTCACCGGGGCAAGCAACCCTACGACAAAGAGAACAAGACCATGGTCATTCCCAAGCTTTTCGGCCCCAAAGGATCCGGTTCATACTGGAGCCAGTATGACTGGAAAACGGCCATCGAAAAGGGCATGGAGTACACAGGCCTGCCTTTCAGCGGAGAGTTCGATTTTGTGGAGACCGAGTACCTGTTCCAGACCACCCACATGGTGGCGCCGAAGGAGAATTCACTCTCCTGCACCGAATGCCACAGCAGAAAGGGCCGGCTGGCCAACCTGGCGGGGTTCTACATGCCGGGTCGGGACGCCAACCGGGGTTTGAACATCATCGGCTGGGGGAGCGTGATTGCGGCCCTGATCGCCGTGCTCGGCCATGGGGCGGGGCGAATCGTGAGCCGTAAGAGGAGGGCAAAGTGATGGAATACAACGAATGCGTCATGGACAGGATTTACCTCTACACGAGGTTCGAGCGTTTCTGGCACTGGGCTCAGGCGGGCTTTGTGGTCCTGCTTGCCCTCACAGGCTATGAAATCCACACCGGGTATGGGTTCTTCGGCTTCAAGAGAGCCGTGGAGTGGCACAACACGCTGGGCATCTCCTGGCTCGTTCTCTATGCTTTCATCGTATTCTGGCACCTGACCACCGGCCAGTGGAAACACTACATCCCCACGACAAAGATGCTTTTCCATGTGATGCTGTATTACATGATCGGCATTTTCAAGGGTGAGCCCCATCCCGTTCCCAAGAGCGAGCGGGCCAAGCACAACCCGCTGCAGAGACTGACCTATCTTTCCATCTCCGTCTTCCTCATCCCCGTTCAGATGCTCACAGGTCTTCTGTACTACCTTTACAACTCCTGGCCCGAACTGGGGATCAGGGGGTTCGGCCTCGGAACCATCGCCTTCCTGCACATGGCAGGGGCCTTTGCGCTGCTGGTTTTTCTCGTGGTTCATGTTTACATGACCACCACCGGCCACTCTCTGACAGCCCATTTCAGGGCCATGTGCACGGGATGGGAGGAGGTCCCGGCCCGGCAGAAGTAAAAGCAGGGAGCGCAGAGCAGGGAGCAGGGAGCAAGGAGCAGGGAGCCCTTCGACCATGCTCCCTTCGAGAACCTCTCCGCGCTTCGGCCCTTTCCCGCCTTTCTCGCATTCCCTCTCATGAACTCAATAATTCAATGACTTATTAATCGTCTCAAAATAGCATCGACACTCCGCCCCCCTCACTCCAACCCTCTCCCCTAGCTGATCTCTGACCTCTGCCCTCCGACTTCTTAGGTTCTGGGGTTCTGAGGTTCTGAGGCTCCGGAGTTCTGTGGCTCTGTGGCTCTGAAGTTCTGAGCCTCTGTGGTTCTGCTTTTCGCTCCCTGCTCCGCGCTCCATGCTCCCTGCTATGTTACCGGCCAAATCACGAAAATCAACGGGTCCCACACCATGTGGGATATGAGAACCGGAACGAGGGTGCCGGTGACGGCGTAAAGCCCGCCCCAAAAGGCGCCGCAGGTCAGAGCGGCCAGGATGAGGACGGGATTTCCCGTGGCTAAATGGACGGCGGCATAAAGAAGTGTCGTGACGAGCCATGCGCACAGGGGACTCCATTTCAAGCTGAATCGACGTTGCACAAACCCCCGCCAGAAGATTTCTTCTCCGAAACCAATGGGGAAGAAGAGGAGAATCCCCACGACAAGGGGCGGGAGAGTTCCGCGGTTGGCGTAGACCGCGTTGATGTTTCCTGCTCGATCAGGGATCAGGGCGGGAAGGAAGCGGGATATGAGAATGAGGACCTCATTCCCTGCCCGGAAAACGGCATAGAGGGCGGCCGCGGCCAGGATGCCGAGGAGGATGTTTTTCCAGGTCAGTTCTTCGCGGAAAAACAGGGGTCTCCCGAAAACAAAGGATATGGCGGCCAGGAGGGACGTGCTGAAGGACATCATGAGCCAGAAATTCAGGGGACGGATGACAAACATGACGAACCAGAGCCCAAAGGCCAGAACAAGCCCCAGGTAAAGCTCCGGAGAGGATTTGTCGTCTGTGCTATGTTGCACGGTGTTCATGATCCTTCAAATTTCAGCAGGGAGCGTGGAGCACTGAGCACGGAGCATGGAGCCCGAAGGCCAACATGTAGGAGGGAGCTCCTGCTCCCGATACCCATATCCAGTCTTGCCCCTACGCCCTTCGTCTTCTGAGGTTCTGAGGCTCTGTGGCTCCTTGGCGCGCCCAAGCGCACAACGCGAAGGCGGTCGCTCCGTGCTCCACCTGTCCTCCATAGCCTTGGGCGAAGGAGGATGCTCCCTGTCGCAGACCCTGAGCGTAGTCGAAGGGCTCCCTGCTACACGCTTCCTGCAATCGCGTACTGCACCCCGAGGGCGGTCACGGTCAGGAGGCCGAAGGCCAAATGAATCTGGGCGGTGACTGCGTCGATGACGGCGAATTGCCCGGCCGCAAGATCGTCCTTGTGCCTCACCATGTTCGCCGCTCGCAGGGCAAGAGGAAAAGAGAGAAAAACGATCAGGGAAAAGAGCGTGAGGCCGGCAAAGACAATAAGGGCAAGGGTGGTCGCGTAGGCGCCGAAGACCAGCCCGTAGTACATGAACTTCGCCCGGTTTTCACCGATGAGGATGGGCACGGTTTTGATGTTGACCACCTTGTCGTTGGCGATGTCTCTCAAGTTGTTGCTGTGAAGGACGGCGTCGACCAGAAGCCCGATGGGGATGGAATAAAGCACCGGCAACCACGAGAAACGGTGGGCTTGAACATAGTAGGCGCCGAGGACCATGGCAGGGCCGAAGGACACGAACACGGCCATATCCCCGAGAGCCCTGTATTTGAACTGGATAGGTCCGGCAGTGTAGAAAACGCCGAGGATTGCGCCGATCAGAATAAGCCATATGAGAAAGCCGCCTCCGGGGGTGACGTAAACAAGGTAGGCCCCGATCAACCCGGCGATGACCATGGCTATGCCGCCGCCCCCAAGGACCTGAGAAGGTTTCATGGCTCCTGCTACAAGAAGGCCGCTGGAGCCGAAGGTGCCCTCCCTGTCCACCTTTGCCTTGTAGTCGTAATAGTCGGAGAGAAGGTTGGCTCCTGCGTGGGCGGTCATGCATCCGAGACCCGTGAGCACGAGACGAAAGAAGTTGAGATCCAGGCCTGGATTGTCGATCAGGGCGGTGACGGCGCCCAGAATCGGTGGGATCAGGCTGACCGTGAAAGCAAAGGGCCGCACGGCTTGCCACCACAGGGCAACGATGGACATGATAGGTCCTCCTTAAAAGCATGGAGCATGGAGCATAGAGCATGGAGCATAGAGCATGGAGCAGGGAACAAGGAGCCCGAAGGCCAACATGTAGGAGGGAGCTCCTGCTCCCGATACCTATATCCAGTCTTGCCCCTACGCCCTTCGTCTTCTGAGGTTCTGAGGCTCTGTGGCTCCTTGGCGCGCCGAAGCGCACAACGCGAAGGCGGTCGCTCCTTTCTCCACCTGTCCTCCATAGCCTCTTGACCGCCATAGCTTCAGCGACGGCGGTTGGCGAAGGAGGATGCTCCCTGCTGTTTGAACTTACCCCCAAATCCCCGTATCGTCAAATCTCCTCTGAATGGCTCGGAAGAACAAACCCTGGAGAGGGGCAAAAATATTGATCAAAACAGGGTCTCACCTTCACTTTATTGTTGAATTTTTCATTCAGATCTACTACTCTTGCGGGAACTGTAACCCTTAACCTTTAACACTCTAGGAGGAGGAAGGAGATGAACAAAGGAGATCTGGTCAATGAGGTTGCAAAAGTCGTGGCCACCAAGAAAGCGGCCCAGGATGCGGTCGACGCGGTGCTGTCGAGCATCTCAAAGGCTCTGAAGAAGAAACAGGACGTCACGCTCGTTGGGTTTGGTACCTTTAAGGTGAGCAAGAGAAAGGCCCGCAAGGGACGAAACCCTCAGACCGGCGCGGAGATCAAGATCAAGGCGAAAAGCGTTCCGAAGTTCATCCCCGGCAAAGCGCTGAAAGCCGCCGTTAAGTAGGACGCATCCCAGGTAATCTCAGAGGCCTTCATCAAGCGCCGGCGCGCCTGATGAGGGCCTGTGTTTTTTTAAGGCGTGACGTGAAGCCAAAACTGCTTCCAAAGGTCTTTGTTCTCATTTTCTCATTCATCTCCTTTCTCCCCGGTCCTCTGTGCAGCCAGTCGCTTCATGTTCTCGAAAAGCAGGATCTGAGGGTCCTTTACGAAGCGTCCCTGAAAGGGGGCGCCGAGGAGACGGTTGAACGCTATGAGGAAGTGAAAAAAGCCGTGGGAGAGAAGCTGGGACTTGAAGTGACCTTGGTCCCCTCGATCCTTTTGATCAAGAGCCCTGAGACGTTTAGGAAAATGGCGGGCAGCGACCTGATCGTGGCCTTTGCTGTTCCGGACAAAATGCTCATGGTGGTCGACTATTCTCGAATGAAGGTGAGCCCCTTTTCCCTCGCGGTGACCATGAAGCATGAGCTTTGCCACCTCGTGGTCCATCACCACCTGAGGGGCCGGAGAATCCCGAAGTGGTTCGATGAAGGCATTGCCCAATGGGTCAGCGAAGGGATCGGGGAAATCATGATAGAGCAGAAGAAGCCGCCGCTGAACGAAGCGGTTCTGGCAGGGAAAATCATCCCCATGAGAGCCCTTTCAGAGGTCTTTCCCGGTGACCGGGAGTCTCTCCCCCTTGCCTACGAGCAGAGCCGGAGTCTTGTCACCTACATGATCGAAAGGTACGGAATGGAGAGCATCCTCGACATCCTTGAGGGGGTGAAACAAGGGAACACCTGGGAGGATGCCGTCTGGGGCGCCCTGGGCGTGTCGGTCTTGGATCTTGAGGATGGGTGGCGCGACCATCTGAGAAAAAGATTGACCTGGTTCACCTACATCGTGAACAATCTCTACGAAATCCTTTTCTTTCTTGCGGCCCTGGCCTCCGTCATCGGCTTTGTCCGCGCCTATCTGCGAAAAAGGGCCTATATGCGGGAGCAGCAGGAAGAGGAAAGCGATGAGCTTAAAATTTCATAAGTAGCAGGGAGCCATTGGATAAGCGTAGGATGGGTTGAGCCGTGCGAAACCCATCACGCCTAATGTGCCGCACGGAGCAGGGAGCATGGAGCAGGGAGCATGGAGCAGGGAGCATGGAGCATGGGGCATGGGGCATGGAGCAGGGAGCATGGAGCATGGAGCAGGGAGCATGGAGCAGGGAGCAGGGAGCAGGGAGCAGGGAGCAGGGAGCAGAGAGCACGGAGCCAAAGAAGAGGTATTGAATCGATTGACAAACAGTCAGCGGAGAGGGGAGGAAGAAGTTTGGCCGAAGAAAAACGAAAAGGCAAGCTGTTTAGATTCCAGGATTTAGAAATATGGAAGAAGGCTGTCGAGATTGGTAATAGGCTTCTGGATCTCGCAGACGAGCTCGAGGAAAGAAGACTTTATCGTTTCGCTGAGCAGGTCAGAGCCGCTGGGTTATCGATGTCCAACAATATCGCCGAAGGGAGCGGATCTATATCCGACAGGGAATTCGCGCAATTCCTTAACATAGCCAGGCGATCTACCTTTGAAAACGCCAACATGTTATTCGTCTTTGAAATGCGTGGGTTGATCACGAAAGAGGAAAGGGATTCGATTCTTTCCGACCTTGAGGAAGAGTGCAAAATGATCACTGGTTTCATGCGGAGCCTCAAAAGACCTTAGGAGATTTGCAGGGTTTTCCGCTCCCTGCTCCGTGCTCCATGCTCCCTGCTAAGTAAAAGGAGTTTCTCATGCCGACCGACACCGTTTACGCAAAACTGGCCGAGCACCTCTCCCACTTGGGCATGGGCTATCCCGTGAGAGAGGATCTTGTTGACATGCTTAAAGAGCTCTTCAGCCCTCTCGAGGCCGAGGTGGCTCTTGCCATTCCCAACACGCCCATTCCCCTCGAGCCCGTGGGCGTGGATGAAATTCGGCAAGGCACAAACCTCGATCGAAGCGCCCTGGTGAAGATCCTCGATGGTCTCGATGAAAAGGGCCTGGTGTACGCCGGCCCCATGGCTGATGGGGAAAAGGGCTATGCTTTGCACCAGGTGGGCTTTGGTTTTCCCCAGACTTTCCACTGGAAGGGCGAGGACACACCGCAGGCCCGCAAAATGGCCCGGCTCACCGCCAGGTATTTCAACAGGCAGGTGACGAGAGAAGCGTTCAGCCCGTCCGAAACCAAGCCCTATCGCTACATCCCGGTGGGAATATCCGTTCCCACCGCGGTGCAGGGTGTCTACCCCTTTCACATGATGGAGCACGTCATCGAGAACGCCAGGGTCATCGCCGTGGCCCATTGCCCTTGCCGCATTGCCTACAGGCTCGCAGGAAAGGGCTGTGACCACCCCACGGAAGTTTGCATGAAATTCAACGACATGGCTCGTTACGTCATCGAGAGGGGCCTGGCAAAGGAGATTTCAAAACAAGAGGCTCTGGCAATCGTGAGGCAAACTGAAGAGGCCGGCCTGGTTCACTTTGTGGACAACACCGAGGGTGAAATCCAGCACAACTGTAACTGCTGCGGCTGCGCGTGCTGGAACGTGGGCAGCATCAGGAGGAGGAAGATCCCCCGCGACGTGCTCATGGCAACCTATTTCATCAGGACCACGGACGAGGATCAGTGCACCGGGTGCGGGGCATGCGTGGACATCTGCCCGGTTCAGGCGGTGACCCTGGAAGGGGACCTTCCCGTGGTCGACGAGGCCTGGTGCATCGGGTGCGGCGTCTGCGCTACCGTCTGCCCGACCGGCGCCGTACAGATCGAGGTCCGGCCCGACAAGTCGGCCGCCCTGTCCACAGCGACATTCCGGCAGCTCCACGAGAAAATCAGGCAGGAAAAAAGCTTGAGCTCATAAGTTCATGAGCCCAGCAGGGAGCAGGGAGCAGGGAGCAAAAACCCGTTCATCGTTATCCGTTATCCAAGGGTCGATAAAACGGTTCCGACCGTTATCGATCTGCGGGGGGTCTCCCTTCGGTTAACGGATCACGGCTAACTTTTCTCGCCTTTCGCGCAGTGCCCTTGCGCTTTCAACCTCTGGTACGATTTCAGCGGTTTTAACGGCTTTAACGATTTGAACGAATCTGTTGGCTTACTAACTCATGAACTCATGAGCTGACCTGCTTCAATTCCTCATACACATACCTGAGGCGATCCACCGATTCCTCTTTGACCATATCCTGGGCCTTCAGTCTTTTCTTCAGTGCCTTGAGCTCGTTTTCGAGATCGATGATGGTGTTCAGCATGGCAGCCTGAAAATCCGGGGGAGCTTCGGCTTCCGCAGGCTCCTCGATGATGATCTCCTTGGGCTTGAGGATGAGCCGTTCTTTCCATTTCGGGATGTGGACTTCCATGCCGTACATTTCCCGGAGTTTTTTCCCCAGTGCCTCGCTTGCCTTGGACTCGCCGTGCACCAGGAAAACCCTGGGTTTGCTTTCAAAGTGGCCGACCCACTCAAGCAGGTCTCCCTGGTCTGCGTGGGCTGAAAACCCGCCGATGGTGAAGACCTTCGCTTTCACAGCCACGTTTTCCCCGAAGATCTTGACCTGCTTGGCGCCGTCGACGATTCTCCGGCCCGTCGTTCCCTGGGCCTGGAACCCGACAATGACGAGGCTGGCGCCGTCCCGCCAGAGATTGTGCTTGAGGTGGTGCTTGATCCGGCCTGCCGTGCACATGCCGTTGCCGGCGATCACAATGGCGGAGCCCGAAGCCTTGTTGATGGCTATGGACTGCTCGGTCGTCTCCGTGAACCGTAGGTTGGGCATGGCAAAGGGATCGTATCCCTGGTCCACGATGGCCATGGCTTCCTTGTCGTAGTACTTCTTATTTTTTCGGAAGATCCGGGTGGCCTTGATGGCAAGGGGGCTGTCCACGAAAATGGGGATATCGGGGAGACGCCCGTCTCGTTGAAATTCTCCCAGGATGTAAAGGATTTCCTGGGTTCGCTCGACCGCGAAGGCCGGGATAAGGATCTTCTCCTTGTGGGACACGGCGTATTCGATCGCTTCCAGCAGCTCGGCCTTGCTCGCTTCGAAGGTGCGGTGAAGCCGGTCGCCGTACGTGGATTCGATGAAGAGGTAGTCCGCGTCAAAGACTTCGTGGGGGTCCCTGACGATCAATTGGTCTTTCTTGCCAAGGTCTCCTGAAAACACGACCTTGATGGATCCCTGGTTCTCCTCGATCCACAGCTCCAGGATGGAGGATCCCAGGATGTGGCCGGCATTCCTGAGTCTTGCCTTGATACCCGGCTCCGGTTCGATGATTTGATCTCTTTCCAACGGACGGAGGTATGTCAGGGCTGCCTCGGCGTCCTTGGTGGTGTAAAGCGGCTCGACCTCTCTGCCGGCCTGTCGCCTGCTCTTTCTCGTCTGCCACTCTGCATCCATTTCCTGGATGTGGGCCGCATCGAGAAGCATGATGCCGCAAAGCTCCGCAGTGGGCGGCGACGTGATGATTTGGCCCTGGAACCCGTCTTTCACCAGCTTGGGGATCTTTCCGCTGTGGTCGATGTGGGCGTGGGTCAAAAAGAGCGTGCCGATCTCCTTGGGCTCAAAGCCCCAGTCCTGCCGGTTGCGGTCGTCAAGCGGTTTTCCGCCCTGGAAAAGCCCGCAGTCCACCAGAACCTTCTTTCCCTGAACGCTTTCCACGAGGTAACACGATCCGGTGACCGTTCCTACTCCGCCTAAACACGTGACTCTGACCATCGCAACCTCCTTTTAAGCCAGCATAGAGCAAAGAGCATGGAGCAGGGAGCAGGGAGCAAAGAGCAATTCGAAAACCGTAGGATGGGTTGAGCTGCGCGAAACCCATCACCCCTAACTGTAGGAGGAAGCTCTCCTTCTGCTCTGCCTAGGACGGTGAGGGCCATCGAACCGCCGCTTCCGCTATCCGTCCTCCCAGCCGTGCACCCGTGTAGGAGGAAGCTCCCGCTTCCGATATCCGGCGGGCCTGTCCAAGGATTAGCATGAAGCTTCCCCCGTCGCCCATTCCACAATCTCAGGGCTATAGCGAGATAAGACGGCGGGACACAGGGGTCCACAGTGAAAACAAGAAGGAATAGAATTCTTCTCTGTGTTCTCCGCGGACTCTGTGAGAGATACTCTTCGTCGTTGGCTCAAGCTCTCGCTTTTCCTCCATTCTGATTCACTGATCACTGTTTACTCGTTCTTGGCTCCCTGCTCCGCGCTCCCTGTCGCAGACCCTGAGCGTCGTCGAAGGGCTCCCTGCTTACAGGACCACCTTTCCCCCGCCTCCCGGCAGATCGATGGCATAATGGGGCACGCACAGGCCCGAGCTGTTTTTCCTCATGTGGGCGATCATATCCAGCCCTTTCTCGACCGGTGTCCAGAAGTGGGACGTTCCCTTTGCCAGATCGGCCTGAAAGAGGTAATAGGGCCGAACCCGGATCGCGACGAGTCTTTTCATGAGGGAGCTCATCACCTCCGGATCATCGTTGACTCCTTTGAGGAGAACCGTCTGGCAGCCTAGGGGGATGCCTGCATCGGACAGGCGGCTGCAGGCCAGTCTTGCCTCGGGCGTGATTTCATCCGGGTGGTTGAAATGGGTGTTGATGTAAAGAGGGTGGAATCCCTTGAGCATGTTCGCAAGGTCGGCCGTGACGCGCTGAGGCAGGGTGCAGGGCACCCGGGTCCCGATGCGGATGATTTCGACGTGGGGAATGGGGCGAAGCTCGCTCAGGATCCTGTGAAGTTCCCTGTCCGGGAGGAGCAGGGGATCGCCCCCTGACAGGAGCACGTCCCGGACCTGTGGGGTCTTGCGAATGTAAGCGATGCCCTCCCGGATGCTCTCCTTCGTGACCATGGCGGGGTTGCCCACCTTCCTCTTTCGGTTGCAAAAGCGGCAGTACATGGCGCACCGGCTCGAAACCAGGAAGAGCACCCTGTCCGGGTATTTGTGTGTGAGTCCGGGAACCGGTGACAGACCCTCCTCGTCCAGGGGGTCTTCGTATCCATCCTGTTCGGTGATTTCTCGAATGTCGGGCACGGCCTGCAGATAAAAGGGATCCCCCTTTTCCCTGATGAGCCCCAGGTAATAAGGATTGATTCGCATCGGGTATTTGGCCGTGACCCTCTCGACGTCACCCTCGTCGATTTCAAGGGCGGACGCCAGGTCCCGGCCGGACGTGACGCTCCGGGAAAGAATCTCTTCCCAGGTCTGCTGGAATATTTTCCTTACCGATGCTTTAGCCATAGTGCGTTTATTGAGTTCATAAGTTCATAACAAGCAGGGAGCAAAGAATGCCCACCTGTAGGAGGGAGCTCCCGCTCCCGATCCAGAGGCCGAACGTCAGTCTGTAGGAGGGAGCTCCCGCTCCCGATCCAGAGGCCGAACGTCAGTCTGCAGGAGGGAGCTCCCGCTCCCGATCCAGAGGCCGAACGTCAGTCTGCAGGAGGGAGCTCCCGCTCCCGATGAAGAAGCCAGAAAGGCGAAAGATTGTCTCTCACAGGGTCCACAGAGCCACAGAGAAATTCTATCGGTTATTCTTTTCCCTGTGGACTCTGTGATCTCTGTGTGAGAAACCCTGCACTTTCATCATTCCATCATTCCAAGTCGTCCTCCGACCTGTCCACCGAAGCCTCTTGACCGCCATAGCTTCAGCGACGGCGGTTGGCGAAGGTGGAAGCTTTAGCGAAGGAGGATATTGCCTTCTTCCGGTTTGTAATACGCTTTTACCTCTTTTCCCGCCTGTTTTCAACCTCGATCACACAGTAAAAAGCCGCAGGCCGTCATTGCGAGGCGCGAAGCTCGTCCTGAGCTCAACAAAGGTCTCGAGATGAGCGGCGTGTTTTTTGACCCCAAGTCTTTGAGGTTGCTAAAATCATCCTGTTTGGTAGTATGGGTGGGATTTTGAAAAGTCTGATTTTCGTGTCATCTCGATCGAAGCGAGAGATCTTTGCAGCACTGCGGTTGATGCAGTCGTAAACACTCATAACCTGGAGGCGGTCACCCCCACGCATGAAAATCCCCCTCGATCCCCCTTTATTAAAGGGGGATGACGAAGGAAAGGAGGGAACTTCCCCCCTTTGAAAAAGGGGGGCCAGGGGGGATTTTCACGGTAAAAAGTCCCACACCGTCATTGCGAGGCGCGAAGCGCCCCTCCAGAGGCGGGCAAGACCTATGACAGTCGGCGACCGTGCCGACCTATGACAGTCGGCGACCGTGCCGACCGCCCACGTAGGGTCGGCCACGCACCGCCGCCGTAGCGGCTATGGCGCGCAGGAGGCCGCGCCGACCTTTGACAGCCGGCCCATGACAGGAGAGACAAAGTGGATCTTTTGGAAGCGATTCAACAGCGCAGGAGCACCAGGGCCTTTCTCGACAAGCCTGTGGAAAGGGAGACCCTGGAGAGACTCCTGCTTCTGGCAACCCAGGCCCCCTCGGCCATCAACATGCAGCCCTGGGAAATCGCCGTCGTCTCAGGGGAAGAGCGGCAAAGGCTCAGCAGGCTTCTGGTGAAGCGAATGAGGGAGAGGCGCATTTCCTGTGGCCCCGGCGCAACAAAAAGACTTCCCGAGGTAGTTGTCGAGCGGCAGCGGGAGCTTCTCCGGTGCATTCAGCCGACCCTTGATGAAGGAACGGATTTCAACGATTTCATCAATGAAGGGAGCTGCAATTTCTACGGAGCCCCCACGGCGATTATTCTGACCGTGGATGAGGCTTTTTCGAGCGCCAGGTTCACGGACATCGGCCTCGTGGTCGGGTACCTGGTTCTGGCTGCTCATGGCATGGGTTTGGGTACCTGCCCCATCGGGCTCATCACGGCCTTTGAGGACGACATCAGGGAGTATCTCAATCTGCCGGAAGAGAAGAAGGTGGTGGTCGGCGTTGCCGTGGGCTACAGGGACGAGGCATCGCCCATCAACCGGTCGAGGTCCTCCCGAGCCCCGCTGAAGGAAGTGGTGCGGTGGAGAGAATAGCATGGAGCAGGGAGCGAAGAGCAGGGAGCATGGAGCATGGAGCATGGAGCAAAAGCTTGCCTGCCGCCCTGTAGGAGGGAGCTTTTACCCGCCTCAGGCGGGCACGCTCCCGATTTCTGCGGCGGGGTCTTCGATAGGACAGGCTTCGATAGCTCAGGGCGAACGGGTGGCATTTCAATCTGCGAAGTTATTTTGTCTCAAGCCCTCAGGAGATTAAAGGATTTTATGGCTTTACGGTTTAAAGGTCTTGCTCTATGCTCCCTGCTCCGCGCTCCCTGCTCCCTGCTCTTATTGCTCGCTCTCTGCTGGGGCGGCTGCGCCACGGACCCTGTGGCCACGGATCTTGCCGGATATCTGAACCAGGGGGTGATGAATCTTGCCGAGCTCGAGCGGAAGTCCCTGGAGCGTTACGCGGCTGTGACCGGGAGCAACTACACGTCGGACGAAAGCGTTTACAACGCGCTGAACGATCAAGTCATTCCCCTTTACCGGAGATTTCTCGAGGGGCTCAGGAGCCTTCGACCCGAGACCAGGGAGGTGCGCGACCTGAACCGCCTTTATGTTCAGGCCGCCCAGTCCATTTACGATGGGTTCAAGCTCAAGATGGTCGGCATCGAGCAGAATGAAACGTACATCATCATAGCCGGTAACCGGAAGATCGATGAAGGTCGGATCCAGAGCCAAAGGTGGAGGAGCGAACTGACCGCCCTTGCCAAAAAGCACGATCTCGCCTTGCTTGGAGAAGAACAGGAAAGTTCCTGGTGGGACATCTTCAAGCCCTCGATCAGCCAATAATAAGCAGAGAGCACGGAGCCATTCGAAAACCCATCACGCCTGACGTGCCGCATGGAGCACGGAGCAGGGAGCGCGGAGCATGGAGCAGGGAGCCAAAGAAGAGGTATTGAATCGATCGAGAAACAGTCAGCGGAGAGGGGAGAAAGAAGTTTGGCCGACGGAAAACTAAAAAACTTCGATTCTTTCAGACCTTGAGGAAGAGTGCAAAATGATCACTGGTTTCATGCGGAGCCTCAAAAGACCTTAGGAGATTTGCAGGGTTTTCCGCTCCCTGCTCCGCCTGTCCTCCGTAGCCTCGGCGTAGGAGGATGCTCCCTGCTCCCTGCTGACATAGCGACCGCAGGGAGCGGGTGGTGAACAAATGCCCAAAGCCCCCAAAGTCATCTATGTCTGTCAGTCCTGCGGCTACCAGACCCCCAAGTGGCTGGGCCGGTGCCCTGAGTGCGGCCAGTGGAACTCCCTGGTGGAGGAGGTCTCGGCTGCAGGAACAAAGAAGCCTGCGGCCTATGACATGGGCGAACCCCAGGCCATCGACGCTATTACCCTGGACCCCCACTTGCGGCTCACCTCGGGCATGGCCGAGTTCGACCGCACCCTCGGAGGAGGGCTCGTGCCCGGTTCCCTGGTGCTCATCGGCGGCGACCCGGGCATCGGCAAATCCACCCTCGTGCTCCAGGTCGTGGCAAGGCTCTCCGGCCGGGGCCTGAAAGTGCTCTATCTCTCCGGGGAGGAATCCCCCCAACAGCTCAAGTTGCGGGCCGAGCGCCTGTCCATTCGTTCCCGGGACCTTTATGTCCTCACCGGTACCTGCATCGAAAACCTCTTCGAGAAGTTCGAGACCCTGAAGCCCGCCCTCCTGGTCATTGATTCCATTCAGACGGTCTACACCGACGCTCTGCCATCGGCCCCGGGCAGCGTGGGCCAGGTGCGGGAGGTGGCCTCGCGCCTTCTCACCTGGTCCAAGAAAACAGGCATCCCCACGTTCCTCATCGGCCACGTCACCAAGGACGGCGCCATTGCCGGCCCCAAGGTCCTCGAGCACCTGGTGGACACGGTGCTCTACTTCGAGGGCGACAGCTCCCATGCCTACAGGATCCTTCGGGCCGTGAAGAACCGTTACGGTTCCACCAACGAGATCGGCGTCTTTGAAATGAAAGATACCGGTCTTCACGAGGTGGGCAATCCCTCCCGCATCTTTCTCCAGGAGCGGCCCGAAGGCGCCTCGGGTTCCGTGGTGATTCCCTGCCTGGAGGGCACCAGGCCGGTCCTGGTGGAGATCCAGGCCCTGGTGGGACCCAGCCCCTTCGGCATGCCGCGCAGAACAGCCGTGGGCGTGGACCACAACCGCATCTCGCTCCTTGTCGCCGTTTTGGGCAAGAGGATGGGCATCGAGATGGGCGACCAGGACATCTTCGTGAACGTGGCCGGCGGGTTGAAAGTGGATGAGCCGGCAGTGGACCTGGGCATTGTCTCGGCCATGATCTCCAGTTTCCTCGACAGGCCCGTTGACAAGAACATGGTCGTGTTCGGTGAAGTGGGCCTGGCCGGCGAGATTCGCGGGGTGAGCCAGGCCGAGCTGAGAATCAAGGAGGCCGGAAAGCTCGGGTTCTCCCGCTGCATCCTCTCCCGGAGCAACCTCGAAGGCTGCAGCCGCGAGGGCGGCATCGACCTCGTCGGCATAGACTCCGTCAAGTCCCTCCTGGAAGTGCTGTTCTGAAGAGCAGGGAGCAATTCGAAAACCGTAGGATGGGTTGAGCGGCGCGAAACCCATCAACCGAAAAGTGCCGCATGGAGCATGGAGCATCCTCCTTCGCCAACCGCCGTCGCTGAAGCTATGGCGGTCAAGAGGCTATGGAGGACAGGTGGAGCAGGGAGCAAAAAGTAGGGCGGGCCACTGTGCCCGCCTGATGCGAGAAAGGCGCGAAAGGGGCAAGGCGAGAAAAGACAAAACCATTTCTCACAGGGTCCACAGAGCCACAGAGAAAAAATTTAGGAGTTCTTGTCTGCTCTGTGTGCCCCTTGTCCCGCCGTCTTGTCCGCCATAGCCCTGAGCTTGTCGAACGGGCGACGGCGGAAGTCTCGAACGAAGGCGGATGTGGACTCTGTGAGAGATACTCTCCGTCTTTGGCTCAAGCTCTCGCTTTTCCTCCACTCTGGTCCACTGGTCACTGATGACTGATCACTGTTTACTGGTTCTTGGCCCCCTGTGCTCCCTGTGTCTCTGTGAGAGACAGTCTTTTTGGTCTTTTCTCCCTGCTCCGCCTGTCCTCCGTAGCCTCGGCGTAGGAGGATGCTCCCTGCTCCCTGCTTCCTATCGTTGACATTCCCCCTTCTGTCTGCTAAAGCCCAATGGATCCGGTCGTCATTGCGAGGACCCCGGACATGCTCCGGGGGACGCGGCAATCTTAACCGCTTCAACGGCTTGAACGGAGTTTCTTCCGTCAAATTATAGTTTCTTCTTTGAATCTGTATACTGTCTTCTTCTTTGTTGAACGATTTGAAGGTTTTGCTCCATGCTCAATGCTCTATGCTCCCTGCTGTAGCTTTTACGATTTTTACGATTCCTACGGTCCTTATCTTTGCTCACGAACTCATTAACTCATGAACTGCCTTTCTTCCCTTGCCACGGCGTTTTGTCTGGCGGAGCCTCGGCGAAGACGGAAGCGCGCAGCGCGAAGGCGCCTGCCCTCCGCCCTTCCCCGGCGCGGCGATTTGTCCGGCGAAGCCTCGGCGAAGACGGAAGCCGGCTGCTCCGTGCTGTTTCTGGGCTGCTCCGAGCTTTTTGCTCCCTGTCGAAGACCCTGTCGAAGACCCTGTCGAAGACCCTGAGCTGCGTCGAAGGGAGCTGCGTCGAAGGGAGCTCGGTCGAAGGGCTCTCTGCTCTGCGCTCTTTGCTCCTTGCTCCCTGCTCCCTGCTCCTTGCTCTTTGCTCCCTGCTGTTCCTGCTTTCCTCCCCCGCCTTCTCCTACGACCGCCCCTTTGACAGGGCCGCCAACTGGGGCGGCACAGGTCTTCTCGAAATCCCGACGGCCCGCATCCTGGATGACGGGGTCATCAGGATCAGCCTGGCCCAGGCGGAACCTCTCAGATGGTACACGGGTGGCATGGGTGTCTACCCCGGCGTGGAGTTCAGCGGAAGGCTTACGGAATTCACCAACGTGGCACCGGCTTTTGACCCAGGCACAAATTACAGGGACAAATGCTTTGACCTCAAGTACCAGATCATCCCTGAAACAAAATGGCTTCCCGCCTTGGCTTTAGGCTATAATGACCTTTTCGGAACCCAGCTCTTCGAGGCCCAGTACATCGTCCTCAATCGCCAAATCTACCCTTTTGACTTCACCCTTGGATACGGCACCAAGCGGCTTGGCGGATTTTTCGGGGGGGTAGAGGTGGCGATTCACCCTCGGCTGCATTTCATGGCGGAATATAATTCGGTTGACTATCAGTATGGCGGCGGCGCTCCGGCAAGATCAATTCCCGAAGACCCGAACTGGCCCGTCAACTTCGGCCTGAGGTACCGGATTCTTCCCACCGTGGATCTCGGCATCTCTTACCAGCGCGGCGATACCTTTGGCGCGACCCTCACCTTCCAGTCTCCTCTCGGGCAGCCGGTCCTTCCCCAGCGCGCCGACCCGCCGCCGCTCGTGAACGTGGATCGCAGGCCCTACGCCCAGAGAGATCCCAAAGAAATGGTTCAGCAGATCCACGATTCCCTTCAGAACGCAGGCTTCGCGGACGTCTCCGTGTACACGGACGGCGAGAACCTCACCGCCGAGTTCGTGAACACCCAATATCTCTCAGATCAGAAGGCCGTTGGCAGGGTGCTCCGGAATCTCCTGCTCCATTCCCCTGAAGACACGAAAAACCTTAGCGCGATTCTCAAGCGCAAAAGCATGCCCATCCTCAAAGTCTCGGTGAAGCCCGGCCACCTCCAGGCCTACCTGTTCGAAGACATCCCCGAAGAAATCTTTTCGCGCCTTGTGACCATCGAGACGACGAAGCAAGGATTGGATGAATCTGATCCTGACGTGGTATCTGCAGGCGGGCTGGACAGCCGCTACAGCTTTGGAATCAAGCCGGACATCCAGTTCTACCTCAACGACCCTTCCGGCTTCTTTCAATTCAGGGTGGGCGCAAAACCGTGGAGCATCGCGAATCTCTGGAAGGGCGGGGAAGCGTACGCCAGGTTCGATGTTCCCTTTTATTCCGACATCGAGTCCACCAATGAGCCGCCCGTGGACACGGTGAGGGAAGACAGTTGGAAGTACCTGGGCCGGCAGTACACCTTCACCAACCTGCTCTTCGACCAGGCGGTGCAGTTCACGGACCGCACCTTCGGCCGCGTGAGTTTCGGCTACCTGGAATACATGTATGCCGGCGTAACCGGAGAGGTTCTCCACTTCTTCGGCGACGGCAACATCGCCCTCGGCTTCCAGGCCGACTGGGCCCGCAAGAGGGAACCCGGATCGACCATGGGGCTCCTGGATTTCGATTACTACGACATCCTGGCCAATGCCTATTTCCGCCTTCCCAGGCTGGATGTCACGCTCCAGGCCCAGTACGGCAGGTTCATGGCAGGCGACGTGGGCTGGCTTTTGACGGGCAGCCGCGAATACGACACGGGGATCATCATCGGCGGGTGGTGGAGCTTCACCGACACGAGCGATCTGAGCGGCTACAGCAGGGATTACGACAGCAAGGGTGTTTTCATCACCCTCCCTGCCAGGATCTTCATGGCCCATGATTCGCCTGTCCGGTACGACTACGCCATTGCTCCCTGGACCAGGGACTCGGCCCAGACGCCGTTTCACTGGCGGACCATCTTCGACATCGCAGGCGACCTCATGCCCGGCCGCTTCCGTTCCAAGCTCGGGCAGATCAAGGAATAGGAGGGAGCAGCCGTCTTCGCCTCCGGCTACGCCGCGCCGGGGAGGAGCAAGGAGCAGGGAGCAGGGAGCAAAAAATTAGAGTTCGGACCTCAGAGCCCCAGGGAGAACGAAAGCGAAAAGCCTAAGCGGGATTGCGCTGTGCGAAACTCATGAACCAAAGCCGCAACCCCTTTGACGGCCTTTACGGCTTTTACGACTTTTACGCTTTGAACGCCTTGAACGCTTTTAACGATTTGAACGCTTTCAACGGATTGCTGTGTTTTCATTAATCCCCCTTCCACTCTTCCAGCCTTCCACCATTCCCTCCAATTTATTTCTTGACAACTCCGTTTGCGGGGATATATCATGCCCTACATTTCGACAGGTCCTTCAGTAACCAGGTTCACATTTTAAGCTTAATTTTCATTTGTTTTCCTTATCAAATCAATCCCATGGACGAGGAGGAAGCATGAAAGCGCATAGAGCCACGAAACTGGGAATTCTGATTCTGATTCTTGCCTTTGTCCTTGTCTCTGCAAGCGTTTTTGCTCAGACTCAAACAGGTGGAGCAGGTGCGGCAGGTGCTGAGACAAAGGGCGCCGCTTCGACACCGGCTGCCGCAGGAGGCGGTGCAGGCGCCGGGGGCACTGCGGGGCTCAGCACGGGCGCCATTGTTGGAATTGCAGCCGGTGTAGCTGCGGCTGCGGCCATTGCCATAGGGGCGGGTGGAGGCGACGGAGGCACCACCGCAGGTCATACAACGGCCGGTCATTAAATACAATTATCTATACCCATTCGCGATTATAAAGGGGCAGAGGTTGAGGCGTTACCTTATGCCCCTTTTCTTTTCCTAGCTATTTCGTAGCAAACCACCTCAGTCAGTTCAGGCCCCCCTGTAGGAGGAAGCTCCCGCTTCCGATATCCTCAGAGTCGCATCCCGCTGTAGGAGGAAGCTCCTGCTTCCGAGTTTTTCTGAGGCTCTGACCTCTGATTTCCGATCTCTGCCCTCCGGCTCCCTGCTGAACTTGCACGCCTTGAATTGTTTTTAGTCTTCCTCCATGCTTCCGCTTACGAACTCAATAACTTATCAACCTGTGATCTCTCTTTCCAACCTTTTCGCTTTACAAACCCGCCCTGATGTTCAAAAATACCCTGCCAAATCTCTCAACGATTTTCGCGGCTTTTAGGATTTTTACGGTTTGAACGACTTGAACGAATTCAGCGTCATAAACGCTTTTAACGATTCGCACGTTTTGCTCCCTGCTCCGTGCTCCCTGCTCCATGCTATACTTGAACGCTTTTGCCGGTTTCTCTGTACTTTCATTATTCCATCATTCCAGGTTGTTAACGCTTTGAGGTTTCCATGAGGACACATCGTCTCATATCCCTTCTGGTGGGCGTGCTTTTTATCCTTGTCTCTTCTCCCTCTTTCCCCCAGCAGCCCCCGGCCGGCACTGCGGCCCAGATGCCGCCCATTGTCCAGCAGATGATGAACCAGGGCCAGATCACGCCCCAGCAGGTACAGGAGGGCATGAAGGCCGTCGAAAAGGGCCAGGTCTCCCCCGAGATGCTGAAGCAGATCCAGGACAAAGGCGGCCTGGGAACCCTGACGCCCGAAGAGATCGAGGCCGGCAAAAAGCTCCTTGAACAGAAAGCTGTGGAGCCGTCACCTGAAAAGAAACTTGAAGAAAAAGCAGAAGCTGCAAAAGAGCCCAAGAAAGAAGAGACCGCGAGGCCCGAGGATGAGTTTTTCAAGAAGACCGGCGCCCCTGAGACGCCGGCTCTCGAGATCTACGGCCACAGGCTTTTCACAGGAGCCCCTTCCACATTTGCCCCCATCACGGCCGTGCCTGTCTCCAACGACTACATCATCGGCCCCGGCGACGAGATCAAGATCCTCATGTGGGGCCGGCTGGATGCCTCCTACAGCCTGGAAGTGGACAACGAGGGGGTCATCAACTTCCCCAAGGTCGGCCCTCTGACAGTGGCCGGCCTCACCTTCGGCGAATTGAAAACACTCATCCATGCCAAGGCCGAGGCCATGACCGGCGTCAACGTCAATGTGTCCATGGGCAAGCTTCGCACCATCCAGGTCTTTGTCCTGGGCGAGGTGAAAAGCCCCGGCGTCTACACCGTGAGCTCATTGGCGACCGTCACCAATGCTCTACTCGCTTCAGGCGGCCCTACCCAGTTAGGATCCCTCCGCAAGGTGGAGCTCAAGCGCCAGGGCAGGACCGTGACCGTCATGGACCTCTACGATTTTCTTCTCAAGGGGGACACCTCTTCGGACATGAGGCTCATGCCGGGTGATGCCATTTTCGTTCCCCAGTCCGGGCCCATGGTGACGATCTCCGGCAACGTCAAGAGAGCGGCTGTCTACGAACTGCGCGATGACCGGACCCTGCAGAATGCTTTGAACCTGGCAGGCGGCCTCAAGCCGAGGGCCTACAACCAGCGACTGCAGATCGAACGGGCCTATCAGAACCAGGTCCAGGTCGTGCTCGACATCTCTTACGAAGAGATCAGGCAAAAGAAGCCCGTTCCTCTCCAGGACGGCGACGTCATCAAGGTCTTCTCCATTCTCCCCTCACCTGTGAATGCCGTGTACCTTTACGGCAACGTGCTGCGGCCCGGCGAGTATGCTTACCAGGCAGGCCTTCGGATTCTCGATATCCTCCCCGATATCAGGAGCGTCGACATCGACACGTACTTCAATTACGCCCTGGTCAAGAGGTATCGCTTCGAAGATTCGAAGTCTGAACTGATCCCGTTTAACCTCGGGAAGCTGCTCCTCGCCGGCGACAGGGGCCAGAACTTGGCCCTCAAGCCACGCGACGAAATATACATATTCAACAAGCAAATGTTCGAGGACAGGGAATACGCGGTGGTGGAAGGCGAAGTTCGTAGACCCGGGCGATATTTCATCGACGACATGAGAGTCAAAGACCTTATCCTGAAAGCCGGAGACCTCAAGAACGACGCCTACCTGCCAAGGGCTGAAATCATCAGGATTGACAAACAGAGAAACAGGCACACCCTCTATTTCAGCATCTCTGCCGCCATGGCCGGCGATCCCCAGCACAATCTCGATGTCCGGCACGAGGACCGGGTCATTATACACTCGGTCTGGGAAGAGAAATGGCGTGAGACCGTGGCCGTCAAGGGGGAGGTCAAGAGCCCGGGCGATTACCCGCTCACCGAGAAAATGCGCCTCAGGGACCTTTTCTTCAAGGCCGGGAGGTTCACCCGGGATGCCTCTCTGGACCTGGGCCATCTCTACCGCACAGACTGGAAGACCAAGGAAGTGACCATCCTCACCTTCAGCGTGGAAAAGGCTGTTCAAGGCGACCCCGAACACAACCTGACGCTCCAGGATCTCGACGAGGTGATCATCCACAGCACCTGGGAGTACGTGGACAAATACACCGTCTCCATATCGGGCAGGGTCAACAAGCCCGGGGACTACCCCTATGCGGCAAACATGACGGTGAAGGATCTGGTACTCGTGGGTGGCAATGTCATGGAATCCGCCTACCTGGAAAAGGCGGAATTGATGAGGTTCGACATCGTTGACGGGAAAAAGGTCGAGACCTCTCTCGTGACTTTCGACGTCCGCAAGGCCATGGCCGGTGATCCGGCCCACAACTTCAGTCTCAAGCCCTTTGACGTGGTGAACATCAAGGAGATCCCCGACTGGAAAGAGGTGAGAATCGCCACGATTGCCGGTGAGGTCCTTTTCCCGGGCGCCTACCAGCTCCGCAAGGAAGAGCGATTGAGCAGCCTGATCGAGCGGGCAGGCGGATACACCCAGGAAGCCTACCTGCGGGGAGCTTTCTTCACCAGGGAGTCGGTGAAGGAGACGCAGCGCCGCCGCCTCCAGGACATGATCAAGCGCATGGAGGTCGAAGTGGCCCAGTACTCTTCCGGCGAGGCCCAGGCTACCCTCTCCCAGGAGGATGTGGCGGCCCAGGCCCAGTTCCTGGCCGCCCAGAGGAACCTCATCGCAAAGCTCAAGGAGGCGGAACCTTCGGGCAGGGTGGTAATATCGCTTCTGCCCACCAGCGTCATGAGGGATGCGAGCCTCGACATGGTTCTTGAGAACGGGGACAGGGTGGAGGTCCCCAAGAGCCCGGGTACCGTGAATGTGCTCGGCGCCGTGTACAATCCGAGTGCCCTCATCTTCGAGGACAAGAAACCCGTGCTGAACTATTACCTCCAGAAGACCGGAGGGCCGACCGAAGAGGCGGAAAAGGGCAAGATGTACGTGGTGCGGGTTGACGGCACCGTGCTGGCCAAGTCGCAAGCTTCCCGGTTCGGCGTGGGCTGGAGCGACGAAGAGAAGAGGTGGGAATTCGGGCACGATTTCGAGGATACCACCCTCTATCCGGGCGACACGGTCCTGGTGCCCCAGAAAGTGGTCAAGCCCAGCTTCATGAGAGACGTGAAAGACATCACACAGATCATCTTCCAGCTCGCCGTCACTGCCGGCATCCTGATCGAGCAGGTCTTTTAGTAGCAGGGAGCATGGAGCAGGGAGCAAGGAGCGCAGAGCAAAGAGCAATTCGAAAACCGTAGGATGGGTTGAGCCGTGCGAAACCCATCAACTGAAAAGTGGAGCAAGGAACGCAGAGCAGAGAGCAATTCGAAAACCGTAGGATGGGTTGAGCCGCGCGAAACCCATCAACTGAAAAGTGGAGCAAGGAACGCAGAGCAAAGAGCAATTCGAAAACCGTAGGATGGGTTGAGCCGTGCGAAACCCATCACGCCTAACATGCCGCATGGAGCAAGGACAAAAGAGCAGGGAATTTTCTCTCACAGGGTGCACAGAGCCCACAGAGAAAAAGTTTTTCTTGCGCTCTCCTCCGCACTGCTAAGGTTGACGGTCTCGTAAAAAGTCCGAAAACCGCGGTTTTCGTCATTCCGGCGAAAGCCGGAATCCAGGAATACCAAGGACTTCTGGACCCCGGCTTTCGCCGGGGTGACGCCTATTTTGACTTTTTACGAGTTCATCAAGGTTCGATTTGTTGAATTCTTTAGGCACATGACACGACTATGATTTCGTTATCCACAGATTTCACAGATTATGTTGATTTTAAATTCCTCCAAAAAATCTGCGTAAATCCGCGTAATCTGTGGATAGTAGTTGTTTTGATTGCGGCTGCTTTCTCTGTGGACCCCGTGATCTCTGTGTGAGGCTATTGTCTTTCCGATTCCCGGATAACCGATAGCGATTAACGCTTTTACGACTTTTACGATTTTAACGGTTCCCATCTATGGTTGATACTCGATCACAGCAAACGCCTCCTGCTCCGCTTCCTCCCGACTACTATGGGTATGACGATGGCGATGAAATCAACCTCATCGATCTCTTCATGGTTCTCCTCAAGAGAAAGTGGTTCATCATCGGAATCGTGTTCTTTGCCGGACTCGCGGCAGTCGTCATCACCCTTCTAATGACAAATATCTATCGATCGGATGCCACCATTCTTCCCCGTGAGGAGGAACAGTCATCGTCAAGTGCGATATCGTCGGCATTCGGAGGTCTTGGTGGTATGGTTGCAGGTCAGCTCGGCCTTGGCGGTGCCGGTTCTCTCGAGAAACTTGAGGTTGTTGTCCGGAGCCGGTATCTGGCCCAGAGAGTAATCGAGAAGTACGATTTGATGCCGACTCTGTTTGCTGATGTTTGGGACTCTAAGACCAAGAAATGGACCGTGGAAGAACCTCCCGGTATTCAGGACGCGATTAGGGAGATTCGAGATATTTTGATTGTGACTCCCGATTCGAAGAAAGGAACATTGCAGATATCTTTCGATAACCCGGATCCAGCCACAGCAAAAAGGATCGTGGAACATTTCCTTGTACAGACGAGTGAAACGATGCGCGAATTGGTGCTGAGGGACGCTGCAGAAAACATGCGCTTCCTCACCGCGCAGCTCGACAAAACGACTGACCCCCTTCTCAGGGAAAAGATCTACAACATGCTCGCCAAAGAAATCGAGAAGGACACCTTTGCCAGGGCTCAGACCTACTACGGGTTCTATGTGCCGGATCCGCCTATGGTGCCTGACAGGAAAGCAAAACCAAAACGGGCCCTGATTTGCGTTCTCTCCGTGGTGGTGGCTTTCTTCGTGGCCGTGTTCCTGGCTTTTTTCCTGGAATACATGAATCGCCTCAAGACCGACGATCCCGAACGGTACCTGCAGCTCAAGGATGCCATGCGCCTGAGGCGAAGAGCAGAGAGCAAGGAGCATGGAGCAGGGAGCATGGAGCAGGGAGCAAAGGACCGAACGGCCAAACTGTAGGAGGGAGCTTTTACCCGCCTCAGGCGGGCCCGCTCCCGATCCGGGGGGCCGGACGACAGCCTCAACACCTGGCAGCAAGAGCAGGGCAGGGCGAAGATCCCGGTGACGGGGCCACCGTGCCTGCCAATGCCCGAGGCCAGGACTCAGAGATCGGAGATCAGAGGCTCAGACAAGGACAGTTCATAAGTTCGTAAGTTATTGAGTTCCTAAGAGCATATAAAGATTTTCAAGATTAATTTGCGTATCTTTAATCTGTGTAATCCAGGTAATCTGCGGACAGTATTTGTTTTGATTTCGTTGCGCTTTTGCGATTTTTTCGGATAACCGATAACGATTCACGCTTTGCGGCTTGTACGATTTTTACGCTTTTAACGACTTTAGCGGTTTTTTGCTCCCCGCTCCCTGCTCCCCGCTCTCTGCTTATTGTCTTGACAACCCTTCCTAACGATTATAAAATTTCCGTTCAAAATTGAACATACCCTGGATGCTGGAAGCTGGTCACTTGATCCTAGTGTCTCAAGAATAGTTTGTCATCTCGACCGGAGGGAGAGATCTTAATGACCCCTGAGTATCAAAAGATTTCTCGCATTCGCTCGCGATGACGAACCTATAAAGGGATTGCCGAGACACCACACTGCAAGATCCTGGAATCTGAAGCTCACGAGCGACCGACATGAGTTACAAAGAACTCGATATCTGGAAACTGGCAAGGGAAATCGTCATTGAAATTCATGAAATGACATTGAGAAACCTGCCCCAGTTTGAGATGTTCGAAGAAGGCAGGCAGATACGCAAGTCTTCGAAATCGGTGAAGTCCACTATCGTGGAAGGTTATGGCAGGCGCAGATACAAGCAGGAATTCGTCCGGTATCTGACATTTGCTATCGCGTCAAACGACGAAACTTTAGACCATCTGGAAACGCTTTTCGAAACCAGGTCATTGACAGATGCTGAGCTGTACGCTTCTTTGCACAGTAAAATTGAGATGTTGGGAAAGAAGATCAACCGTTTCATAGGCAGCGTGGAAAAGGACCATCTGGGTGCCAAGGTCAAGGCCTAGTGACCAGGATCCAGGATCCAGCATCAAGGATCCAGCATCAAGGATCCAGCATCCAGCATCCAGCATCAAGGATCCAGGATCCAGCATCCAGGATCCAGCATCCAGGATCCAGCATCCAGCATCCAGCATCCAGCATCAAGGATCCAGCATCCAGTATGACTTTATCCGACAAAGCATTTGAAGTCCTCGACACCCTGGACAGGCAGCCCATCTGCAACCAGCGCCAGCTTGCCCGCCATGCCGGCATCAGCCTCGGCCAGGTGAACTACATTCTCAAGAGCCTGCTGGAGAAGGGCTTTGTCAAGATCGGCAACTTCCGCAAGAGCCCCAACAAGTCGGGCTACATGTACCTTTTGACCCCGAAAGGGATTCATGCCAAGTCCAGGTTGGCCGCCCGGTTCGTCACCTCCAAGCTGATCGAATACGAGAGCCTGCGAGGCCGGCTGGCCGACAAGCTTCAAGCGCTTGAGCACAAAGGGCACAGGATGGTCGCCTTTGTGGGCCCCCAGGTCGTAAAAGACTTCGCGGAAGCCCTCATCCGGGAAAGAGGCTTGAACCTTTCCCTGGCGAATCGCTGCAAAACGTGGAAGGATCTGAAGACCGTTGACGCAGGGTTTTTTGACATTGTCCTGCTCTTCGACGGCAGCACCGAAACAACGGCCAAGATCTCCGATGCCACCGGCATCCCGAGGGATAAGATCGTTTTGTTGTGGTAACCAAGCGCGGAGCATCCTCCTTCGCCCACCGCCGTCGCCGAAGCTTCCGTTTTCGTCAGGACTACACCGGACGGGATGGCGGTCAAGAGGCTATGGAGGACAGGTGGAGCAGGGAGCAAAGAAAGAGGACAGAAGAAGACAGAGACTATCTCTCACAGAGGCCACCGGGATCACAGAGGAAAAATCTATTAGTTCTTGTCTTCTCTGTGGACCCTGTGATCTCTGTGTGAGAAACTCCGTGCTTTCAATATTCCAGCATTCCAGCATTTCATGATTCCTGCTGTAATGCGTCTTAACAATTAACTTTTTTCCACATTTCAACCTTTTGTCGCCCAGCCGGATCTGTAATCCAAGGGGCGGAGCTGTGCCCACCGAATGCCGTTCAAGGCGTTCAAGACGTTCAATTCGTTGAAGCCGTAAATCTGGACGGAAAATCGCGAGGACTCCAAGATCATGACGGAAATCAGACTGGATTACAGGCCTGAAGATCATTTTGGTAGGCGCGCTCATGGGCCTGGGGCTTGTCGATCTTTAACGCTTTGAATGCCTTTAACGGTTTCAACGTTTTTAACGCTTTGAACGACTTTAACGACTTCAACGCTTTGAACGCTTTGAACGACTTTAACGGGAGTAGGCAATGATCGCTATCATCGGCTCCGGCTACTGGGGCAAAAACCTGGTCCGCAACTACCATGAACTCGGCGCACTGAAGCTCATCTGCGACAAGAATGAAACCGTCCTGGAAGGTTTCAGGAAACAGTATCCTGCAATCGACACTTGCTTGGCCCTGAACGATGTGCTCTCTCGGGATGACATTGCCGGGGTCGTCATCGCCACCCCTGCCGAGACCCACTACACCCTGGCCCGTGAAGCGCTGCTCGCGAACAAGCACGTGTACGTGGAAAAACCGCTCGTTTTGGACGAAGCAGAAGGCGAGGAACTCATCGTCCTTGCCGGCGAGAGGAAGCGCGTGCTCATGGTGGGGCACCTGCTCCAGTACCATCCGGCCTTTGTGGCCCTGAAGGAACTGGCCTCGAGAGGGGAGCTGGGTCGCATAAACTACATCTATTCCCACCGGCTGAACCTGGGCAAGATCCGCCGGGAAGAAAACATCCTCTGGTCCTTTGCGCCTCACGACATCTCCATGATCCTGTCCCTTGCCGGCGAAGAGCCGGAGAGCGTGCTCACTACGGGCGGGAACTATCTTCACAAGCGCATTGCCGACGTGACTACGACGCACCTCGATTTTCCTTCCGGCCTGAAGGCCCATATCTTCGTCTCGTGGCTCCACCCCTTCAAGGTGCAGCAGATGGTGGTGGTGGGCGACAAGAAGATGGCCGTGTTCAACGACACCCTGCCCTGGCCCGACAAGCTCCTTCTCTACGCCCACGAGATCAAGTGGCAGGACACCGTCCCTGTTCCGGCCAGGGCCGAACCTGAGCGCCTGGACATCGCCCAGGCCGAGCCCCTTCGCGTGGAGTGCCGGCAGTTCCTCGATGCCATGTCCAACGGCAGGCCGCCCGTCACCGACGGCCGGGAAGGGCTGCGTGTGCTCAAGATCCTCAATGCTTCCCAGCGCTCCCTGGACCAAGACGGCCGCCGCATTGCCCTTGCCGAAGTTCCGGCACCCGGCACCCAGCATCCAGGATCCAGCATCCAGGATCCAGCATCCAGGATCCAGTATCCAGGATCCAGCATCCAGGATCCAGCATCCAGGATCCAGTATCCAGGATCCAGCATCCACCCCACCGCCATCGTCGACGACAACGTGACCATCGGTGAAGGAACCAAGGTCTGGCACTTCAGCCACGTTCTCTCGCACTGCAGGATAGGCGAGAAG
>Ga0209270_1000316_pt1 | contig 119028 bp, 116 predicted proteins | sample MTBAKSrepl1MetaG_FD_187456 | JGI IMG/M metagenome (GOLD analysis project Ga0209270, IMG submission 187456) | Enrichment culture microbial communities from Arthur Kill intertidal strait, New Jersey, USA, that are MTBE-degrading - MTBE-AKS1... | ecosystem: Environmental > Aquatic > Marine >...
GTCTCGACCTCCCACGACTTCGAGATCCGCGAGCTGCACACCCACCTGATCGCCGGGACCTGCGCCCAGGACCCCACCAACCCCAGCTGCTGACCGCGCGGCAGACCCTCCGGGTGGGCGCCCGGCCAACGCCGGTCCCGCGGGGCCCCGTCAGCCTTGCCCCGGAGGGCCGCAGCAGGTGCGGCGTGCGCCCTGGCACAGGCGGGACGCGGGCCCGTCGCGGCTACCCGGTTGGCGCGGGCTGCTCCATACCCGCGGCGGCGGCCGGCGACGAGCCCATGACGGCGACCAGCGCCGTCGCCCCGAGATCTCGGTCCTGCACGATGCGGGGGACCAGGCCGGCGTCCTGCGCCGCCGCCGTGAGCGTCGGGATCTGGGGGCGCCCGACCTCGACCACCACCACCCCGCCTGGCGCGAGCCAGCGCGGCGCCAGGGCGACCACCCGGCGCAGCACGTCGAGGCCGTCGGCACCACCGTCCAGCGCGACCCGGGCCTCGTGGTCGCGGGCCTCGGGAGGCATGCCGGCGATCGCGTCAGTGGGCACGTAGGGAGCGTTGGCCACCAGCACGTCGACCCGCCCGCGCAGCTCCGCCGGCAGCGGGGCGTCCAGGTCGCCCTCGTGCACCGTGGCGCCGCACGGCTCGAGGTTGGTGCGTGCGCACGCGACCGCGGCCGGGTCCAGGTCGACGGCGTGGAGCACGGTCCCGGGCACCCGGGTGACCACCGCGAGGCCCACGGCGCCGGTGCCGCAGCACAGGTCGACCACGACGCCAGGCCGGCCGGCGCTCGGAGCACGTCCGTCGCGCCCGGCCAGGTGGCCCACCGCCTCGCGCACCAGCAGTGCGGTGCGAGCCCGGGGCACGAAGACCCCCGGCGCGACGGTGACCCGCAGGCCCGCGAACTCCGCCCAGCCCACGAGCACCTCGAGCGGTTCGCCGGCCACGCGCCGCCGGACCCAGGACTCGAGAACGGCGTCGTCGGGCGCCTCGGCCCGCAGCAGGGTGGCCTCGTCCTCAGCGAACACGCAGCCGGCGGCGCGCAGCCGGTCGACCAGGGGGTCGCTCACCGCTGCCGGCCCGCGCCGTGCCGCCGCACCCGAGTGGATCGCTCGCGGCGCAGCAGGCGGGTCAACGTCATGGATCCCTCCGTCGAGGTGGCACAGGTCGGCCCGGCTCGGCCGGGTGCGGGCAGCCTACGTCCGCCCCGAGACCGGGGCACCGAGGCACCGCCCACGCGGAACTAGGCTGACGGCCGTGACCGACTCCCCGGGCGAGCAGCAACGCTGGCTCACCCCGGGCGTCGCCGGCGTGGGTGCAGCGTCGTTCTTCTCCGACGCGGGGCACGAGATGGCCACCAGCGTCCTGCCGAGCTTCGTCACCTCGACCCTCGGCGCGGGCGCAGGCGCGCTGGGCGCCATCGAGGGGGTCTCGGACGCCCTGATCGGCGTCGCCAAGCTTGCCGGCGGGCCGCTGGCCAGTGAGCCGCACCGCCGCGGGAAGCTGGCCTCCGGGGGCTACCTCCTGACGGCACTGGCCACCGCGGCGATCGGCTTCTCGACCGCGCTGTGGCAGGTCGCGATCCTGCGAGCGGTGGCCTGGATGTCGCGGGGGATCCGCTCGCCGGCCCGCGACACGCTGCTGGTCTCGCTGGTACCCAAGGGCGCGTACGGCCGCGCCGCCGGGCTGGAACGGGCAGGCGACAACGCCGGCGCCGTGGTCGGCCCCCTGATGGCTGCCGCCCTGGTGGGCGTGATCGGGGTGCAGCACATCTTCTTCCTCGCCCTGATCCCGAGCCTGTTCGCGGTCGCGTCCATCTCGGTCGCGGCCCGCGAGGCGCGGCGCGCCCTGACCGCGCCCGGTGCGCGACGGCGGGTGTCCTTCCAGGTCTCCGAGCTACGCGCCGCAGGGCTGGTCCGGGCGTTCGTGCCGGTCGCGGCGTTCGAGCTCGGCAACGTGGCCACGACCCTGCTCATCCTGCGCGCGACAGACCTGTTCCAGGCCGGCGGCTGGTCGCTGGCCCGCGCGACGAGCGTCGCGATCCTGCTCTACGCCGGGCACAACGTCACCGCGACGGTGGCCGCGCTGGTGGGCGGGCGACTGATCGACCGCACCACGCCACGCGTGGTGTTCGGCGCGGGCGCGGTGGCGTACGTGGCCGGCTACGCACTCTTCGCCCTCGGCGCCACGTCGGTGGTGGTCGTGGCGGCCGGCTTCGCACTGGCGGGCATCGGGATCGGCGCGGCGGAGACCGCCGAGTCCACGACCGTGGCCGTGCTGCTGCCCGACCGGCTGCGGGCCAACGGGTACGGCGTGCTGGGCCTGGTCCAGTCCTTCGGCGACCTCGGCGCGTCGCTGGTCGCGGGGCTGCTCTGGGCGACGGTAGGCCCGGGGCTCGCGTTCGGCTACGCCGCGGCGTGGATGGCGGTCGCGGTCGTGACGTCGGCGGTGATCCGCGTCCGGAGCGTGGCCTGAGGCCTACCCTGTCGTCGTGGCAGGGGGGCTGATCGAGGTCGAGCTCGACGACGACCCGTTGCCGCCCCCGAGGGTCCGCAAGGCCCGGCCACCGTGGTCACTGCGGCGCTGGAGCTGGGTGGCGGCGACGCTGGCCGTCGTGCTCGTGGTGGCGACGGGCGTGATCGGCGCGGACGCCGCCCGTCGCTCGGGTCGCGGGGGTGTCCCGGGCTTCGCGTCGGACCTCGCGGTGCCCCGGCACGAGTTCTGGCACCAGGACTTCGTCGTGGCGGTTGCCGTGACCGAGGACCTGGTGCTGGTCCAGACGCCCGGGGGCGACGGCATTCGCGCGGTGCGGGTGGCGGACGGCACCACCGCGTGGGCGGTCGAGAGCGGCAACTGCTCCGTGGTGCCGCTCGACGGCGGGATCGGCTGGCTCGCCGGCGTCGGCGCGATGCACGTGAGCGACCCGAAGGACCTTCGCGTCGGGTGCACGCAGTACGGGCCGCAGGACCAGGGCTCGGTGCTCTACGACATGACCGGCGCGACCGTGGCGCGTATCGACTCCACGGACGTCCAGCAGATGGGCTCGCGGCTCGTCGAGGTCCGGCCCGACGAGGGCGCGGTGGCGGGCGTGACGGTGCGCGTGTGGTCGGCCGCGGACGGCGCTCCACTGTGGGACAGGCACTACGACGGTGTGGACGCCACTGCGGGCGTCATGGTCGCCGGCGACGCGCTGACCTTCCCGGCCGGGGAAGGGTTCGTCTCCATCGATCTCGCCACGGGCGAGTCGCACGCGGCGGCCTCGGAGGACCCGCAGCTCACCGTCGACGTCGGGGTCCCGTACGGCACCGTGACCTCCACGGCCGGCCCTCAGGGCTTCCACGTCACGTTGGTCGGCACCGACGGCGCGACGCGCTGGTCCCGGAACGATGCCGCGTACCTGCCCACTGAGACCTCGGCGCCGGGGGCCGAGGCGGTCCTGCTGGCGGCGGGCACCGACGGCGCGATCATCGCGCTGGACGCGGCCACCGGGGACGAGCTGTGGAGCGCGCCCGGGCTGGCGCTCCAGGTGCTCGTGCACGTCCCGGGGATCGCCGTCGTGGCCGGGGAACCTGGCACGGTGCGGGACGACCGGACCGGGGACGTGCTGTGGACGGTGCCGTCCGGGGAGCAGCTCACCGCGACGAGCGATCGCGAGCTGGTGCTCCTACGGTCTGCGGAGACGAACGAGTTCGTGGTGCGTGACCTGCGCACCGGGCACGAGGTGCAGCGCTACCCGGGGCCGGACCTCCCGAACGTCAACCCGGCGGAGCTCGGGTACGGGGGCGTCCTGCAGGGCGTGACCCCGTCCGGCGGGGACATGCTCGTGGTGGGCTCACCCGGGGGGGTCGCAGCGCTCGGGTGACCGGGCCCCGACACCGGCGCGTCGCTCTGGCCGCCATGGGCCGCTCAGCCAGCGCCCGTAGGCACCGGCCTACCCTGGCTGCATGGCTGGAGGCCTGATCGAGGTCGAGCTCGACGACGAGCTGCCCGTCGGGACGCACCTGCGGCATCCCCATCGGGCGTGGACCCTGCGCCGGTGGAGCTGGGTGGTGGGCGCGCTGGCGGTGCTGCTCGCGGTGCCGACCGTCCTGGTCGGCGTATCCCTCGCGGGGCGCTCCGACCGGGGCGGCCTGCCGGGCTTCGCGACCGACCTGGCAGTGCCGCGGCACGAGGTCTGGCGTGCGCCAGGTGTGGCCGTTCGCGCCGCCGCGGGGAGCCTGGTGCTGCTGTCGCCCAGTGACGGTGAGGGAGCCCGGGTGGTCCGGGCGAAGGACGGGGTGACCGTGTGGTCGGTCGACAGCGGCTACTGCGAGCCTGCCGCGGCCGGTGTCGGCTACCTCGCCTCGGCCGGGCTCGACCCGTCGAACCCGGCACCACTCGGCGCGATGCGGGTGCTCTGCTCCTCGAGCGGCGGGACCGACATCCTCGACATGGCCACCGGGGCCCTGGTGGGCACGGTCGGCCCGGGTGCGGCGCCCGCGGATGGCCGTCTCGTCGCGGTCGAGCAAGGGACGGAGGACTCGCCCGGTGTCACGGTCAGGGCGTGGTCGCTCGACGACGGTGCCCTGCTCTGGGCACGTCACGTGCCGGACTTCTCCGCGGTCAGGGGGCTGACCATCTCTCCCACGGACGTGACGCTCGCGAACGGGACGGCGGCCGTGACGTTGGACACGTCCAGCGGCGCCCGACTCGACTCGACCTCGAGGGCGGTGACGGTCGTGGAGTCGGACGCGCCGGGCGGCGTGACCGTCGCATCCGAATGGAGCGAGCGGGGCCTGCGCATCACGGCGACCGCCGCCGACGGTCGGACGCTCTGGAGCCGTGGCGACGCGGTCCTCATCCCGACAGGTGTCGAGGACCCCGCGGCCCGCGCGGTCCTTCTCGCGATCGGTGGCGACGGGGGTCTCACCGGCCTCGACGCCGGTACGGGCGAGGAGCTCTGGAACGTGCCTGAGGGTGCGTTCTCAGCGCTCGTCCACGTCCCCGGGATCGCCGCGATCGGCGGCGACGTCCGCCAGGTCGTCGACGACCGGTCCGGCGAGCGCCTCTGGTCCGTCCCGGCGGGCGAGGAGCTCACCGCGGTGAGCGACCGCGAGCTGATCCTGCTGCGTGCGCCGGACACCGGCGAGCTCGTGGTCCGGGGTCTGAGTGACGGGCGTGAGGTGGTGCGCTACCGCGCGCCCGTGGGCCCTGCCGACCGCGGGGCCTCGTCGTCGAACGAGGTCGCCGCGTGGGGTGTCGTGGGAGGGCTGGTGCCCCTGGAAGCCGGCACCTTCCTCGTGGCCTCCGACGCCGGCGTGGTCGCCCTGGCGCCGTAGGCCTCCCGGTCGGCGCTGCTCGGCGGGTGTCCGTTCCGATGCGTGCGACCCCCCGGTGCCTCCCGCTCCGCCCGAGCGGCTCGGGTCTCGTGGCGATCCACGCGACCCCCGGGGGGGCGGCAGAACTGGCGCGCACCAGCTGACCCACGCCATCACCGCAGCCCTTGACATCGAGCTGCGTTAACGGCACTCTATCGGTCAACTAAACAGTTTACGAGGTGACGATGAACCGGCCGTGGTGGGTGGACGCAGTGGTCTACCAGGTGTACCTGCGCTCCTTCTGCGACGCCGACGGCGACGGCGTCGGCGACCTCGCCGGCCTGCGCGCGCGCTTCTCGCACCTCGTCGAGCTCGGGGTCGACGCGCTGTGGCTGAACCCCTGCTACGCCTCGCCACAGCGCGACCACGGCTACGACATCGCCGACTACTTCGCCGTCGACCCCCAGTACGGCAGCGTCGACGACATCGCCGCGCTGGTCCAGGACGCTCACGCCGCCGGGCTCCGGGTGCTGATGGACATGGTGGCGAACCACTGCTCCGACCAGCACCCCTGGTTCGTCGAGGCGCTGGCCGCGCCCGCGGGCTCGCCCGCTCGCGACAGGTTCCTGTTCCGCGACGGCACGGGGCCCGACGGCAAGCTGCCGCCCAACAACTGGGGGAGCGTCTTCGGCGGCCCGGCATGGACCCGGGCGCGCGAGGCGACCGGGGAGCCCGGCCAGTGGTACCTGCACTCGTTCGACTCCAGCCAGCCGGACCTGAACTGGCGCAACCCTGAGGTCCGGGAGTACTTCGAGGACGTCCTGCGCTTCTGGTTCGACCTCGGCGTGGACGGCTTCCGGATCGACGTGGCCCAGGGCATGGTCGTCGCGAGCGACCTGCCGGACCTGACCGCGGAGCACCGTGGCGTCGCGGGCGGCCACCCGATGTGGGACCAGCCCGAGGTGCACGAGATCTACCGCGGCTGGCGCCGGGTCGGCGACTCCTATGGTGAGGAGCGCTACTTCGTCGGTGAGATCTGGGTGCAAGGCGCGGACCGGCTCCGCTCCTACCTCGCGCCCGACGAGCTGCACCAGGCCTTCCACTTCGACCTGCTGGTCCAGCCGTGGCACGCCGCGCGGATCCGCGAGGCGATCGACAACGGCCTGCGCACCTCGCTCGTCTCCGGCCGCCCCACGGCGTGGGCGCTGAACAACCACGACGTCCACCGGGTGGTCACCCGCTACGGCCAGGAGCAGGACCTCACCCGGCCCGACCCCGACGACCTGCTCGCCGCCGCGCGCCGGACCGGTCCGGTGGACCTCGAGCTCGGCCGCGCACGGGCGCGCGCCGCGGCGATGCTCCTGCTCGCCCTGCCGGGGTCGGTGTTCGTCTACCAGGGCGAGGAGCTGGGCCTCGCGGAGGACTTCTCCCTGCCGGACCACGCGCGCCAGGACCCGATCTGGCTGCGCTCGGCCGGGGCCCAGCTGGGCCGCGACGGGTGCCGGGTGCCGTTGCCGTGGGCCGCTGACGCCCCGTCGTTCGGGTTCAGCCTCCGTCCCGGCTCCGAGCCCTGGTTGCCGATGCCCGCCGACTTCGCCGACGCCGCCGTCGACCGGCAGGAGCAGGACCCCGACTCGTTCCTCACGCTGTATCGCACGCTGCTGGGTCTGCGGCGCTCGCTGTTCGACGCCGACGACCCGCTGGAGTGGCTGGTCGGTCCGTCGCCGGACGTCCTGGCGCTGCGCCGGGGCAGTGGCCTGTGCGTGCTGAACTTCGGCTCCGTGCCGGTGAGCCTGTCCGAGCAGGCGGCCGACGCGGTCGTGGCGCGGTCGCGTCCCGGGGTGGACCCGACCATCCCCCAGGACAGCGCCGCGTGGATCGACGCCGATCGGGTGCCGGGCGCGCTCGAGCGGCACCTGTGGACCAGTGCGTCGGTGCAGGGGGCACCGACGCGCCTTTGACGGGGCCTCGCCGAGGCCCGCCCGCCGAGTACAAGGGAGCAATGATGCACCGCACAACGAGGTGGTCAGCGGCGGCAGCCGCGACCGCGGCCCTCGCCCTGGCCCTCACCGGATGCTCGTCCGGCGGGTCGAGCACCGACCCGAGCTCCGGCGCGGCCGGTGGTGGCGGCGGAGGTGGTGAGGTCAAGGTCGAGATCTGGAACTACTGGGACGGCACCAACGCCGACGTCTTCGACCAGATGGTCAAGCAGTACGACGAGCAGACCGACGGCGTGACCCTCACCACGGCGACCATCCCCAACGCCGACTTCCTCACCAAGCTGCGCGCCGCCGCGTCGTCGAAGACCCTGCCGACGATCGCGATCGGGGACCTCATCTGGGTTCCCCAGATCGCCCAGATCGGCACCCTGGCGGACCTGTCCACGATGCTGCCGTCCGACGTGCTCTCCGACGTCAACCCGGCGCTCGTGAGCTACGGGTCGATCGACGGCAAGCAGCTCTCGGTGCCCGTCTCGGCCAACAACCTCGCCTACATGTACAACCGCACCCTGTTCACCGAGGCGGGCCTCGACCCGGACAAGCCGCCGACCACCTGGGACGAGGTGATGAGCACCGGCAAGACGATCCTGGCCAAGACCGGCAAGCCCGGGTACGAGCTGTTCACCCAGGCCGGTGACAACGGCGAGGGCCTGACCTGGAACTTCCAGGTCAACCTGTGGCAGGCCGGCGGCGAGTTCCTCAATGCGGACAACAGCGCCGCGGCCTTCAACAACCCCGCGGGCAAGAAGGCCCTCCAGTACTGGGTCGACCTGATCAAGGCCGGCGTCAGCCCGTACGCCGCCTGGGGCGAGTTCGAGAAGGGGCAGGCAGCCGCCGCCCAGGAGGGCTCGTGGATGGTCGGCATCTGGGCCTCCGACCCGCCGTTCGACTTCGGCACCGCGAAGGCGCCGGCGCCGGCCGACGGCAAGGCCGCCACGAACCTCGGTGGCGAGCAGGCGATGGTCTTCAACAACGACGACGCCTCCGCGAAGGCCGCTGCCGACTTCCTGGCCTGGTTCCTCAAGCCGGAGCAGGTCACGTCCTGGTGCGAGAAGACCGGCATGCTGCCGGTGACGACCACCGTCGCGACCGGCAGCGACTACCTCGGCTGGGTCAAGGACTCCCAGCCGGCGCTGCTGCCGTTCGTCGAGCAGATGCCCGACGCGCACGCACGACCCAACACCCCGCTGTACCCGCAGATCTCCCTGGCGTTCGCCCAGCAGATCGAGAAGGCCCTCGCCGGCGAGGTCAGCGTGGACGACGCCCTGGCCAACGCCGAGGAGGCCGTCAACCAGGTGATCGCGCAAGGATGAGGCTCATGCCCTCGGCCGAACCGCGGCCCGCCGCGGCCGCTGCGAACCGCCCCGCGCCCGTGACCCGGGCGCGGGGCCGGGCCCCGCGCCTGCGCGGCGACCGGTACGACCGCAGCGAGGTGCTGACCGCCGCGCTGTTCGTGCTGCCGGCCGTGACCGTCCTGGGCATCTTCGTCCTGTACCCGATCCTCTCCGCGGCACGCACGAGCCTGACGTCGTGGAACGGGTACTCGCCGACCAAGGAGTTCGTGGGGCTGGCGAACTACACCGCGCTGCTGCACGACCCCGCGCTGTGGAACTCCCTCGGGGTGACCGTCCTGTACGCGGCCGGGGTGAGCGTGCTGGGCGTGGTGAGCGGTCTGGCCGTCGCGCTCCTGCTCGACTCGCCGATCCGGGCTCGCGGCCTGTACCGGGGCGTGTACTTCCTGCCGGCGGTGACCTCCTCGGTGGCGGCGGCGATCGTGTGGCGCTACCTGTTCGACCCGGCCGGCTGGGTCAACACGGCCCTGGGCTCGGTGGGGGTGGACGGGCCCGACTGGCTGGGCAACCGCTGGCTGGCGCTCACGCTGCTCACCGGGCTGACGGTGTGGAAGAACCTCGGCTTCAACGTGGTGCTCTACCTCACCGGCCTCCAGGCGTTGCCGACCTCGGTGTTCGAGGCCGCCCAGCTGGACGGGGCGAACCTGTGGCAGCGGATCCGGCGGATCACCGTGCCGCTGCTGCGGCCGATCACCTTCTTCGTCGTGATCCAGGCGCTGATCACCACGTTCCAGGCCTTCGACCTGGTCTACGTGCTCACCGGCGGCGGACCGCGGGGCGGCACCGAGGTGCTGGGGATGTTCATGTACCGGGAGGCGTTCCGGCTCGGCAACTTCGGGTACGGCACCGCGATCGCCTTCGCGACCCTGTACCTGGTGCTGGCCGTGTCGCTGGTCCAGTGGCGGGTCAGCGGATCGGGGAGGTCGAGCCTGCGATGAACCGTCGCGCAGCCACGTTCGGCCGCCACGCCGTGCTCCTGGTCGGGGCCGTCGCGGTGGTGGTGCCGTTCCTGTGGATGTTCACCACGTCGCTGCAGACGAGGGCCGAGACCTACACCTCGACCAGCGTGCTCCCGACGTCCTGGCACTGGGAGAACTACGCGCACGCCTGGGCCGCCGCGCCGTTCGGGCGCTACTACCTCAACAGCCTCGTGATGGCGGTGGGCATCGTCGCCGGGCACCTGGTGCTCGACGCCCTGGCCGCCTACGCGTTCGCCCGCCTGCGCTTCCCGCTGCGTGACCAGCTGTTCGTGGTGCTGCTCGCGATGCTCCTGGTGCCGACGTTCGTCACGGTCATCCCCGCGTACTCGCTGGTCGCGGGCTTCGGGTGGATCGACACGTACGCCGGGCTGATCGTGCCGAGGCTGGCCGACGTGTTCGGCATCATCCTGCTGCGGCAGTACTTCGCCGGGATCCCGCAGGAGCTCGACGACGCCGCCCGCATCGACGGGTGCTCGCGCGCCGGGACGTTCTTCCGGATCATGGTGCCGCTGTCGATGCCGGCGTTCGCCACGCTGGCGATCTTCAGCTTCCTGTTCGCCTGGAACGACTTCCTGTGGCCGCTGCTGGTCACGAACTCCGACGAGATGCGCACCGTCCAGATCGGCATGGCGTCCTTCGAGGGGCGCTACGGGACCACCTGGAACTACCTGATGGCCGGGACCGTGATGGCCACCGTGCCCGCGATCGCGGTCTTCATGGTGTTCCAGCGGCTGCTCGTGCGCGGCATCGCGATGACCGGACTGAAGGACTGAGATGAGCGACGAGCTGCGCACGCCGGACTGGGTCGCCGACGCGGTGTTCTACCAGATCTTCCCCGAGCGGTTCGCCAACGGGGACCCGTCGCTCGACCCGCCGGACGTCGAGCCGTGGGGCGGCGAGCCGACCCGGGACAACTTCTTCGGCGGGGACCTCGCCGGGATCGTGGCCCACCTGGACCACCTGACGACGCTCGGGGTGAACGCGTTGTACCTGCCCCCGATCTTCGAGGCGGAGACCAACCACCGCTACGACGCCGTCGACTACTTCACGGTCGACCACCGGCTCGGCGACCTGGACGCGTTCCGGCGCTTCCTCGCCGCCGCCCACGAGCGCGGCATCCGGGTGGTGCTCGACGCCGTGCTCAACCACTGCGGGATCGGGCACTGGGCGTTCCGCGACGTGATGGCCCACGAGACCGCGTCGCGCTACGCCGACTGGTTCACCGTGACGGGCTTCCCCGTGGTGAGCGATCCTGAGCCCAGCTACGCGACCTGCTCGGGGTGCTGGTACCTGCCCAAGTGGCACGTCGACAACCCCGAGGTGACCCGCCACCACCTCGATGTGGCCCGTTCGTGGATCGCGGAGGGCATCGACGGGTGGCGGCTGGACGTGCCGTACTTCGTGCCCACGGCGTTCTGGCGCCGGTTCCGGGAGGTGGTCAAGGGCCTCGACGAGGACCTGTACATCGTCGCCGAGGAGTGGCGCGAGCCCGACCAGTGGCTCACCGGCGACACCGCCGACGGGACGATGAACTACACCCTGCGCGACCTCGTGCTCGCCTTCACCGCGGACCGGACGACGGACGCGACGGGCCTCGCGGACGGCCTCAACACCCTGTGGGACCGGCTGCCGCCCGCCGCCCGCCCCGCCATGCTCAACCTCCTCGGCTGCCACGACACCGAGCGCGTCCTGACCCGCCACCGAGGTGACACGGACGCCACCGTCCTGGCGTTCGCACTGCTCTTCGCGGCCCACGGCGCCCCGATGCTCTACTACGGCGACGAGGTGGGCATGACCGGGGAGAACGACCCGGGCTGTCGCGGGACGATGGAGTGGGACCGCGAGCGCTGGGCCGCGGACGTGTACGACGCCGTGCTCGGGCTGTCGGCGGCGCGGCGCGGCTCGGTGGCGCTGCGACGCGGCGACCAGCGGCTCGTCGCGCTCAGCCCTGACGCGGTCGCCGTCGTCCGAACGGCCGAGGACGAGGTCGCGGTCGTGGTGGTCAACCGCGGCGAGGCCACGACCGTCGATCTCGCCGCCGTCGGGGTCGACGCCACCGTGTGGGAGATGCGCTACGGGCGGGGCGCGGCGGTCGCGACGGCGGGTGCCGGTAGCCTTCGCCTCGGCCCCGGTGGCGTCGCCGTCCTCGTGGCCACCGACGAGCGGGCGGGAGGGCGCAGCCGATGAAGCAGCGCCGCGTCACCATGCAGGACGTCGCGGACGCGGCGCACGTGTCCAAGACAGCCGTGTCGTTCGCGTTCAACGACAGCTCGCGGTTGTCCGAGGCGACGTTGCGCCACATCCTCGCCGTCGCCGAGGAGCTCGGGTACACCCAGAACCCGGCCGGGCGGATGCTGCGCACGCGCAAGACCTCGAGCCTCGGGCTCCTGCTGCCCCAGCAGCTGGACCTCGTGCTGACCAACCCGTACTACACGCAGTTCCTCCAGGGCGTGGGTCAGACCTGCCACCGAGAGGGCTACACCCTCCTCCTGGCGCCGCCGCTGCGCGGCTCGATGCTCAAGGCGATCCCGTACGCCGCGGTCGACGGGTTCATGGTCTCCGGCCTGGAGAGCGACCGCGGGGAGGTCGCCGCGCTGCGCCAGCGCGGCATCCCGTTCGTCCTGGTCGACAGCGAGCCCGTCGCCGGCGTCCCGTCGGTCGAGATCGACGACACCGAGGGGATCCAGACGCTCGTCGAGCACCTGCTCGACCTCGGCCACCGCCGGATCGCCGTGCTGTCCTTCGAGACCGGCGTGGGTGACGACTGGCGGCACTGGCACGGCCCCGTCAAGCGGCGCCTGCTCGGGGTGGAGGCCGCGCTGGAGCGGCGGGGCCTCGCGCTCGCCGAGCCCGGCGTGCGGGTCGTCCAGGTCCCATGCACGCGGCACGGGGGCGAGATCGGCTTCGAGGAGGTCTGGGCCGATCCGGAGCAGCGACCCACCGCGATCGTCTGCTTCAGCGACATCATCGCCTTCGGCGTCCTGGACGCGGCCGCCAGGGCCGGGGCGCGGATCCCCGAGGACCTCTCGGTCACCGGGTTCGACGACCTCGACGAGGCGCACAGCTCGCGCCCGAGCCTGACCACCGTGCGCCAGCCGATCGAGACCAAGGGCCGTCTTGCCGCGGACTACCTGGTCGAGGCCATCACGTCGGACGCGCGCGACCCAGAGGCCAGGCAGATGCGGCTGCACACCGCGCTGCTGCTGCGCGACTCCACGGCCCCGCCGCGCGGCTGACCTCCTCGGGTGGCCGCGCAGGTCGACAGCACTTCGCCCGCCGGGGCCGCGGACGGTGCGGCGCGTCGGTGATCCGTCGGTACGGTGGGGGCTCGTGACATCCCAGCATCGTGCCGTGGCGGCGCCCCGCGCCGTGTTCCTGGACATCGACGGCACGTACGCCCACCGCACGGTCGTGCCCGACGCCCACGTCGCCGCGGTGCGCGCCGCGCGGGCGGCGGGTAACCCGGTCCTGCTGTGCACCGGGCGGCCCCGGGCGATGGTGCCGGAGCGGATCATGGCTGCCGGGTTCGACGGCTTCATCGGGGGAGCCGGCGCCTACGTCGAGGTCGGTGGGCAGGTGCTCGCCGACGTCCGGTTCCCGGCCGAGGTCGCGGCGCGCGCGGTCGAGGTCCTCGCCGCCCACGACGTCGCCTTCATCCTGGAGGCCCCGGATGCGCTGTACGGCCCGCTCGACGTGGCCCGGCGGCTTGCCGAGCGCTTCGCCAAGCGCTTCCCGGACCTGCCCGCCCAGGGGCCACGCGACATCCTCGACCCGCTTCGGATGGCCGCCGACCTGTCCGGCGCGTCGTTCGGCAAGATCACCTGCTTCGACTCGGCAGTGCCGATCCCGGCGCTCGCGGAGGAGATCGGCCCCGAGGTCGCCGCGCTCCCGTCGTCGATCCCGGGGATGGGTGACTCCGCGGGGGAGATCCACCTGGTCGGGCTGCACAAGGCCGTGGGCATGCGGATGGCCGCGGCGCACCTCGGCGTGCCGATGGACCGGGTCGTCGCGGTCGGGGACGGTCTGAACGACGTGGAGATGCTGGCTGCCGCGGGCACCGGGGTCGCCGTGGCGGGCGCCGATCCCCAGCTGTTGGCGGTCGCCGACCGGATCGCGCCGGGGCCCGACAGCGGCGGGCTGGCGGTGCTGTTCGCCGAGCTCGGCCTGGGCCAGCGGTAGACCGACCGCGGCCCCCGCACCCCTGCCGAGGCGGGCCGGCCCGACGTCAGCCGTCGAGGTCGGTCGCGAGCAGCCCCGCGAGCTCGTCGAGCGAGTCCCCGGCCGACTCGTCGGGCGAGGAGAGCACCACCTCGTCGCCCTGGTTCACCCCGAGCGCCATGACGGACAGGATGCTCGTGGCGTCGACCTGGTCGGCGCCGGGTCGGCCGATCAGCACCCGCACGCCGGACTGCGTCGCGGCCTTGGTGAAGACCGAGGCGGGCCGGGCGTGCAACCCTGAGGCCGATCCCACGGTCACGGTCCTGTGCAGCATTCGTCGCCTTCTCCCTGGCAGGTGCGGGAACAAAAAAAGACCCGGGAAACGTCGCTCTCGCGAGTTCCACCAGGTCTTGCCCGACGGGTGTCGGTCACAATCCGCGGTGCCAGGTATACGGCGCGGCAAAGCGGCGCGTCAAGCGGCGCTCGGGCGGCTCGGCGCCGGGAGTCGGGACTCCGGCTCCTCGGTGACCAGCGCCGACGAACGGCTGGGACCTGGGTCCTTGACGCCGATGTGACCGGATCGCTACCGTCTGTCGCGGACGTCCCAGGTGGCGTCCCCGAAGTCTGGGATTGTTACTGCGCGGCAGGCAAAACCCGAGTCGGATCTCGTTTCTCACGAGATCACGTCTCGGGTTTTTTTGTTGCCCGAAGGCATGCCCCAACGCCGGACATGACTGATTCAAGGAGGAATCGTGGCAACAGCGAGCAAGTACGAGATGCTCGCCGACGCCGTCCTTCGGGGCGTCGGTGGCGAGGGCAACGTGGCGTCGGTGACGCACTGCGCGACCCGACTGAGGTTCACGCTCAAGGACCGCGACAAGGCGGACAAGGCCGCCGTGGAGGGCACGCGCGGTGTCATCACCGTCGTCGAGTCCGCCGGCCAGTTCCAGGTCGTCATCGGCAACAGCGTGGGCAACGTGTACGAGGCCCTCGTGGCCAAGCACGACATCAAGTCCGGCGAGGTCGTCCAGGGCGGGCTGCTGGCCAAGGCGATCGACCTGATCACCAGCATCTTCACGCCGTTCCTGTGGACGCTGGCCGGCACCGGTCTGCTCAAGGCCTTCCTCGCGGTCGGCGTGTGGGCTGCCCCGAGCTTCGCGGCCACGTCGACCTACGCGATCCTGTTCGCGGCGGGCGACGCGATCTTCCAGTTCCTGCCGATGCTGCTCGCCGTCACCGCGGCGCGGAAGTTCAAGGCGAACGTCTACACCGCGCTCGCGATCGCCGGAGCGCTGATCTACTCGTCGACCGTCGCGGTCATCGCCAACGCCGACGGGGCGTCGGTGACGCTCCAGACGTTCGCGGCCGGCGGCGGCCACCTGACCTTCCTGGGCATCCCGGTGATCATGGTCAGCTACCTGTCCGCCGTGATCCCGACCATCCTCGCGGTCTACGCCCAGGCCAAGCTCGAGCACCTGCTCACCCGCGTGATCCCCGAAGCGGTCCGCAACTTCCTCACCCCGCTGGTCACCGTCGCGGTGATCGTGCCGCTGACCTTCCTGCTCATCGGTCCGGTCTCGGACTGGGTCGGCACCGGCCTGTCCAACGGCGTCAACTGGTTCTGGGGCCTGAGCCCGGTCATCGGCGGCGCGATCATGGGCGGTCTGTGGCAGGTGTTCGTGATCTTCGGCGTGCACTGGGGCTTCGTGCCGGTCATCGTGCAGGACCTGTCGACGCAGGGGTACTCGCTGCTCACCGGCCCGCTGTTCGCTGCGGTGCTCGCCCAGGGGGCGGCCGCAGCCGCGGTGTTCTTCAAGACCCGCAACAAGGAGCTCAAGGAGGTCGCCGGTCCGGCCGCGATCTCGGGGATCCTCGCCGGCATCACCGAGCCCGCGATCTACGGTGTGACGCTGCGTCTGAAGCGGCCGTTCGTCTACGGCGTGGTCGGTGGTGCGATCGGTGGTGCGATCGCGGCGGCCGGCGGCTCGGCCGCGGAGGGCTTCGTGCTCCCGGGTCTGATCACCCTGACCTCGACCATCAACATCGGCTCGTTCGCCATGCAGCTGATCGGCACCGGCCTTGCCATCACCATCGCGTTCGTCCTGACCATGGTGGCGGGCTTCAAGGACCTCCCGTCCAACGCCGAGGCCGCGGGCACCGTGGCGGACCCGGGCGCCGTCCCGTCCGAGGCGGTCGTGGTGGCCGCACCGGCGATCGGCACCGTGGTCCCGCTCGAGGCCGTGCCGGACAAGGTGTTCTCCTCCGGCGCCATGGGATCGGGGCTCGCGGTCGTGCCGACGCTCGGCGAGGCGTACGCGCCGGTCTCCGGTGAGCTCGCCACGGTCATGCCGCACGCGTTCGGCATCCGCACCGACGCCGGGCTGGAGGTGCTCGTCCACGTGGGCATCGACACCGTCGCGCTCCAGGGCAAGCACTTCACCCCCGCCGTCGCCCAGGGCCAGCGGGTCCGGGCCGGCGACCTGCTCACCCAGTTCGACCTGGCCGCGATCGAGGCAGCCGGGTACAACCCGATCACGGTCATGATCGTGACCAACGACGGGCCGTACTCCGCCGTGGTCCCGGTCGCGAGCGGCGAGATCGCCAAGGGCGAGACCGCGCTCGACCTGGTCGGCTGACCCAGGGTCGGGCCGGCGCCACCGAGCGCCGGCCCGACCGCCGAGGCCCGTCCCACCGGGGCGGGGCCCCGCGCGCCGCGCGACCCGTGGCGCCCCACCACCCGCAGACTCCCGAACGGAGACCAGCCCGCATGATCACCCCGACCCCCGCCAGCTTCCCTGACGGCTTCCTGTGGGGCGGCGCCACCGCCGCCAACCAGATCGAGGGCGCCTACGACCAGGACGGCAAGGGTCTGTCGATCCAGGACGTGATGCCCCGCGGCATCGTGGCGCCCCGCACCCAGGGCCCGACACCGGACAACCTCAAGCTCGAAGCGATCGACTTCTACCACCGCTACGCCGAGGACATCGCGCTGTTCGCCGAGATGGGGTTCTCGGTCTTCCGGTTCTCGATCGCGTGGTCGCGCATCTTCCCGAACGGCGACGAGGAGACCCCGAACGAGGCGGGTCTCGCGTTCTACGACCGCGTCCTGGACGAGCTGGAGAAGCACGGCATCGAGCCGCTCGTGACGATCTCCCACTACGAGACCCCGCTGCACCTCGCCGAGACGTACGACGGGTGGGTCTCGCGCGAGATGATCGGCTTCTACGAGCGCTACGTGCGGGTGCTCTTCGAGCGCTACGGGCACCGGGTCAAGCGCTGGCTGACGTTCAACGAGATCAACTCGGTCCTGCACGCGCCGCTGATGTCCGGCGGGATCAACACGCCGAAGGACGACCTCGCGCCGAGCGCGCTCTTCCAGGCGGCCCACCACGAGCTCGTCGCGAGCGCGCTGGCCACCAGGATCGCCCACGAGACGTACCCCGACATCCAGGTCGGCTGCATGGTGATCTCGATGCCGATCTACCCGCTGACCCCCGACCCGGCCGACGTGCTCGCGGTCATGCATGCCGACCACGCGAACCTGATGTTCTCCGACGTGCACACGCGGGGCACCTACCCGGGGTACGCGCTCCGGTACTTCCGGGAGCACGGCATCGAGCTGGACGTCACCGACGCCGACCGGGAGATCCTCGCCAACACGGTGGACTTCGTGTCGTTCAGCTACTACATGTCGCTGTGCGAGACCGCCGACCCGACCAAGGCGGCCGGCGAGGGCAACCTCATGGGCGGCGTGCCCAATCCGCACCTGCCCGCCTCGGAGTGGGGCTGGCAGATCGACCCGGTCGGCCTTCGCGTGGTGCTCAACCAGTTCTGGGACCGCTGGGGCAAGCCGCTGTTCATCGTCGAGAACGGCCTGGGTGCCAAGGACGAGCTCGTCGAGGTGGACGGTGTGAGGACCGTCGTCGACGACTACCGGATCACCTACCTCAACGACCACCTGGTGCAGGTGCGCGAGGCGATCGCGGACGGTGTGGACGTTCGCGGCTACACCTCGTGGGGCCCGATCGACCTGGTCAGCGCCTCCACCGCCCAGATGTCCAAGCGGTACGGCTTCATCTACGTCGATCGGAACGACGACGGCACGGGGACCCTGGCCCGGTACCGGAAGAAGTCGTTCGCCTGGTACGCCGAGGTCATCGGTACCAATGGCGCGAGCCTGGTCCCCTGAGGCCGTGGTGGTCGGGGCGTCCGCCGGGCGCCTCGACCACCGGTCGGCGCTCGGGCAGGATCAGCAGGGCGCGGGCACTCTCGACGGAGAGAGGAGTGGTGCGTGAAGGTCGCCAAGGTCTTCAACAACAACGTCGTGCTCGGGGTGGACGAGCAGGGCGCGGAGCTGGTGCTGCTCGGTCGCGGGCTGGGCTTCCAGATGTCGCCCGGGGCCGACGTCGACCTCGACCGGGTCGAGCGGCGCTTCGTGCCCAGCGGGACGACCCCGGCGGAACGGATCGCGGCCTTCGTCGACGAGATCCCGCTCGCCGACATCGAGCTCACCGAGCGAGTCGTCGAGCTGGCCCGCGCGCGGCTGGGCTCCCACGTCACCGAGCACGTGCTCATCCCGATGGCGGACCACCTCAGCTTCGCGCTGCGCCGGGCCGCCGAGGGCGCCGGGGAGATCGAGTACCCGCTCCAGTGGGAGGTCCAGTCCCTGTACCCGGCCGAGGTCGCGGTCGCGAGGGAGGCGCTCGACCTGGTCGCCGCCGAGCGCGGCGTCCGGCTGCCCGCCGTGGAGGCGGTGCCGCTCGCGCTGCACCTGGTCAACGCGCAGTTCGGCGCGACGGACCTGAGCACCACGGTGCAGATGACCGAGCTGCTCCGCGAGGTCATCGCCATCATCGGCACCGAGTACCGCGTCCAGGTGGACGAGCAGTCGGTCGACGTGGCCCGGTTCGTCACCCACTTGCGCTACCTGTTCGTCCGCGAGCAGCAGGGCAAGAAGTTGCGCGAGACGCCCGAGGAGCTGCACGCGGCCCTGCGATCCGCGCGTCCCCGCGAGTACACCACGGCGGGCCGGATCGGCGAGCTGCTCGCTGAGTGGTTCGCATGGAGCGTGACCACCGACGAGATCCTGTACCTCGCGCTGCACGTCAGCCGCCTGGTGGACGCCGCGGCCACGGGTGACGCGGCCTCAACGGTGGGCGACGCATGAGCCTCGCGGAGACCCTGCTCGCGGCCGTCGGCGGGCCGGAGAACGTGGCGACGTTGACCCGCTGCTGGGCGCGGCTGAGGTTCGAGCTGCGGGACGTCGGCCACGTCGACCAGGCCGCGGTGCAGGCCCTTCCGGAGGTGCTCATCGCGGTGCACCAGCACGGCCAGTACCAGGTCGCGCTGCGGAGCGGACTCCTGGAGACCTTCGACGAGCTGACGGCGCTGCTGCGTCGAGGGTGAGAGTGGGGTGTCGTCCGCCCGCTGCTTGTCGTCCGGGACCCGGCCTGCCGGCTCTCTGCCGCGCTCCCTCGCGCCGCTCCGTTCCGCATCGGCGGACCGAGCGGGAGGGGCCAACCAGGGCGCTGGGTCTCCGTGGGCACAGCAAGAGGGTCTGACCAGAGGACTCGCCCTGGTCAGACCCTCTCTTCGTGCTCCCCCGACTGGACTCGAACCAGTAACCCTCTGATTAACAGTCAGATGCTCTGCCAATTGAGCTACAGGGGATCGCGGTGCAGCACTCTACCGGATCGGCACGGGTGTCCCGGACATGAGGATCGCGGACCCGACGGGCCTGTTCAGCCGGCTACCTCCGCGGGTCGACGTGGATCTTGGGCCCGTCCCCGGCGCCGGCTGGGCGCTCGCCCGCGAGCACAGCGGCGACGTCCCCGAGCCCGACGGTGGCCGCGACCAGCGGCGACGGGTCGACCGACCCGTCGGCGTACGCCGCGATGGTCCCGTCCAGGCCCTGGGACGCGCCCAGGATCCCCGTCGCGGTGACGTCCTTGAGCAGCAGGTCGCGCGAGTCGATGGGCGTCGGCGTCGTGGCCAGGCCCACGAACACCACGGTCCGGCCGGGCTCGACCAGCTCGACGGCGAGCGACGGGATCTCGGGGGAGGTGGACGCGTCGACGACCGCGTCCCACGGGCCCGGCGGCAGCGTGTCGCGGGTCCACACCCCGGCGAACCCCAGGCCCGCGGCGAACCGGCGGGTCCGCTCCGAGCGGCCCAGCAGGTGCACCTCGGCGCCGCGCGCGCGGGCGAACAGGGCCACCAGCAGCCCGATCGTCCCGGGCCCCGCGACGAGGACGCGGTCGCCCGACCGGATCCGCGCCGCCTCGACCGAGCGCAGCGCGTTCCCGCCGGGTTCGACCATCGCGCCTGCGGCGTCGTCCACCGCGTCGGGCAGCGGGTGCAGCCACCGTGCCGGGTAGGCCATCCGCTCGGCGAGCGCGCCCGGGAAGCCACCCCGGATGCCCAGCTCGTAGCGGTCCTCGCACACGTGCGGTCGACCGGACCGGCATCGCCGGCACTCGCCGCAGCCGAGCATCGTGTCCCCGGTCGTGCGCCGGCCGAGCCACGCCGGGTCCACACCGTCGCCGAGGGCGACCACCCGGCCGCTCCACTCGTGGCCCAGCCGGATCGGGTAGGACGCATGGCCGGTGCGCAGGTACTCCATGTCACCGACGAAGAACTCCACATCCGTGCCGCACACCCCGACGCGGTCGATCTCGACCACCACCTCGCCCGGGCCGGCGACCGGTTCGTCGACGTCCAGGACGTCCGCGGCCCCGGGGGCGGTCACCACGAATGCGCGCATGTCAGGTCTCCGTCGGGGTCGGTGGGGCGGGATCGGGGTCGCGGACGCCGACCAGCGGTGCGCCGTTCCACGGGGTGGCGGGCAGGCCGTGCACGCCGAGGGCCGCGCCGACGTCGACGGCGTGCAGTCGGCCGGAAGCCGGGTAGGCGGCCGCGCGCTCAGGGGTGAGCTCTGCCACGGCGGTCGTGATGACCATGGTGGACAGCTCCGGCCCGGCGAACGTCAGCGCGGTGGTGTGCGGCGCGGGCACCATGACGACGTGCAGCAGGGTGCCGTCAGGTCGGTAGCAGCGGACCTCGCCGGCGCCCCATACCGCGACCCAGAGGTTGCCGTCTGCGTCCACCCGCAGGCCGTCCGGCCAGCCCTGCGTGACCTGCAGCAGGTCCCTGCGTGGGCCGACGGCGCCGGTGACCGGGTCGTAGGCCCGCGATCGGATCCAGCCGGCCAGCGTGTCGACGGAGTACATGACGAGACCGTCCGGGGCCCATGCGATCCCGTTGGAGAGCGTGAGGTCGTCGTCGAGGACCGTCAGCGAGCCGTCGTTCTCGAGCCTCAGCAGGAACTGCGGGCCGGCGGCGGCGCGGTCCAGCGAGAACGAGCCGACCACCAGCCGGCCGGCCGGGTCGCACGCGGCGTCGTTGAGCCGGCGCCCGCCGTCCTCGGGCAGCACCCGGCGCACCTCGCGGAGGCGCCCGGCGTCGTCGAGCAGGTGCACCACCGTCCGTCCGCAGACCAGGAGCCCGGCTGCCGCGGGGAGAACCGCGCCGACCGTGCGGTCCGCGTGGATCCGCTCGGTAGTGGTCACCCGGAGCCCGTCGAGCGTGCCGCTCAGCACGTCACCGGCCTCGATGTCGACCCACAGGAGGCGCTCGCGCTCGGGGTCCCAGATCGGCCCTTCACCGAGCAGGTGGACCTCGTCGGCGGCGACGTCGGCGTGCAGGATCACCGGGCCTCCTCACCCGCGACCACCGCGCGGATCTCGTCGACCGCGTCGCGCAGGGCCGACAGGGGCGTACGGAATCGGACCGCGCTCACCGACACGGCGCCGCTCGGCGTGCTGGTCGACGTGAGGTACGCCGGCACGGCGAGGCAGACGATGCCGAGCTCGTTCTCCTCGTCGTCCACGGCATACCCGTCGCGGCGGGCGCTCGAGAGCTCGCGGACCAGGCGGTCGACGGTCGTGATCGTGCGGGGCGTGCGAGGGGCGAGGTCGTGGTCCGCGGCCCAGGCGCGCACCGCGTCGTCGGTGGGCAGCGAGAGCGCCAGCAGCAGCTTGCCCACACCCGTGGCGTGGGCCGGGTTCCGGCCCCCGACCACCGACGTCAGGCGCACGCCACCGGCGGGAGGGTCGACCTTGGCGCGGTAGACGACCTGGCCGCCGTCCAGGACGGCGTAGTGCGTGGTCTCGCCGAACCGGGCGGCCAGGCGTGCGAGCGCGGGTTGCACGCGGACCTGGTCGGGCCGGGCCTCGTGGTGGGTGAACGCCAGTCGCAGGAACTCGTCGCCGAGCCGGTAGTGCCCGGGGGCGTCCTGGGCGGCGAACCCGGCCCGGCGCAGCGACGCCAGGGCGCGGTGGACGGTGGCCTTCGGGCTGGCGAGCGCCTTGCTCAGGTCGTCCAGGCTCGCGCCCTGCGGGCGTTCGGCCAGCTCGCGCAGGATCGCCAGGACGCGGTCCGAGCCGACCAGGCGAGCCTGGTCGGAGGCGTCGTCGTCGCGAGCAGTGGAATCCATGGCGTTCCAGATAGTAGTCTCGCGTTCGAACAAACGGAAAGGGCGATGATGCCAGGCCTACGCAGCGACCAGTGGTACGCCGGCGACGGCCGCGACCCGTACATCCACCGGGCCTGGATGCGTCGAGGCCTGCCGAACCACGCCTTCGACGGGCGACCGCACATCGCGATCGCCAACACCGCGTCGGACCTGACGCCGTGCAACATGCACCTCGACGAGGTCGCGGCCAGCGTCAAGCAGGGCATCTGGGAGGCGGGTGGTGTACCGCTCAACCTGCCGGTGGTCTCCCTGGGCGAGACCCAGGTGCGGCCCACTGCGATGCTCTGGCGCAACATGGCCGCGATGGCCGCCGAGGAGATGTTCCGGGCCAACCCGATCGACGGAGTGGTCCTGCTCGGGGGCTGCGACAAGACGATCCCGGCACTGCTCATGGCCGCCGCGTCGGTCGACCTGCCCGCAGTGGTCATCCCCGGCGGCCCGATGCTCACCGGCACCTTCCGCGGCGTGCCGATGGGGTGCGGGACCTCGACCTACGCGCTGGCCGAGGAGGTCCGCGCCGGGGCCATGGACCGGGCCGAGTTCCTGCGCTCCGAGTCGGCGATGATCCGCTCCAAGGGGCACTGCAACACGATGGGGACCGCTTCCACGATGGGCCTGCTGGCGGAGGTGCTGGGCACTACGCTGCCGGGCGTCGCCGGTACCCCGGCGCCCGACTCCCGGCTCCTCGAGGCCTCGCACGAGACCGGTCGCCTCGCGGTCGAGCTGGTCCACGCCGACCGGCGGCCGTCGGTGATCCTGTCCCGCGGCTCGTTCCTCAACGCGATCGTCGCGCTGGCCGCGATCGGCGGGTCGACCAACGCCGTGGTGCACCTGCTGGCGATCGCCGGCCGCCTGGGCGTCGAGCTGACGTTGGACGACTTCGACCGGACCGGCTCGGGTGTGCCCCTGCTGGTCGACCTGTTGCCGGCCGGGCGGTTCCTGATGGACGACCTGTACCGGGCCGGTGGCCTGCTGGCCGTGCTGCGCGAGGTGAGGGACCTCCTGGACCCGACGGCGCTGACCGTCACGGGCCGCCCCCTGGTGGACTACCTGGACGACGCCCAGGTCTGGGACCGGGAGGTCATCCGGGTGCGTGACGAGCCGCTGCAGCCCGAGGCCGGGATCGCCGTGCTGCGCGGCAACCTCGCCCCGCTCGGCGCCGTGATCAAGCCGGCCGCAGCGACCCCGGAGCTGCTCCGGCACCGCGGACGCGCCGTCGTCTTCGAGTCCGTGGAGGACCTGCACGCCCGGATCGACGACCCGGACCTGGACGTCGACGCCGACTGCGTGCTGGTGCTGCGGGGTTGCGGGCCCAGGGGCTACCCGGGCATGCCCGAGGTGTCCAACATGCCGCTGCCCACCAAGCTGCTCGAGCAGGGCGTCCGGGACATGGTGCGGGTCTGCGACGGCCGGATGAGCGGCACCGCGTTCGGCACCGTCGTGCTGCACGTGGCGCCCGAGGCCGCTGCCGGGGGAGCGCTCGCCCTGGTGCGCGACGGCGACATGATCGAGCTCGACGTGCCCGCGCGGCGCCTGGTGCTCGAGGTCCCCGACGACGAGCTGGCCGCTCGCGAACCCTCGCCCGCGGCCGTGGCCGCCTACGCCGCGCCGACGCGCGGCTGGGAGCGGCTGTACATCGACCACGTCCAGCAGGCCGACACCGGGGTCGACCTCGACTTCCTGGTCGGGTCCACCGGCTCGGCCGTCGGCCGTGAGTCGCACTGAGCGTCGGAGAGGACGAGCATGAACGAGCCGGTCGTCGCTCGCAGCACCGCCCACCTGCGTGCCCTGTGGGCCGCCGACCGACCCGCATACGGGGTGTGGAGCGTCCTGCCCGACCCCACGGTCGCCGAGCTGCTCGGCGCGTCGGCCATGGACTACGTCTGCATCGACCTGCAGCACGGCGTCGCCACCTACAGCGAGCTGCCGGAGCTGTTGCGCGCGATGCGGGGCTCAGGTGCCGCGCCGATCGTCCGCGTGCCGTGGAACGAGCCCGCGGCGATCATGCGTGCCCTGGACACCGGCGCCGCGGCCGCGCTGGTGCCCATGGTGAACAGCGCTGTCGAGGCTGCGCGCGCCGCGGCCGCGTGCCGGTTCCCGCCGACCGGGGAGCGCAGCTGGGGCCCGATGTGGGGCGACACCCGGTTCGACGGCGCGCTACCGCCGGCCGACCAGGACGCCGCCGCGATGTGCCTGGTGATGGTCGAGACCCAGGCCGGCGTCGACGCGCTCGACGAGATCGTGCGCGTGCCCGGCGTCGACGGCGTCTACATCGGACCCAACGACCTGGCTCTGGGGTGCGGGTACGGGCGTGCGACCTACCGGGACTCACCCGAGGTCGACGCCCTCATCCAGCGGATCGTCGACACCTGTCGTGACGCGGGGATCGTCGCCGGCCTGCACTGCTCGGACCCGGACATGGCGCTGCACTGGGCCGGCCGGGGCGCACGGCTGTTGACCGCCGGCCAGGACACCTCGCTGCTGCGGGCGGCGGCGGCCCAGCTGTGGGACGCCGTGGGCGGAGGCCGCTAGAGACCGGCGGCCTCGCGCACGCGTGCCTCGGCGGCGTCGATGACCTCGGCGACGGCCGGATCGGCCAGGTCCACCCGTCCGTTCCCGATCACCTGGCTGAACAGGGTCCCGTCGGCGGCGCGTCGGAGCACGACGCGCACGTGGCGGTCGCCCGGCACCTTGACCGTCTCGGCGAGCAGGATCGAGTTCTGCACCCGGTCGTGGACCACGCGGGGCAGGCGGCTGCGTGCCTCGACCACGAACCGCACCGGCTCGGTGCCGTCGACCCAGCGCACCTCGAGCTCGCCGGTCTCGCCGTCCAGGCTCGCGCCGTCGACGTCCGTCCAGTGCCGGGAGAGCGGGCGACCGCCCTGGAGCACGTGCAGGCCGTCGCGGGTGGCCACGGCCCAACCGTCCTCGAGCTTGGCGAAGGCCAGCGCGGGCTCGGTCAGGCCGAGCGCGGAGCGCGCCTCGTCGGGCACATGCAGGGGCATCCGGACCATGACGCCAACCTAACGCGGGCGGGCGGCCGCGCCAGGCGTGGTGGCGCCGGGCGCGGCCGCCGACGCGTCACCAGGTCGAGTCGCCGCGGATGACCACATCGCTGCCGCCGTCGACGAACACCACCTGACCGCACAGGTGCGAGTTCTCCTCGCCGGCGAGCCACGTCAGGAGCCGGGCCACGACGATCGGCTCGGCGATGCCGTTCAGCGGCATCGGCACCATCTGGAGGAGCTGCTCGCGAGCCTCGGCGGTGGCGATCATGTCCGCGGTCATCGGGGTCGCGATGATCCCGGGCGCCACCGCGTTGAGCGGGATCGAGGCGCCGGCCCACGCGTCGCTCGGCGCGGTGCGCCGCACCCATTGGGCGAACGCCTTCTTGGTCGAGCTGTAGATCAGCTGGCCGGTGGTCGTGGGGTCCTGGGCCAGGACCTCGGCCCGGGAGAGGGCTGACGCCTCGTCGCCGGCCGTCATCGCGGCGACAAGCTCGTCGTCGACCGGCATGAGGCTCGCCATCGAGGCCACACCGACCGCCCGCGGTGCGGGCGACGCTGCCAGCATCGGGCGCAGGCCTTCGAGCGTCGCGACCATGCCGAAGAAGTTCACCGACACGGTCGCCGGGATCGGATGCGCCAGGCCCGCGATGGCGAACACCGCGTCGACCGCGCCCGTGAGGGCAGCGACGCCGCTGATCAGCCCGGCGCGGCCGTCGGCGGTGGTCAGGTCCACCGTCACGTCCGCGTCGTGCAGGTCGACCCCGATCACCCGCTCGCCGCGGGACTCCAGCAGTTCCTTGGTGGCTTTCCCGATGCCCGAAGCGGCGCCGGTGACCACGGATGTGCGTGTCATGCCAACCTCCTTGTTGGGACACCCTGGGGGGTATGGCCATCGTGCGCCGGGGTGGAGGCGGCGTCAACGGTGCGCGGGCCGGTAGCCTGCCGATCGCGGGCCAGTAGCTCAGCCGGTCAGAGCAGCGGACTCATAATCCGTCGGTCGCGGGTTCGAGCCCCGCCTGGCCCACCGCCCGGCGAGGTCGTCGTCCGGGGCACTCCGGAACTGCGCCGTCCTCGGCGGCGTGCGGCTACGCCGACCCGAACGCCCGGTCGAGGGCTTCCTCGGTGAGGGTCCGGCCCAGCGCGATCAGCTCGGTCGCGCGGTGGAAGTCGAAGGTCCTGGCGGCGTCCCCAGGCACGGTGACCAGCACGTCGGGCGGCAGCACGGCCAGTCGGAAGCGCGTGATCAGCGCCCCCATCGTGTCGAGTGACATCGAGGCGATGTCAGCGGCACCGAGGCCCGGCGGGGGAGGGTCGAAGGCGGGGACGCCGCCAGGTCCGGTGTCGGTCCTTCCGGCGAAACGGGACATCATCGCCGTGGCGATCTCGTTCTCCCACACCCCTGCGGCGCTCTTGCGGAAGCGGTCCAGCCACTCGCTCGCAGGGCGCGGTGCCGAGCTCACCTGCGCCGGTGTCCCCGCGGGGTCCTGGGTCCTGGCTCCGGCGAGCGAGACTGCGACGGTGAAGTCCGCGTCGGCGCCGATCACCGGTTCCATGGGCACGGGGTTCAGCACCCCGCCGTCGACCAGCAGCCGACCATTGACCATGATCGGGGTGATCGCGCCGGGAATGGCCACCGAGGCCCGGATCGCGACGTCCAGGGGCCCGGAGGTGAACCACACCTCACGGCGGGCGCCGATGTCGGTGGCGACTGCGGTGTAGGGGATCGGCAGGTCCTCGATGAGGGTGTCGCCGAGGATCTCGCTCATCCGTGCGATGACCCGTTCCAGGCGGATCGCGCCGGGTCCGGACAGTGTCGGGTCGAGGAGCCGGAGAAGGTCACGGTGCGTGAGCGAGGTGACCCAGTCCGTGTACTCCTCGAGCTTTCCCGCGGCGAGCAGGCCGCCGATGACCGAGCCGATCGACGCCCCCGCCACCGCGGTGACCTGGTAGCCGCGCTCGGCGAGGACCTGGGCGACGCCGATGTGCGCGTAGCCACGCGCCCCGCCAGAACCCAGGACCAGCGCCACACGCTTCCCGCTCATCGCCCCAGTATCCGGCCGCCGGCGGCCCCGGTCGCGGTGCCGGCTTCCCCCCTGCGGAAACCGGCACCGCGACCGCGGTCACATACCCTCGGCCGCGACGCGGGTGCGACGTGCGCCGTGCGTGCGTCGGGTCGCGTGGAGGGTGGTCATCAGAAGTTGTCCGTGGTGTAGGCGCTGCCGAGGACGTTGAGCTGGAGCCAGCAGGTGAGGGACGTCGTCGCGGACGTGCTGAACGTGGCGGTGTGACGCGCCGTGGCGGGCAGCGAGCCGGACGAGTACTCGCGAGTGATCGCCAGAGACTGGGTGGCACCGCCGTAGGTCGAGGACCACAGGCGCGGGCTCTGCACGCTGTCGATCCGGCCGCCACCCTGGAAGAGGGTGTAGCCGGCGGTGAAGCCCATCGTGACCAGGCCGTTGGAGCTGCGGACGGCGCAGCCGACGTAGGTCCGCTGGTAGGTGGTCGAGACCGTGCTCGTGCAGCCGCTGACCGACAGCGGCTCCGGCCCGGTCGCGCGGACCCGGCTCCCGGTGACGTCGCCGGGTTGCTCGAGGGTCGCGGCCGACACGGATCCGTCGGCGTAGGTCGACACGGTGGTGATCGAGGTCGGCGTGACGGTCTGCGTGACGTCGACGGGCGTGCCGCCGAAGGAGTCGATCCGCCCACCCGCATCGAGCGTGGCGACCAGGGCGTCCTGGACCGCGTCGTCGACGCCGTAGGCGGTGAGGAAGGTCCGGAACGAAGCCTCCGCGTCCGGCGTGAGGGCGACCACGCCGGCTCCGTCGTCCGCTGACGCGGTTCCCGGGTCCGCGGTGCCGACGATGCCGCTGACGGCCAGAGCGATTGATGCGACGATGGTCGCGGCGCTCGGCACGTGCGGTCTCCTCGGGCCGGAGTGGTGGGCACTGGTCGGACGTGCTGGTGAGTCAGAGCGCCCGGTCACAGACTGTAATCGACGTCGATAATATCGGCAACGATAAGGAATCGATGAGTTCGCCCCGTCAACGGCTCGCGGCCACCAGGTCGCGTGCCGCCGCTGCCTGGCCGACGGCCGTCCACTGGGGTGCCTGGGTGCTGCGGCTCATGGCCCTGGGCATCGGGCTCCTCGGCCTGATCAAGGCGCTGGCCACCATCACCGGCCGCAGCGTCGTCTGGCTCGTGCTGCCGATCGGTGACCCGCTCCCGCTCCTCGCGCTACCCCAGGTCAACCAGGCCGTGCCCTTCGGCACGTACCTGTACACCATCGACCAGCTCCCGGCCTGGTACCGGGTCCTCGCCGCGACGCCGGGCATCGTCGGTGCCGCGGCGCAGGTCGCCGTCGCGCTCCTGGCCGCAACGCTCGTGCGTGAGATCGCCGCCGGCCGCGCCTTCCAGCCCAAGGCCCGGCGGCGCCTCGTGCTCATCGCCGGCACCTTGATCGTCGGGGGAGTGCTCCAGGCACTGCTCGACACGGCGGCCGTGGGCGTGCTCGACTACCACACCATGTCGTTCGATCAGACAGGCGCGTGGGGCGGGATCTACGACTCGTACACCATCCTCACGATCCACACGCCACGCTGGCCGGTCGCCCAGATCGTGACCGGCGTGGTCACCGCGGTCATCGCCATCGCGTTCCGCGACGCGTCACGGCTCGAGGAGGAGACCGGCCTTGTCGTCTGACCCCTCCGAAGCGGCACCCGAGGTGCTCCTCGCACTCGACCAGATCCTGGTGGAGCGCGACATGACGCTCACCGAGCTGTCGCGCAAGACGGGCATCACGATGGCCAACCTGTCGATCCTCAAGAACAACAAGGCCCGCGCGGTGCGCCTTTCCACCCTCGCCGCGCTGTGTCACGCCCTGGACGTCACGCCGGGAGAGCTGTTCGTCGTCGAGGATGCGGCACCGGGCCTGAAGCAGAACCCCGCCGCCCACGCATCGGGCCTGCCCGACTAGCTGCCTGCCGTAGCCCGACCAGACGCGGTAACGCGGGATCGGCCGGTGACGCACGACCGGCCCCAGGGCGTCCCCGCGAGGCGGACGAGGAACGGATCCCGCCGGCATGCGATGGTTGCCCTGTCAGGGGGCCAGGGCAGCGCGCCGTGTCGCCCTCACCTGGTGACATCGAAGGACGCCGATGAGTGAGACGACTGCCGTCCCGCCCGCACCGCAGCCCGGAGCCGTCGCCGCGGACGCTCCCCGCCCGGTGGCCAAGAAGCTGATGAGGGGCGCCTTGCTCGTCCTGATCGGCTTCGCGCTGCTGTTCGGCGCGGTCTACGTCGGGCTGGGGTACGACGTACAGGCGGGGCCCGAGTGACCGACGACCGGCCCGCGGCCGCGACGACCTCCGACCACGTCGCCCGCGCCCTCGCCGACGACCTCGCGCGGTGGTCCGCGCCCGACGAGCAGACCGAGGCCGTGCGCGCCGGGTGCGCGTCCCTGCTGGCACGCCGTGGCGGTGCGGCGCTGGTCCGCGACGGCGGCCCCGAGCACGTGACCGCGAGCTGCGTCGTGCTCAGCCCCGATCTGCGCTCGGTCCTGCTGACACTGCACCGCAAGATCGGCCTGTGGCTCCAGCTCGGCGGGCACCTGGAGGCGGGAGACTGTTCGGCACCGCAGGCGGCCCGGCGCGAGGCGCGCGAGGAGTCCGGCATCGAGGGGCTGGAGATCGTTGGAGACCTCCCGATCGACATCGAGTGGCAGGACGTCTCTCGAGCGTTGGCGTGCACGGTGCACTGGGACCTCGGCTATGTCGCGTTGGTCGACCCGTGTGCGCCCGTCGCGGTCAGCGCGGAGAGCCACCAGCTCCAGTGGTGGCCGGTCGACGATCTCCCGGATCCGGTGCCGGCGACCCTGGCGCTGCGGGTAGCACGAGCGGCGCGAGCGGTGCGCGCCTCCGGCGCCGGACCTCGAGGCGCATGAGGACTGCGACCCGGCGCAGCTCGCGGCCGTCCGCGTCGGTGGTCACTCGGCGGCCCGGGCGTTGGGCGGCGCGAGCAGCGCCGAGCGGACGAGGTCCAGCAGGTCGGGGCCGCTGATGCCCTCCCGGCGTGCGGTGTCGACCAGCTCGCGGGCGATCTCGTCCGTCCGGCCGGGGGAGCGCGTCGGGGCGGTGACCACCGTGCCGACCCTCCGGCGGGTGGCCACCTGCCCGGCCGACTCGAGCTCGCGGTACGCACGGGCGACCGTGCCGGGCGCGATGCCCAGGTCGGCGGCGAGCGTCCGTACGGTGGGCAGCCGCTCGCCCTCGCCCAGCGCCCCGGCGGTGATGAGCGCGACCACCTGTGCCCGGATCTGCTCGTACTGCGGCGTGGCCGAGTCCAGGTCGACGGTGATCCTCATGACGGCACCGCCAGCGCATCCGGCGCAGACGCGTCCCGCTGCCCCCTGCGCAGCGGGACGAACGCCATCACGACGCCGGCGAGCAGCACGCCGACCGCCAGGACCATGAGCCCGGCGCCGAGATGCTGCTGTGCCGGGGACCCCGTGACGCCGTACCCACCTGACTCGAGGGGGTAGGCGTCGCGGCCGAGCGCGAGATGCACCCACCCGGCAGCCACCAGGATCCCCGCGGTGCTCACCGCGAGCACCAGCTGGATGCCGCGCGTGACGTGACCCGCGGAGCGCCGCCGCAGGTGCAGGTCCCAGTCGACCGACACCCCGACGACCGCGGGGCGCAGGGTGATGAGCCGCAGCACGAGCTCGGTGGCCGTGACCGTCGCGACGATCGCCAAGGACATCGGCAGGCCGTAGTACCAGCCGGGGTAGGGACCGATCGGTTCGGCGAACCTGCCGGTCCCTTGGGTCAGGCTCCGTGGTCCGTCCGCCACCAGCGCGAAGACCGCCAGCAGCGCCAGCGCCGTGCCGGCCCAGGCGAACACCATCCTGCGGGGCCAGAGCGGGGTCACGTCGGCGACGGTGCGGCTCACCAGCTCGGCTTCGCGGTGCGCACCCGACGGCCGTGGCCAGGTCAGCTGACCGACCGCTTGCGCCACCAGCAGCGACGCGCCTGCCAGCGCGGGCAGCACCGCCAGCACCCGGCCGTCGCGTGGCCAGACTCCCAGTGCGACGCCACCGAACACCCACGTGAGGAGCACCACCATCACGACGACGCCGATGGTCGAGGCGAGCGTCGCGTGACGGTTCGCTCGTGCGGCGGCCCGGGACGGCGTCGTGGTCCGGAGCGCGTCCCAGAGCAGCACGCCCAGCACCAGCGCGAGCAGCGCGATCACCGCACCGAGGTAGATCGCAGCCCTCGTCCACTCCACGCACGACATCGCACCCGCGCCGCCGATGCAGATGCTGTTCCCGTCGATCCCCACGGTGCCCCCCGTCATTGAGCATGCACAATGAACAATTGCATGCGACACCGGGAGCGTCAAGAACCCTGTCGGCCAGGCGGGGTCAGGAGGATCCGACCCAGATCGACCGGGCGGCGGACACCCCGAGCCGCTGCGTCCCACCGCCCACGTCGAGCAGCACCAACCCCGCGTACGTCTGCTGCTCGACCACCGTGAGCTCGGCGTCCAGGCCCAGCCCGAGCTCGGCCAGGTGGCGCAGCAGGTCGGGGTCGTCGTCGGCGACCCGGACCACCCGGAGCGGGACCCCGGCCGTGGCGAGGTCGAGCGTGGTCGCCCGGGGCCGGTGGACGGTGCCGTCCGGTCCGGGGATCGGGTCGCCGTGCGGGTCCCGCGTGGGGTGGCCGAGCGCGGCGTCCAGGCGCTCGACGAACCGGTCGCTGACCGCGTGCTCGATGACCTCCGCGTCGTCGTGCACCTCGTCCCAGGTGTAGCCGAGCATCCGCACCAGGAACGTCTCGACCAGCCGGTGCCGGCGCACCACGTCCACCGCCTGGCGTCTGCCCTCGTCGGTCAGCGCGATCGAACCGTAGGACGGATGGTTCAACAGCCCCTGGTCGGCGAGCCGCCGAACGGTCTCGGACACCGTCGAGCGCGCCGCGCCCAGAGCGGCCGCGAGGTCCGACGGCGTCACCGACGCGTCGGACCACTCCTGGGCGCGCCAGACGGCCTTGAGGTAGTCCTCGCCCGTAGGGGTGGGGCGGTCCGGCGCGGTCACGCCCCGACGCTAGCAACTCCCGGGCGCGGGGGCGACGAAGAATTCGTACGCACGAACTTCCGAAGAATGCCGGTGCGAAGAATGCGGGTCGCGCCCGTCGAAGCGATTGCTGGTCAGCTGTATCGCTCTGACCTGCGACGACGTGATCCAGCGAGCGATACTCCGGGGAGTGGAAGGCATTCTTGGACACCCATTTCGGCGCTACCATGGAGACATGCTGAATGCCCTCCGTCGCCACCACGAGATGATCGTGCTCACCCTCTCGGTGATCCTGCTCGGGGGCGGCGGTGTGGCGTGGTGGACGGGCGCCGCGGACCTCGCCGACGGGCTGTGGGTCGCCGGGACCGTGCTCGGCCTGGTGTTCGCCCTGCTCGCCATGGGCGAGGCCCTGCGTGACCGCCGTCCGACGGTCGACGTCATCGCGGTCCTGGCGCTGGCCGGGGCGCTGTGGGTGGGCGAACCGCTCGCGGGCGCGATCATCACGGCGATGCTCGCCACCGGGCAGCTGCTCGAGGAGCGCGCCGCCGCCCGGGCGCGCCGCGAGCTGAGTCTGCTCACCGCTCGTGCTCCGCGCCGGGCGCGACGCCTGACCCCGGACGGGTTGGTCGAGGTCCCGGTCGAGGAGATCGAGATCGGTGAGCACCTCGTGGTCGCCAGCGGCGAGGTCGTCCCCGTCGACGGACGCCTGGTGGCGGCCGGCACGTTCGACGAGGCCGCGCTCACCGGAGAGCCGGTGCCGGTCGAGCGACCCGCGGGCGACGACGTGCGCTCGGGCGTGGTCAACGCCGGGCCCCCCGTCGAGCTCGTCACCACGACCACGGCGGAGACCTCCACCTACGCCGCGCTCGTCCGGCTGGTCGCCGAGGCTCAGGCGATCTCCGCGCCGTTCGTCAGGGTCGCCGACCGGTGGGCCGTCGCCTTCGTGCCCCTGACTCTCGTGCTCGCGGGCGCCGCCTGGTGGGCGGCGGGCGACCCGGTCCGGGCGGTCGCCGTCCTGGTGGTGGCGACCCCGTGCCCGCTGCTGCTCGCGGCGCCGATCGCGATCGTCTCCGGCCTGTCGCGTGCCGCGCGGCTGGGCGTCATCGTGAAGGGCGGCGGCGCACTGGAGCGCCTCGCCGGCGGCCGCGTCGTGATGTTCGACAAGACCGGCACGCTGACCCGGGGCCGCCCGACCCTGACGGAGGTCCTCACCACAGGCTCGGCCGACGCCGACGACGCCCTGCGCCTCGCCGCCAGCGTCGACCAGGTCTCCGTGCACGTGCTGGCCGGCCCGATCGTCGAGGCAGCCCTCGCCCGCGGCCTCGAGCTCGACGTGCCCTCCGCGGTGGAAGAGGTCCCCGGCCAGGGCGTCATCGGGACCGTCGGCGGCGTGGCCGTGCGCGTCGGCCGGCCCGACTGGATCACCGGTCCGCACCCGGACCGCTGGGCGCGCCAGGTGCGCCGGCGTGCGGACCTCGACGGCTCGATGAGCGTGCTCGTCGAGATCGACGGCACCCCCGCGGCAGCTCTCCTGCTGCAGGACCCGATCCGCCCGGATGCGCCGCGCATGGTGCGGGCCCTGCGGGCGGCCGGCGTCGAGCGGGTCGTGCTCGCCACCGGAGACCGCTCCGACGTCGCGGACGTGGTCGGCCGGATCGTCGGGGTCGACACCGTGCTGGCGGACTGCGAGCCGGCCGACAAGCTCGCGGCCCTCGGGCGCGAGGCGAGGCGCGGGCCCACCGTGATGGTCGGTGACGGGATCAACGACGCGCCCGCGCTGGCGGCAGCCGACGTCGGAGTCGCGCTCGCCGCACGCGGTGCGACCGCGTCGTCCGAGGCCGCGGACGTCGTGCTCACCGTCGACCGCATCGACGCGCTCGCGGACGCGATGCTGGTCGCCCGGCGGTCGCGCCGGATCGCTCTGGAGGCGGTGGCCCTCGGCATGGGGCTCTCCCTGGTCGCGATGGTGGCCGCGGCGCTCGGCTGGCTGGCGCCCGCCGTCGGCGCTGCGCTCCAGGAGGTCATCGACCTGCTCGCGATCGCCGTCGCCCTGCGCGCGGTGCTGCCCACCCGCCTGCACACCGTCGAGCTGCCTGAGGACGCCCGTCGCACGCTCGCCGCGCTGCACGCCCAGCACGACGACCTCGCCCCCCTGGTCGAGCGCGTTGCGGGGGTCGCCGACGGGCTGTCCACCGAGGCGCCGGACCTCACCGACGCCCGGGCGCTCCTCGACGCGCTCGAGGGCGATCTCCTTCCGCACGAGCGGGCGGACGAGGAGCTCCTGCTGCCACTGGTCGCCCGCGCCCTGGGCAGCCACGAGGCGGTCGCCGCCCTCAGCCGCACCCACGCCGAGATCGAGCACCAGGTGACGCGGCTCCGCCGTCTGCTGGACTCGGTGGCCGTCGACGACATCGAGACGGAGGACGTCGTGGAGCTCCGCCGCATGCTGTACGGGCTCTACGCCGTGCTCAAGCTGCACAACGCGCAGGAGGACGAGGGCGCCTTCAGCCTCGCGCCCGCCCACGCGGGGTAGCTACGGCCCCATCGCCACGACGGCGTCGCCGACCCGGAGCACGACGCCCGCCGTCGTCGTGCCCACGTAGGTCGCGTCGCCGACGTCCACCGACCAGAGCTCGGCGCCGCTGACCAGGTCACGTGCGGTGACGCGATCTCCGCCGGAGACGGGTTCGAGGAGTCCTGCGGCGATCCCGTCGGAGAAGGCCGCGCTCGCCGCCGTGCGCCACAGCTCGACCCCGTCCGACGCCCGGTGCGCGGTCACCTCGCCGGTACCCGTCACGATGACGCCTTCCACCACCAGGTGTGCGGGCCCTGGGTAGTGCCGCAGCCCGGCGACCACCACCTCCGTGCCGTCGGTGATCACCGGGACCGTGCTCGAGCCGTCGTTGGGCCCGAGCATGGACCTCCACGCCGGAAGTGCGACGGCGTCGGACGGAGTCGCGATCGTCCGACCGGTGGACAGGTCCACCACGGCGTCCCCGACCCGCAGCCAGGTGCGCTCGCGCTCCAGCGCTGCTGCGGCGGGCGCCTCGCCCTGCCAGGTCCAGCTCGCGCCACGGTGCCCCGGCGGCACCCAGCGCCTCACGGTGACCGTGCCGGCCTGCACCGCGACCGTCACGACATCACCGTCGACCACCCACCAGTCGACGAGCCCCGGCGGCGCGTCCAGCTGTGCGCGCAGGCCTCCGTCCGGAGCGACCGCCGTCGCCACGCCGTCCGCCGTGGGCGCCGTCAAGCACACCGCGCCCTCGCCGGAGGCAGCGCAGGTGGCGCCTGCGGCGACCGGGCCCCAGAGGGGATCTCCCTCGGGGGTCAGCGCCCTCACCCCGGTGCCGTCCGGCCTCGAGACCAGCACCGTGGCGCCGACCGAGATCACGTCGCCCACCGTCCGCCAGATCTCGGCCCAGGGCGCCGCGAGGGACGCCGTGGCACCCAGCAACCTCGGTGCCGGTGTGAGATCGGTCGGTCGCGGGTCCGGGCCGCTGACGGCGCGCCCGGCCACTACGAGCCCGCCCACCACGACCACCGCGGCGATGACCGCCAGGTAGCGACCCAGGCGCGGCGGGGGAGGGCCTTGCGGCTCGTCCTCGACCTGGACCTCGACGAGATCGGGCTCCATGTCGAGACACTAGGTGGCGTCGGGCGCGCGCGCCCGGCCGGTGGCAGGCGTTCGAGGGACGCTCGACCACCGGCGCCGGCCGGGGCCCTCTCAGAGTGAGGGGTGAGGTGCCTCACCGACTCACGAGGAAGCGCATGCCGAACGTCCCGCCGCTCCGGCCCGGGTAGCACCAGAGCTGGGCGTCGGCGTCCTCCCCGAGCAGGTCGTTGAGACCGTCCCCGGTGAGGTCGGCGCCGCTGAACAGGGTCACGGTGTTCCACCCGTGCCCGACCTTCTGGCGCATCGCGAAGTACCCGTCGCCCCGGCCGGCGTAGAACCACAGCCCGCCGTCCGCGTCCACTCCGAGGATGTCCGCGCGTCCGTCCCCGTTCATGTCGCCGGCGGACTGCAGGTCGAACGTGGACCAGCCGTTGCCCACCTTGACACGATTGCCGAACCGGCCCGCTCCCGCACCGGGGTACAGCCAGAGGTCGCCGCGGTTGTCGATCGCGAGCAGGTCGGCGCGATGGTCCCCGGTCAGGTCGCCGGTCGGCACGATGCGGAATGGCCCCCAGCCCCAGCCGATCCGCGTCCGCGAGCCGAGGTGGGCGTTGCCCTGACCCGGGTAGAGGTAGAGGTCGCCGTAGACGTCTGTCGCGAGCACGTCGTTGAGCCCGTCCCCGTCCCAGTCGCCGGGACCGTAGAGGGCGAGATCACGCCAGCCGGTGCCCTGGAGGTAGGTCGCCACGGATCGGCCCGGGAAGTACGGGTCTGCGCGCGTGACGAAGCCGAGGGCGAGGTGACCTGAGCTGTAGGTCACCAGGATGGTCCCTCGTCCCCAGTCGATCAGGGGGGCTGGTGGTCCCCAACCGATCAGGTCTGGTGACAGTGCGATGCGCTCCCAGTTCCCGGCGAGGGGTGCCTTCGGCCGCAGGTTCTCCAGGTACCACGAAGCGGAGACTTCGTCGGTGCGTCCGGACGCCCGCGTTCGCACGCGGTACTCGGCGCTGTCCGGCGCCCCTAGCGCCATGATCTCGAGGTCGCACCCTCCCGAGGCTGCCCCCGTCCTCCACGCCAGCGCCGCCTTGTGCCAGATGTCCTCTCCTGCGATGTGGTAGTCGATGTACGTGGCCGGGCAACGGCCGGTTCCGGGCTCGGGTGGGATCAACGCGAGGAACGGGGCCGCTCCGCCGGGCTCCGCGCTGGGGGCGGCCGTCTCGGGTCTGGTGAGTGTGAGCGTCTCCGCGTCGGACGGTGGCACGGTCACCGTGAGCGTGCGCTTCGCGCCGGGGTGGTTCGGCCAATGGTTGAGGAGCAACGTGACCACATGCTTGCCGGGTCGGGCTCCGAGGCTGGCCGTGTAGGTGTACCTCGGGAGGCGCTCGGGCGTGAGGTACGAGTCACCCTTGTTCGGGATCACCAGGGGTCCGTCATCGAGCGCGAGCAGGGTCGTCAGGACCTGCGCGTCCGTCGTGTAGGACACCGTCACGTCGATCCGGCGCGGGCTGACCACGGCGCTGAGTGAGATGTCGGTCGCCGTAGCCTTCACGATCGTGGGTGCGGCGGCAGGCTCTTGCGCCTGGGCGGTACCGATCCCCACCACGAGCAAGGCCAGCGCTGCGCTGACCGCGAAGAACTGTCGTCGTCTCACGTCGATCCCCCTGGTTTGCCTCGGCCGCAGCATGCCAGAAACGCGACGCCCGGAGGGGCGTTTCGCGCCGGCTACAGCCACCGTGCAGCGACCGCGCGAAGCTCCGACCCGAGGGGCCAGAGGTTCTGCCGGCACCCGCCCAGCGAGATCGACTGCTGCATCATCACGGGTGCTGGCGTACCGACCGCCGGGCACCCGGCGTGCCCGAGGCCGAGGTAGTGGCCGACCTCGTGGATCACGACGTAGTGCTGGTAGTCGCTGCGGCTGAAGGACGCGAACGTCGGGGTCGCGTAGCGCCACCGGACGTCGTTGATGAACACCCCGGTGCCCACCCGGCAGGAGTAGGCGGAGCTGCACACGGATCCGGCGGCGTTCACCGCCGCCGGCGAGGCCAGGTAGACGTGCATCATGCCGCCGGACGCCACCCGGTCGAACCTGATCGCCCCACCCATCGACCATCCCCGCGGGTCTGCAAGGGTCCAGGCCACGTGCCGCGCGAACTGCCCGAGGTCCCCGCCGACGGCGCCGAGCGTGGAGACCGTGTAGGTGATGACGCGTCGGGGCACCTGGGTGGGCTCGTTGAGCAGCAGCGGGTCCCAGCCGACGCCGACCTTCGTGTAGGGGGCGGTGAACCCACCGGTGCCGGAGCCGGGGTAGAGCCACAGGTCGCCGCCGGGCAGGCGGCCCAGGAGGTCCGGCGCTCCGTCGCCGGAGAAGTCTCCGGGGCCGAGCAACGCGGTGAAGCGGGTCCACCCGGCGCCGATCACGCGCCAGGACCGGAAGCCGCCCGTGCCGTTGCCGGAGTACAGCCACAGGGTGCCGTCCGTCACCGACCGGGCGACGAGGTCGTTCGCGCCGTCGCCGTCCCAGTCGCCCACCGGGGTGACCAGGTCCCGCGAGGCCCAGCCCGCGCCGATCTTCCGCGGTCTGTCGAAGCCGCCGGAGCCCGTGCCGGGGTAGAGCCACATGGAGGTGTCGTCGCGCAGGATCCCGATGAGGTCGGCGTCTCCGTCGCCGTCCCAGTCGCCTGGGGCGAGGACGTCGCTGAACGCCGACCACCCGACGCCGATCCGGCGCCAGCCGGAGAACCCCCCGGTGCCGTTGCCGCTGTAGAGCCACAGCCCGCCCGAGAGGTCACGTGCGACGACGTCGGCGTTGCCGTCGCCGTCGAGGTCCCCGGCGATTCGGACCTCGTCGAGGGTGCGCCAGCCGACGCCGATCTGCCGCGCCCGGCCCCAGCCTCCCGCGCCGTTGCCGGGGTAGAGCCAGAGCGACCCGTTCTGGGCGATGGCGACGACGTCCGCGTTGCCGTCGCCGTCGAGGTCGCGGGAGTCGGCGGCGGGCCTCGGGACCTCCGCGGGCGCAGCCGCGGTTGCCGTCGTGGGGATGAAGAGAACGAGGCCGAGGACGACGGCGAGCGCGGCGCGCATGGGGCTCCTGGGGGTGAGTGCGACGACCCTATCGTCGTCGCACGTCACGGCGTCGTGGTTCCGGGCTCAAGCCGATCACCCGAACGGCCGATGCAGCAATGGTCGGTTGCGGCCACGACACGTCGATCGAGGACCAGGTGTGACTTCTCAGGCAGCATGCGCCGGGTGGCGCGTCAACGGGCGGCGGGCCCTGAGCACCGCCGTGACCGTCGGACTTCTCATCGTCGGAGTGGTACCCGTGGCGGCTGCGGCCGATCCGGTGCCCGAGCCGGCCACGACCGCCGACCCTGCGGCGGAGCCCACGCTCGAGCCGACGCCCGCGGCAGAGCCGACCCCCACGCCCACGCCCGAGCCGAGCGCGACACCCGAGCCGACGGACACGCCGACCCCCACCGCTTCGCCCGCGCCCACGACCGCCCCGACGTCGCTGGCGGCCGCGACGACCGCGGTGTCACCCGCGATCGTCATCAAGGCGCCCCCGACCAAGGTGCTGCCGGCCCTCGTCGACGCCATGCCGGGCTTCCAGCCCTCCACGTCGTGCGACCCGAACGACAAGCCGGGCATCCTCGCGTTCGCGGAGCTCATCAGCACCAACTGGGGCATGTACCGCTATCACACGTCGCGCCCGTGCGTCCTCGGTGACGGCACCCAGCACGCCGAGGGGCGTGCGCTCGACTGGACGATGAACGCCTACGACCCGACGCAGAAGGCGCTCGGCGACGCCGTCGTCGCCTGGCTCACCGCCGACTCCGGCACGATGGCCCGGCGCTTCGGGATCATGTACGTCATCTGGAACCGGCAGATCTGGTACGCGTGGCACCCGGACACCTGGCAGGCGTACGACGGCCCAGTCCCGCACACCGATCACATCCACTTCAGCTTCACGTGGGACGGCGCGATGATGCGCACCTCGTGGTGGACCGGTGTCCCGGTCTCCGTCTCCGACCAGGGCACCTGCCGGGTCTACGACGGCCAGTACGCCCCGCGCTACACCGCCAAGCGCACGACGCCGTGCCCGACCAGCCTGCCGGCGGCTCCGTTCAGCGCGTTCCCGGTGACCCTGCCGGGCGCCACGGGTAGCGCCGTCGCCATGGCCCAGTCACTGATGGGCATGAGCGGGGCGGACGTCGACGGCGACTTCGGGCCGGCCACGCTCGCCGTCCTGCTGGCCTACCAGGCCGCGCACGACGTCCCGGTCACCGGTGTGCTGGACAACGCCACCTGGGCCAAGCTGGTGGCCAACATGCCGGTGCCCCCGTTCGACCAGGTCGTGGCGGCGCCGGACGCGACGGGCGACGGCTACGCGGACGTCGTCGTGGTGGACGCCTCGGGCCGGCTGCACATCTTCCCCGGTGAGCCGGGCGCCAAGCTCGGGCCGGTGCGCGTGTTCGGAACCGGCTGGGGTGACATGACGGTCTACGCCCCGGGCGACTGGAACGGCGACCGGATCGGGGACCTCGTGACCGTCGACCCGGCCGGCGACCTGTGGCTGTACGCCGGCAACGGCGCGGGCGGCTTCCCGCGACGCACCAAGATCGGCAACGGGTGGTCCGGGTACCGCATCACGCCGTCGGGCGACATGAACGGTGACGGGGTCAACGACCTGCTCGCCATCGACCCGCGCGGCGACCTGTGGCTGTACCCGGGTGCGGGCGCCGGCAAGTTCGGCAAGCCCGTCAAGGTCGGCAACGGCTGGTCGGACTTCCAGCTGTACGCCGCGGGCGACCAGAACCTCGACGGCCGTCGCGACATCCTCGGCATCGACCCGCACGGCGACCTGTGGTTCTACGCAGGCCGTGGGAAGGGCTACTTCAGCCAGCGCGTCAAGGTCGGCAACGGCTGGAACGGCTACCAGTTCGCCTCGGGTGGGGACTTCAACCGGGACGGCGTCGCCGACCTGATCGGCAAGGACCCCGAGGGCACCGTCTGGTACTACGCGGGGCGTGCCGGTGGCGGGTTCGCGATGCGCACCAAGCTCGCGACGGGCTGGTGACCGCTCACCGCCGTCGCTGACCGCTCACCACTGGCTGGCGAGCAGTACACGCTGCGCGAAGGACCCGCCGATTCGGCCGGGGTAGAGCCACAGCTTCCCGTCCGGCGCGCGCCCGGTGAGGTCGCCGAGGCCGTCCCCGTTGAGGTCGGCTCCGGAGGCGAACTGGTACGTGCCCCAGCCGTTGCCGACCTGGCGGCGCGTCGCGAAGTACCCGCCCCCGCGCCCCGCGTAGAACCAGAGCTTGCCCGCCTGGTCGATCCCGAGGATGTCCGGACGGCCGTCGCGCGTCATGTCGCCTGCGGCGTAGAGCTGGACGCCCGACCAGCCGTTGCCGACCTTGACGGGCTTGCCGAACCTGCCGGCGCCCGCGCCCGGGTACAGCCACAGGTCTCCCTTGGGGTCGATGGCCAGCAGGTCGGCTCGGTGGTCGCCGTTGAGATCGCCCGCGGGCACCACCCGGTAGCCGGTCCAGCCGTTGCCCACGAGGACGCGTGCGCCGAAGCGGCCGTGCCCGTTGCCGGGGTACAGCCACAGCCGCCCCGCCGTGTCACGGGCGAGCAGGTCGTTGCGTCCGTCTCCGTTCCAGTCCCCGGGGCCGTACACCGTGAGCGTCGCCCAGCCGGGGCCCACGGGGATGGCGAGGGGAGGTTGGCTCGGGCCGGTCACCTGGAGCAGCACGAGGCTGCCGGTCTGGTCGACGCCGACGATCGTGCCGCGGCCGGGTTGGAAGCCGCCCGAGCCGCCCGCGAGGTCGGGGGACAGGGTCATCTGCTTGAGCCAACCCATCGGCGGCGTCGGATCCGTGGTCGGGAGCCGAACGGAAGGCGTGTAGCCGGGGGCGTGGTCCGGGGCCGTGAGTCGCAGACGATAGTCGGCGGTGCTGCCCGCGGACTCCACGAGGAGCCCCACGTCGCAGGCGCCGAGGCCCACCGCATTGGTGAGGAAGGTGGTCGCGGTGTGCCAGGTGGCCGTGCCGACTGGTCGGTACTCGATGGCCGCTGTCGGGCAGATCGCGTGGTAGCCGAGCTCGTACACCTGCTGGATCTTCGCGATGAAGTACAGATCGGCCCCAGGCGGGGCCCACGTGATGTCGTTGACGAGGCGGACCGTCGCGGGCGGCATCGCGCGGGGCGGAACGTCGACCTCGAGATCGACCGCGGTCGTGGTGCTGCCCACCGCTGTGTACGAGATCTCGACCGTGTGGTGACCCGCGTGCGCCGCGACCCACAGGTGGAAGTCCCAGGTCTTGGTGCCGTCCGAGTTCGACACCGGACCGCTGTCGACCCAGACGCTCACCGGTGTGCCACCGTCGACCGACATGACGACCATCGGGGCCGAGAAACCCACGAGGGTGATGGTGCCGAGACCTCCGACCTGGAGGTCGCCCGGTACCGCGACGGCAGCGATCTCGACGGGCGGCGGAGGCGGGGGGTCGTCGGCGACCGCCGGCCCAGCGCCGGCGACGAGGGACAGCACAGCCACGACGAGAGCGACGACGCGACGCACGGCAACTCCTTGACGAAGCGCCGCCCCCCTGGCTGCGCGAGCGAGATTCTGGCACCACCGAGCCACTCGGGGAAGATCCACGCCGCGCCCGTCACCCGGGCGCTCAGGTGATCTGCGTCACCACCCGGTGCCGATCTGGACTCGCATGAGGAACCCGCCCGCGACCTTGCCGCGGTACAGCCAGAGCCGGTGCTGGGCGTCGCGCCCGACCAGGTCCCCGATCCCGTCGCCGGTCAGGTCCGCGCCACTGGCGAACTCGAAGCCGTTCCAGCCGTTGCCGACCTGCACGCGCTGCCAGAAGTAGCCCCCGCCCCGGCCGGCGTAGTACCAGAGCTTGCCCGCCGGGTCGATGCCGAGGATGTCGACCTTGCCGTCAAGGTTCTGGTCACCGGCTGCGTACAGCTCGAAGTCGGACCACCCGTTGCCGACCTGGATCGGCTTGCCGAACTTGCCCGCACCGGCTCCGGGGTACAGCCACAGGTACCCCTTCGGGTCGATCGCGAGCAGGTCCGCGCGGCCGTCGCCGTTCACGTCCCCGGCCGGCACGACGCGGTAGCCCGTCCACCCGTTGCCGATCTTGCTGGGTGCGCCGAACCCGCCCCGGCCGTTGCCGGGGTAGAGCCACAGGTCACCGGTCGTGGTCCGCGCGATGAGGTCATTGCGACCGTCGGTGTTCCAGTCACCGGGTGCGTAGACCGTCAACGGGGCCCAGCCCGGACCGCTCAGGGCGAGCGAGCCGACGCGTGCATTGGCCGTCGTGTAGACCTTGAGGTTCCCGGCGATGTCGACGCCGACGATGTCACCGGTGCCGTCTCCCGTGAGATCGGGGGAGAGGGTGAGCTGGCTCATCCACGCAGCGCTCCCGGACGTCCTGACGTCGACCACCGCAGGGGTCCCGGCGTCGAGCTCGGAGATCGGGGTGAGCCGGATCCGGTAGGCGGTGCCGGGGAGCAGGCCGTCGACCGTCGTGCGCCGGCCGTCGGCGCCGACGAGGGCCTCGGGCACCCATTGCGAGCCGTACAGCACCTCGACCAGGTAGCCGGTGACCTGCTCGGGGAACGAGGACGGGGCAGTCCACGTGAGCGTCGCGTGATCCTCGCCGGCGGTGGCGGAGAGCCGTGGCGCACCGGGCAGCCCGGGAGTCGTGATGTCGAGGCGGGCCCAGTCGCCGGGGATCGTGTCGGCGACCGCCGCTACTCGCACGGCCACGGAGTCGCCGGGGTCGAGGTTCGCGAACGTCGTCGATCGCCTGCTGGGTGAGAAGTCGTACTCCTGGCTGGCGGGCTCGTACGCGGACCAGTACCGCCACGTCGAGCCGCCGTCGTCCGAGCGCTGCACCGTGTACGAGCGGAGGGTGCCCGCGTACGTGGCCGGCGGCTGCCACGTGATGATCGCGCCGTGGGTCGTCGCGACGGCAGCGAGGTCCGTCGGGGCCTGCGGAGCGGTGGCGGTGGTGAACGAGAACGGTGTCCACAGCCCCCCGCCGGCCGTGCACCGAGCCTGGTAGGTCGTCGCAGGCTGGAGGGTGTCGAAGGCCCCTGGCGACGTCACGGTGCCGAAGGAGGAGTCGTACCAGACGCCGCCGGACGACTGGAGTCCGCACGTGACGGAGGAAGCGATGTCGCTCGACGTCTCGGGGCTCGCCATCATGAGCGACGCGCTGGTCATCGAGGCCGTCACCAGTGGCTCGGGAAGCGCACTCGGGGAGGGGGCAGTGCGGATGGCGAACGTCGCCCACACCCCGGCCGTCGCGCCCTCGAGCGCGGTGACCCGGACCTGGTAGTCCGTCGCAGGCGTGAGACTGATCACCGTCGCCTGCGCACGCCACGTCTCGGAATGGACCCAGGTCGCGCCATCGGTCGAGAGCTCGACGGCGTAGCCGGCTGCGTAGCCGTCCGGGGCGGTCCACGCCAGGTCAGCATCCCCTGTCCGGACGCTCGCGCGCAGTCCGGTAGGTCGGTCGCGAACGTCTGACGCTGTCGCGGCGAACGCCGTGGTGCTCGTGAGGCCGAGCGCCGTGTCCGTGAGCGCCGTGGCGCGCACCTGGTAGACGGTGTCCGCGTCGAGGCCATCGAGAGTGGCGGTGAGCGTCGTGGCGTCTGTCGTCGCGGGCGAGGTCCACGTCACGCCGTCCGTCGACAGATCGATCCGATACCCGGTGACTCCGGCCCGCGCTGCCGGCGGAGCCCACGTCACGGCCAGCGACGTCGTCGAGGACGCACTCGCCGCCAGGGAGAGCGGTGCGGACGGCCGCGGCTCGGTCACCGCCGTCTGCGTGGCGTGGGCACCGGTGCCGGCGGCACTCGTGGCGCTGACCCGGAACAGGTAGCGGTGGAACGGGTCGAGGCCCGTCACCGTGGCGGACCGAGTCGCAGAGCTGGTCGCTGCGGCCTGCTGCCACGTCGCACCCCCGTCGGCCGAGGTCTCGACGACGTACCCGTTCACCCCTGCGGCGACCGTTGCCGGTGGCTCCCAGGTCACGTCTGCAGTCGTGACCAGGGGCGCGACGGCGAGTGCCGTGGGCGCTGTCGGCAGGAGCGTCGGCGACGTCCGCGCCACGAGCGTGTCGCTGGTCGGGCCGTAGCCGCCGAGCGTGCTCCCGGTGACCGAGATCTCGTAGTCGGTGTCCGGCAGGAGGCTCGAGAGCACGGCGCTCGTGGTGCGGCTGGTGCTGCCGGACCACTCCGTGGTGCCGGCGGGCCGCCACTCGACGTAGTAGCGGGTGGCGGGGAAGGAGGTCGGCCCGGTCCACGCGAGGGAGAGCGTGGTCGCGGTCGACGTCGTCGTCCTGAGGGCCGTCGGAGCGGCGATCGGCGCATGGATGACCAAGGAGTTCACGAGCCAGTCCGTGACGCCCGGCGCGGGATCGTCGATCGGCGTCGTTCCCAGCATCACCGCCTCGAAGTCGCCCGCGGTGGTGTTCGGCCGCTCGGCGAGGTAGATGGCAGCGATACCCGCCACGTGTGGTGCCGCGAACGAGGTGCCGTCGACGACGACCGCCCTCTGTGCATCGAGGGCGTCCAGCGACGTGATCGACACGCCGGGGGCGACCACGTCGAGGCACGGACCCCAGTTCGAGAACGCCGCGAGCTTGTCGTCGGGCGTCGATGCCCCCACGGTGATTCCCGTCACGCTCGCGGCGGGCGAGGCGGTGCAGGCGTCGGCGCCGTCGTTGCCGGCGGCGACGATGACGAGCAGCCCGCGGCTGGTGAGGAGGTCGACCGCGTGGTCGATCACGTCGTTCTGCGGGCCGGCCAGAGAGATGTTCACCACACCGCGCGTGCCGGCCGGGTGGTGGGCGGCGATCCAGTCAAGTCCGTCGAGCAGGTCGGCCGCTGAGCCTTTGCCCGTGCAGCCGAGCACGCGGACGGGCACGACAGTGGCGCGCTTGGCGACCCCGTAGACGCTCGACGCGGCCACGCCGGCGACCGCCGTGCCGTGTCCGTTGCAGTCCGACGTGCCTAGCCCGTCGGCGACGCCGCTGTACCCCGAGGCCAGGCGCGTGCCGAACGACGGGTGCGGCGACACTCCGGTGTCCACCACGTACACGGGCACCCCGGCCCCGGCGAGGTCGTCGTAGGAGTAGCTCCCGTCCAGCGGCAGCGACGGCTGGTCGATGCGGTCCAGCCCCCACGACGGGGGTGGCGCCTGGATGTCGGTCGTGGTGATCGGGGTGTCCGGGACGACCCGGGTGGCGTCGCCTGAGCGGGCGAGCGCGGCGGCCTGGGAGCTCGTCAGATCGACTGCCACGCCGTCCAGGACGTCGTCGTAGACCTCGTCCGGCGTGGCGCCGATGTCGTCGAGGGTCGCGCTGAGGTCGTCGAGTGCGCCCGGCGCGGCCTGGACGATGTAGCTCTCGGTCGACTCCGGCCGGGGCGTCTCGGCCGCGGCGGCACTGCCCGGTGCGGCAACTGCCAGAGCAAGCGCAACGACCCCGGCGCGCGCGAGAGGCAGGGACATGCCGCGCCTCTCCGAGCAGAAGCCCCCCTGAGCGTGCCCGCCTGCTCGCCGAGCACGGCTCCATATGAACCGTCAGTGAGCGTATCGGCTCCGAAGCCCCGAGATGGATACCCCGATCGGGCGAAATCGGGCGGGGACGGAGGGTCTCACGGGGTGAGGAACGTGGTCACTGCGCCGTCGGCGACGGCGACGCCGTCCGCGTTCCGACCCACGTACGTGCCCGCCACCGGGACGCGCCACACCACCGCGCCGTCGCGCACCCGCCGCGCGGTGAGCCCGCCGTCGCCGACCACCGCGACGAGGTCTCCGTCGGAGAACGCCCCGTCGCCCGGAGCGCTCCACAGCTCGGCCCCGTCGCGGGCATCGAGGGCGGTCACGCCGCCGGCGACCACGACGCCGCTCACCAGGGCCCAGAGCGGCCCGGCCACCCGCCAGCTGCTCCGGCCGTCGACGGCACCTACCACGTCCTGACCGTCGAGGGCCACCCGCAGCCCGGGCACGGACCGGTCCCGGACCACGAAGGTCGCCCGGGCGAAGTCCGCCGGTGCGCGGACCGACGCCTTGGAGCTGACCTCTTGCCCGGTCGCGAGGTCCAGCAGGACCGCGCGCGTCCCGCCGATCAGGAGCCACCCGTCGCCCTGCCCGATCGAGAACGGGTACGAGACGGGTGCCACCACCGCGTCGGAGCTCCGGTAGCGCCACACGAACCCCTCGGGCGCCCAACGGTCCACGACGAGGTGCCCCTGCTCCTGCGCGACCGCGATGAGGGTCCCGTCCAGGAACCACCACGAGCTCAGTGCGCCCGTGGGACGGTAGGTGGCGCTGACGCGGCCCGACTCGTCGAGCGCCACGGCCTCCTGCCGGTCGCCGCCGGTGGTGACCGTCCCGGCCGAGCCGGTCGCACTGATGGTGCGGCACAGCACGGCCCCCGACGCCGGTGCGCACGGGCTGCCCTCCCGGACGGGGCCCCAGACCACGGTGCCCGACGCGTCCCTGGCGACCGCGCCGGTGCCGTCCGGCCCGGAGAGCACGACGGAGTGCCGGTAGACCGCGAGCACCGGGCCGGGATCCGTCCACGCCGTGTGCCAGGGTGCCGCGAGCGACGGGGACACGTCCACGCCGGCGAGCCGCGCGGCTCGGGCCGCGGACGCGTGGCCCTGTGCCAGGACCGCGATCGCGACCAGGCCCGCGCCGAGCGCGGCCCACCAGGTCGGGTGGGATCGTCGTGCGCGCGACGGCTCGGTGGGGATCTCCACCTCGAGGTCGTCGCGTTCGCGCACGCAGCGACGCTAGTGCGGTGCGGTGAGGAGCGCGATCGCGAAGAGGAGGGCGCCGCCGGCGAGCCCGGCCACGGCCCCACCGAACATCCGCCGTTCGCCGGCGGGGTCACCGGCCTGTCCGCGGCGGAAGGCGCCGACCAGCAGGACGGCGCCGCCGATCGTGCCGACGGCGCCGAGGACGATCAGGATCACCCGGTCTTCCGCACCGCGTCGGTGACCTTGTCCTTGAGATCCGGTGCGACGTCCTGGACGAAGCTGGTCGCCCGCTGGCTCGCGTCGTTGACCTTCTCCTGCACGCGCGGGTCCTCCCACACGCGCCGGGCCTGGCCCGCGATCTTCTCGAACTGCTCACGCCCCGCGCGGGTGCCCATCACGTAACCGATGAGCCCCCCGACCAGGAATGCCGTCTTGCCTCGCATCGCGTTCCTCCTCAGGTCTGCGACCAGCCTAGGGTCTGCCACGCCGTGGCGCCGACCGCCCGCAGCCTGGGACCGGGGCATGGGAGCATATGCCCCATGGCGATGCGAGAGATCCGCGTGGTCCCGGACCCGGTGCTGCGCACCCCGTGCGCGCCGATCACCGACATCGATGACCGCGTACGGGGCCTGGTGGAAGACCTCCTGGAGACCGTGGACCACGAAGGTCGCGCGGGTCTGGCGGCCAACCAGATCGGGGTCAGCCTCCGGGCGTTCTCCTGGAACATCGACGACGAGGTGTCCTACATCCTCAACCCGGTCCTCGTGGAGGTCTCCGAGGACGAGTACCAGGAGGGCGAGGAGGGCTGCTTGTCGGTCCCCGGCCTGTGGTACCCGACGCGGCGCGCCTGGTACGCGCGCGTCGAGGGCATCGACCTGGACGGCAAGAAGGTCGTGGTCGAGGGGACCGAGCTGATGGCCCGCGCCCTCCAGCACGAGACGGACCACCTGGACGGCAAGCTCTACCTGGACCGGCTCGAGCGCGCGGTCCGCAAGAAGGCGATGCAGCAGATGCGCGAGCAGCTCGGGTAGCGAGCCTGCTGGCATTCGGGAGCCCCATCGGGCATCCTGGGCACGAACACCGCGGTGTCTCCGAGGTCGAGGGCGTAGGGGAAGACGACCCCCGATCCAGGAGGACGAGATGGCGAGTCTGACGCGCGGTGTCCTTTTCGTGCACTCAGCGCCCCGTGCCCTGTGCCCGCACATCGAGTGGGCGGCCGGTGGCGTCCTCGGCGTGCGCCTGTCGCTGGACTGGACCCCGCAGCCGGCCGAACCCGGCACCTACCGCGCCGAGGCGTCCTGGCAGGGGGCGGCGGGTACCGGCGCCCGCCTGACGTCGGCGCTGCGCGGCTGGGCGCACCTGCGGTACGAGGTGACCGAGGAACCGAGCCACGGCACCGACGGCGGCCGCTGGAGCCACACGCCCGAGCTGGGGATCTTCCATGCGCCGATCGACGTGCACGGCAACACCCTGGTGCCCGAGGACCGCGTGCGTGCGGCGATGGAGAACCCCGAGACGATGGCGCTCGAGCTCGAGCTGGCGCTCGGTCAGGCGTGGGACGACGAGCTCGAGCCGTTCCGCTACGCGGGGGCCGGCGCTCCGGTGCGGTGGCTGCACCGGGTGGGTTAGTCCTCCTCGGAGTCCGTCTCCTTCAGCTTCTTCTCGCGCTCGCGCAGCTGCTCCTCCCACTCCTTGAGCATCTGCTCGTGCTGGGCGTCGGAGCGCTGGATGCCGGCGAGGAACTCGGGGTCGTCGTCGGGGCCGCGGGGCGGCCGCTCGTACTCCGGGAACCCGGCGGTCTTCGTCGAGGGCCACGGCACGTTGCGCGGTGCGCTCGCCTGCGGCTTGCCTGCGACGAGGTAGGCGATCGCACCGACGATCGGGAAGAAGATGATGAGCACGATCCACGCCCACTGCGGCAGGTTCCTGACCGACGGCCCGGCCTGGACGCAGTCGATCAGCGCGTAGATCGTCAGCGCCAGCTCGATGATGAACGGCAGGTAGCGCACCGGACCCCCTTCGTCACTCCGAGCGTACCGAGCGCACTCAGGTGGTGACGACCAGGGCGACGTTGTGCCCGCCGAACCCGAACGAGTTGTTGATCGCGGCGATCTGGCCCTCGGGCAGCCCGCGCGGCGTGTCGCGCACCAGGTCGAGCACCAGCTCGGGGTCCGGCTCGGTGACGTTGATGGTCGGCGGGGCGGTCCGCTCACGCAGCGCGAGGATCGTGAAGATCGTCTCGAGCGCGCCGGCGCCGCCCAGCAGGTGGCCGGTCATCGACTTGGTCGCGGACAGTCGCACGTGGTCGGCGTCGCCGCCGAGCACCTCGCGGATGCTGCGGGCCTCGATGAGGTCGCCCACCACGGTAGAGGTCGCGTGCGCGTTGACGTGGTGCACGTCGGTGGGGGCGACCCCCGCATCCTGGAGCGCGGCGCGCATCGCGGCGATCTGGCCCCGGCCGCTCGGCTCGGGGGAGGTCATGTGGTACCCGTCGGCGGACAGCCCGACCCCCGCGATCCGGGCGTGCACGGTCGCGCCGCGCGCGGCGGCGTGCTCGGCGCTCTCCAGGACCACGATCCCCGCGCCCTCGCCGAGCACGAACCCGTCGCGGGCGGTGTCGTACGGCCGCGACGCCCCTGCCGGGTCGTCGTTGCGGGTGGACAGCGTCCTCGACGCCGCGAACGCGGCGATCGGCATCGGGTGGATCGCAGCCTCGGTACCTCCGGCGACCACGACGTCGGCGCGGCCGCTGCGGATCATCTCCAGGCCGTACCCGATGGCCTCGGCGCCCGACGCACATGCGGACACCAGCGCGTGCGCACCGGCACGCGCGCCCACCTCGAGCTCGACGTAGGCGGCCGGGGAGTTGGGCATGAGCATCGGCACCGTCATGGGCAGGACCCGGCGCGCACCCTTCTCGCGCATGGTGTCCCAGGCGTCCAGCGTGGTCCAGATCCCGCCGATGCCGGAGCTCACGACGACGCCGAGCCGCTCGGGCTCGACCTCCGGCGCTCCCGCGTGGGCCCACGCCTCGCGGGTGGCCACGATCGCGTACTGCGCGGACGGGTCCATCCGCTTGGTCTCGGGCCGCGGGAGCACGTCCGCGGCCGGCACCGCGAGGGACGCGGCGAAGCTCACCGGGATCTCGTAGGTGGCGGCCCAGTCGTTGTCGAGGGTGCGTGCACCTGAGGTGCCGGCCAGTGCGGCCTGCCACGTCGAGGCGACGTCCCCGCCGAGCGGGGTGGTGGCGCCGAGTCCGGTGACGACGACGTCTCGCATGGTGAACCTCCGGTGATAGGAGCGCAGCGGCCCGCCGGGTGGGGCGGGCCGCTGCGGATCGCTCAGGACTGGGCGCTGTTGATGAAGCTGACGGCGTCGCCGACGGTCGCGAGGTTCTTGACCTCGTCGTCGGGGATGCGCACGGTGAACTTCTCCTCGGCGAGGGTGACGATGGTCATCATCGACAGCGAGTCGATGTCCAGGTCGTCGGTGAAGGACTTCTCCTGCGAGACGGATTCCGTGGGCAGACCGGTCTCCTCGCTGACGATCTCGGCCAGCCCGGCCAGGATCTCCTGCTCGCTGAACGCCATGTGGCACTCCTTGGTGGTGGTGGACGGTGACCGATCGGCCACCAGAACTAGGGGAGGACGACGACCTGAGCGGCGTAGACGAGCCCGGCGCCGAAGCCGATCTGGAGAGCGATGTCCCCGCGCTTCGCCTCGCCCTCGCGCAGGAGCCGCTCGATGGCGAGCGGGATCGACGCGGCCGACGTGTTGCCGGTGTCGGCGATGTCGCGGCCGACGACGACGCTCTCGGGCAGCCCGAGCTGCTTGATCATCTGGTCGATGATCCGCATGTTCGCCTGGTGGGGGACGAAGACGTCGATGTCCTCCGGGGTGAGCCCGGCGGCCTTGATGGCCTCCAGCGCGATCGGGGCCATCTGCCAGACCGCCCACTTGAAGACGCTCGCGCCCTCCTGGCGCAGGGTCGGCATGGTGCCGGTCCGCGCCGCCTCGGGCAGCGAGTGGGTCTGCGTGATGAGGCTCGCCCGCCCGCCGTCGGAGCCCCAGATGGTGGGGCCGATGCCGGGCGTCTCGGACGGCCCGATCACGACGGCCCCGGCGCCGTCGCCCAGCAGGAAGCTGATGGAGCGGTCCGTCGGGTCGATGAAGTCGCTCATCTTCTCGGCGCCGATGACGAGCACGTGCTTGGCCAGGCCCGAGCGGACCAGCGCGTCGGCCTGGCCCACGCCGTAGCTGTACCCGGCGCAGGCGGCGGAGATGTCGTACGCGGCGGCCGGGGTCGCCCCGAGCCGGTCGGCGATGATCGCGGCGGCGGCCGGCGTCTGGTTGAAGTAGGTGACCGTGGAGACGATGACCGCGTCCAGGTCCGCCCCGGTCAGACCGGCGTCCTCCAGCGCGAGGCGGGCGGCCTGCTCGGAGAGGTCGAGCACGTCGGTGTCGGCTCCCGCACGCCGACGGGTGACGATGCCGGTGCGCTGGCGGATCCACTCGTCGGAGCTGTCGATGGGGCCGGCCACGTCGTCGTTGGTGACGACGTTCTCCCCGCGCACCCCGCCGAGGCCGAGGATGCGCGTGTACTTCGGCCCGGAGGCCTGCTGCAGGGTGGTCACGCGTTCTCCTTGTCGGCGATCAGCTTGTGCGCGGCGGCGAGGTCGTCTGGCGTCTTGACCGCCACGGTCTCGACGCCGGGCAGGCTACGCCGGGCCAGGCCCGTGAGCACACCCGCCGGTGCGAGCTCGATGAGGCGCGTGACTCCCAGGTCGCGCAGGCTCCCGGTCACCAGGTCCCAGCGGACCGGGGCGACGACCTGCTGGACGAGCCGGGCGAGCGCGTCGGCCGGGAAGTCCTCCCCGTCGAGGTCCGACAGCCAGCGCACCGTGGCGGGGGCGACCTCGACGCCGGCCGTCGCGGCGGCGAACGGTTCGAGCGCCGGCTCCATGAAGGGGGTGTGGAACGCACCGGCGACCTGCAGAGGGATCACGCGTGCCCGCGCCGGAGGCGCCGCGGCCAGCGCCTCGAGCGCCTCGTGCGTGCCGGCGGCGACCACCTGGCCTGCCGCGTTGACGTTGGCTGCGTACGCGCCGGCGGCCTCGATGGCTGCGCTCACCTCAGAGGCGTCTCCGCCGACCACAGCGCTCATCCCGGTCGCGACCTGCGCGGCGGCGTCGGCCATGGCCCGTGCACGGGCGCCCACAAGCGTGACGGCCTGCGGTCCGGAGAGCACACCGGCCACGGCGGCCGCGGCGAGCTCGCCCACCGAGTGGCCGGCCGTCACGTCGACGAGGCCCGGCGCCTCGCGGCCGTCCAGGACCGCCTCGAACGTCAGCAGCGAGGCCGCCACGATCAGCGGCTGGGCGATCGCCGTGTCGCGGATCGTGTCGGCGTCAGACGTGGTGCCGTGGAGGTTCAGGTCGACGCCGGCGGCCTCGGAGAGCTCACCGAGGCGGTCCGTCATCCCCGGCAGCTCGAGCCACGGAGCGAGGAACCCGGGGGTCTGGGAGCCCTGTCCAGGGCACACGATCGCGAGCACCCGACCACTCTGCCCGGCGATGTCCGGTTCTCCGGCCGACGACTGCGACAAAGAACCCCGTCTCGCTTGTTCGGAACCTACAACGCCCCTCAGGTGCGCGGAGCGTCCTCCAGCCGACCGACGGCCAGCGCGATCGCGAGCACGAAGCTCTCGCGGGCGTCCAGCGGGTCCCACCCGGTGACCTCGATGACCTTGCGCAGCCGGTAGCGCACGGTGTTGGGGTGCACGTAGAGCACCCGCGCGGCGGCCTCGAGCGAACGGCCGTGCTCGACGTGGGCGGCGAGCGTCTCCAGCAGCGAGCCGCCGGCCTCCTGCAGCGGCCGGTAGGCCTGCTCGATGAGCCGTGCCCGCGCGACGGCGTCTCCGACGAGGACCCGCTCGGGCAGCAGCTCGTCGGCGAGCACGGGGCACGGAGCGCCGGGCCAGGCGGGCGCGGCGGCGAGCCCGGCCAGCGCTGCGGCTGCCGAGGTCGCCGCCTCGCCGATGCGGGCGACCGCCGGGCCGACCACCACGGGCCCTGGGCCGAACCGTGGCGTGATCTCGGCGGCCACCGAGCGCAGGTCGCCTTCCCCGCCCAGCACCACGATGAGCCGTCCGCCCTGGATCCCGACGAGCGCGTCGCCGGCCGCCCGCCGAGCGGCCCTCCGCAGCTCGCCGACCTGGACCTCGTCCAGCTCGGGTCGGGAGGCGCCCGCCATCACCAGCACCGAGCCGTGCCCCGACCAGCCGAGCGCGGCGACCCTGGAGCGCAGTGCGTCGTCGTCGTCCCCGCGGACCAGGGCGTCGACGACGAGCGCCTCGAGCCGGGCGTCCCAGGCGCCGCGGGCCTCGGCGGCGCGGGCGTAGACCTCGGCGGCGGAGAACGCGACCTCCCGCGAGTAGCGGAGCACGGCCTCGCGCAGGTCCCGCTCGTAGCCGGGGGCAGCGAGCCGGTCGGAGTGGTCCTCGACGACCTCGACGATGACCCGCACGAGCTGGAGGGTGTGCTGGAGGGAGATCGAGCGCGTCAGCTCCGGCGGCGCGGCGGCGAAGATCTCGCCTGCGCCGTGCGGGGGAGTGGCGGGGTCCGCGAACCACGACGTGAAGCTGGTGATCCCGGCCTGCACGACGAGGCCGACCCAGGAGCGGTCCTCGGCGGGCAGTGCCCGGTACCAGGGGAGGCTCTCGTCGAGCTTGCGCATCGCGGCGGCGGAGAGCAGCCCGGTGCCGTCGTGGAGCCGGCGCAGCGTGTGGGAGTCGCGGTGCGCCGTCGTCGCCATGAGGCGCAGCATAGGCCGCGAGGCTGCGGTTACGGGAGCGTCGGTTGTGGGGACCCCACAACGTGCCGCGCGCGGTGGGTCCGGTGCGTCGCCGCGCCGCCGTGACCGCCGACGCAACAGGCGCGCAACCTCCGCGCCGCGTCGCCGAGCCTTGGGGCGGCTATGGTCGAGACATGGCTTTGCTCCAACGGCTACGTCGACTCGTGCTGGGGCCGCCTCCGGCGTCGACCGTCGGTTCGCGGCGCCCGACGTCGACCCCGCCGCCCGAGGCAGGTCAGGAAGACCGCCTCCGGACACGCCTGGTCGCCGACCCCAACGACGCGCGGTCGTTCGGCGCGCTGGCCGAGATCGTGCGGCGTCGTGCCGGCGAGGCGCCCGGCGACGACCCCCTGTCGGCGCCCGCCGACCCCGAGGAGCGCCAGCGCGCGGCGGACCTCGCGGTGTGGTCGCTCGCCGAGGAGCTCGCAGGCAGCCCCAAGGCGTGGTTCCCGCTGATCGAGCTCGCGCGGCTGTCGGTCGAGGACGACCGCGAGGGTGCGCTGCGTCGTCTGGCCACCGCTGCCGAGCGCGATCCGTCGGGGAAGGCTCTCACCGAGGGTCTCGCGGTGCTGCGTGAGGCCGGGCTGCCGGTGGAGGCGCTCGGTCTGGGCGTCGGTCACTGGCGGGTGCGCGAGCAGGACCCCGCCGTAGGCCGCCAGCTCGTGCTCGCGGCGCTCGAGGCCGAGCGACCCGCCGAGGCGCGGCACCACCTGGACGCTCTGCGCCTGCACCCCAACGAGAGCGCGGTCAGGTCGCTGCGTGACGAGCTCGAGCCGGCCGTCGAGCGCGCGGAGCGTCGCGTCTCGGAGTAGACGCTCGAACGCCCAGGTCCGGACCGGTCCGCGACGACGATTCTCGGAGCGCGCCGGCGCCGCACGGTGCCGGCGCGCGCGACGCCGCGCCGCCCTCTGCACGTAGTTCCCGCGACGTTGTCCCGCTCCACCGTGCGGGTGAAGGATGGCTGCGCCTGATCCGGGCACCGATCAAAGGAGATCGATCCATGTCGACAACCACTCGACGAACCAGAGCGCTCGGCCTGCTCGCCGCCGCGACGCTCGTCCTGGCAGCCGCCACCCCGGCCGCCGCAGGCGGGCACGGCCATGGCTGGGGCGCTGCGGACCGCAGCTACGAGCTGACCGTGATGGGCACCACCGATCTGCACGGCAACGCGGTGAACTGGGACTACTTCAAGAATGCCGAGTACGACGACTCGGCCCACAACGATGTCGGGCTGGCGAAGATCTCGACCCTGGTGAACCAGGTGCGCGCGGACAAGGGGCGCTCGAACACGCTGCTCATCGACGCCGGCGACACCCTCCAGGGCACACCGCTGGACTACTACTACGCCAAGGTCGACCCGATCACGAACGGCACCACCCATCCCATGGCCGCCGCGATGAACGCGATCGGCTACGACGCCGCAGCCCTGGGGAACCACGAGTTCAACTACGGCCTGGACGTGCTGGACGCCTTCGAGAACCAGCTCGACTTCCCGCTGCTGGGTGCGAACGCGATCGACGACCGCAACGGTCGGCCGGCGTTCCAGCCCTACGTGATCAAGATGGTCCGCGCCGGAACCGGCGTGCCCATCAAGGTCGGCATCCTCGGCCTGACGAACCCCGGCATCGCCATCTGGGACAAGGCCAACGTCGAGGGGAAGCTGAGCTTCCCCGGACTGGTCGAGCAGGCGAAGGTCTGGGTGCCCAAGATGCGCAGGGCCGGCGCGGACGTGGTGATCGTCGCCGCGCACTCCGGTGCGGACACCTCCTCGTCCTACGGTGACGCGCTGCCGTTCCCGGAGAACGCGGCGACGCTCGTCGCCGAGCAGGTTCCGGGCATCGACGCGATCCTGGTCGGCCACGCGCACAAGGAGATCGCCGAGCGCGTGGTGGTCAACCAGCAGACCGGCAAGGAGGTCGTGCTGTCCGAGCCGCTGAAGTGGGGCGAGCGGCTCAGCGTGTTCGACATCGACCTCACGCTGCACCACGGCCACTGGACGGTCGACGACGTGAGCTCGCAGGTCCTCAACGCCAACACGGTGCCGGAGGATCCCGCGATCGTGTCGCTCCTCGCCGACGACCAGCAGACCGTCGTCGACTACGTGAACTCGGTCATCGGGACGTCCACCGAGGAGCTCTCGGCGGCGACAGCGCGGTACGAGGACGCCGCCGCGCTGGACTTCATCAACTACGTCCAGGCGTCGTCGGTCAAGGCCAACCTCACCGGGACGGACGCTGACCTGCCGGTGCTGTCCATCGCAGCGCCGTTCAACCGTGCTGCCTCGATCCCGGCCGGCGACGTGTCGCTGCGCGACATCGCCGGGCTGTACATCTACGACAACACGCTGTTGGGCATCAAGCTCACGGGCGCAGAGGTCAAGGCCTACCTGGAGAAGTCCGCGCAGTACTTCCAGGCCGTGCCCGGCCCCGGGACCTACCCGGCCGACCAGGTCACCAACGCCGTGACGCCCACCGCCCCGAGCGGGACGCCGGACTACAACTACGACGTCATGTTCGGGCTGGACGCGCCCCTGACCTACGACATCGACCTGTCCCAGCCGGTGGGGTCGAGGATCGTGGACCTCGCCTACGGCGGCGTGCCGGTGGCCGACGGCGACGAGTTCGTCGTCGCGATCAACAACTACCGCCAGTCCGGCGGTGGCGGCTTCCCCGGCGTGACGACCGCTCCCGTGGTCGACAACCGGCTGGTCGAGATCCGGCAGCTGCTGATCGACTGGGTGACGGCGCAGGGCACGATCGACCCGACCCTGTTCAGCTCGACCAACCCCGACTGGCGGCTGACGTATGCGGGCACCCCGCTGACGATCACGCCGTGAACCGTTGGCCGGCCGCCGCGGGAGTCACCCGCGGCGGCCGGCCGGCTCGGACTCGAGCGACCGGCCGCGGCTCAGCCCGGCGTCGCAGGCCCGGCGCCGGTCTCGGCCCCCCGCGATGCCGGTTGCGGTCACCAGGTGCATCCGCTGGACCTCCACCGAGGTGACGAAGTCGTCGACCTGGTCGAGGAAGCGCCGGGTCGTGGGCTGCGCCTCGTGCTCGTCCAGGGCCTCCTCGGACTCGTAGAGCTCGTAGAACACGCGGACGTCGGGCTCCGCGTCGAGCGCGTGCACGGCGTAGGCCAGGGTGCGGGGCTCGTGCGCCGCGATGCCCGCCACGGTGTCGCGCATCATCGCGTCGAACGCCTCGGCGCGCCCGGGCTTCAGGGCGAACCGAACCACCAAGCCGAACTGGGCCATCAGAACCTCCTCGGGACGGTCCGACCCTCCCACAGCAGGGCGCCCGTGGTCGCCGGAACGGCGGTCCCATCCGCCGCCTCCGAGTCCCGGACGGCGCGCTCGGGACGGCCATCAGCGCGGTCGCGAGCCGGAGCCTTCCAACCGTCCCGCGACTACGATTGGTCGTGGGGGAGGTGGGCGAAATGACAGTCCCAACGGTCCCGACACGTGACCCCCAGCCGACCGCACCCGAGCAACCGGGTGCCGGCCTGACCAGACGGGCCTACGTCGTCAATCTGGCCTACGTCGCCTGGTTCTGGGTGATGTTCGCGGCCGGGTACTGGGCCTACTCCTGGTTCGATCTCGACCCGTCGGCGGGGCAGCCGCTCCGCGATGCGGGCCTTGCCGGATGGGTCGCGGCGATCGGCTATGCGCTGGTGGCCACGTCGCCCAGCTGGGTCGGTGCCTGGTTCGCCGGCCGCGCCCGCGTCGTCGGCGCCGGCAGAGCGGCGACCATCGCGCTGGTCGTCAACCTCGTGGTCGGCGCAGGGCTGTTCGTCGCGATGCTGGCCGTGGTGTAGGTCAGGCCGGGGTGTAGGTCGGGCCTGGTGACCGGCCCGCCGACGCCGTGACCTGCGTCCGAGCGCACCACGGCGGTCGGCGCTGCGCGCCCCTGGGTCGTCCTCGCCTGGCACGATGACGCGGTGCCAGGTTCTGAGCTCACCGCAGCGGCCCTGTCGCTCCACGCCGTGCGCCTGCTCGGGTACGCGGAGACCGGCGCGGTCGCCTGGCGGGCGGTACGACGGGATGGTCACTGACCGATCGGGGTCGATCGGAGGATGAGCAGCACCTTGCCGCGGAGCTCGAGGCGACCGGGGCCAGGCCGACGGTGGTGCGGGCGCACACGCGCTTCCTGCCCGCCAACGCCCGCTTCCAGGACGCTGTGACGCGTCGGCAGGTCCCGACCGGCTCCCGGCGAGCCGCTGGCGGCGAACGACCACACCGACCACCGCTGGGACGATCGGGTCCCGGAGGATCTCGGCTCGCTCGGTCGCATCCTTGGCTCGCTGACCGACGAGCTGGCCGCCTCGCTGCCACGCTTCAGCGGCTACGACCAGCGGTACGACGCCGCCCTGTCGCGCGCGGTCGACGGTCACGACCGGTGGGTCGACGGCGTGGGGATCGACTCCTGCCACCTCGTGTGGATGCAGATGCACGAGGATCTCCTGGCGACCCTTGGGCTCGACCGAGCCGACGGGGACTGACCGCCCCTACCCGCGCCGGAGCCGCCCGACCTCGATCCGGACCGGCTCGCGCAGCGACTGCCCGACGACGCAGCCCGGCGCAGCCCAGGAGCGCCTCGCCCGGCACCGGGCGCGCGCGGCGGACGGCGAGTCGCGCTCCGTGTTCAACCTTCGCCGCCGCCGGTGCGTGTTAGGAGTGTGGGTATGTCCGGGGCGGAGTCGGTGGCGAGCGCGCAGGGGGCGTTCGTGACCGGCGACGAGATCGAGATCGCCGCCGCGGACGGCGTGAGCCATGAGCAGGAGTTCGCGGAGTTCTTCCGGGCCGCGCGCGACCCCCTGTACCGGATGGCCTACCTGCTGAGCGGGGACCCGCACCGTGCGGAAGACCTGGTGCAGCAGACGTTCGAGCGGACCTGGCGGTCGTGGCGCTCGGCGCGGCGCGGGGACCCGATGGCCTGGGCGCGGCGCGTCCTGGCGAACCTGCGCATCGACACCTGGCGTCGGACCCGTCGCGAGGTGCTGACCGGCCACACGCCGGAGGGGGCCGTCGACGGCGGCGAGCGGGCGGTCGACGGGCGCGACGCGATCGTGCGAGCGCTCCTCACGCTGCCGGTCAGGCAACGCCGCATCGTGGTGCTGCGCCACCTGCTCGAGCTCAGCGAGGCCGAGGTGGCCGCCGAGCTCGGCGTGTCGGTCGGCACCGTCAAGTCGACGGCATCACGGGCGATGGCCCGGCTCCGGGACACCTTGGACACGGCAGGAGGCGCGAGGTCATGAGCATCGACACCGACCGGTTCGCCGGCGAGCTGCGAGCCCGGCTCGAGATCGAGGAGCTGCATTCCACCCTGGACTTCGACACCGTGCTCGCCGGCAGCAAGCGGGCACGACGGCGGCGCGCGGTGGTCGCCTCGACCGTGGCGGCGGGAGCGCTGGTCGCAACTGTGCTCGCCGGTCCGCCGTTGGTCGACCTGGGGCACCGGATGGCCGACGCCGCCCGGCGCGAGCGGCTCGCGGGCGTCGACGGAGCAGCCGGCGACCTGTCCAAGCCGCTGAACGTGGCGTGGCAGGCCAGCGGCGCGTTCGCGGGCGTGTCCGAGCCCAGCGGGACGATCCTGCTCGACACGGATCACTCGTTCGAGGCCCTCGACGCTGCGACGGGGCAGGTGCGGTGGTCGGTCGCCGAGGACGCGGACCACTCCTGCAGCCCGGCCGCGGTGACCGCTTCCGGGACCGCGGCTGACGGGCCTGACGGGGTGCTGTGCGTCAGCCCGGCCGACGGGACCATGCAGGTGCGCGACGTGGCTACCGGCGACGTGGTCGCCACCGAGACCAGCGACTGGCGCGAGTGGCACGCCGCTCTGGTGGATGGCGCACTCGTGGTCGTCGGCGTCGACCAGGAGGGACACGCGGTCGCACGCAGCACCGATCCCGCGACCGGCGACGTGAACTGGACCTATCGCGGCGAGACGACGATCCCCCCGGGCGGCGACGGGTTCGGGATGGACGTCGGCCCTGGCATCGTGGGTCTGGCCGCCGGGGCGTGGAGCGTGAACCTCGACCCGGCGACCGGCGAGCCGGTCGCGGCGGACGGTGCGGCCGAGCACCACCCGGTCGAGCTCGCCGGCGGGCTCACGGCCATCCAGTCGGGCGCTCCGAACGGGGCGCCCGACGCCTGGAGCGTGCGAGTCCTCGGCCGTGACGGCACCGAGCTGCTTCGAATGCCGGGGATCCTCGAGCAGCCCCCCGTCGACGACGGGAGCGTGCCTGGGCTGGTCTTCGTCCTCAATCTCGAGACCAACGCCATCGATGTCATCGACGTCACGACGGGCACGACGCTCTGGTCTCACGGCGGGTTCCGGCCCGACGTGCTCGTCGATGGCTTCCTGGTCGCCACGTCCAACACCGGCGGCAAGCTCCGAGTCGTGGACGCCACGACCGGCGAGCAGGTGTGGACCGCTCAGCTCCACCTGCCGAACGTCGGCCTCGCACCGCTCACGGACGGCGTGAACGTGCTGACGTTGGAGGAAGCAGCGGGGGAGCCGAACCTCGTCGCGCGGGACCTGGCGACCGGGAGCGTTGTCTGGGCCCAGCCCTGGGACCCGGGCGGCGCGTCTTGGGCTCTCCTGCATGCCCTGCCTTCCGGCGACGTGCTCGCGACCACGGACAGCGGCGTCACGATCTTCAGGCCGTAGCCCCGGCGCCACGCCGTCCCAGCCCCACCCGACACGCCGAAGGGGCGGCCGCCCCGTCGGGCGACCGCCCCTCCCTCACGCCTCGCGCGTCACGCGCCTCGCGCTACGACCTCACGCGTCCCCGCCGGCCATCCCGGACGACCCGGCGCGCACGTCGTGCAGCGAGTACTTCGCGATGGCCTTCTCCGGCAGGTCGGCGGGCACCTGACCGCGCGCCGCGAGCATCTGCAGCGCCTTGACCACCATCGACGGGCCGTCGATCTTGAAGAACCGTCGCGCCGCCGCGCGGGTGTCGGAGAACCCGAACCCGTCGGCACCGAGCACCTCGTAGTCGCCGGGGACCCACTTGCGTACCTGGTCGGCCACCAGGTGGTTGTAGTCCGACGTCGCCACGAACGGCCCGGTCGCGTCGCGCAGCTTCTTGGTGAGGTAGGCCGTGCGCCGCTCCGCCTCGGGGTGCAGGAAGTTGTGCTGGTCCGCCTCCACGCCGTCGCGCCGCAGCTCGTTCCAGGACGTCACCGACCACACGTCGGCCTGCACGCCCCAGTCGGCCTCGAGCAGCTCGGCGGCCTCCAGGGCCCACGGCACGCCCACGCCGGACGCCATGAGCTGGGCCTTGGGTCCGCTGCCGTTGGCGCCCTGACGGATGCGGTGCAGTCCCCGAAGGATGCCCTCGACGTCCACGTCCTCCGGCTCGGCCGGCTGCGGCATCGGCTCGTTGTAGACCGTCAGGTAGTACATGACGTTCGGGTCGCGCGGGTCGGTGTCGCCGTACATCCGGTTCAGGCCGTCCCGCACGATGTGGCGGATCTCGTACCCGTAGGCGGGGTCGTAGTGGATCACCGCGGGGTTGGTCTGCGCGAGGAGCGGGGAGTGCCCGTCCGCGTGCTGCAGGCCCTCACCGGTCAGCGTGGTGCGCCCGGCCGTCGCCCCGACGATGAACCCGCGGGTCATCTGGTCGCCGGCGGCCCAGAACTGGTCGCCGGTGCGCTGGAAGCCGAACATCGAGTAGAAGATGTAGAACGGCACCATCGCCTGGCCGTGCGTCGCGTACGACGTGCCGACGGACTGGAACACCGCGGCGGATCCCGCCTCGTTGATGCCGGTGTGCAGGATCTGACCCTGCTGCGACTCCTTGTAGGAGAGCATCAGGTCCGCGTCCACCGACACGTAGTTCTGGCCGTTGGTGTTGAAGATCTTCGCGGTCGGGAAGATCGCGTCCAGGCCGAACGTGCGGGCCTCGTCGGGGATGATCGGCACGATCCGGTGGCCGAAGTCCTTGTCCTTCATGAGGTCCTTGAGCAGCCGGACGAACGCCATGGTCGTGGCGACGTTCTGCTGCCCCGAGCCCTTGGCCAGACCCTCGTAGGCGGTCTCGGTCGGGAGCTTGACCGGCTCGTAGGCGCTGCGCCGCTCGGGCACGAAGCCGCCCAGCACCTTGCGCCGGGCCATCATGTACTCGATCTCCGGCGAGTCCATCCCCGGGTGGTAGTACGGCGCGTTGAACGGGTCCTCGAGCTGCTCGTCGCTGATCGGCAGGTGCAGGAAGTCGCGCAGCTGCTTGAGGTCGTCCTGCTTGAGCTTCTTCATCTGGTGGGTCGCGTTGCGGCCCGCGAACGACGTGCCCAGGCCGTAGCCCTTGATGGTGTGCGCGATGACCACCGTCGGCTGGCCGGTGTGCTCCACGGCCGAGGCGTATGCGGCGTAGACCTTGCGGTAGTCGTGCCCGCCGCGCTTGAGCGCCCAGATCTCGTCGTCGGTCATCTTGTCGACGAGCGCCTTGGTGCGCGGGTCGCGCCCGAAGAAGTGCTCGCGGATGTACGCGCCGTCGTTGGCCCGGAACGTCTGGTAGTCCCCGTCCACGGTCTCGTTCATGATGTTGACGAGCGCGCGGTCCTTGTCCGCGTTGAGCAGGACGTCCCACCCGCGGCCCCAGATCACCTTGATGACGTTCCAGCCGGCACCCCGGAAGTACGCCTCGAGCTCCTGGATGATCTTGCCGTTGCCGCGCACCGGGCCGTCCAGGCGCTGCAGGTTCGCGTTGACCACGAACGTCAGGTTGTCCAGGCCCTGCTGGGCGGCCAGCTGGAGCATCCCCCGGCTCTCCGGCTCGTCCATCTCGCCGTCGCCGAGGAACGCCCACACCCGCTGCTGGGAGGTGTCCTTGATGCCGCGCATGTGCAGGTACTTGTTGAACCACGCCTGGTAGATCGCGGAGGCCGGGCCCAGGCCCATCGACACCGTCGGGAACTCCCACAGGTCCGGCATCAGCCGGGGGTGCGGGTAGGAGGACAACCCGCCGTGCGGCCCGGACTTCTCCTGGCGGAAGGCGTCCAGCTGCTCCTCGGTCAGGCGCCCCTCGAGGAACGCACGTGCGTAGACGCCCGGCGCTGCATGGCCCTGGAAGTACACCTGGTCGCCGCCGCCGGGGTGGTCCTTGCCCTTGAAGAAGTGGTTGAGGCCCACCTCGTACAGCGTCGACACCGAGGCGTAGGAGGAGATGTGCCCGCCCACCGCGACGTCGGGGCGCTGGGCGCGAGTGACCATCACCGCGGCGTTCCAACGGATGAGACGCCGGTACAGGCGCTCGGTCTGCTCGTCGCCCGGGAAGTACGGCTCCTCGTGCACACCGATGGTGTTCACGTAGGGCGTGGTGATCGCGGTGGGGATCATGACGTTGCGCTCGCGGGCGCGGCGCAGCAGAGACAGCAGCACGTAGCGGGCCCGCGGGCCGCCGCGCTCGTCGACCAGGGCGTCCAGCGCCTCCATCCACTCCCCGGTCTCGTCGGGGTCGAAGTCCGGGACCTGGCTGAGCAGCCCGTTGATCAGGGGTCCGGTCATCTCGTGGCTCGCCACCGGCGCACCTCACCTCTCGTCCGTCCCGCTCGGGACCGGTCGGTCCGCGCGGGTCTCGGTTGCCTCCGACGCGCTCAGGCGTGTGCGCAGTCGTCCTAGGCATTCTCCTGGGTCGGAGGGCCCATGTCACACCGAGGCGTGCCTTGCCGGGCACCGGGTTCGCGGCGCGGGTGTGGCACTTGCCGCGAGCCTGCGGGATGCTGTGATCTACTGCGACGCCAGACCGTGCTCGTGCACGGCCCGATCGAGAGGAACCTGCACCGGTGGGATCGACCGCGACGAACGGCGGCCTTCGCCTCGGATTCGAGTCCGGACAGGTGGTCCAGGAGTTCGGCCACGGCGATGACGTGGACGGCCAGGTGCTCGAGCAGATCGCCGCCATCACGGGTCAGGCGCTCGAGGACGAGGACTTCGACGACGTCGTCGACGCCGTCGTCCTGTGGTGGCGTGACGGTGACGGAGACCTGACCGACGCGCTGCTCGACGTGTGCACGACGCTCGACGAGGGCGGCTTCGTCTGGCTCTTCACGCCCAAGACGGGCCGTCCGGGCACGGTGGAGCACACCGAGATCGAGGAGGCCGCGACCACGGCCGGCCTGCACGCGACCAGCACCGTCGCGATCGGCCCGGAGTGGTCCGGGACGCGGCTCGGCACCCGCAAGGGGCGCTGAGCGGGCAGGGTCCCTACACGGACCTGCGCCGGTAGGCTCCCAGCGGGCCTGTAGCTCAGGTGGTCAGAGCGCCGCGCTTACACCGCGGAGGTCGTCGGTTCGAGACCGGCCGGGCCCACCACCCCGACATGGCGAACCCCTGAGGTGCGACTCCCCGCCGGCCCGCACGGCGCCGGCCGGTCCGGTTCGCGACCGGCGGCCACCCGGGCTTGACTGGGGGGATGCGATACGTGGACACCCCGGCAGCGACGCCGGTCTCGGTCATCGGTCTGGGCACCTGGCAGTTCGGCTCCGCGGAGTGGGGGTACGGCCAGGACTACGAGCAGCGCACGGCCGCCCTGGTCAAGCGCGCGCTGGACAGCGGGATCACGCTGTTCGACACCGCGGAGATCTACGGCCGAGGGCGCAGCGAACGGCTGCTGGGCGCGGCGCTGGGCGACCGGCGGCCGGAGGCGTTCCTGGCCACCAAGATCTTCCCCGTGCTTCCGATCGCGCCGGTGGTCGAGCAGCGGGCCGTGGCCAGTGCGGCGCGGCTCGGCGTCCAGCGTCTGGACCTGTACCAGGTGCACCAGCCCAATCCCGTGGTCCGCGACACCTCGACGATGCCCGGCATGCGGGCACTGCAGGACATCGGGCTCGTCGACCAGGTGGGGGTGAGCAACTACTCGCTGGAACGCTGGCTCGCCGCGCAGGACGCACTGGGCCGGCCGGTGCTGTCCAACCAGGTGCAGTACTCGCTCGCCCACCGCGGCCCGGAGGACGACCTGCTGCCGTACGCCGCCGAGCACGACCGCCTGGTCATCGCCTACAGCCCCCTGGCCCAGGGCCTGCTGTCCGGCCGCTACAGCGCAGACAACCCGCCGTCGGGCCGGGTCCGTCGGATCAACCCGCTGTTCCTGCCGGAGAACCTCGAGCGCGCCGCTCCGCTGCTCGCGACCCTGCGTGAGGTCGCCGACGCGCACGACATCACCATGTCGCAGGCCGCGCTGGCCTACGTGGTGCACCACCCGCGGGTGGTGGCGATCCCCGGCGCGTCGAGCGAGGCGCAGGTCGAGGCCAACGCGGCCGCCGGGGACGTCCGGCTGGCCGAGGACGAGGCCGCGGCGCTCGCGGCGGCGGCCAGGGCGTTCCGGCCGGTCACCGGGCGGCAGGCGGTGGGCCCGCTGATCCGCGAGGCCCGCGCCAAGCGCTGAGGCGCGACGGGTGCTCGGGGCTGAGCGGCCCACGCGGATCATGGTGCTGGTGGTGCTCGAGGGGCCGGTGGTGCGTCCCGCGTGTCGCCTCAGCCACGGGCGTCACCTCCGCGTGGGCTGCTCGCGTACCTGCGCGTCGGCGGCTCGGTAGGTTCGGGGCGTGAGCGCGACCCTGGCCGACGTCGTCGGTCTCCTGGAGACCTGGTTCCCGCCCTCGACCGCCGAGTCCTGGGACGCGCCCGGGACGGTGTGCGGGGACCCGGCGGCGCCCGTGCGGCGCGTGATGCTCGCGGTGGACCCAACCGCGGCCGTGGTCGACGAAGCCCTCGCGTGGGGCGCCGACCTGCTGTTCACCCACCACCCCCTGTTCCTGCGGCCGGTCCACTCGGTCGCCGCGACCACCTACAAGGGCGCGCTGGTGCACCGGCTGGTGCGCGGCGGGTGCGCGCTGCACGCGGCCCACACCAACGCCGATGCGGCCACCGGCGGCGTCGCTGACGCGCTCGCCGAGCTCATGGGGCTCCAGGGCACGACGCCGCTGGTGCCGCTGCCCGAGCCCGCCACGGACAAGATCGTGGTCTTCGTGCCCCGCGACCGCACCCAGGCCGTGCTCGATGCGATGGCCTCGGCAGGCGCCGGGGCGATGGGTCAGTACAGTCGGGCGGCGTTCTGGGGCGAGGGCACCGGCACGTTCCTGCCCGGCACAGCTGCTCGGCCGGCGATCGGCCACCCCGGCGAGGTCGAGATCGTGGGGGAGAACCGTCTGGAGATGATCGCGCCGCGCTCCCGGCGGGCCGCCGTCATCCGCGCGATGCTCGACGCGCACCCGTACGAGGAGGTCGCGTTCGACGTCCTGGAGCCGGCCGCGTTGCCGTCCGGCATCGGTACCGGCCGGGTCGGGACGCTGCCCGAGCCCACCACGCTGCGGGCCTTCGCCCAGCGGGTCGTCGACGCGCTGCCGCGCACCGTGGGCGGCGTGCGGGTGGCCGGCGCGCCCGACGCGCAGGTGCGCACGGTGGCCGTGGTCGGCGGCGCCGGCGACTCGCTGTTCGACGCCGTGCGGGCCAGCGGCGCGGACGTGTACGTGACCGCCGACCTGCGCCACCACCCGGCGTCCGAGCTGCGCGAACGCGCCGCGCTCGAGGCCGGCTCGAGCGACCCGGCGGTGGGCACCCCCTACCTGGTGGAGGTCTCGCACGCGGCGAGCGAGTGGCCGTGGCTGGCCGGTGCCGCGCGGCGCCTGGAGGCCGAGATCGCGCAGCGTCGGCCCGGCACTACGGTGGAGACCCGCGTGAGCACGCTGCCCACCGACCCTTGGACGTTCCGCCTGGACCCCGACGCCTCCGGAGGCCTGCCATGACCACTGCACCCGTGGCCGACCAGCACCGACTGCTCGAGGTGCAGGCCCTGGACACCCGCGGCCAGCAGCTCGACCACGCCCGGCGCACGCACCCGTTGCGCGCCAAGGTCGCCGAGATCGAGGACCGGCTGGGCGAGGCGGAGATGGCGGTGTCCGCCGCCCGGACCACCGTCGGCGACACCCGTCGCGAGCTGGCCAAGGCCGAGGCCGACGTCGAGCAGGTGCGCACCCGGGCCGAGCGCGACCAGGCCCGCATGCAGGCCGGAGGCAGCGCCAAGGACGTCCAGGCGCTGTCCGGCGAGATCGAGTCGCTGGCCCGCCGCACCGAGGCGCTCGAGGAGATCGAGCTCGAGGTGATGGAGCGTCTGGAGTCGCAGGAGGCCGAGCTGGCCGAGGCGACGGCGACCCACGAGCGCCTGACCGCCGAGCTCGCGTCGGCCGAGCGAGAGCTGGCCTCCGCGATCACCGTGCTGGACGCCGAGGCCACCACCGTCGCGGCCGAGCGGGCCGAGAAGGTCGCAGGCCTCGACGCCGGTCTGGTGAGCCTTTACGAGCAGCTGCGCGCCCAGCTCGGCGGCCTGGCGGTCGCGGCCCTGCGCGGGCGGACCTGCGAGGGCTGCCGCCTGGAGCTCAACCCGAGCGACGTCGCCCACCTCACCGCTGCGCCGCCCGAGCAGGTGGTCCGCTGCGAGGAGTGCGGCCGGATCCTGGTGCGCGGGGCCGCCCGGTGACCGACCCCGCACCGGGGGAGGGCGCCGTGCGGCGACCGAGTGCGCGCGGGACGTTGCGCGAGCGACGCCCGTCCGGGTCCGCGATCCGGTTCGACGACGCGGAGCCGGCGACCTTCGTGCTGGTCCGTCACGGCGAGACCGCGGCCACCGCCGCGCGCAGCCTGTCGGGCTCGGGTGTCCCCGGGCCGTCGCTCAGCGCCGCCGGGCGGGTCCAGGCCGCGCGCGCCGCCGACCTGGTGTTCCGGATCGGGCGCGCGCACTGGGTCGACCTGCCGCACCCGGACGCGATCGTCGCCTCGCCGATGGTGCGTACCCGGGAGACCGCCGCCGCGGTCGGCCGGCGGCTCGGCGCCCGCGTGCGCACCGACGCCCGCGCGAGGGAGGCCGACTTCGGCGCGTGGGAGGGCATGACGCCGGACGAGATCGACGCGGCCCACCCGGGCGCCTTTCGTGCCTGGCACGACGACCCCGCGGTGCGGGCGCCCGGCGGGGAGTCGCTGGAGGACGTCGGGCGGCGGATGGCGGACCTGCTCGACGAGCTGACGCCCGACAACCTGGGGCACGCGGTGGTGGTGGTCAGCCACGTCATGGCGATCCGGGCTGCCGTGGGCGGGCTGCTGGATGCGCCGTCGTCGTCCTGGGGCGGGCTGCGCGTCCCGGCCGCGTCGCTGAGCATCGTGCGCTGCTGGGCCGACGGCGGCCGCGAAGTGGTGTGCGTCGGGACGCCGAGCGACCTGTGACCAGGGGTACGCACCGTTCCGGTGGCTGCGCGGGCGCCGTGCTCGGCTACGCTGATCAGCGCGGATGAGTCGGCCAGGCGGTCGCGTCGTCGGGCTCCGGCCCGGCGCCGAGGAACGTCCGGGCTCCGCAGAGCAAGGTGGTGGGTAACACCCACCCGGGGTGACCCGCGGGACAGTGCCACAGAGAACAGACCGCCCCGTCCTCGGACGGAGCAAGGGTGAAACGGTGGTGTAAGAGACCACCAGCGCACCGGGCGACCGGTGCGGCTAGGTAAACCCCACCTGGAGCAAGGCCAGACAGGGAGCGCTCGAGGGCTGCTCGCCCGAGCTCCCGGGTAGGCCGCTGGAGGCGTGCGGCAACGTACGTCGTAGATGGATGGCCGCCACCTGGGCGGGGGCAACCCCGCCCAGGCACAGAACCCGGCGTACCGGCCGACTCATCCGCCCTCCGGGGCGCCCCGGTGCCGCCCCACCCGCCGCGCGCACGTTCGCATGCGAACAACCGTGCGTCCTCGAGCTGTGCGCCGGCCGAGAGCGCGCAGGTGTGCGCATGCGAACACCGGGGCGCACTTCGGGGCGCCGTCAGGGGGTCGTGGGGAGGTTCGCCGCCGTCCAGGCGGCGTAGCCGCCCTGGATCTCGTAGACGTGCTTGAACCCGGCGGCGTGCATCGCGTCGGCCACTGCCGTCGAGTCGGTGCCGGTCGCGTCGTAGACGAAGTAGCTCGCCGACGGGTCCATGCCCTTGAAGGCGGACGCGACGTCCCCGGCGGTCGCCTCGACGTTGACCGCCGCGGGCAGGTGGCCCTTGGCGAAGTCCGCCGCGGGGCGTAGGTCGACCGGGACGAACGTGGGGTCGCTCGGGTGGGTGCGCAGCAGCTCGTAGGTGCCCTGGGGGATGAGCGGGATCACGGGCGAGCCGAGCTGCGCGGCGTCCGGGGCGTTCACGCTGACGCCGAAGTTGGTCTGGATCCGCTGCTCCAGCTCGGCCTGGGTCAGCATCCCGCCCGAGAAGTCCACGAGCGTGCCCTTGGCGTCGTAGAACGCCGTGACGGGCAGGCCCTGGGAGCCGAACGACGACCACAGCTGCGAGGGCGGGTCCCCGCCGACGTCCTTGGCGAGGGCGAAGCCGGCGCCGGCGAGGTCGAACCGGCGCGCCATCCCGGCGCCGTCGCCGGGGTCGGCCGTGTCGACCCCGACGAACGCGACCTTGCCGTCGGTCGCCTGCGCGACCTGGACGAAGCCGGGCAGCTCCTCGTTGCAGTAGACGCACCATGAGGCGAAGAAGTTCACGACGACGGGCTTGCCGGCGAACTCGGCGAGGCTGACCGTCGTGTCGTCGAGCAGACCGGGCAGACGGAAGTCGTCCTTGGCGGCGCTGTACTGCGTCCCGTTGGCATCCGTGGTCGGGGCGTTCTGGCCGGCGGTCAGGGCCAGTGCCGCGACGATCCCGAGGACGGCGACGCCGATCGCGCTCACGGCGCCGATCCGCACCCGGCGCTGTCGCTCGGCACGCAACCTGGCGGCCTCTCGCTCGGCGCGCCACGCCTCTCGCTGCTCGGCGCGGGTCATGCGCTTGGTCGTTGACATCTGGACTGCCTTTCGGATCAACCGAGCCCGAGCAGGCCACCGAGGCCGATGCTGGACAGGACCGACTGGGTGAAGGTGGTGACGAGCGACATGCGGTTGAAGGCCAGCAGGATGCCGAACGCGGCGAGCACGACCGCCGAGGTCACCGTGAGGCCGAAGAAGTGCCGCTTGACCACGGCGAACGCGCCGGCGAGCCGGTCCAGGGCGAGCGCCGCCGCGAGGAAGGGGACCGCCAAGCCGACGGAGTAGGCGACGAGCATCGCCGTGCCACGCGCCACGTCGCCGCTGCCGGCCGCGAACGCCAGGACGCTGGTGAGCACGGGCCCGATGCAGGGAGTCCAGCCGAACCCGAACGCCACCCCCGCCACCGGCGCCGCGAACGGCCCGAACCGGTCGAGCGAGGGGTGCCAGCGCTTCTCCTGGTAGAGCCACGGCGCCTTGAGCACCAGCGACGCGAGCAGGAACAGCGCCATGGCGAGCACGACGAGGCCCGAGAGGCGCGTCAGCAGGTCCCGGTGCCCGAGCAGGGTCGACCCCACCGCAGTGACGGACAGGCCCAGCAGGACGAACACGGCGCCGAACCCGAGCACGAACCCGAGCGAGGTGCTGAGCACCCGGCCCAGCTGCGACCGCCCGCCCTCCTGGACGGAGGTGGCGCTGAGTCCGGTCACCACCGAGACGTAGGCCGGGATCACCGGCAGGACGCACGGCGACAGGAACGACACGAGGCCGCCCAGGAAGGCGCCGAGCAGGGTGAGGTCGACGGGCGTCACGCGACGCGTCCCTCCGCCCGGGTGTCCGCGGCGTCGACCGACCCCAGGGGGTCGCGGGTCTTCGAGAGTGACATGGCGGCAGCCACTATACCCCCGGGGGTATTGAGGAGAGATGGCTACGCGGCGGCCGTACGGGGTCAGGTCAGGTCAGGGCAGGGCGCGGCGGGCCAGGGCGGCAGCACCGACGATGCCGGCGTCGTTGCGCAGCGTGGCCGGGACGATCGGGGTGCGGAGCTCCAGCAGCGGCAGGAACTTCTCGTGCTTCTTGCTCACCCCGCCGCCGACCACGATGAGGTCCGGCCACACCAGGTCCTCGACCGTGCGGAAGTACTTCTGCAGGCGCTTGGCCCAGCGCTCCCAGGTGAGCTCCTCGCGCTCGCGGGCGCTGTCGGCTGCGCGGGTCTCGGCGTCCTTGCCGTCGATCTCCAGGTGGCCGAGCTCGAGGTTGGGCACGAGCGTGCCGTCCACCACCATGCAGGTCCCGATCCCGGTCCCCAGCGTGACCACCAGGACGGTGCCCTCCTGGCCGCGCGCGGCACCGTAGAGCGTCTCGGCGTAGCCGGCAGCGTCCGCGTCGTTGACCGCGTGCACGCGGCGCCCGGTGGCCTTGGCGACGACCTTCTCGACATCGGTGCCGATCCACGAGTCGTCGACGTTCGCGGCGCTGCGCGCGACGCCGTGCTGGATCACGGCGGGGAACGTCACCCCGATCGGCAGCTCGCCCGGCAGCTGGAACGACGCGACGACCTCGGCGACCGCGTCCGCGACGGCGGACGGGGTCGACGGCTGCGGGGTGGGCACGCGGACCCGGTCCGCGGCGAACTCCCCGACCACCAGGTCCACAGGCGCACCCTTGATGCCGCTGCCGCCGATGTCGATGCCGAAGGCGGCGGGGGCGGCCGATGCCTCGTGATCCGTGTTGTCGCTCATGGCAGGGTCAGGATCTCCGCTCCGGTCTCGGTGACGACGATCGTGTGCTCGAACTGGGCCGAGCGGCTGCGGTCCGCGGTCACGACGGTCCAGCCGTCGTCCCACATCTCCCACTCGTGGCTGCCGAGGTTGAGCATCGGCTCGACGGTGAACACCATGCCGGGCTCCATCACCTCGTCGTGGTACGGCGCCGAGTCGTAGTGCGGGACCACCAGGCCGGAGTGGAAGGAGTCGCCGACGCCGTGGCCGGTGAAGTCGCGGACCACCCCGTAGCCGAAGCGCTGCGCGTACTTCTCGATCACCCGTCCGATGACGTTGATCCGCCGACCGGGCGCGACAGCCTTGATCCCGCGCATCATCGCCTCGTGGGTCACCTCGGCGAGCTGCCGGGACTCGTCGTCGACCTCGCCGGCGAAGAACGTCGCGCAGTTGTCGCCGTGCACACCGTTGAGGTAGGCGGTGATGTCGACCTTCACCAGGTCACCCTCGGCCAGCACGGTCGAGTCGGGGATCCCGTGGCAGATCACCTCGTTGACCGAGGTGCACAGCGACTTGAGGAACGGCACCTGGTTCGGGTGCGGCTGGTAGCGCAGCGTCGAGGGGTAGGCGCCGTGGTCGAGCATGAACTCGTGCCCGATGCGGTCCAGCTCGTCGGTCGTGACGCCGGGTTCGACGTGCCGGCCGACCTCTGCCAGCGCCTGGGCGGCGATGCGACCCGCGGCCCGGATCCGCTCGACGGTCTCGGCGTCCTTGACGTCCGAGCCGCCCAGCCGCTCGTGGTCGCGCCCGACGTACTCGGGACGGGGGATGTGCGGCGGCACGGAGCGGACGGGTGAGACGGTCCCAGGGACCAGAGTGCCCCTGGGCGCGTGCGTCGCTGGCATGGCTGGCAGTCTACGGAGTGGAGCGCGACCCTGATGCGGGAGGTAGCGGTGACGGAGTACTGGTTCAACCTCGAGACCGGGCAGGTCGAGGTCGGCCGCCAGTCGCCCTGGGACAAGGTGATGGGGCCGTACCCGACCTACGCCGCGGCGTCCCGAGCGCTCGAGAAGGCCCACGAGCGCGCCGAGGACTGGGACGAGGACGACCGCGAGTGGCGCGGCGAGGACTGAGCCTCAGCGCGGCACCAGCACCGCCTCGAGCGGCCGGTGGTCCGAGCCGCCCGGACCGTCGAGCACCGCGGCGCGCACCACGGTCCACGACCGCGGGTCGACCAGCACGTGGTCGATCGGCGCGCCGAACCAGCGGGGTGTGAAGGACGGCCAGGTCGCCACGCCCGCCCGGCCGGCGATCGTGGCGGCGTCCACGCACCCGTCGAGCTCACCGAACGCCGGGTGGTCGACCGTGGCGTTGAAGTCACCGGCGACGATCCCGCCGGGTCGCGTCGGGCACGCCGCGACGGCGGCGGAGGTCGACGAGGACCAACCCCCGAGGTCCGGGTACACCGGGGCGAGGGTGTGGACCACGGTGAGCGGCGGCCCGGTGCCCGAGGCCACGAAGGTCGCCGCGGGACCACGCTCGGTCACCTCGTAGTGGCCCATCGACCGCGACACCAGCACGGCGGTGGCCGGGTTGGCGCCGCCGGACAGCACCTCGGCGAGCACCTGGTAGTCGTGGCCCTGCTCGGCGAGCAGGCTCGCAGCGCGCTCGGCCGTGTCCGACGAGGTCTCCGGGAGCGCGACCACGTCCGCGCCACGCGCGGCGACCAGGTCCGCGATCTGGCGGGCCGACACCTGGCCCTGGGTGTTGAAGGCCAGCACGACCGTGAGATCGGCCGGGGCGGGAGCCGGGATCTGCGCGCCGAAGCCCGCCGTACCGCGGACCGCGAGCACCGTCAGGTGCGCGGTGGCCACCAGCAGGCACCACACGGCCACCCAGGTCGCCACCGCGCGCAGGCGGGGCACGCCGGCGCGCTGGGCCACGGCCCGGGCCGCCGCGGCGAGCCCGGCACCGAGCACGGCCGCCGCGGCCATCGGCCCACGCAGGGCGATCGCCTGGGCCACCAGAGGCGCCCCGGCGAGGTCGAACGCCTGGGGCCACACCGCGAGCACCGCGAGCGGCGCGAGGAGGACGAGCAGGGCGAGTGGCACCGTCCCGGCCGCCTTCGCGCCGGCGGCCGGGATGTCCGCGCGTGGAGCGGGCCTCACGCGTCGAAGGAGTGCTCCGGGCCGGGGAAGGTGCCCCGGCGGACCTCGTCGCCGTACGCCCGGGCGGCGTCGCCGAGCGCGGTGCGCAGGTCGGCGAACCGCTTGGCGAACCGCGGGGACCAGTCGCCCAGGCCCGCCATGTCCTGCCAGACCAGCACCTGGCCGTCGCAGTACGGGCCGGCGCCGATGCCGATGGTCGGCACCTCGAGGATCTCGGTGACCCGCTGGCCGAGCGCCGCCGGCACCATCTCGATCACGATCGCGAAGACCCCTGCCTGCTGCAAGGCCAGTGCGTCGTCGCACAGCGCATCCGCGGCGTCCTGACCGCGTCCCTGGACGCGCTTGCCGCCCAGCGCGTGCTCGGACTGCGGGGTGAAGCCCACGTGCCCCATGACGGGGATCCCGGCCTGGGTCATCGCGTGGACCTGCTCGGCGACCCGGATGCCGCCCTCGAGCTTGACGGCGGAGACGCCGGCCTCCTTCATCATCCGGACCGCGCTGCCCATCGCCTGCTCGACGGAGGCCTCGTAGGTGCCGAACGGCAGGTCGCCCACCACGAGCGCGCGCCTGGCCGCTCCGGCCACCGCGCGGGCGTGGTGGATCATCTCGTCGAGCGTGACCGAGAGGGTGTCCGGTCGGCCGAGCACGACGTTGGCCAGCGAGTCGCCGACCAGCAGGACGTCGGTGCCGGCCTCGTCGAAGAGCTGGGCGACCATCGCGTCGTAGGCGGTGAGCATGCTGATCCGCTCGCCGCGCTCCTTTGCCTCGCGCAGGTGGTGGACCCGGACCCTGCGCGGACGGTCCGTGCTCTGGCTGGTCATGGCCGTCACCATAGCCGCGCGCGGCGACCGCGGCGGGCGTGTGGCGGTGACGCGCGAGCCTCCGCGTGGGGCAGGATGGGGGCATGGACAGGCAGCAGGACTTCGTGCTCCGGACCGTCGAGGAACGGGACATCCGCTTCATCCGTCTGTGGTTCACCGACGTGGCCGGGATCCTGAAGTCGGTGGCGATCGCCCCGGCCGAGCTCGAGGCTGCCTTCAGCGAGGGCATCGGCTTCGACGGCAGCGCGATCGAGGGCCTGACCCGGGTGGTCGAGTCCGACATGCTCGCCAAGCCCGATCCCTCGACCTTCCAGGTGCTGCCCTGGCGTGGCGAGCGGCACGGCACCGCGCGGATGTTCTGCGACATCCAGACCCCGGACGGCGAGCCGTCGTCCGCCGACCCTCGGTGGGTGCTCAAGCGCACGCTGGCCAAGGCCTCCGACCAGGGCCTGACGTTCTACGTGCACCCGGAGATCGAGTTCTACCTGTTCGAGAACCCGGCCGAGCCGGACCTGCCGCTGGTCCCGGTCGACTCCGGCGGGTACTTCGACCATGTGCCGCGCGGTACCGGCCACGACTTCCGCCGCGCCGCGATCTCCATGCTCGAGTCGATGGGGATCTCCGTGGAGTTCTCCCACCACGAGGCCGGCCCGGGCCAGAACGAGATCGACCTGCGCTACGCCGACGCGCTGACCACGGCGGACAACGTCATGACGTTCCGCACCGTGGTCAAGGAGGTCGCGCTCGAGCAGGGCCTGTACGCCTCGTTCATGCCCAAGCCGATGGCCGACCAGCCGGGTTCGGGCATGCACAGCCACCTGTCGCTGTTCGAGGGCGACCGCAACGCGTTCCACGAGCCCGGCGCCCCGATGGAGCTGAGCGCGAACGCCCGCAAGTTCATCGCCGGTCTGCTGCACCACTCCGCGGAGATCACGGCGATCACCAACCAGTACGTCAACTCCTACAAGCGGCTGTGGGGCGGTGCCGAGGCGCCCAGCTACATCTGCTGGGGTCACAACAACCGTTCCGCCCTGGTCCGGGTGCCGCTGTACAAGCCGGGCAAGGGCAACTCGAGCCGGGTCGAGTACCGCGCCGTGGACTCGGCGGCCAACCCGTACCTGTCGTTCGCGCTGCTGCTCGCGGCGGGGATGAAGGGCATCGAGGAGAACTACGAGCTCCCGGACGGTGCCGAGGACGACGTGTGGGAGCTCACCGACTCCGAGCGGCGGTCCCTGGGCATCGAGCCGCTGCCGAGCTCGCTCGAGCAAGCGGTGTCGGTGATGGAGCGCTCGGAGCTGGTGGCCGAGACCCTCGGCGAGCACGTCTTCGACTACGTGCTGCGCAACAAGCGCGAGGAGTGGCAGGCGTACCGGGCCCAGGTGACGCCGTTCGAGCTGAAGCGGTACCTGCCGGTGCTGTGACGGGCGCCCGCCCCGCCACGATGAGGCTTCCGTGACCGACGAAGGTCCTGACACCAGACGGCCGGCGAGCCTGCGCGCGCTGCTGATCCGCAAGGGGTTCGTGGACGCCGGTCGCGCCGAGCAGCTGCTGGCCGACCGCGACCTGACGGCGCTGCTCGGGCCGGTGGGTGAGGGACACGAGCTGCTGGACACCCTCGGCCGGGCGGCCTCGCCCGACGATGCGCTGCTCGCGCTGACGCGCCTCGCGGCGGTGCCCGAGCCGTACGGGGCGCAGGTGCGCGGCCTGCTCGCCTCGCCGGGCGAGGTCCGTGACCGACTGGTAGCCGTGCTCGGGGCCTCCACCGCGCTCTCGGACCACCTGGTACGCCACCCCGAGGACCTCGCCGCGCTCGCCGAGCCGACCCCGATCGGCGCGGACACCCAGGCCGTGCGGGCCGAGCTGCTCGCCGCCGTCGGCGCCGATCCGGTCGCCGCCGACCCGGTCGCTGCGCTGGCCGGGGCCGAGGGCACCGACGCGATGCGCCGCACGTACCGCCGCCGCCTGCTCGCGATCGCCGCGGCCGACCTGGTCAGCACCGAGCCGCTGTCGCTGCTGCCCGCGGTGGGCTCGGCGCTCGCGGACCTCGCCGCTGCGGCGCTCGAGGCCGGCCTGGCGGTCGCCCGCGCCGAGCTGCCGGACCACGGGCGCGCCGCCCGGCTCGCGGTGCTCGGCATGGGCAAGACCGGCGGCCGGGAGCTGAACTACGTCTCGGACGTCGACGTCATCTACGTCGCCGAGCCCGCCGACGGGGTGGCCGAGAACGAGGCCCTGGCCGTCGCAGCGCGGCTGGCCGCGGGGATGACCAGGGCGTGCTCGGCGCCGTCGGGGGAGCCCGCGCTGTGGCCGGTGGACGCGGCGCTGCGGCCGGAAGGCAAGCAGGGCCAGCTGGTGCGCACCGTGGCGAGCCACCTGGCGTACTACGAGCGGTGGGCCAAGACCTGGGAGTTCCAGGCCCTCCTCAAGGCGCGCGTGGTCGCCGGGGACCGCGAGATCGGCCGGGCCTACACCGAGGCGATCTCACCGCTGGTGTGGCGGGCGGTCGAGCGCGAGAACTTCGTCGAGGACTCCCAGGCGATGCGTCGCCGGGTCGAGGACCACGTGCCGCCGTCCGAGGCGGACCGCCAGCTCAAGCTCGGCCAGGGCGGCCTGCGCGACGTGGAGTTCACCGTCCAGCTGCTCCAGCTGGTGCACGGCCGCGGCGACGAGACGATCCGCAGCCCGCACACCCTGTCCGCGCTCCAGGCGCTGTCCGCCGGCGGCTACGTGGGCCGCGACCACGCCGCGCGCCTGGCGGTGTGCTACCGGCTCCTGCGGGTCCTGGAGCACCGCATCCAGCTGCACCGGCTGCGCCGCACCCACCTCATGCCGACGTCGGACGTGGACCTGCGCCGGCTCGCAAGGTCCGCCGGGATGGCGTCGGCCGCCGAGGTCGACGAGCGGTGGCGGTCGGTACGCCGCGAGGTGCGCCACCTGCACGAGGAGCTGTTCTACCGGCCGCTGCTGCCCGCCACCGCCAGCCTGACCAGCGAGGACGTGTCGCTGTCGCCCGAGGCGGCCAAGGCTCGGCTGGCCGCTATCGGCTACCGCGACCCGGTGGGGGCGATGCGCCACATCCAGGCGCTCACCGAGGGGGTCAGCCGGCGCGCCGCGATCCAGCGCCAGCTGCTGCCGGTGCTGCTCGGCTGGTTCGCGGACGGCGCGGACCCCGATGCGGGGCTGCTGGCGTTCCGGCGTCTGTCCGACGAGCTGGGCTCGACCCACTGGTACCTCAAGCTGCTGCGCGACTCGGGGGTGGCGGCCCACCGGCTGGCGCACCTGCTCTCGACCTCGCGCTACGTGGCCGACGCGATGGCCCGGTCGCCCGAGTCGGTGACCTGGCTCGACGACGACGGCGAGCTCACCCCGCGCAGCACCGAACGGCTGGCGGGCGAGGTCGACAAGCTCCTCACCCGGCAGGACGACCCCGAGGGCGCCGCCACGCTGCTGCGCGCCGTGCGCCGCAGGGAGATGGCCCGCACCGCCGTGGGCCAGGTCCTCGGCAGCACCGACGTCGTCGGTGCTGCGGATGCCCTGACCGCTGCGGCCGAGGTCGCGCTGGTGGGAGCCCTGCGGATCGCCGAGTACGAGGTCGAGCACTCCGTGGACGGCCTGCTCACCCGGATGTGCATCGTGGCGATGGGCCGGTTCGGCGGCCGGGAGACCGGGTACGGCTCGGACGCCGACGTGCTGTTCGTGCACGACCCGCTGCCGGGTGCGGGCGAGCCGGAGGCGCAGGCCCAGGCGTCCGGGATCGCGACCCGGGTGCGGGCCCTGCTGGGCCAGGTCGGCCCCGAACCCGCCCTCGAGGTGGACGCGGACCTGCGGCCCGAGGGACGCAACGGTCCGCTGGTGCGGTCCCTGGCGTCCTACGCCGAGTACTACGGGCGCTGGTCCTCGCCGTGGGAGAGCCAGGCACTGCTGCGCGGCCGAGCGATCGCCGGGGACCCCGAGCTGAGGGAGCGCTTCGAGGCGCTGGTCGACCCGCTGCGCTACCCCGAGGGCGGGGCGGGCGCTGCGGTGGTCAAGGAGGTCCGTCGGCTCAAGGCGCGCATGGAGGCCGAGCGGCTGCCCCGTGGGCTCGACCCCTCGCGGCATCTCAAGCTGGGCCGCGGTGGGCTCAGCGACGTCGAGTGGACCGCGCAGCTGCTCCAGCTCCAGCACGGCCACGAGATCCCCGGGCTGCGCACCACCTCCACGCTGCCGGCGCTCGCGGCCGCGGCCCGGGCCGGCCTGCTGAGCCCGGAGGACTACGAGCAGCTGCGCGAGGCGTGGCTGATGGCCTCCCGGCTGCGCAACGCCAACGTGCTGTGGACCGGCCGGACCGGGGGCCAGCAGGTCGACGTCCTGCCGCACGACCGGCTCACGCTCATGGGGCTGTCGCGCCTGCTCGGCTACCCGCCCGGGTCGGGCTCGGAGATGGAGGAGACGTACCTGCGGCTCGGTCGACGCGCGCGGGCCGTCGCCGAGCGCGTCATCTACGGCTGAGTGCGGTCCGTATCCGGTCACGGCCGAAGAGCGCTCACGACCTTCGACCGCGGGCGTTCTGTCACGGTTGGCGCGACGAAGCTTCCGCAGACCCGCGTCTGGATCTGCCGGTGTGCGGCCGGCGGGGCGCCCTTCTCCGACATGGTGCCGGCGTCCCACGCGGCGAAGCGGCGCTCAGACACCGATCCGTGCTGGGCCGTCCACACTGCGAACGCTCCTCAGAACCTCCGACAGTCTTCGCCGCGCCGGCCGCCGCGACAGCCCGGCTACCGCCACCACCGACGGCGCCCGGCGATTCCGTGGAGGGGTTGCGCTCCCGCGACATCCAGGTCGCGGTCGCCCTGTTCGAAGAGGACGCCATGCTCGTGGGCTCTGACGTTGGCGGTTCACCTTGTTCAATGGCTCCGAACCTGCACCGCCCGCGTGACCGAACATCCGCACATAGCCGCTGTCCGGCGCTGCAGGCGTCAGGCGGGGTTGCGCACCGCGTGGCGGACGTAGATCACGCCGTTGTCGAATCGTCGGTGGTCGAGGAGCTCGAGGTCGAGTCGTACGCCCCGGGGCAGCGCCGGCTTGCCGCCGCCCACGAGGACGGGACACAGGAGCAGCACGCACTCGTCGACCAGGCCGTACCGGAAGGCCTCCGCCGCGATCCCCGCGCCGCCGATGCTCAGGTCCGAGCCGGAGGTCTCCTTGAGCCGTCGCACCGCCTCGGGCTCGAACTGCCGCTCGATCCTGGTGCGCGCGGTCGAGACGTCGGTGAGTGAGGAGGAGTAGACGACCTTGTCGGCCTCACGCCAGATTTCGGCGTACTCGCGGACCACGGCGGGCTCGTTCGTCAACCAGTCGTCGCTCTCCCAGACGCGCATCGTCTCGTACATGCGTCGCCCGTAGAGCGCCGTACCGATGTGCCGCTCGTGCTCGTTCCAGAACGCGTGCACGTCCTCGTCAGGCACGGACCAGTCGAACGAACCGGCCTCGTCCTCGAGGAAGCCGTCGAGCGAGATGTTGGCCGCGTAGATCAGCTTGCCCATGGAGCCCTCCGCCCGGACGAGGACAACAGGGTGCAGCCTCACGCCGACACCGGCAAGACCGGCCGCGGCTGTCCTCCCGCGCCGTAGCCTTGCCGCATGGCACGCCGCACCGCCGCGTCGATCGCACTGGCTTGGCTGGTGACGATCGCGATCGACTTCGTGATCTTCGGCGGCGTGTTCGCCGGCGTGCTTGAGGGCGCCGACCACCCTGCGGTGCTCGCACCGGAGCAGCTGTTCGCGCGAATCCCCGCCGGCTACGGGTCATTCCTGCTGGAGGTCGTGCTGCTGCATTGGCTGCTCAAGGCGAGCCAACGACCGGGGATCACCGGTGGTCTCCTCACCGGGACGTTGGCCGGGCTCGTGTTTGCGTCCGCCGTTGCGCTCGGCCTGTGGTCATTCTCGACAGTGCCCGTCACCGCGCTGGTGCTGTGGTGGTTGACCTTGCTCCTGCAGTTCGCCGCCGCCGGCGCAGTGCTGGGCGCCGCCAACACTCCGCTGTGGTCCCGGGCCCGAACCTGGGCGATAGGGGGTGTGGTCGCGCTCATCGCAGCCGGGGTGGTACTGCAGAACCTCAGGTGAGCTGGCTGCGGCCGGGCCCCGCCTCTTGTGACGATCTCGGCGCCCGCTCGGGTCGCGGTGACCGCCACCGCCCAACTGAGGGGCGGCGTCCCGGAAGAACGGACTCATGGCCCGGCGCACCGGCGGCCTCAGGCGTGGGGGCGCGGTCGGGCGCCGACGCGCGGGCCCTCGATGCGCGGGCAGGCGTCCACCACGACGGTGAGGCCGGCGTCGCGGGCGCGCTGCTCGGCCTCGGGGTCGCTCACGTCGAGCTGGAGCCAGACCGCCGATGCCCCGGCGGCGATCGCGTCGTCGATCACCTGGCCGGCGTTCGCGGAGTTGACGAACACGTCCACCACGTCGATCTTGTCGGGCACCGAGGCGAGGTCCGGGTACCCCTGCTCGCCGTGCACGGTCTCGGCCTTGGGGTGCACCGGCACGATCGTGTGGCCCAGCTCCTGGAGGTAGGCCGAGACGCCGTACGCGGCGCGTGAGGTGTTGCGGGACAGGCCCACGACGGCCCAGCGGCCCGGCGTGGTCAGCAGGTCGGCGATGACCGCACGGTCGTTCTCCATCGGGCAAGCCAAGCACAGCCCTCGCCGGACGGCCCACGTGGGGCGTGCTCGAGCGCCTGCCGGACTACGGCATCAGGTCGCCGTCCTGGTCGAGGCGGGTGAGCACCTGTGACCAGGTGAGCTGCTCCAGACCCGGTTCGACCTCGTCCCAGGTGCGCGGTGCGGCGACCGTGGGGTGCTCGCGGCCGCGCATCGAGTACGGCGTGATCGTGGTCTTGGCCGGGTGGTTCTGGGACCAGTCCAGCAGCACCTTGCCCGGTCGGGCGGCCTTCTGCTGGGTCGCCACCAGCAGGTCGGGGTGGGCGGCGGCGAGCTCGCGGGCGAGGCCCTTGACGTACCCGTGCACGGTCGACGCCGAGCGGTGCCCGTCCAGTGGCGCGTACAGCTGCATGCCCTTGGAGCCGCTGGTCACCGGGACGGTCAGGCGCAGGCCGTCCTCGGCGAGTCGGTCAGCGACGAGGCGTGCGGCCCTCGCGCACGCCACCAGGCCCGCGCCCGGGCCGGGGTCCAGGTCGATCACCAGGCGGTCCGGCGGCTGCACGCCGCCGCGCGGGCCCACTCGCCACTGCGGCGTGTGCAGCTCGATCGCCCCGAGGTTGGCCACCCACATCAGGCCCGCCACGTCCTCGATCACCGGCAGGTCCACCACGGCGCCGTCGTCCTCCCCGGGGCTGGCCGCCAGCTCGTGGTGGCGCACCCACGACGGTGTGCCGGCGGGCACGTTCTTCTCGAAGAAGCGCTGGGCCTCGACGCCGTCGGGGTAGCGCACCCGGGTCACGGGCCGGTCGGCGAGCTGGCGCAGCAGCGCGGGGGCCACCTGGGAGTAGTAGTGCAGCATCTCGCCCTTGGTGGTCCCGGTGGACGGCCACAGCACCTTGTCGAGGTTCGACAGGCGCACCCGCCGACCCTCGACCTGGACCCACTGCTCGTCGCTCATGGCGAGGTCTTCGTGCAGGTCATCGGGCCTCCAGGGGTGGCGCTCAGGGCGTGCGTGCACCATCCTGCCCAGAAGGCGTCGCGGCCGGCACCCCGGCGGCGTGACGGGTGAGGGAGGGACCCATGCGCGCGATCTGGAAGGGCGCTGTGGCCTTCGGGCTGGTCAATGTCCCGGTCCGGCTGTACGCCGCGACGGGCGAGCACAGCGTCGCCATGCACCAGGTCCACGAGTCCGACGGCGGCCGGATCCGCTACCGCAAGGTGTGCGCGATCGACGGCGAGGAGGTTCCCGCCGACCAGATCGTCAAGGGCGTCGAGACCGAGGACGGCCGGATGGTCGTGCTCAGCGACGCCGACCTCGACGCGCTGCCGCTCGCGGCGAGCCGGGAGATCGCCGTCCAGGGCTTCGTGCCCGAGGCCCAGGTCGAGCCGATCACGCTGGGCCGCACGTACTACCTCGAGCCCGAGGCGGCCACGGTGAAGCCCTACGTGCTGCTGCGCGAGGCGCTCGCGTCGACCGAGCGCGTCGCGCTGGTCACCGTCGCGCTGCGCCAGCGCGAGTCGATGGCAGTGCTGCGGGTGCGCGGCGACGTGATCTGCCTGCAGACCCTGCTGTGGCCCGACGAGGTGCGGGACGCGGAGTTCGCGGTGCTGGAGACCGAGGTCGACCTCAAGGACGCCGAGCGCACCATGGCCAGCTCGCTGGTCGAGTCCATGGCGATGGACCTGGACCCGTCCGAGTTCACCGACCACTACGCGGAGGCGCTCGAGGCGGTCATCGCCCAGAAGGTCTCGGAGGGCGGCGCCGTCGCGGTAGGCGGCGAGCCGGAGGAGTCCGGCGGGGATGTGGTCGACCTGCTCTCCGCACTCCAGCGCAGCGTCGCGAAGGCGCGCGCCGCACGCGGGGAGGACGCCGGCTCGGCACAGGACGCTCCGGGCGACGCCGCGGGGGCCGAGGACGAGCCCGCGCCGGCGAAGACCTCGCGAGCCAAGAAGCCGAGCCGCCGCCGGGCGTCGTAGTCGATGGCCGCTTCCGGCCGCGACGACGTCGTCGCGGCGCTGCACCGGATCGCGTTCCTGCTCGAGCGCGCGCAGGCCTCGGAGTACCGCGCCGCGGCGTACCGCAGGGCGGGCGACCGGCTGCGTGACCTGCCCGAGGGAGAGTGGCGGGCGCGCCGGGCCGACGGTGCCTGGACCACGGTGCCCGACGTGGGCAGCAGCACTGCCAAGGTCGTGGTCGACGTGCTCGCGGGCCGCACCCCGGAGGTGGCGAGCGACCTCGAGGCCGGGCTGTCCGGGCGTCTCGCCGGCGCCACCACGGCCGGGAACGCCCTGCGCGCGCGGCTGCGCGGGGACCTGCACGCCCACACCGACGCCAGCGACGGCGCGACGCCCATCCAGGACATGGCGCTCGCCGCGCTGGGGATCGGACACGAGTACCTGGCGATCACCGACCACTCGCCGAGGCTCACCGTGGCCAACGGCCTGTCGGCGCCCCGGCTGCGGGCCCAGATGGACCGCATCGCGCTGATGAACCAGGTCCTGGACACCGGGGACCGGCCGTTGCGGCTGCTCACGGGCATCGAGGTCGACGTGCTCGGCAACGGCACGCTGGACCAGAAGCCCGGCCTGCTGCGCGAGCTCGACGTGGTGGTGGCCTCGGTGCACTCCCGGCTGCGCAGCGAGCGCTCGGTGATGACCCATCGGATGGTCACCGCTGTGAGCGACCCGGCGACGGACGTCCTGGGGCACTGCACCGGGCGCCGCGTGCGTGGCCGGACGAGGCCGCCGAGCGACTTCGACGCCGCGGAGGTGTTCGCCGCGTGCGCCGCTCACGGTGTCGCCGTCGAGGTCAACGCCCGGCCCGACCGTCGGGACCCGCCGGACGAGATCCTGTCGGTGGCCGTGGACGCCGGGTGCCTGTTCAGCGTCGACTCCGATGCGCACGCGCCCGGCCAGCTCGACTGGCTGGTGGACGGCTGCGACCGCCTCGCGGCGTTCGGTGTGGACCTCGATCGGGTGGTGACGACGTGGCCGGTGGAGCGGTTGCTGGAGTGGACCCACCGGCACGGCTGAGCGGGGCCGGCGCAGGCCTTCAGGCCGAGGGCAGCGTCAGGGTGAACGTCGCGCCCTGACCGGGTCCGGCGGAGCGGGCCACCAGGTCTCCGCCGTGTGCCCGGGCGATGCCCCGGGCGATGGTCAGGCCGATGCCCGACCCCTCGCCGCGCGCGGCGCCGGGCACCCGGTAGAACCGCTCGAACACCCGCTCCAGGTCCGCCGGGGCGAGCCCGACGCCGTGATCGGCGACGCTCACGGTCGCGGCGCCTCCGGAGCCCGCCGCCAGCACGGTGACGGTGCCCGCGCCGGTCGCGCGAGCGGCGTTGGTGAGCAGGTTCGTCAGCACCTGGCCGATCCGGTCGGTGTCCGCCGTCACGGGCAGGGGCCCTGGCGCGCGCACGTCCAGCTGCACGCCGCGCTCGGCGAGCTGGGGGGCGAGCCGGTCGCAGGTGCGACGCACCACGTCGGCGAGGTCGATCGGCGCGAGCGCGAGCTCCAGACGCCCCTCGTCGCTGCGGGACAGCGCGGACAGGTCGTCCGCGAGCCGGCGCAGCCGGCGCAGGTCCTCGGTCATCGCGGTCAGGGTGGGCTCGTCGGCCCGGAACACCCCGTCGACCATGCCCTCGACGTAGCCGGACAGGCCGGTGAGCGGGGTGCGCATCTCGTGCGCGACCTCGCCGAGCAGCTGCATGCGCCGCGCCTCCGTCCCGGCCAGGGCCGCGGCGAGGGTGTTGACGTCCTCGGCGAGCGCCGCCATCTCCGGCTCACCGGGCGGCGCCACCCGCACGTCGTAGCGACCCGCGGCGATCAGCTGCGCGGCGGCGCGCACCTGGTCCAACGGGCGGAGCACGCCACGCGCCAGCACGATGGCGACCACGCCGGCGATCGCGGCCGCGATCAGCGCCCCGACCAGCAGGGACTGGTTCAGCGCCGAGATCATCGCGTCGCGGGTGCCGCTCGCGCCGAACTGGCCGCCCATCATGCGCCCGTTGGACATGCCCATCCGGCGGTCGAAGAGCTGCGGGGCGAGCACGCGCACCGTCACCAGCGAGGCGAGAGTGCCGACCGCGAGCACGGCGAGGAACGCACCGGCCAGGCGGACCGGCAGGCGGGCGCTCACCGGGACCGCCCGACGAACTTGTAGCCCACGCCTCGCACGGTGGCGACGAACCGCGGGTCGGCCGCATCGTCGCCCAGCCGGCTGCGGATGGATCGGATGTGCACGTCGACGACCCGCTCGTCGCCGTACCAGTCCTGGCCCCAGACCTGGCGCAGGAGCTGCCCACGGGAGAACACCCGGCCGGGTGCGGCGGCGAGCACCGCGAGCAGGTCGAACTCGAGGCTGGACAGCTCCACCGGGGTGCCGTCGACGGTGACCTCGTGGCGTGCCCGGTCCAGCACGAACCCGCCGTGCTTGAGCACCTCGTCGTCCGGCGCCGGTCCGCGGTCGCGGCGCAGCACCGCGCCCACCCGCGCGGCGACCTCGCGCGGGCTGAACGGCTTGGTCACGTAGTCGTCGGCCCCGACCGCGAGCCCGACGAGGGTGTCGACCTCCTCGGCCCGGGCGGTCACCAGGATGACGAAGACGTCGCTGGTGGTGCGCACCCGGCGCAGGGTCTCCAGGCCGTCGATCCCCGGCAGCATCACGTCGAGCAGGACCACGTCGACGTCGTCGGCGGCGAGCACCTCCAGGGCGTCCTCGCCGGTGGCCGCCTCGAGCACCCGGTGGCCGTCCGCCTCGAGGTACCCGCGCAGCACGTCGCGGATGTGCGGCTCGTCGTCGACGACCAGGACGGTGCGCATCAGACCTCCGGGGGTGTCTCGTGCAGGGTAGCGGCGCGGACCGGGTGCCGGTCCGCGCCACTGGCGGTGCTGGTCAGGAGCTGACGTCGACGCGGTCACGCAGGCGCGTGCGGTCGAAGGTGCCGTCGCCGGTCTGGTCGTGCAGCCGCTGGCGGACCTGGTCCTGGTCGGCGGTCGCCTCGTCGTAGTAGGGGCACTCGGTCGGGTCGCCGAGGCCGTCGCCGGCGGTCGCGCCGCCGTACCCACCGGCCCAGTCGTCGTCCTGGCCGTAGCCCGCGGCGACCATGGTGTGCTGGGTCCACTGGAACGGCGAGAAGCCGTTGACCGCGGGGGCCGCGCTCGCCGCGGCCGCTCCGGCGAGCGTGAGGCCGACGGTGGTGGCGCCGATCGCGAGCATCGTCCGGGTCTTCATGGTTCCTCCTACTTGTCGAGAGCATCGGTGCTCCGTTGCTGATGACTCCAGCCTGGAGGGGGCCCGTGAGGGCCCTAGGGACGACCGCATGAAGAGTCGGTGAAGGCGTCAGCGCATCCGGGCGAGTGCGAGCACGGCCCGTAGCCCGTCGTCGGTGCCCGGCCAGTGCCGGGTCACGGCCTCGGGGCCGGCGGTGCGCAGCACGGAGCGCAGCACCAGGGCGACGAGCACGAGGTCGTCGGCCCAGCCGAGCACCGGGACGAAGTCCGGCACCAGGTCGATGGGGGAGACGAGGTAGGCGAGCAGCAGCCACAGCCGCGCCCGCACGCCGCGGGGGAGCGTCGGGTCCGCCGCGAGCCGTCGGACCAGTCTCACCAGGTCGGGCACCAGGCGGGCGGCGGCGCCGAGGGTGGCCTGCCCGGGCGCGACGGCCCAGAGGGCCGCGACGGCGACCGCCCACAGCAGGACCAGGCCGCCGACCACCGCGACGGGCACCGACCACCAGTGCTCCCACCAGCCGGTCATCGCCGGACCGGGGCTCGTGGGGTGCGTCCTCGTGCAGGGTCGCCGGGCATCGCGAGGATAGTAGGGGACACGGACCGGGAGAGGTGGCATGGCGCACGACCACGCGCACGCGCAGGGCGTCGAGCAGCGGCGGCGCCTGGCCGTCGCGCTCGGGATCACCGCCGTGATCCTGATCGCCGAGGTGGTCGGCGCGGTGATCACCGGGAGCCTCGCGCTGCTGGTCGACGCCGCGCACATGCTCACCGACGTCGCCGGGCTGACGATGGCAGTGCTGGCCGCCGGCCTCGCCCTCCGTCCGGCGACGTCGCGGCGCACGTGGGGTCTGCGGCGCGCCGAGGTGCTCTCCGCCCTCGCACAGGCGGCGGTGCTCGTCGGGGTCGGGATCGTGGTCCTGGTCGAGGGGGTGCGGCGGCTGATCGTGCCGCCCGAGATCCTGCCCGGTGAGCTCGTGGTGTTCGGCGCGATCGGGTTGGCGGGGAACGTCGCCTCGCTGCTCGTGCTGCGCGGCCACAGGGCCGGCAGCCTCAACCTGCGGGCCGCGTTCCTGGAGGTCGTCAACGACGCGCTCGGGTCGGTCGGCGTGCTGGTGGCCGCGGCGGTCATCGCCACGACCGGTTGGCAGCGCGCCGACGCCGTCGCCGCGCTGGTGATCGGCGCACTCATCGTGCCGCGGGCCCTGCTCATCCTGAAGGAGACCGTCTCGGTCCTGCTGGAGTCGGTGCCACCGGGCCTGGACCTGGACACGGTGCGCGACCACCTGCTGGGTCTGGACCACGTGCGCGAGGTGCACGACCTGCACGCCTCGCTCATCGCGACCGGGCTGCCGGTGATCACCGCGCACGTCGTGATCGACGACGAGTGCTTCACCGACGGGCATGCCCCCGAGCTGCTCGACCGCCTCCAGGAGTGCGTCGCGACACACTTCGACGTCGCCGTGGAGCACTCCACGTTCCAGCTCGAGCCGGCGCGGCACACCGAGCACGAGGCGACCGGACACGACTGAACGGGTGGGCGAGTGCTGCTCAGTCCGGCTCGGCGTGGACCTCGTTCGCCTTCACCGACGCCCAGACCTCGACGCCGGGGGCGAGGCCGAGCTCGGCAGCGGCGCCCGACGTGAGGTCGGCCAGGGCGGCGGGCGGCCCGGCGAGCCCGACCCGGACGACGGAGCCGGCCTGCTCGACCGTGGTGACGTGCGTGCGCCAGACGTTGCGCGGCGAGCCGTGCGGCTGCTCGGCGTGCAACGCGATCGCGCCCGGCGCCACGGTGACCACCACCGCACCGACGGGCGCCTCGGCCGGGACGAGGCGTCCACCGTCGTCGAGCGCGACCGCCGTGCCGTCTGCGACGCCGCGGTACACGTTGAGGCCCAGCAGCCGGGCCGTCCAGCCGGTTCGCGGTGCGCGGGCGAGCTCGGCGGGGGTGCCGTCCTGGACGACGGCGCCGGCCTCGAGCACCACCACGCGGTCGGCCAGCAGGGTCGCGTCCACCGGGTCGTGCGTGACCAGCAGGCACACGGTGCGGCGCTCACCCAGCACGTCGGCGAGCGCGCGACGGACCTCCACGCGGGTGGACGCATCGAGCGCCGCGAGGGGCTCGTCGAGCAGCAGCACCGCCGGCTCTGTCGCAAGGGCCCGTGCCAGCGCCACCCGCTGCGCCTGCCCGCCGGACAGCGCCGACGGCCGCCGGGCGGCAAGGTCGCCGATGCCGAGCTTGTCGAGCCAGGTCTGCGCGCGCCGCCGGGCCTCCTCGCGCTGCACGCCGCGGGCCCGGGGGCCGAAGGCGACGTTCTGCAGCGCGGTGAGGTGGCCGAATAGCAGGTGGTCGGAGAACACCAGCCCCACCCCGCGTCGTTCCGGCGGTAGCCACCGCCCGGACGCGGTGTCCTCCCAGACCGTGCCCCCGGCCTCGACCCGGCCCTCGTCGACCGAGCTCAGCCCGGCCAGTGCGCGCAGCAGGGTGGTCTTGCCCGCACCGTTGGGGCCGAGCACGGCGACCACGCCGCCGTCCGGCACGCCGAGGTCGACGTCCAGCGCGAACGTCTCGCGGCGCACCGCGACCCTGGCCGCCAGGCTCATGACCGTACCGCCGGCACCCAGCGCTCACGCAGTGCGACGAGGACCGTCGCGGAGGTGGCGAGCAGCACCAGGGACAGCGCGATCGCGGCGGCCGGGTCGTTCTGCATCGCCAGGTAGATCGCCAGGGGCATGGTCTGGGTGGTGCCCGGCAGGCTCCCGGCGAACGTGATCGTCGCGCCGAACTCGCCCAGGGCCCGCGCGAAGGTCAGCGCGGTGCCGGCGGCGAGTCCGGGGGCCACCGCGGGGAGCGTGACGCGGCGGGCGACGTACCAGGGTCCGGCACCGAGCGTGGCAGCGGCGTCCTCGGCGCGTCTGTCGACCCCGCGCAGCGCGCCCTCGACCGAGACGACCAGGAACGGCATGGCGACGAACGCCTCGGCGATCACCACGGCGAGCGTCGTGAACGGGATCTGCACGCCGAACCACGCGTCCAGGTACTGCCCGGCCAGGCCCCGCCGGCCCAGCAGGAGCAGCAGGGCGACGCCGCCCACCACGGGCGGGAGCACGAGCGGCACCGTGACCAGGGCGCGCAGCACGCGCAGGCCCGGCAGGGCGGCGCGGGCCAGGACCCAGGCGAGCGGCACGCCGAGCACCACGCTCAGCGCCGTCGCGGTGCTCGCCGAGACCAGCGACAGGCGCAGCGCCTCGAGGGTCGTCGGGTCGGTCAGGCGTGCGGCGAGCTCGCCCCACGGCGCGCGCCAGACGAGCGCCACCAGCGGGAGCACGAGGAACGCGGCTCCGAGCGCGGCGAGCAGCGGCATGCCGCGTGGCATCCGCGTCCGGCGGCGCCGGGTCACCCCCGCGGCAGTCACCGGCTGCCGCCCTCCCGCTCCACCACGACCAGGGTGGCCTTGACGACGGCTGCGGCGAGGACCCCCGGCTCGAGGCCCAGCTCCTCGACGGCCTCGCGCGACATCAGCGACACGACGCGGTGCGGTCCGGCCTGGAGCTCGACCTGCGCCATGACCCCGTCGACCAGGACATCGGTCACCAGGCCCTCGAACCTGTTGCGGGCCGAGGAGGTGCCCGGCTGGCCGGCGGCGCGCTGGGCACGCAGGTACGCGGCCAGGTCCGCACCGTCGACCACCCGGCGGCGGTGGTCGTCGCGGGTGGACGCGAGCTGACCGGCGTCCAGCAGCCGACGCACCGTGTCATCGCTGACCCCGAGCACCCGGGCGACCTCGCCGATCCGCAGCTGCGTCATGAATCCGAGGATAGTGCCGCAGGAGCGAGGTGTTCGACGGCCCATCCGTCCCGGGGGCCCGGCTGCCGGCTCGTGGCGCGGGCCGGCGGTGGCTAGCCTGGCGCGCGTGAACCACTCGTGGGACGGCCGCGTCCCTGCGCTCGTCGAGCCGGGCCCCACGCTGACCCCGGACCAGGTCCGACGCTACTCGCGGCACCTGCTGCTCGACCGCCTCGGCGAGGAGGGCCAGCGCCGCCTGCGCGCTGCGCGGGTGTGCGTGGTCGGTGCCGGCGGCCTGGGCTCCCCGGTGGTGCTCTACCTGGCGGCCGCGGGCGTCGGGCGGATCGGGATCGTCGACGGTGACGACGTGGAGCTGTCCAACCTGCAGCGCCAGGTGCTGCACGCCACCGCCGACGTCGGCACGCCCAAGGTGGACTCCGCGGCGCGGCGCGTCGAGGCGTTGGACCCCGGCGTCGAGGTGGTCACCCACCACCTGCGGCTCACCGCGGAGAACGCGGACCTGCTCGCCGACTACGACGTGGTCGTCGACGGCACCGACACCTTCGTCTCCCGGTACCTCATCAACGACGCGTGCGTGCGCCTGGGCCTGCCCGAGGTGTGGGGCTCGGTGCTCGCCTTCGACGCGCAGGTGTCGGTGTTCTGGGGCCGGCCCCCGGCGGGCGTCCCGGCGATCCAGCTGCGCGACGTGTTCCCCGACCCGCCCGCGCCCGGCCAGGTGCTGTCCTGCGCCGAGGCGGGTGTGCTCGGCGCCCTGTGCGGCCAGGTCGGCTCGCTCATGGCGACCGAGGTGGTCAAGCTCATGACCGGCGTCGGGAGGCCGCTGCTCGGACGGATCCTGGTGGTGGACGCGCTGGCCGCACGGTGGCGGGAGATCCCGGTGGTCGGCCGGGCGGCGTCGGATCCGGGGGACACGCGTGCCGGGCGAGGTGCGCCATCTGCCATGCCCGGCGCGATGCCGCAGAGGTCGGCCGAGCGCCGCGGGGCGGACGCGCCCGCCGGGCCGCGTCTGGGCGAGCTCAGCGCGACCGAGCTCGCCGCGCTCCTCGCCAAGGATCGTGTCCGGCTGGTCGACGTCCGCGAACCCGCCGAGCGCGCGATCGCCGTGTTGCCCGGCGCGCTGGCGCTGCCCCTGGGCGAGCTGCTGGCCGGCGGCTGGCGCACGCTGCCGACCGACCGTCCGCTGGTCGCGTACTGCCACGTGGGCGTCCGCTCGCGCCAGGCGGGCCTGGCGCTGCTCGCAGCGGGTCTGCCGGAGGTGGCCCACCTGACCGGCGGCATCGACGCCTGGAGCCGCGACGTCGACCCTTCGGTGCCGCGCTACTGACCGTCGGGTGGGTCTCGCGCGACCGGCCGCCGCACGACCTCCCGCCGGACAAGGAGATCTCCGCGTCGTTCCTCTACAGCGCCACCCGGACGATGTACGCCCAGCTCGGCTTCGAGTACCAGCGGCCCAGGGGCCTGGGCAACTGCGTGATGACCGTGGAGGTCGACGCGAGCTGACCGCGGCGGTCCCACCGTGAGCGGACGTCGGCGGGTCAGCCGCCGATCGCGCTCATCGGGCGGTCGGGCTGGACGAAGCCCGGCTCGCCGATGCCGTGACCGGCCTTCTTCCCGGCCAGGCAGTCGCGCAGCGCGGCCTCGATGGACGCGTCGTCCGCGCCGGAGCGCAGCACCGCGCGGACGTCGGTCTCAGTGCGGGCGAACAGGCACGAGCGCAGCTGACCGTCGGCGGTCAGACGCAGCCGGTCGCACGAGCCGCAGAACGGGGCGGTCACCGAGGCGATCACCCCGACCGTCGCCGGGCCGTCGTCCACGAGCCACAGCTCTGCGGGTGCGGCGCCGCGCCCGTCGAGGGGCGTCAGCCGGAACGCGGCGCGCAGCCTCTCGAGGATCTCGGCCTGGTCGACCATCTCGCCGCGGTCCCAGGTGTGGCCCGCGTCCAGCGGCATCTGCTCGATGAAGCGCATCTGGTACCCGTGGCGCACCGCGAAGCGCACCAGGTCGACCACCTCGTCGTCGTTGACCCCGCGCATGACCACCGCGTTGAGCTTGATCGGGTCGAAGCCCGCGTCCGCGGCCGCCGCCAGCCCGGCGAGCACGTCGGGCAGCTTGTCGCGGCGGGTCAGCCGAGCGAACCGCTCGGGGTCGAGGGTGTCCACGCTGACGTTGACCCGCGCGAGCCCTGCCGCGCGCAGGTCGCCGGCGAGCGCGGGCATGCGCAGCCCGTTGGTGGTCATCGAGACCTCGGGGGGCCCCGACGGGCCCTCGAGCGTCGCGAGCCGCCGCACCACGTCGACCACGTCCGGACGCAGCAACGGCTCGCCGCCGGTGAGGCGGATCTCGCGGACACCGAGGCCGACCGCGACCGCGGCCACGCGCACCAGCTCGTCGGTGGTGAGCATCGAGGGCTTCGCGAGCCACGGCACACCCTCGGCAGGCATGCAGTAGGTGCACCGCAGCGAGCAGCGGTCCGTCAGGGAGATGCGCAGGTCGTGGTGCGCGCGCCCGAACCGGTCGACGAGGACCGTCACAGGCCCACCCACACGGCGCGGCCGTCGGCGAGCACCTCGCGCTTCCATGCCGGGAGCTCGGCCTTCACCTGCTCGACCAGCGCCTCGCACACCTCGAATGCGAGCTGTCGGTGCGCGCTCGACACGGCGGCGACCAGCGCGAGGTCGCCGACCGCCAGCCGACCCGTGCGGTGGCTCACCGCGACGCCGAGCACCCCGGGTCGCTCGGCGTGCCGGGCCGCGATCTCGGCCAGGACCCGCTCCGCGTCGGGGTGGGCGGAGTACTCCAGGGCGACGACCTCGCCGACGACCCGCGGGTCGTGGTCCCGTACCTGGCCCACGAAGGTCGCCACGGCACCGGCCCCGGGCCGGTCGACCGCAGCGACGTGGGCGGCGAGGTCCAGCGGTGCGGCGCCCACCCGGGCGAGGGTCCGCACCGCGGCGGCGGTCACCGGTCTGCCCCCGCACGGCCGGACGCGACCGTCGGGCCGGCGCCGGACCACCGGGCGGGGGAGTGCGAGCTCACCGGGTCATTGTTCACGGCTGCACCGGATCTCGCCGTTCGATCTCGCACCGTCGCCACACCTCCGCTACTGGACGAACACCGAGACCTCGTGCCAGCCGGTCGCCCCGTCCGGGAACGGCGTGGTGAGGTCGCCGGTCTGGGTGACGCCGTCGGCGTTGGTCGCCCGGACGCGCAGGACGTGGTCGCCGGAGGTCGCGTCGGGCCACCGCCACGACCACTGGCGCCACGAGTCGATGGAGATCTGCCCGGCCAGGGTCGCCTCCTGCCAGGGTCCGTCGTCGACCTGGACCTCGACCTTGGTGATGCCGGTGTGCTGGTCCCATGCCGTGCCGCCGACGTCCACCGGACCGGCGGGGACCGAGGTGCCCGTACGCGGGACCTCGATCCGGGAGGCGGTCTTGATCGGGCCCTTCTCCGACCAGCCGCGCGCCGTCCAGTAGGCCTGCGCGTCGGCGAACCGGGTGACCTCCAGGTCGACCACCCACTTGGTGGCCGAGACGTAGCCGTACAGCCCCGGCACGACCATGCGCACCGGGAAGCCGTGCTCGGCCGGTAGCGGGTCGCCGTTCATGCCGATCGCGAGCAGCGCGTCGCGGTCATCGGTGAGCGCCTGGATCGGGGTGGAGGCGGTGAACCCGTCGGCGCTGCGCGACAGCACCATGTCCGCCCCGGCCTGCGGGCCGGCCTTCGCCAGCACCTCGCGCACCGGCAGGCCGAGCCACCTGGCGTTGCCCGCCAGGTCGCCGCCGATCGCGTTGGACACGCAGGTCAAGGTGACGTAGGCCTCGACCAGGTCGGCCGCGAGGAGGTCGTCGAAGGTCATCGTGACCTCGCGGTCGACCAGCCCGTGGACCCGCAGGCGCCAGGAGTCCGGGTCGACCTGCGGAACCGTGAAGGCGGTGTCGATCCGGTAGAAGTCCCGGTTGGACGTCACGACGTCGACCACGCCGGCCACCGGGGACTGGGCATCGGCGGGCACCGGCGGCGCCGGGCGCGCCGGGGCGGGCAGCACGAGGTTCCTGACCGCGCTCGCGGTGCTGCGCGCGCCTGCGACGACCGTGCCCGCCGCGGCGCTGAGCACCGCGACGGCGCCGGTGGCCAGCGCCGTGCCCAGGAACACACGGCGCCCGGCGTCGCGGGGGCCGGAGCCACCCGCCGGGCCGGTGCGGGCTGCGCCGGGGGAGCGGACCAGCGCGCGCACCATCCAGCGCAGCGCCAGCGCGCCCACCACCGCCCCGACGACGCTCGGCACCAGGGCGAGCTGGCCGGTCTGCGGCCGGGACGCCGCGGCGATCCCGACGACCGCGCCCAGCGCGACCACGACACCCTGCGCCCAGCCGAGCCGGCGCAGCGCCAGGACGCCGATCAGGCCGGACGCGACGACGATCACCAGCACCATGCCGACCAGCAGTGCCTTCTTGTCGTTGGTGCCGAACAGCGAGATCGCGAACTCCTTGAGCCACTCCGGCGTCAGGTCGATGAACGTGTCACCGAGCGAGGACAGCGGGCTGGCTGGCGGGTCGAGGATCGCGGCGGCGAGGTGCGCGACGCCGAACATCGCGCCCGCCGCGAGCACGCCTGCGGCCGCCCCCGCCGTGCGCGCCGGGCGCCGGACGTGCTCCATGTCGACCGCCATGTGCCTCCTCCGTCCCGACGAGCGTGCCGTCGCTCCGTCGCGCTGTCGACCGGAGCGGTCGACGCGACCTCGTGGTTCGCACGTGGCGGGCGATCGGATGGGACCTGCGATCGGATGGGACGGGCGATCGGACGACGCGGCGGGACCCGGCGGGTCGGAGACCGCGGGCCGGTGCCCGGGATCCTCAGGCCTGACGGCGGTGTCGGCGAACCGCCGCGATCGCGACGCCGATCACCGCGACGGCTGCGCCAGTCGCGCCCCAGACGCCCAGCAAGGTCTCGGCGTGCCGCCAGGACTGGCCCGCGAGGTAGCCGACACCTGTCGCGGCGAGCACCCACAGCGTTCCGCCGGCGGCGTTGGCCGGCAGGAAGTGGCGGTAGGGCATCCGGCCGGCACCCGCCAGCCCCGGCACGAGTGCCCGGAGCACGGCGACGAACCGGCCGACGAACACGGCGACGGCGCCGCGCCGGGCCAGCACGTCCTCGGCGTGGTCCCAGTGGGTGGTGCCGATCCGCCTGCCCAGGCGGCTGCGTCTCATGCCCGGGCCCATCCACCGTCCGACGGCGTAGCCCACCTGGTCCCCGGACACCGCGGCGACGATCCCCACGGCGATCAGCACCGGGAGGTGGAGGTTGCCCTGCGCCGCGAGCACGCCGCCGAGCACCAGGCTCGTCTCCCCCGGGAGGACGAGGCCGACGAACACCGCCGCCTCGCCGAACGCCAGGAGGCCGATCACGAGGTAGACGGGCCAGCCGTGCAGCGCCGTCAGGAGGGCGTCGATCCGCGCGGCGAGGGGGCCCATCGGAGCTCCCTCCTGCCGGCCGGCGCGTTGCGTCGACGGGTGGCGTCGCGTGCCCGGGCATCGTCCCCCGCGGACCTGGGTGCGCCCTGGACGATCGCCGGGAGGCGGCTCCGTGACGTGGGGGCACGGGGCTTGTCGAGCTACAGGTTCATGGTGCAAACTGAGTTCATCGCGTGAACCGTATGGAGATGGGATCGATGAGCTCACCCGAGGCACGGCTGTACCGGGCGTCCTGGGCGGACGGCTCGCTGGACCTGGTGGCGGGCGCCGCGGTGATCGTGATCGGTGCCGGCTACTGGACCGACCTGGTGGTGGCGTCGATCGTGGTGCCGCCGTTGGCCCTGGTGGCGTGGCAGGTGCTGCACCGGCGCGTGGTGGAGCCGCGGGCCGGTCGGGTGGAGTTCCGCCGCGAGCGCCGGGAGCGGTCGCGCCGTGAGCTCGGGTGGTCGGTCGGGTTGGGGGTCGCAGCCCTCGTGGCCGTGCTCGCCGTGCTCGGTGCCGGGGTGGCGGCGCGCGGGGCGTTCCCCGGCGACCTGGTCGACGCCCTACCGGCGACCCTGCTGGCGGTGCTCGCGGTGGTGGCCGCGGGACTGACCCGCTCGCCGCGCTTCGCCTGGTACGGCGCCCTGCTCCTCGCCGCCGGTGCCGGGGCGGTGCTCACGGGGACCGGGCCGGGTCTGACGCTGGTGCTCGCCGGAGCGGTGGTGGCTGCCACCGGGGCGGTGCTGCTGGCGCGCCTCGTCGCCGACGCCCGCGAGGACGAGGCCTGATGGACCGGGCCCCGGTGCTCCCGGTGCTCGACCCGCTGGTCCACGAGCCGGCCCGGCTCCGCGTGCTCGTGGTCCTCGCGATGGTCGAGTCGGCCGACTTCATGTACCTGCTCCGCCAGGCGGGGTTGAGTCGCGGCAACCTCTCGGTGCAGATGTCCCGCCTGGAGGACGCGGGGCTCGTGGCCAGCACCAAGCGCGTCGTCGACGGGCGGGTCCGGACGAGCTACGTGCTCAGCCCTGCCGGTCACGAGGCGTTGCGCACCTACCGCGCGGCGATGCGCGAGGTCCTGGCGGCGATCGGGGACTGACGCCGGTCAGGACCCCTCATGGGGGTGCCGGTGGTGCAGATCGGGCACGTGCGCGTGCTCGTGGACCAGCTCCTGGTGGCGATGCGGATGCTGGTGGCGCCCGGTGAAGCCGTCCGGGTGCTCGTGGTCGTGGTGGCCGTCGCCGTGCTCGTGCTCGTGGTCGTGCTCGACCGCCGGGTGACGGTGGGCGTGCGTGTGCGCCGAACGCACCACGAGGGCCACACCGGCCCCGGCCAGGAGGCACCCGACCAGCGTCCCCGCCACCACCGGGTCACCGAAGACCGTCCACGCGAGGGCTGCGCCCAGGAACGGTGCGGTGGCGAAGACCACCTGCGCGCGCGCCGCACCCAGCTCACGGGCCGAAGCCACCCACAGCGTGATCGACGCGCCGTAGCCCAGTGCACCGACGGCCAGCGCCGCGACCACGAGCCGGGGCTCCGGCGCCGGGGCGGAGGTCAGCCCGATGGCCGTGTTCACGGTGCCGGCCACCAGTCCCTTGACGAAGGTGATCTGGGCGGGGGTGAGCTCGTCGAGCTCGGCGGTCACGCTGTTGTCCACCGCCCAGGCCAGGCACGCGCCCGCCACGAGCAGGGCGCCCGTCCGGGCGTCCCCGGCTCCCGCGGTGCCCGCGAGCAGGACCCCGGCGAGCGCGAGCAGGGCGGTTCCCGCCGCGACCCGGGTGCCGATGTGCTCGCGGAACACGGTCGCGGCGACCACCACGGTGAACACGAGCTCGAGGTTGAGCAGCAGTGACGCGCTCGCTGCGCCGGTGCGCTGCAGGCCGAGCGCCAGGAGCACGGGACCGACGGCTCCGCCGAGCACGACCGCGATCGCGAGCCGGCGCCACCCCCGGCGCAGCGACCGCCGCTCGGGCGGCCGGCGCAGCACCGACGGCAGCACGGCCAGCGCGGCGCCCAGGTAGAGCAGTCCGGCCAGGGCGAACGCGTCCATGCGATCGGCGAGCTGCGCCGCGAACGGGGTCGACGCGCCGAAGAGGAGCGCGGCCGCACCGGCGCGCGCGACGCCGCGTCGGTTCATCTCCACGCCTCCGGTTCCGGGCGCCGGGGTCGGCGCACGGGACCATCGTGCCCGATGCGCACGGCGCTCAGGAGATCAGCCGCAGACGGCGGGGGTGGCTGCCGCGTTGAACGGGTCGCCCGGGTGGTAGTTGGCCGGTGGGGTCGGCGTCGGGATCTTCGCAGGGGCCGTGGCCGAGCCGCTCGGCGAACCGCTCGGTGAGCCGGTCGACGAACCCGTGGCCGAGCCGCTCGGCGAGGTGCTGGCGGGCTCCTCACTGCTCACGATCGGCTGGTCGGCGACCATGTTGGCCCAGATCTTCGTGGCCGCCGACGTCCACTCCACCCGGTTGTGGTTCGGCGGCCAGTCGGCGACCGGGATCGTCATGAAGGTGATGTGGCTCGGGTCGAGGCCGCGCAGGCTGAGCGCCATGCCGGCCATGTCGGTGAGGTGCCCGAGTCCCGGGTCGACGGTCAGCGAGCTGGTCGCAGCGTTGAGGAAGCCCATGAGGGCCGGCACGCTGGTGAGCACGTTCCGGCTCAGCACCTGGTGGATCATCGCGGCGACGAGCTGCTGCTGACGCGCCGCGCGCTGCAGGTCCGAGCCGTTCATGTTGGTGCCCTCGCGGGCGCGGGCGTACGCCAGGGCGGTCGGCCCGTCGAGCGTCTGGTAGCCGGCTGTGACGTGGAGCTTGGCGTTCTTGGAGTCGTAGTTCTCCGGGATGCAGATCGGTACCCCGCCGATCGCGTCGACCATCGCCTGGAAGCCCACGAAGTCGACCACCACGAAGTGGTCGATCGTCAGGCCGGTGAGGCTCTGGACGGTCTTGATGGTGCACGCGGCGGCGGAGGTGATGTCGCCGCCGGTGTCCCACCCGGTCGCGAACGCCGAGTTGAACATGTCGAAGCGCGCCCGCGTCGTGCGGCCGTTGGTCATGGTGCACGAGGGGATGTGCACCATCGAGTCCCGGGGGATCGAGACCAGCTCGGCACGGCTGCGGTCCGCGGACACGTGGACGACGATCGTGGTGTCCGAGCGCATGCTCCCCAGGCTCTTGTCGCCCCCGATGGCACCGTTGGCGCCGTAGCGCTCGTCCGACCCGATCAGCAGCAGGTTCACGGGCTTGCCGGCCTGCGGGTCGACGGGGGTGGGCGTCGGCGTTGGTGTCGCCGCGGGGGTGGGCGTCGGCGCGGGACCGGCGAGCGTGAGGGCGTCGGCCACCTTCACGTTGCTGTCCAGGTGGACGTAGGCGGCGGCGACGCCGGCGCCGGTCAGGGCGAGCACGCCTCCGACGGCCAGCGCGATCGCGTTGCGGGCGCGGTGGGAGCGTCGAGCGGCGGCGTGCCGGATCCGCCCGGGCAGCGGAACCATGGCGACGTGGGTGGGCACGGGATGAGGCTAGGACGCTGCACGCGCGCAGGCCTGCGGGGTCAGCGATGATCACGTGGAGGGGTCGTGCAGATCCTTCACGGAGAGGGGGCCGACCATGCAGGTCGCTGTCGTGGGGGGGACCGGGCGGATCGGAAGGCAGCTGTGCGACGCCCTGGGCCGAGCCGGCCATCACGCGCGAAGACTGAGCAGGAAGCTCGGCGTCGACGTCCACACCGGCGCCGGGCTGGACGCCGCGCTGGACGGTGCCGACGCGGTGGTCGACGTGACGAACGTCCACTCGGACCTGACGGCCGAGGTGGTGGAGTACTTCACCACGTCGACCCGCACGCTCCTCGCGGCCGAGCGCCGGGCAGGCGTCGGGCACCATGTGCTGCTCTCCGTGCTCGGCGTGGACCACGGCCGGTACGTCCCGCACTACGCGGGCAAGCGCGCCCAGGAGCGCCTGGTCGCGGTGCGTGGCGTGCCGTGGACGGTGGTGCGTGCGGCGCAGCTCCACGACTTCCCGGCGATGCTCGCGCAGCGCGTCGAGCGTGACGGGGTCGCACCAGTCCCGCCCCTGCTCCTGCAGCCGCTGGCCGCGGAGGACCTCGCGGCGGTGCTGGCCGATGTGGCCACCGGTCGTCCGTTGCACGCGATGATCGAGGTCGCCGGACCGCGGACCGAGGACCTGGTGGACCTGGCCCGGCGCACGCTGCAGGCGCGCGGTCATGAGCTCCGGTTGGTGCCGACCTGGCGCGGCGTGTTCGGACTCGAGCTCAGCGGCGAGGCGATGCTGCCCGGCGACCACGCCCTGCTCACCGAGATGACGTTCGACCAGTGGCTCGCCGCGAGCGGGGCGGTCGCCGCGGGCGACGGCGGCGCGAGGTAGCGCGGGGACGGGCTGCTGAGGCGCGGATCGCGAGCGCGCCGCTGATCGGCGCACTAGCGTGAGGCAGGTGGGGGTCGTCGCAGCGTGGCTGGCGCCGGTCCCGCCGGACACGACGGGACCAGGGTGCGAGCCGCTGTCGCCAGGGTTCTGGCACGAGCCGGTCTCGGCGGCCTCGAGCCTCGCGTTCGTCGTCGCGGGTGTGGTGATCGCGGTCGGCGTCAGGCGCGGCTGGCTGCACCGATGGGTCGGACGCGCCGACGACCTGACCGCGTCGCCCGCCGTGTTCGGTTACGCGGCGCTGGTGGCGGGCATCGGGTTCGGCTCGGTGGTCCAGCACGGCCCGAACCCCATCTGGGCCGACCTCGCCCACGACCTGCCGCTGCTCGGGGCGCTGGTGTTCATCATCGCCGACGCGGTGGCCGACCTGACCGGCACGGCGCGCGCATGGTGGTGGTGGGCGGCGCCGACCGTCGCGATGGTGCCGCTGCTGCACCTGGCCCCGCACGCCGGCGACCTCGCCCAGGGAGGCGTCGCGACCGTCGCCGTCCTGCTCAACCCGGAGCGGGCCCGCCGACGGCCGTCCCTGCGCCGCGCGATCCTGTCGACCGTCGCCCTGCTCGCTCTCGGTGGCGTGGTGGAGATCCTGTCGAGCCCGGGCTGGCCGCTGTGCTACACCAACGGTTGGCGCTACGGCCACGCCGTGTGGCACGTGTGCGTCGCTGCCGGGCTCACGGTGCTGGGCGCGGTGATGGGCCAGCGCGCGGCACCCCGGCCATCGCGCGGATGACCGGGGCGCCGGCCGCGCGGTCGGCGCGGTCAGTCGATCGTGGCGATCGGCCGGCCCTGGGTGACCACAGCCTCCTCCTCGACGAGCAGGTGGACGGTGCCCGACACCGGGGCCGGCACGTCCGCCGCGACCTTGTCGACCTGGACCTCGGCGAGCGTCTGGCCGGCGTCGACGTGCTGCCCGTCGTCGACGAACCAGGTCGACAGCACGCCCTCGGCCTCCGGCTGCTCGGCCGACAACGGCGGGAAGGGGACCTCGGTCATCCGCCGAGCACCTTCCGGATCGCTGCCTCGATGCGCGCGGGGCCCGGCAGCACGACCTGCTCGAGTGGCCGGGAGTACGGCACGGGCGTGTCCGGGTTGGCGACCCGGACCGCTGCGGCCCGGAGCATCCCCGGGTCGTGCTCGGTGACCGTCGCGACGACCTCACCCGACAGCCCGAACGACAGGTAGTCCTCGTCGACCACCACCAGGTGTCCGGTGCGGGCCACCGACCCCAGGATCGCCTCGCGGTCCAGCGGGACGAGGCTGCGCAGGTCGATGACCTCGACGTCGATGCCCTGAGGCGCGAGGCGTTCGGCGACGTCCAGCGCGTGGTGCACCGACAGCGAGAGGGTCACGACGGTGACGTCGGTGCCCTTGCGCGCGGTGGCGGCCTTGCCGATCTCGACGGTGTACGCGCCGTCGGGCACGTCGGCCGAGGCCCGCGGGTTCTTGGCCATCCAGGCCAGGCCCATCACGCCCTTGTGGAACATGTAGACCACCGGGTTGTCGTCCCGGATCGCCGAGATCATCAGTCCCTTGGCGTCGTAGGGGTTCGAGGGCACGACGACCTTCATGCCTGGCAGGTGCGCGAACGTGCCCCACAGGCACTGCGAGTGCTGGGCGGCGTCGGAGTAGCCCCCGCCCACCGCCGTGGTGAGCACCATCGGGACCTTGACGTTGCCGCCGGACTCGAAGTGGATCTTGGCCATGTGGTTGTAGATCTGGTCCAGGCACACCCCCATGAAGTCGGCGAACATCAGCTCGACGATCGGGCGCATGCCCTCGACGGCGGCGCCGATCCCCAGGCCGATGAACGCGGACTCGGAGATCGGGGTGTCCAGCACCCGGGTGGGGCCGAACTCGTCGAGCAGCCCGGTGGTCGAGCCGAAGATGCCCCCGTACGCGCCGACGTCCTCCCCGAGGTAGATCACCGCCGGGTCGCGGCGCATCTCCTCTGCGATCCCGTCGGCCATGGCCTTGGCGGTGGTCAGGCGGTGGCTCTGCGGCGCCGGCGTGGCCGGCGTCTCGGTGACGGTCATGGCTCCTCCTCAGGCGAACACGTAGGCGCTGGCGTGGGCGGGGTCGGGCAGCGGGCTGTCCTTGGCGAAGGCGATCGCCTCCTCGACCTGGGCGGAGGCCTCGGCCGTGATCGCGTCGGCGTCAGCGTCGGTGAGCACACCGTCCGCGACCAGCGTGGCGCGGTAGGTCGGCAGGGGGTCGCGGCCCGGCACCTGGTCCAGCTCGGGTCGGTAGCCCTCGGCGTCGCCCTCGAAGTGGCCCCACAGGCGCAGGGTGTGGACCTCGATCAGGCTCGGGCCCTGGCCCGCGCGAGCGCGGGCGACCGCCTCGGCCGCCGCGGCGTGCACGGTCTCGACGGCGTTGTCCTCGACGCGGACGCCCGGCATGCCGTGCGCGGCCGCGCGGGCGGCGTTGGACGCCACCGAGGTCGAGGCCGAGCGCGGCACCGAGATGCCCCAGTCGTTGTCCTCGACCACGAACACCACCGGCAGGTGCCACAGCGCCGCGAGGTTCAGCGACTCGTGGAACGCGCCCTGGTTGGCTGCGCCCTCGCCGGTGACCGCGACCGCGATCCGGTCGGTGCCCTGGCGCTGGAACGCGAACGCCTGGCCCAGGGCTGGCGGGTAGCCCTCGGCGATGATCCCCGAGCACGAGAAGTGCGTGGCGGGGTCGAACAGGTGCATGTGCCCGCCTCGGCCGTGGCCGAGCCCGGTCTCGCGGCCGAAGATCTCCGCGGCGAGGGCCTTGAGGTCCATGCCGTGCGCGATCGCGAAGTGGTGCGGCCGGTGGGTGGCCGTGACGGCGTCGTCGGCGGTCAGGTGGGCGCACACGCCGGCTGCGACGGGTTCCTGGCCGGCGGCCAGGTGCATCTCGCCGGGCACGAGTCCCTTGCCGATGTCGAAGCCCGGGCCCTTGTCGGCCCAGTAGTCCCGCTTGATGGCCTCCTCGAACGCTCGGATGAGCGTCATCGTGCGATACAGATCGCGGCGCGCGGCCTGGTCGGCCTTCGCGGATCCGGCGGGTGCCGGGGGAGAGGTCGTGGTCATGCTGCACCTCCAGACGTCGGTGTCCGTGCTTCGAGCGTCCGACGCCCCGCGGCCCGGGGCAACGTCGTCGAGTTCAGATGGTGAGCGAGGTGTCGCGCTGCCGGCTCAGACCGCGACGTCGAGCGCGAGGCGGCGGGCCGCGCGTCGCACGGCCGCGCCGTCGGCGACCCGGTCCAGGCGCTGCGACGGCACCGAGACGGCCACGGCGGCCGGCCCGGTGGGGAGCTGGACGGCGACTGCCACGCACGACGAGCCGAGGATGTACTCCTCGCGGTCGACGGCGAGCTCCGCGCTGGTGGCCAGCTGGTGGAGCAGCACCCGCGGGTCGGTCAGGGTCCGCGGGGTCAGGTCGGCCAGCGCGTGGTTGGCCAGGTACTCCCGGCGTCCGGGCTCGGGCAGGGCGCCGAGCAGGGCCTTGCCGAGCGCCGTCGCGTGGGCGGCAGCCTCCAGGTCCGCCCACAGCGGCACGCGCGGCGCCGCGCTGGAGTCGACGACCTCGAGCAGGTGGACCTCGCCGTCGGCGAGCACCGACAGGTAGGCGGCCGCGGCGGTCTCGACGTGCAACCCGTGGAGGACCTCGTGCTGGCGCCGGCTGCGCGCCGCGGTCCGGCTCGGGGCGTCGGCGAGGGCGCTCACCCGGGTGCCGAGCACGTACCCCACGCCGTCCAGGCGCTCCAGGTACCCCTCGTGCACGAGCGTGCGGAGCAGGTGGTAGACGGTGGGCAGCGCCAGACCGGTGCGCCGGGCGAGCACCTTGGCCGAGACGGGTCCCGCCGCGGCGCCGACCTCGTCGAGCAGGTGCAGGGCGCGGCTCACCGACGCGATGAGGGTGGGTCCGTGCGCCATTGCCGTCCTCCGGCTTCGAGGATAGGCACGGCCCGCCCGCGCGGCCACAGGGCTCTCGAACCTGGCGTCCGTCGACCTCGAGCAGGAGCCGGTCAGGTCCGGTCCGCGAGGGCGACGACGAGCACCGCGAGCACCGCGAGCGCGCCGAGAACAGCGCCCACGGCGGCCGGGACCACACTGGCCGACCGGCCGGTCTCGTACCGCCTGAGACCAACCACCCCCAGGACCATCGCGGCAACGGACGCGGGCACGGCGATGAACTCGCCGATGCCGGGGACGAACGTTCCGAGGATCGCCGCGACCCCGGCTGCGAGGGCGTGCTGCCCCGGCCGTCCGCCGGGTGCGTTGTCGGCTACCAGCCGGTCCTCCTCAGGCTCCGATCCCAGGTGACGATCATGCGCGCACCACCCACGTCGCGCCAGAGCCGGACCGTCAAGACCGAGGCCGCGCGCGTTAGGGGTCCGTCAAGATCGCCGCCCACGCGCCCGGGACAGGTGTGGGCTGGGTGCGTGGCCCTGCCCATGTCGTTGACCAAGCGAGTGCTGGTCGGCCGTCCGCTGACGTCGGAACAGCTCTCCGAGACGCTGCTGCCGAAGTGGCTCGCCCTACCGGTCTTCTGCTCCGACCCGTTGTCCTCGAACGCCTACGCGACCGAGGAGATCCTCCTGGTGCTGTCGGCCGGCGGCCTGGCGCTGCTGCACCTCACCCCGTGGGTCGCGGGCGCCGTCGTCATCCTGCTGACGACGGTCGTCCTGTCCTACCGACAGACCTGCCACGCCTACCCGAGCGGGGGCGGCGCCTATGCGGTCAGTCGCGCGAACCTCGGCCAGAACGCCGCGCTCGTCGCCGCCGCCGCGCTGCTGGTGGACTACGTCCTGACCGTCGCGGTGTCGGTCGCGGCGGGAGTGGCGAACCTCGTCTCGGCCGTCCCGTCCCTGGCGCCGCAGGCGACGATGCTGTGCCTCGGCGTGATCGGCGCGCTCACCGTGGCCAACCTCCGGGGCGTGAAGGAGTCGGGCAAGGCCTTCGCGGTCCCGACCTACGGCTTCGTCGTGGCGGTCTTCACGATGATCGCGGTCGGCCTGGTCAGGACGCTTGCCGGGGAGCCCCCGGTGGCCGAGTCCGCGTCCTACGCGATCGCCGCGCACGGAGACCAGCTCACCGGGCTCGCCCTCATGGCGGTGGTCCTGCGATCGTTCGCCTCGGGGTGCACCGCGCTGACCGGGGTCGAGGCGGTCAGCAACGGTGTCCCGAACTTCCGCAGGCCCAAGGCGACCAACGCCGCCGGGACGCTGGCGATCATGGCCGGGCTCACGATCACGATGTTCGCAGGCCTGACCGCGCTGGCCCTGGTCAGCCACGTGCACGTCGCCGACGACGTCAGCAGGCTGGTGGGTGCCCCGGACGGCTACGTGCAGCGGACGGTCATCGCCCAGCTCGCGGGCGCGGTGTTCGGCACCGGGAGCCCCGGATTCTTCCTCGTCCAGGCGATGACCGCACTGATCCTCGTCATGGCGGCGAACACGGCGTTCAACGGCTTCCCGATCCTGGCCTCGATCCTCGCTGAGGACGGGTTCATGCCCCGGCAGCTCTCGCGCCGAGGCGACCGACTGGTGTTCAGCAACGGCATCGTCGTCCTCGCCACGGCTGCGGCGGGGCTCGTCGTGGCGTTCGACGCGAGCCCCACCCGGCTGATCCAGCTGTACATCCTCGGAGTCTTCGTGTCGTTCACCCTCAGCCAGAGCGGGATGGTCGTGCACTGGACCCGCGCGCTGCACACGGCCCCGCTGCTGGGGGTCAGGAAGGTTCACCGGGCCCGCGCCATCAACGGCTTCGGGTCGGTCCTCACGCTCGTCGTCCTCGTGATCGTCCTGATCTCCAAGTTCAGCCACGGCGCCTACCTCGTGGTGATCGCCATGCCGGTGCTCTTCGCGCTCATGCGCGGCGTCCACGCGCACTACGCCTCGGTCGACCGAGCGCTCACGCCGAGCGTCGAGGGAGTCCCCCTGCCTAGCCGTGTCCACGCGATCGTGCTCGTCTCCCGCCTCACGACTCCTGCACTGCGGGCTCTCGCCTTCGCCCGCGCGGGTCGCCCCTCGAGCCTCGAGGCCCTGACCATCCGCACCAGCCCTGCCGCGACCGACCAGCTCGTGGCGGAGTGGGAGTCCCGTCGGGTGCCGGTGCCGCTGACCGTGCTCGACTCGCCGTACCGGGACATGACCAGGCCCGCGGTCGACTACATCGCCGACATCCGGCGCCAGAGCCCGCGCGACGTCGTGGCGGTCTACATCCCCGAGTACGTCGTCGAGCACTGGTGGGAGCAGCTGCTGCACAACCAGAGCGCGCTGCGGCTCAAGGCGAGGCTGCTGTTCCAGCCAGGGGTGATGGTGACCAGCGTCCCGTGGCGGTTCGGTCACGAGCCGGACGTCCCGCTCGCGGTGTTCGACGACCGCTGGGTCGGGACGGCCTCACCTGCGAGCACGCCGGTCGCACCGGCCGACGCGCCGGGCCCGGCGTGCGTGCCTCGCCACGCCCCCGTTCAGGTCCGTGCCACGCTGGGTCTGTGAGCGAGGCACGCCCTGCGCGAGAGCTGCCGCGTCCGGCCGCTGGGCTCTCGGCCCGGCGCCGCTGGTGGGGCGTGGGCGTGGCAGCCGTCGGCCTGCCCCTGCTGACGGTGGGGCTCGAGTCGATCCTCGACGACTACCGGCTCGGCACGCTCCTGCTGCTCTACCTGCTCGTCGTGGTCATCGTCGCGGCCATCGGCGGGTGGTGGCCCGGCGTCCTCGCGGCCGTGTCATCCGTCGCCGCAGCGAACTGGTACCTCACCCCCCCGTTCAACACGTTCGCCGTCGCCAGTCGGGACAGTGTCATCGAGCTGGTCGTCTTCGCGGTGGTAGCGGTGATCGTGAGCGCGGCGGTGGAGATCGCGGCGCGCGACCGGAGCCGTGCCAGCCGCAGTCGTATCGAGGCCGACCTGCTCTCCGACGTGGCCTCGCGACCCGCGGCGACCTTGAGCCTTCCGGAGATGCTCGAGCAGGTCCGGGCCACGTTCGGCATGTCGGGCGTCGCGCTGCTGCGGAGCCGAGGCGGCACGGAGTCGGTCGTCGCCGCCGCCGGCCCGGAGGCCGGGCCCTGGTCCCTGCGGGTGCCGGCCAGCGCCGAGCTCTCCCTGGCCCTGAGCGGGCCCGAGCTGTTCGCCGAGGACCGCTCGGTCCTGCAGCGTCTCGCCGCGGCGGCTGCGCGCGCCTGGGAGACCCAGCACCTGTCCACCCTCGCCGATCGCCTGACCGAGGCCGACCAGGTGCGCTCTGCGCTGCTGGCGTCCGTCGGCCACGACCTGCGGACCCCGCTGAGCTCCCTCAAAGCCGCCGTGTCGAGCCTGCGCCAGGACGACGTGGACTGGGCGCCCGACGAGCGCGCGGAGCTGCTCGCCACCATCGAGGAGTCCGCCGACCGTCTCGACGACCTCATCGCCAACATCCTGGACATGACGCGCATCCAGGTCGGCGCCATCGCGCCCCACCTGGACGACGTCGCGGTCGACGAGATCGTCGCCCTGGCAGCTCTGGACCTGCCCCCCGGCAGCGTCCGGATGGACATCCCCGACAGCCTCCCGCTGATCCGCGCCGACTCCGGCCTGCTCGAGCGAGCGGTCGCGAACCTGCTCGACAACGCCGTCCGGCACACCCCTCCCGGGCTGCGCGCCGAGGTCACCGCCCGGCTCAGCCGCGGGGCGGTCGAGGTCGCGATCGTCGACCACGGCGCCGGCGTGCCCACGCACCTGTGGGAGGCGATGTTCCAGCCGTTCCAGCGCCTGGACGACACCGCCATCGGGGTCGGCACCGGGCTCGGCCTGGCGATCGTCGAGGGCTTCTGCACCGCGATGGACGTCGAGGTGCTGCCCAGCGAGACAGCGGGAGGAGGTCTCACCATGACGCTGCGCATCCCGGTGGCACGGTCATGACGCGGATCCTCGTCGTCGACGACGACCGTGCCCTGCTCCGCGCGCTGGCCATCAACCTCAGGGCAAGGCACTTCGACGTCGAGACCGCAGCCGACGGCGCGACGGCGCTCGCGCACGCCGCTCGTACGCCGCCGGACATCGCGATCGTCGACCTCGGGCTCCCTGACATCGACGGCATCGACATCGTCACGGGCCTGCGCGGCTGGACGACCGTCCCGATCATCGTGCTGTCCGCACGCGACACGCAGTCCTCGAAGGTCGACGCCCTGGACGCGGGCGCGGACGACTACATCACCAAGCCGTTCGGCATGGACGAGCTCCTCGCGCGCATCCGCGCCGCGCTGCGCCGCGCCACCGCCAGCACCCCGGTCCCCGTCATCCGGACCGCGGCCTTCACGGTCGACCTCGCCGCGAAGAAGGCGACCCGCGACGGCGCCCCGGTCCGGCTCACCCCCACGGAGTGGCACGTCCTGGAGCTCCTGGTCCGCCACACCGGCAAGCTCGTCACCCACGAGCAGATGCTCAAGGAGATCTGGGGCCCCGCCTACGCCGACCAGACCAACTACCTGCGCGTCTACGTGGCGCAGCTGCGCCGCAAGCTCGAGCCGACGCCCTCCCGCCCTCGCCACCTGATCACGGAGCCCGGCATCGGTTACCGCTTCGAGGTCGACGGGGGATCGGTGGCTCAGGACTAGGCGAACGCCCGCAACGGGGCTGCCGCTCGTCGGACGTCCTCGCCGCCGCTCGACCGGCTTCCCCCGCACCGGTCAGCTGGGCCGCAGGTCGAGCCGGCGCAGTGTCTGGGCGTTGAGCGCGACCACGACCGTGGACAGCGACATGAGTGCCGCGCCGACGGACATCGGCAGGGTGAACCCGATGGGCGCCAGCACCCCGGCGGCCAGGGGTACGGCGAGCAGGTTGTAGCCGGCCGCCCACCACAGGTTCTGCCGCATCTTGGCGTAGGCGGCGCGGGAAAGCTCGATCACCGACACGACCGCGCGGGGGTCGGACCCGGCGAGCACCACCCCGGCGGAGGCGATCGCCACGTCGGTCCCGGCGCCGATCGCGATGCCGACATCCGCCTGAGCCAGGGCGGGTGCGTCGTTGACGCCGTCGCCGACCATGGCGACCTTGCCGCCGTCGGCCTGGAGCTCGGCGACCTTGGCGGCCTTGTCCTCCGGCCGGACGCCGGCGAACCACCGGTCGATGCCCAGCTCCTCGGCGACGGCGCGCGCGACCGGCTCGGCGTCGCCGGTGATCATCGCGACCGAGACGCCGCGCTCGTGGAGCGCGTCGACCGCCCGGCGCGACTCGGGGCGCACCTCGTCGGCCAGGGCCAGGGCGCCGACGACCCGACCGTCCCGCAGCACGTGCAGGACCGTGGATCCCCGCTCCGCCCAGCCGTCGGCGTCGGCGAGCGGCGTGGCACCGGCCTCGTCGAGCAGGCGTGGCCCGCCCACCCGGATCTCGTGGCCATCGACGGTGGCGGTCACGCCCACGGCAGGGGAGGAGCTGAAGCCGGTGGCGCGCGGGACGTCGAGCTCGCGCTCGGTCGCGGCCCGCACGATCGCCCGTGCCAGCGGGTGCTCGCTGTCCGACTCCGCGGCCGCGGCGAGGGCCAGGACCCCGTCTGCATCGGGACCGTCGGTGCCCACCTCGGTGACGGCCGGCTCGCCGGTGGTCAGGGTCCCGGTCTTGTCGAAGAGCACGGCCGAGACCGTGCGCATGGCCTCGAGGGCCATGCGGTCCTTGACCAGCACGCCGGCCGACGCGGCCCGCCCGGTCGAGATCGACACCACGAGGGGGATGGCCAGGCCGAGCGCGTGCGGGCAGGCGATCACCAGGACGCTGATCGTGCGGATCACGGCCTCGTCCGGGGTGCCGAGCAGCGTCCAGACCGTCGCCGTGATCGCCGCCGAGGTCAGCGCGAACCAGAACAGCCACCCCGCTGCCGTGTCGGCCAGCCGCTGTGCGCGGGACGAGGAGGTCTGAGCCTGCTCGACGAGTCGCCGGATACCCGCCAGGGCCGTGTCGTCGCCGGTCGCGGTGACCTCGACGCGCAGACCGGAGTCGGTTGCGACCGTGCCGGCCGTGACGTCGTCGCCCACCTCTCTCGCGACGGTCCGAGACTCGCCGGTGATCATCGACTCGTCCATCTCCGCCCGGCCGTCGACGATGCGGCCGTCGGCCGGCACCGACGAGCCCGGTCGCACCACGACGACGTCCCCGACCCGCAGCTCGGAGGGAGGCACCGTGACGGTGCCCGAGCCCTCGACGCGTTCCGCCTCGTCGGGCAGCAGCGCGGCCAGCGAGTCGAGCGCCGAGCTGGTCCGGGCGAGCGAGCGCATCTCGACCCAGTGGCCGAGCAGCATGATGACGATCAGGAGCGCGAGCTCCCACCAGAAGTCGAGCTGGTGGTCCAGGAGCCCGAGGCTCGCGCCGAGCGAGGCCAGTGCTGCCACCGTGATCGCGAGCCCGATCAGGAGCATCATCCCCGGGCGCCGAGCGCGGAGCTCTGAGACCGCTCCGGTCAGGAAGGGCCAGCCGCCCCACAGGTACATGACGACGCCCAGCACGGGGGACACCCACGTCGTCCAGCCGCTGGTCGGCAGGTCGTAGCCGACCAGCATCGCGAACATCGGCGAGAACGCGACCACCGGCAGCGCGACCACGAGCATCGTCCAGAACCGGCGTCGGAAGACGGCGACGTGGTCGCCGTGGCCCGAGTGACCGCCGTGCTCGTCGTGGCCGTGGTGCTGCTCGTGGTCGTCGGGGGTGGCGTGCCCCGGGTGGGCGTGGTCGCCGTGCCCCGCGTGCTCGTGGTTCGTCTCGGTCGTCGGGTGGTGGTCGCGCATGGTGCCCTCCTCGTCCGATACCCCCCTAGGGTATGCTTGCGCCCAACCCGGCGCTACCCGGGACTATTCCCGGAGCCCGTCGGGAGAGGATGGCGGCATGGGTGCACCAGGCGGACGTCCCGTCGAAGTCGCGGCCGCGCGTGTCATGGTGGTCGAGGACGAGGAGGCTCTCGCACGTCTGGCCGCCTCCTACCTCCAGCGTGACGGCTTCGACGTCGAGATCGTCGGCGACGGGGACTCGGCCGTCGAACGTGCCCGCGCCTGGGAACCCGACGTCGTGGTGCTCGACCTCGGCCTGCCCGGGATGGACGGGGTCGAGGTGTGCCGGTCGCTGCGGACCTTCACGGACTGCTACGTGGTCATGGTCACGGCTCGGGTGGAGGAGGTTGACCGTCTGATCGGCCTCGCGGTCGGCGCGGACGACTACCTCACCAAGCCGTTCAGCCCGCGAGAGCTGGTCGCCCGGGTCCAGGCGATGCTGCGCCGGCCGCGCGCAGGTGGCGCGGCGACGGGCTTCGATACCGGCGAGCCGGGCCATGAGGTGCGCGTCGTCGGAACGCTGCGCGTGGACATCACGGCCCGTGAGGTGCTGGTCGGCGGGGAGACGGTGGACCTCACGCGCACGGAGTTCGACGTGCTGGCAGCCCTGGTCTCCCACCCCCGGCGCGCATGGTCGAGGGCCCGGCTCACCGCAGAGGTCTGGGGTGAGGGCTGGGTGGGTGACCCGCACCTGGTCGACGTCCACCTGGCCAACGTGCGCCGCAAGCTGGGCGACGACGCGAGCGCGCCGCGGTTCATCCAGACGGTGCGCGGCTACGGCTACCGGCTGGGGCCCTGCACGTGATCCGCGCGCGCCTGACCCGGGCGGACCTGGCGGCGCGGCTGCTGCTCGCGTTCGTCCTCGTGGTGCTGGTCGGGGCAGCGACCGCCTGGTTGGTCGGGGCGGTGGTCGGCCCGGCGCTGTTCCATGCGCACATGCTGCGCACCACCGGCACCGCCGAGAGCGCCACCGAGCATGCCGAGCGGGCCTTCGGCACCGCTGCGGCCCTGTCGCTGTCGCTGGCGCTCGCGGCTGCCCTGATCGCCTCGACCGTGGTCAGCGTGGTCCTCGCGCGTCGCATCCGCAGGTCGCTCGCGCCGCTGGCCGACGCAGCCCGCAGGGTCGCGGCCGGCGAGCGCGACGTGCGCGTGGCGCCGCCGGGCGTGGGTCCGGAGTTCGACCAGGTCGCCGCCTCGTTCACGGAGATGGCCGCGCAGCTCGCCGAGGTGGAGCAGACGCGCACCCGGTTGCTCGCCGACCTGGCTCACGAGATGCGCACCCCGGTGGCGGTCCTGGGCGGGTACCTGGAGGCGATCGGCGAGGGCGTCGAGCAGGCCGACGACCAGACCCTCGCGGTGCTGCGGGACCAGACCGCCCGTCTGGCGCGGCTCACCGAGGACATCGCGCTGGTGACCAGCGTCGAGGACGGGCGGCTGCGCCTGGACCTTCGGCCGGCCCAGCTCGAACAGGTGGTCCGCGCGGCGGTGGCCTCCGCCGCGCCCGCCTTCGCCGATGCCGGAGTGGCCCTCGGGTCCGAGGTCGCCGACGACCTGGCCGTCACCGCCGACCCGGACCGCGTGGGCCAGGTGCTGACGAACCTCCTGGACAACGCCCGTCGGCACACGCCACGGGGCGGCCGGGTCGACGTGCTCGCTCGGCGCGACGGCGACGCTGTGGTGGTCGAGGTGGCCGACACCGGCGAGGGGATCGCTGCGGAGCACCTGCCGCGCGTCTTCGACAGGTTCTACCGGGTCGACCCTGCTCGCGACCGGGCCCACGGCGGGTCGGGGATCGGTCTGGCGATCGCCCGCGCGATCGCACGAGCTCATGGCGGCACGCTGAGCGCGCAGAGCCGCGGGCCTGGGCAGGGAAGCACGTTCACCCTGCGACTGCCGGCGGCCGGCGGCCCGGATGGCGACCGGTGAGGCGCTGAGGGCGGCACGCGCGCCGCTGACCCTGTTGCACGCCGGCTGGATGGCCGCCCGCTCCGGACGTCGCCCAGGCCCGATCAAGAATCGGTGAAGGACCGTCTGCCCCGGTGTCGCCCGTGCCTATGATTCAGCACTCCCGACCGACCCCGACGTGAGGAGGCGCCCGTGCCGAAGGACAAGGCTCGCGACGCTCGCGCCGCCGAGCTCGCGCGGATCCGCGCTGCGCAGGCTGCGGCGGAACGGCGACGACGTCTCGTGATCACCTCGTCGGTCGTCGTCGTGCTCGTCGGCCTGATCGCCGTCGCAGGCGGGATCATCCTCCAGGCGAGCCGGCACGACGCCGCGGTCCAGGCAGCTGCCTCCTCGCCGATCCCCGGGGTGGAGACCGAGACGGGGCTCCCGGCCCAGCACGTCACAGCGCTTCCGGAGCCGTCCCCGAGCGCCCCGGGAGGCACGCTCCTGCCGCCGATGGGCGGCGACCACGACCCGGTGGTGCAAAACTGCGGCGTGTACACGGAGCCGGTCGGGACGTCCCACGCCGTGCACTCGCTCGAGCACGGGGCGGTCTGGATCACGTACCAGCCCGGCCTGGACGCATCGCAGGTCGCCACCTTGTCCAAGCTCGCCGAGGGCAACGGCTACGTGCTGCTCAGTCCGTTCGCCGACCTCCGGGCCCCGATCGTCCTGACGGCGTGGGGAGTCCAGCTCGAGGTCGACGACGCCGGCGACCCGCGGGTCGAGGAGTTCCTGGTGAAGTACGTCCAAGGACCCCAGACGCCTGAGCCCGGTGCGCCGTGCAGCGGCGGAGTCGGTACGCCCGCATGACTCCGCCCAGCACCCCCGGCCTGACCGTGTGCCGTAGCTGTGCCGGCGAGGGCCTCGCCGGCGGCGAGGCAGGACGTGCTGCCCAGCTCGAGCGCTACGCCACCATCGAAGCGGGCGGCTGGGTGCGACTCGCCACGGTCGACTGCCTCGACCAGTGCGGCCGTGGTGACGCCATCGTCGTGCGCCCGGCCACCGACCAGCCGCCCTCCGCACCACCTGTGTGGTTGGCGGACGTCACCACACCCGAGACCACGGCCGCCCTGCGGGCCTGGCTCGCCGCCGGAGGTCCGGGCAGGGCCGACCTCCCTCGCGCCCTCGCACCGCACGTCGTACCGGCACCCGGCGAGGTCGGGCCCGCAGCGGGGTGACCCAGGTGCACCGGGCCCTCGGGGTCAGCCGAACAGGCTGGGTCCGTACGCGGCGATGATCGCCGCGGCGAGGAACACCAGCCAGGCAGCGACACCGATGGCGTCGACGTCGGCGGCGATCAGTGCCCTGGCCTTGGCGAGCGCCCGGGGCGGGAGGGGCAGGTTGCCGTCACGGATGTTGACGTGGGTGAGCGAGGTGAAGACCAGCGTCGTCGACACCGTGACCAGCAGGCACCACGGGCACAGGGCATGGATGACGAACATCGACTGCGTGAACAGCCAGTAGGCGAAGATCAGCCCGAGGGTGTAGACGGTCTGCGCCGACAGCATGAACCAGCGGGGGAACCGCACCCCACCGAGCGATGCGACGGCGATCGTGATGACGACGGGCTCGGCGACCAGGCCGAGGAAGGCGTTGGGGAACCCGAACAGCTGGGCCTGCCAGGCCTGGGCGACGGTGCCGCAGCTCAGCGTGCTGGAGATGTCGCACGCGAGCTGGACCCCGGGGTCCGCCGCCAGGCGCAGCGCGTCGATCGACAGGACGAACGAGGCGATCAGGCTCACGCAGGCCGAGGCGAGCATGGTCGCGAAGATGAACCTGTTGTGGTGACGGATCCGGTGCACACGGGCCCACAGGCCCCCGGACGGGGCCAGGTGCTCCAGGTCGTCGGGCTGCACGGGCGGCGGTGCTGCGGTGTCCAGGCTCATCGCGGCGCTCCTCGAGGTCTCGGTGGGACCACCATCGGCACCGCCACCGCAGAACCCGTCGAGCCGTGATCAAGAACCGATGAAGAAGCGCCGGCCGGTAGGCGGCGGCGTCCAGTCGAGCTCGGGCGCGCAGGCTTCTTGATGGTTTCTTCGTCGTTCTCGCCGCTGGGCAACATCTGGGGGACGCACGCTGGAACCAGCACCGAGTGGAGAGAGGCACGACCATGATGGGTTGGTACGGCACCGGGATGGGCGGGTTCGGCTGGATGGGCATGGGCCTGTTCTGGCTGGTCCTCATCGGGGTCATCGTGTGGCTGGTGGTCCGCCTCCTGCCCGGCCGCGCCGAGCAGCCGACCGGCCCGACCCCGCCGGTCGTCCAGCCGACCGGCGCCGGACCGCAGGATGACGTGCCGGCCGGTCCGGCGCTGGAGATCCTCGACCAGCGCCTCGCGCGCGGCGAGGTCGACATCGAGACCTACCGGAACATCAGGGCGGCCATCCTCGACCACCGTGGCGGCGCCCGGTGACCGGGCGTGCGCGCGGCTGGACCGTCGCCGCACTGGTCGCAGCGATCGCCGTCCTGGTGACCTCCGTGGCCTGGGCGTTCGGCGGCGGGATGGTCGGCGGGCCGACCGTGGCGCGGCACGGAACCGGGTGGATGTTCACCGGCCAGGCGGGAAGCTCGGCCGGTGAGGCGAACGGTTCCCAGACGCTCCCAGGCACGGTCGTCGACGTGGTCGCGGTCGACATGGGCGCCATGATGGGCGGCCGCGCGATGATGGGCGACTGGGCGGGCTCGTCCTGGGCCCGTGGGCACATGTTCCTCGGGACCGACCGGACCACGGTCGCCTCCGGAACGGTCACGTTGCGCCTGACCAACGACGGCAGCGTCGACCACGAGCTGGTCGTGCTTCCCCTCGAGGACGGGCAGCAGGTCGGCCGACGGGTCGTCGGACCCGACGGCACGGTCGACGAGTCGACCAGCCTCGGTGAGGCGTCGGCGTCCGGTGCCGAGGGCGAGGGCGACGGCATCGCTCCGGGCGCCACCGGTTGGGTCACCCTCGACCTCGCCCCGGGCCGCTACGAGCTCGTCTGCAACATCGCCGGCCACTACGCCGCTGGGATGTACGCACTCCTCGTCGTCACCTGAGCCTCCGGGCTCGCGCGCACGCCTGAGGCGATCGCAGCGGCGGCGCGCCGCGGACCGACCGCCCGGCTGCAGCCCCGCGTCGGAGCCGAGGTGGCCTACACCTGCCGCGGCACTCGCCCGAACAGCATGAGCACCCGGCACATGACCTTGTGGCCGCCGTCGGAGGCGGGCCCGAACATCAGCGGGCAGCCGCCGTCGATCACTGTCGCACCGTGCTGGCGGCCGTACTGGGTGGCGGTGTCGGAGACACTTCCTGCGTCCACCGACCGGTGCATCCAGATCCTGGTGATGCCCAGCTCGCAGGCGTCCCGCACGGTGGCGTCGGCATGGCGCGGGGCGGTCGCCACCACGACGGCGTCCACTCCGCCCGGGATCGACGACAGCTGCGGGTAGGCCGGGTCGCCCTCGACCGTGTCGGCGTTCGGGTTGACGGCGAACACCTCGTAGCCGCGCTCGCGCAGGCGTCGGTAGACCACGTTCCCGCCGTGGCTGCCCGGCGTGCGCGACACCCCTGTCACGGCGATGCGCCGCGAGGTCAGGAACTCGTCGGCAGCGGCCTTGATCTTCATGTCGAACCTCCGCGCGTCGTCGCCCAGCCGCCAAGCGTGGCAGGCTGCGGGGCGCTCCCGCGCGGGGCCAAGGTCCGGTCAGGCGCCGGCGCGCGAACGCCGACCTGGCCCGCCGGCGGCTCGAGTTCGACTGTGGTCGCCACAGATCGGCCTGACATCGCCGCCCGCGTGGCGCCCGGACGGGCGACCGCGGGCGCGGACGTCCGTAGACTCCGCGGCATGGCGACCCGGGAGCATGGCGATCGTGAGGCGGCGCGCGAGGCGGTCACGATGGCCCTGTACGTCAGCCTGTCGCTGCTCGCGGTCCTGGTGGCCCTGCCGGCCCATGCTGCGTCCAGCCGGGTCGCGGCGGCGGTGACGATCGTCGTGGCTGCGCTGGGCCTCGTCCTGGCCCACCACGTGGCGTTCCGGCTCTCGTCGCGGCTGGTGGACAACGGACTCGTGACGAAGGAGAGCCTCCGCCTGCTGGGCGCCCAGCTGGCCGGAGCCGTGCCGGTCGCCGTCGTCGCTGCCGTGCCGCCCTTGATCGTTGGCGGCGACGCCGGGCGGCCCTGTCCGAGGTGGTCCTGGTCGTGTTCGTGGCCCTGGTCGGCTACCGGGCGATGCGCCAGACGGCGAGCCCGGCACGCTCGATGCTGTACGTCGGGGGCCTGGTCGTGACGATCGCGGTGGTCGTCGCGGTGAAGACCGCTGTAGGTCACTGAGGCCTACGACCGCCGCCGGCGCACGTCCGGAAACGTCCGCTTCTCCGGCTCGCGCCGCGCCGGACGTGAAGCGCCCCAGCCACCGCAAGGGTGGCCGGGGCGCTTCCAAGGCACATCGCCGTCAGCGAGGGCTGCTCACACGTCGTAGTACAGCCACAACCAGTCCAAGGGAGCTGCAAAACCGCAGGTCAGAGGCCCTCCATTCTAGTCGCGGGATTCCAGCCTGCATAGGTTATGCAAGCGCACCCCTGCGTCCTACTGCACGCGCCTGCGGCGAATCTGTGGCACGGGAGCTGCTCGGGCGGCTTGCGGGCGCCGGGCTCGGGCCGCTTCTAGCCGGGCCGCACCCGGCCGTCCTCGGACACGCGCTGCCAGCCGGTGCCGGCCAAGTAGTGCAGCCCGTCCCCGGGTGCGTCCGGCCAGATCCACAGGTCGGTGACGCCGTCGGGCGGGGTGAACGTTGGCAGCGCATACGGCGCGGCACCAAGGTCGAGTGCTGCGTCCAGTGCGGTCGAGATCGAGAGTCCGTCCTCAGTGCTCGTGTCCACCTGGACGTACAGGTGCGTCCGTGCTGCTCCTGACTGCCGAAGCTTGGCCACCTTGCCGGTGACTAAGGGACCAGCGCTGAACGACTCCCACCACCTGTCGACCCGCTCGCCTTGGCCACCCCAAGCGGCGGACATTCCCCCGGTCAGCTGAACCACGCCAGGGCTGTCGGTGCCGTAGGACCGCGCGTACTCGACGTGGAGCGCGGCGAACCGCTCCTCCAGAGCGCTCGCGGGGTCGTCGCCGGGTGGGCGGCCCACCGTTGGGAACTCGTACACGTGATCGCGCTCCGCGGCGCGGAGCAGGTCGCGAAGCTCCGACGAGTCCACCAGCGCCTTGACCTTCGCGCGTCGGCGTAGGTACAGGTGCCAGTTGCGGGCGGTCCCGAGATCGAGAACGCCCGCCTTGCGCGCGGCGCGCATCTGGGCGAGCTGGTCGCCATCACGGTCGGACGTGACCTCCACGGCATGCGCGTCCGACCCATCCGCGGGGCCCAGGTCGTGTCGGCGCAGCTCGCCAGGGACGTCAGTCATCACGAGCGGTCCGAGGAACGGCTCGAGCCTCCGCCGGGCGCGAACCTCGGTGGGTGACGGGGCTCCGCTGCCGCTCATGGACGGCAGCCTAGGTTCCTTGGCTCGGCTCCCATCTCGGTCAAGTCCTGGGGAGTGGTGTAGCGGTTCGGCGTGACCTTCGGGTTGGTCAGGCGGTCAGGGCCAGGGGCGCCTCACTCACCTCCTCCTCGTCGACGACGACCGCGAGGCGGGCCTTGGCCAGGG
>Ga0209270_1000320_pt1 | contig 118631 bp, 107 predicted proteins | sample MTBAKSrepl1MetaG_FD_187456 | JGI IMG/M metagenome (GOLD analysis project Ga0209270, IMG submission 187456) | Enrichment culture microbial communities from Arthur Kill intertidal strait, New Jersey, USA, that are MTBE-degrading - MTBE-AKS1... | ecosystem: Environmental > Aquatic > Marine >...
TGCGTGGACGCTGCACCGCCTCGCAGATCGCCTCTGCGTCGTTGGAATCGTTCTTCTCCGCCATCAGGTAAGGCTTTACGAACTTTGGATGCATTCTTTTGGCTTTATGACCGCAGGATTCTATGACCCGGGACCAGTACGTCGAACTGGCGCATGCCTCCATGCCCACGATACACGCCGGCAGGTTGGCAAAAAAAGGAGCCACTTGACTGCGTTTAAGTGTCTTACGCAACACAGGTTTTCCTTGAAAATCCACGCCGTGCACCTGAAAACTATTCTTTGCCAAATCAATACCGATTACGCTAACCTTACTCATGGGATGGCCTCCTTCATGGGTTTTTGTCTACGCCATGATACCCCTTCGAGAGGGGCTGGGCCATCCCATCACTGTTACGGGGAGCAACGCCGCCTGGAAATAGCCAGGGCTCTGGCATCCGACCCCAAACTTCTGTTGCTGGACGAGCCCACGGCCGGCATGAATTCCCAGGAAACCAAAGCTCTGATGCAATTCATCCGGGACATCCGGAATCGGCTTGATCTCACCGTGCTCCTAATCGAACACGACATGCGCGTGGTCATGGGTATTTCGGACCAAGTCACCGTACTGGATCATGGCAGGAAGATTTCGGAAGGCGCCCCGGAAGCCGTTCGGAAAGACCCCGGAGTCATCGAGGCCTATCTGGGAAAGCGCATCGGGTCCGGCGGCGCGCACCCTCTCCGGGAGCAGGCACGGTAAGCGAACATGCCCCTTCTTACGGTCAGGAATGTACACACGTTTTACGGCAGCCTGGAAGCGCTCCACGGGGTGGATCTTCTGGTGGAAGAGGGGGAAATCGTAACGCTGATCGGAGGCAACGGCGCCGGCAAGACCACCCTGATCAACACGGTATCGGGTCTCCTGAAACCCCGCGTGGGAACCGTACATTTCAAGGAAACCCGAATCGACACCCTGGATGCTCACCACATCGTGCGAATGGGCATCTCGCAGGCTCCCGAAGGACGGCGAATCTTCAGAAAACTCACCGTGCTGGAAAACCTGCAGATGGGCGCCTTCACACGAAGGGACCGCCGGGAAATCCGCCGGGACCTCGACGACGTATTCGAGCTTTTTCCGCGTCTCCAGGAGCGCAGTCGCCAAACGGCGGGAACCTTGAGCGGGGGAGAGCAACAGATGTTGGCCATGGGACGCGCCCTGATGGCCAGGCCGGAACTGGTGCTGCTGGACGAACCCTCCATGGGCCTGGCCCCGGTCATGGTGGAAACGATTTTCAGAATCATCTCCGACATCAACGCCCGCGGCGCCACCATTCTGCTCATCGAGCAAAACGCCCTGATGGCTCTCGAGATCGCCCGTAGAGGCTATGTCATGCAGTCGGGTCGAATCGTTATGGAAAACTCGGCGTCCTCCCTGTTGCGGGACGAAAGCGTACGGAAATTCTATCTGGGTGAGGATCTGCCGGAAAACTGAAGTTTCACCGACCATGCGACACCATCACCGCGCCCGGATGGAACTCCCTTGGCCGGTGTCGGAGCACCGGGATGGGGCGCGCCGACGGGGTGGAAAACATCCCGCCGGCGCATGCAACGCCGTGGTGCTTAGTTCCTGCGATAGGATTCCGTGTAAGCCGGCAGCCGGATCTCCGCTCTGTTTCCTCCCCGCTCTGAACGAGTGAACGTAATGGTTCCTCCATGACTGCCCACAATTTTCCTCACCATGGGAATGCCCAATCCCGTACCGAACGTCTTGGACAACACGATGGGATCCAGCAGTTCACTCATGGCTTCATTGGGAAGGGGACGGCCTGAATCATGTATGATCAGGCTGACCGCCCGCTGGGCGGAATCATAGGAACACGAAATCTGAACATCTCCTCCCCCGTCCATGAGACGTGCCGAATTGGTCAGGATTTTCTGGATCACGTCGGCAATGCCTTTGGCGTCGAATACCAGCCTGGGAGGAAGGTCCGGATCCATGTGCACCCGCAGATAGATGTTTCGTTCCTTGAACCATTCGTGGGCGCGCTCCAGGATCGCTCCCAGCATTTGTCCCAAATCGTTCTCTCGAAAATCGGGCCGGTATTGCTTGGCATAATCGTTCATTTCCTGAAGCACGCGCTCCAAACGCGCCGCTTCACCCAGAATGATCTTCATATACTGCTTTCGCTGATCCTCCGAGGCGGAGTTCTTGGCCAGCCTCTGAACGAAACCGCTCAGCGCCGTCAGCGGATTACGAATTTCGTGAGCCACCGCCTGGAGGGCCGCCTCCGTTCCTCCATCCGGCGGGCAGAGGGCAGGGTCCGGCTCGGAGACCTCGGAACCCGGAGGGTGTTCCAGAAACCATTGCACCCGTTCTTCAAGATGCAAGTTCAGACGACTGAGCGCAAGGTTGGCCTTCTCCATGACTTCCAGCACATCCTTGCCCATTCCTTCCTGAAGGTCGAAAGCCCCGGCCAGTTCGTCCACTTGAGCGAAAACTCCCGCCAGGATTTCGTTCACCTGTTCCGCGTTCAACTTCAACCGATCCTGCACTTCTCCGTGAAACCGGTACAGATGTTCCCCGCCGCCGAACAGGATTTCGCCGCCTTTACCGGCCAGCTGGGTAACCGTGCAGAGCGGAGAACCACCCGATGGAAGCGTCTCGTCCGGATCCGCTTCCAGGACCTTAACCAACGGTTCCGGAAAGCGCCAGCGTTTCAATATGATTCGACCCACCTCCCGATGGTTGATGCCCAAGTGTCGGTTTTCCCACTGAACCTGATCCTTCAACGATGAACCCATGTCCGGGCATCCCTGAACCCATGCATCGGGAAGGATTTGGAACAGCATCAACTGGCCGATTCTCAGGATCAAACCGGCCACAAACGCTTCTTCCGGATCCACCTCGAGCCAAGCGGACATCCGAGCCAACTCCCGTGCGATCATGGCCCGGTATAGTGAGAAGCGCCAGAAGCGGCTGAACTCAAAGGCGCTTGCGCTGCGTAGGGGAAACGTATGGCGCAGGGAGATGGACAGCGCCATGAGCCGGACCCGCTTCAAACCCAAGTGGGTGACGGCTCTGGAAACAGTGGAAATGGAAGATCGAGTGGAAAATTGGGCGCTGTTGGCGAGTTTCAGAAGGCGCGTCACCAGAGCCGGATCCTGCTCGATGAGCGATGCAATACGGCCCACGGTCACGGAATCATCGGAGGCTAGTTCCAGCAACTGCACCGCCACGGGAGACAGGGCGGGCAGCGCGTGCTCTTCCTGAATCTTTTTGAGAATTCGAACTCGTTCATCCACCATGATCACCTCACCGCACCCCGCCGACCCGGCTTCCGATCAATCCGGCGCCGGCTCGTTGGAGAACCTCAACGCATGGCGCTCGCATTCCACCGAAGCCCCGAACATCGAGCCAAACAACTCCATCTGCCCGGGATGCCGCCTGGCGCGCTTCGTCTGCACGCGTAACTCCCGGCCGGCATCCTCCAGGGTGGGTTCAGTTCCGACACGATCCTCTTCGATCCAGATTTCCTGAAGACGCTTCCACAGGAGAAAACGCCGGCAGGTCCGCAGACTCCCGCAGACCAGCAACGTCGACCGGTCTCCCTCCTGACGGATGATCTCGTATCGGTTCTTCCCCGAGATCCGATCACGGCCCTCCCGCAATAGGAGTCTTCCCGACATGATTTCCCCTTCTTCTCACCTGCCCGGACACTCCATGAAGCGCATACACGTTTGGATACCGCGAGGGAATCACCTACCTCGGTAAACCAAACAGTCCGGGCGAATCTTGGGAACGCTTTCCGATCCCGTCATGATCATCAGGCGTTTCAGCTCTTCCGTGATCTGGTGAATCACGGCGTACACACCCAACGCGCCGTCCGCCGCAAGTCCATACAGGACGGGACGGCCCAGACCCACTAAGTCGGCCCCTAAGGCAAGCGCCTTGAGAACATCGCTTCCGCGCCTGAACCCACCGTCGACGATGACGGGAATCCGTCTCTCCACCACCTGAAGAATTTCTTCCATGACCTGAAGAGGATGGGGCAGATAATCCAGGGTATGCGCTCCATGGTTGGACACCACAATGGCATCCGCACCCGCGTCCAGGGACCGTCGCGCGTCTTCGCCACTGAGTATGCCCTTGAATACCAAAGGCCTCGTTACCCGGTTCCGAATCCGGATGAGTTCCGTCAATTTAAGCGGAGTACAATTCCGGGCCACGAGCCGATCCCCGATCTTGGTGCCTTGACCCGCGTCGATCTCTATGCCTACCCAAGTCACTCCGGCTTCCTGAATACGCTCCAGATCCTCAAACAACCTGTCCCGGTCCTCGTAGGGCTTCACGTTCTGGACAACCGGAAGCCCGGTTCGCACGATCTCGTTCAGGTTGTCCGGGACGGGGGTGCCTGTCCACATCAGGGAACCCGCTCTCGCCAACCCCTGAGCCGTCTCGATAAGACCGTCGTCACAGATCGACGGGATGGGCATGGTCATGGCGCTCATGATGACCGGTGTTTTAAGGGAAACCCCCAGGACCGTCACGTCGGTGGAGGCGGAAGCGGGAGCATCGATGGCCCGCTGTCGGATGGTGTAGGCGTCCAATACCGCCCGGTCGTTCTGCGGGATCCAACCTGTTTCCACCGCTCCCAGGGTGAATCCGATCTTTCGTGACCGCAGGTTCTGTTCACCCTTTTCGTACAGCAGGGTCAAGTCCGTCATGTCTTCCGTCTCCTCCGGAGAGCATCGCCGGCCTATCAGGCCTTTGATAAACAGTATCGCGGGCAGGCTGGTGAAAAACGATGACATGCAAGGCGCGCGAATCCTGAGGAATGAGGCGTACAACCCGTACGCGTACGCCCCAATGACGAAGGAGGAAGCGCAACACAGCAGATCGCGTTTTTCAACGGCCGGTAGGCCTTCTTTTCGTTCGCATGCCCGAATGCATCCGGTTCATAGTTGTATTAAACACTTCTTCGCTTCTTAAGGCAATAACCGAATGCCTGCATGCAAGACCATCATCGACACCGGGCAATCTTTTCCCATATACGCGCGTTCAGGTGAACCCTCTTCCATCGACGCCCTGATTCCACGACCAAATTTACCCGAGGGACTCCGATTCAACGCCCTTGCCCTTCCTGCGCCACGGCGCGATTTCGGTTCGTCCGCCGAGGAAGTACAATTTTGAGTTTGGATCCGGGATATTACGTGGTATGATATTTGTACCTTGTTTTGTCTGTGAGTGATGCCTCACCGAGGCATCCGGGCAACCGATCCAACCTACTTGGCGGATTTTTGTTTGGAGAAAAACACCCATGACCCAGGAGCTCCAAAGACACTTCCGGCGTATGGATGATTATCTTCCCTTTACCTTTCGAGTCATCACCCGCCATGAATTTGACACGCTGAAAGACATGTATCTGGCAGGGACTTGCGGGGAAGAGCCTTCGTCTCCGCCCGCCATCACGGAGACCGGACTCCATCCCGAACAAGAAGCCGTGCTTCGCGCCATCGAACCTACTCTACAGGTTTTCCACGAGCGACTATGCCTGCTCAATAATAAACTGGACGCCGTAATCGCCCTGTTGCGGGGCGAGAAACCCGAAACCCTTTATCTGGAGAAACCTAGGAAGATCAATATATCGGGGAGCGGATGCAAGTTCGAGACAACCGAGGCCATTCACGAAGGCGCTTTGGTGGAAATCAAGATCCATTTGCCCGCGGCCTTGCCCAATACGATTCCGGCACTGGGAAAAGCGGTGCACGTATCGAGAAGTCCCACCGGGGCGAATATCGTGGCCCTGCATTTCCTGGCCATCAGCTACAAGAACCGGGAGACCCTGATCCAATACATTTTCCGTAGGGAGCGTGCGCTGATCCGCGCACAGAAAGAGGCGGGCGCGCTTATTGAAAGAAAGCATTCCAAGACCGGTTCGGACTCTTCATCCCATGAATAGCAGCCCGTTGATATACCGTATCACGGGCAGGCCGATGCAAAAGCGATGCGATGCAAGGCGGGCGAATCCTGAGGAATGAGACGTACGTACAGTACTTCTTAGGACGCCTGCCCGTGTGTGAGTGCGCGCAGACAGGCGGGACGCACAGGCAGAAAGGATGGATCCTCACACCGGAGACGTGACCGCAGATCGCGTTTTTCAACGGCCGGATAGGAATTTCCGCCGCACATCTTGGGAGCCGCCGTCGGCGACCTCCGTGGAATGGTCTTCCGGTCCGGACGACCTGCGCAGTCGGGCGCTTGGGTCTCAGGGAGTCTTCAACTCGACGGACAATTCGACGCGACGTCGCAGCCTCAGGTCCTCCGCTTCACCGTCAGCCACGGCTCCGTGCGCCCCGTGGCTGACAACGGTAAATACACGCTCGGGGGTCCCGCGTCGCACCAATTCGAGAACCACATTGGCGGCTCGATGGGCCGCCACTTCCCAGTTGGACCCATAGCGAACGCCCCGAACGGGCCGGCTGTCCGCGTATCCTTCCACCCGCACGGAAGCGGGATGCCGATTCAAGAAACGAGCGAGATTCTCCATGAACCTTGAATATTCTCCGGGTACGCCCATGTCGCCCTCGTCGAATAGGATCGGCCTCCGGCCCACCAATTGAATGCGACCCGCGTGTTCCCGAACTTCGAACCATTCCGATAACTCGGATTCCATCAGCCGGACCCGCCAAGTCTCTTCGAGTCCGGAGATAATCGGAGCCGCCTCCGGTGTCACACCTTCTTGAACCGGCTCCTTTCGGCCGGGCTCATCCACGGGTTTCGGCTGTGTCATGAAACGCGTCACCCCGGGATTTAGAGTCCACCAGGCAGGCGCTTCTCCACCAAAGCGATCCAGCACTTCCCGGTGAAGTTTCTGAAAGCGGTCCAGATGTTCCCGAGCCATGCGATCGAGACGTTCCTTCTCGCGCGAGCCTGCGAGAACCTCCCGCCGGGTGCGATCCAGGTGTTGTTCCAGGGAAGCGGGAACGGGCTCGCCCCGGTCCCGGAACCGCTCCACCCGAAGCAGGATCCACTCCGTTTGCTCACGAAGCTTCAGCAAGTCCCGGTCGAGTTCCAGGACGCGCTTTGCATAATCCTGGATCGCTCTTTCCAGAACTCCCTTTTCCTCCAGCGCCAGTGTCTGAAAGCCGCCCGGGAACCCGGAGGGCAATGCGTGGAGAACGCTTGAAAGAAAAAACACGCACAGACAAACCAGTCCCCAGACTCCGATCCACCGGCGGAAATCGTGTCCGAATTTCATGGATCCTCCCATCCGGTACGGTTGTCACGGATACGGGTTGGGCTGGACTCCCGTCATTTCGGGATCCGTTCTCAACCGGGTGTATAGGATGTGGTCGGGAGATACGTGTATTTTGGCTCTCATGAGCACTTCCACGAGCCCGTCTTCCCGGGACACGATTTCCAAAACTTCCGCTCCTCTGAGCCAGGTTTCCGTTTCCAATCGAACGATATCGTAGTTCACGGCCATGTTGCCCATACTCATGTACGTCTGCACATACAGACCGTGGATCCTTTCCGCCAGCTTCCGATACGCGTCGCCTACGGCGGCCCTTTCAGCAAGCAAGCGGGCCTGAGCCTTGCTCATCGCGGATTCCGGGGCGACTCCCTTACCGATGACATTGACGTTGAGAATATTCTCCGGATCCGGCTTTCCCGTGTACTGACCAAGCACTCGGTGAGGATCCGCCGGGGTCAACGGCCGAATATAACCGGAAACGCGGGTATCCGAAGAAGTTCCGCACCCCGCGAGGAGGATCCCCCCAAAAAACCCCACCATGAGGAATATGCCCACTTTGTGTCTCATCCACCTCACTCCTTCCTGTGATGATGCCTGCACGCATCTGATTACTCGGGAACGAGGCGCACCTCCACCCGACGGTTCATCTGCCGATGCATTTCCGAATCGTTCACCACCAGCGGCCTGTGCTCCGCGGATCCCTCCACCGTGATCCGAGCCGGATTCACTCCTTCCCGTATCAAGAAACGGCCGACGCTTACAGCCCGGGCCGCGGACAACTCCCAATTGCTGGGAAACCGGTCGCTTTGAATGGGAAGATCGTCTGTATGTCCCGAAATCACGACCCTATATTCCGGTTTTGAGGTCAGGAATCGAGCCATACGGCGCATCACGGGGTTGAATGGATCCCGCACCTCCGCCTTCCCTAAATCAAAGGTAATGCGTTCCCCGAGCACGATCAGCAGTCGTCGATCCTCCATCCGCATGAAAAAATCTCCGCTCTGGTCCGGTCCCATGACCTGGTAGGCTTCTCGTTCCAGGCGGTTGGCCTCATCCGAACCCATGGAAAACCCCGCATCAATGCCGTCACCTCCCGCCTCCGTCTCCAACACCCGCTGCGGCAAAGGTTCAGCCGCGGTCCTATCCGACGATGGAGAAACCGAAGGAATGGGAAATACCACTTGGGATACGGGTCGCTGTCCCGGAACAGGCGCTTGGGGGACCGCTTTCAGATGATAGAGCATAACGAAGAAAATCAACAGGATGGTCATCATGTCGGCAACCGTGATCAGGAGAGCGTCCTCATCCCCCTGCCCCGAGAGGAGTCTCTTCCGCAGGCCGCTCCCTTGGCGCTCGGCCGCCTCCAGCCTTTTGGCCAGTTCCTGAACCTTACGCCCGTGCATTGTCGCCGCCGGCCTCGAAGCGTCGTTTCACCCGGATTTCTCCACGCGCCGCGCTTTGGGGTTTTCCATTCGAGTTCCCCCTTTGCGGCAGATAATAGTTGAGACGATTCTGAATTCCCCTGGAATTCTCCTGGTCGGCGATTCCCAGAACTCCTTCGACAATCACGGCCACGATATGCTGCTGCTCCTTGATATACTCCGAGAATTTCTTGGACAGGGGCAGAAACAGTATGTTCGAAATCAGTAATCCGTAAAATGTAGTAAGCAAAGCCAGACTCATGGATCTAGACATCTCCTCCGGAGAGGACACACTGGACAGGACATTGATGAGACCCAGAACCGTACCCACGAAACCGAATGCGGGCGCCAGCTTTACCAGCGTGTTCAATACCCCTTGCTGCGATTCCAGGCGTGATCGAATGAACTCGGATTCCTTCTCCAAAATATCCCGGATCTCGTATCGCTCAAATCGATCCACCACCAGTTCCACTCCCAGCTTGAGGAGCGGATTGTGCAATTCTCGAGCCTCCCGTTCCAGTGCCTGGGTTCCCTTCAGGCGACCCGTTCGCGCCAGAGAAACGACGTGATCCACCGTTTCTCCGATATCGATCTCCCGCCTCCGGAACAACCGACCGAGAGAGTCCAAGAGGTCTCCCAGCATCCGCAGGGGATAGGCCAACAATACAGCCAGAAAGGATCCTCCCATCACGATCAGGATACTCTGCACACTGGTCCGCCAGGAAATCCCGCCGGTAAGCACCGTTGAAAACACCAGAAAGAAAGCTCCCACAGCCACAAGTACGCACTTCTGAATCAACACGCACCCCCGCAGTTTTAGGATTGCTCATGACTACTTGCATCCCTCATGCCAAGCGTATCCTCAGATTTAGCCGTGTAAATTCAGGTTGTTAACCACAGCAAGCGTCCTGCCCCGCTGCTTCGAACCGGGAGAGGTTTGCCAGGGGTCAGATTTTGCCTATCTGCGAACTCACGCGCACCTCCAACCGCTTGCGGTAAGCAGGTCAAGCGGGGTTTTACCGCTCCTGGAGACCGGCCTGAAGGAAATGAACTGGATCCATCCCTCTGGGTACGTTTCTTGCTTCATTCCCTCATGATCCATGTGCAAACCGAAAGGACGACCGACGCCATAGCAGTCCGTTGATAAACAGTATTGCGGACAGGCCGGTCAAAAACGATGAGATGCAAGTTGGGCGAATCCGAGGAATGAGGTGTGCAACCAATACGCCGCAATGACGAAGGATGAAGCCCGACGACGCAGATCGCGTTTTTCAACGGCCGGATAGAGACACCGCCGAACCCAAATGCAAAGGACCTGAAATCGTGGAAGCTGTAAATGCGGGTAGGATTCGTCAAAGCGTCGACGTTGCGTCAGCCGGAACCCCAGGAAACTACCATCCCGAAATCTCTCAAGAAGAATGGAACATCGTCCGGGTGGATACGTCCGGAGTGGCCGATCCCGGCGGACCGGCCGAGGTTTCGTTCCAGACGATCAAACCGAAAGGATCCATCATTCTAACCGTCCCCCATATCGAGCCCTGCCGGCACGCCGGCCAATCCTGCAGAGATGCGGATACGGATGGCTGCATCGAAAGACGGAGCGTGGAAACGGGTCCTCGGGAAAAGGAACCGATTCGATCCTCCTCGGAGGAAGCCCGGACCGGCAAAACATTCCCACGGTACGCCGGGGAATCCGCCAAAGGGGTTTCACTGACGCAGAATTCACTCACTTTCCTCTACGAGTTTGCATCGAGAATTCATGCGATCCTGGATCTTCAATGGATTCAGGACACCTGCGTACATATGCTTTCGGAAGTCCTGCCCGTGGAGAGGATCACTTTCGTATACAAGGACGAGGACGCCAATCGTTTCCGCATCCATTCTCAATACGGCTTACCGGAAGCACAGGCCCAGGAGTTTCAGAGATCCATCCGCGCTCATCTCTCCCTATGGCTCAACGGAAAGCCGGATACCTTCGTGTGGAGCGGGGGCGAGGCGATTCCGGAGACAAGGACGGAGAATTCAGGCCGACTGGACCGATCCGTCACCATACCCATTCATTCCGCCGCCACGGTTGTCGGCGTCGTGCATTTGCTGGGGCTGAGCTCCCAGTCCCTGATGAACGGAGAGTACCCGTTGATCATGAAGCAGGTAACGCAGAACCTTTCGCAAGCCCTCGGCAACCTGAGACAATTCAGGAACGTCCTGTCTATGGCGGAAACGGATTCCTTGACGGGTCTTCCCAATCATCGTGCGGCGATGAAACGGTTTCACGAAGAACTGGATCGATCTCGCCGATACCGGCGTCCCCTCTCTCTGGTGCTCCTGGATGTCGACCGTTTCAAAGAGACCAACGACCTGCACGGACACTTGGTGGGAGATGAGGTCCTTCGCCGGGTTTCGGGCATCCTGAAGGAAAACATCCGATCCAGCGATTTGGCGGCCCGTCACGGAGGCGATGAATTCGTGATCCTGCTTCCGGAAACGGGGGAAAGCAGCGCAGTCCGTTTGGCCCAAAGGATCCGAAGCCGTGTGTCCCGGCATCCCTGGGGGAATACCGCCCGGAATCTGAAGCTTTCCGTTAGCATGGGTATAGCCTCAACGGACCGTTTGGGACCGGAAAGAGCCTCTGAAATGTTTTTCGAGGCGGATCGAGCCTTGTACCTGGCGAAGCACCGGGGTCGAAACCGGGTGTGTGGGGGAAAAGAGGAGGTTTGACGTTTCCCCGCTGCGGGGGATAATCAGCCGGGATTCAAAGAAGCCGGACAGCCGGCGGTCTTCACGGAAGCGTCCGCCGCAGGCTCGCACCCAAACGATCCATCCATCCCCGCGCATTTCGGGCCGCCGCAATTCGCGCGTATCTCAAGTTCATAAGACCTTTCGAAAGGTCTTGGGCCGCTTTCCGCAGGCAATCCTCCAGAATGGGACCATCCGGCTCTTCGCCACTTTCCCAGACCACCGGCGCCCGCAGGTGAACCCGCATGGTTTCCTGGTCCAGCGTGCGCTCCAGAATCGTCAACCCCGCACACAGCCGAACGGCTTCCTCCACAACGACCTCATCGCCGGCAACCACATGGCCCTGGATCCAGGATCTTTGGAACAGGTAGGCACTTTTTTCCCTCCTGGCATCAAACAATTCGGAAAGCCCGTTCAGCACGGCGCGACGCTCGATCTCATCCATGGATTCACCAGGCTCCAAGAAAGACGTTCCGGTAATTTGGATGATTTCGACGCACGGCTGCCCTTGCCGAGTGGATTCTTCGAACACCAGCCTGCTGTTCACCAATCGCCCATCCCGGATCGTATGCACGGACTTCACTACGAACCGGTCCGAATGGGGGAGTGGATCCGCCCATACCGTCCCCGTAACGGTAAAAACTCCCAAGCATAGCATCATGAGGAAGATTATCATGCTAACAGCGTAGGCAAGAATAATGCCGGGAAAAGGAAAGGGCTTCGGGAGGTACAGCAGGCTGTTGAAAGACGCGATCTGCCGCGTGACACCCCATCCTGTCTGCCTGTGCGTCCCACCTGTCTGCGTGCACACACGCACAGGCAGGCGTCATTGCGGCGTACTGTAATTACGCCTCATTCCTCAGGGTTCGCGCCTTGCATCTCATCGTTTGCAGCAGCCTGCCCGAAATAGGGTGTATCAACCGGAGGCTACAGGGATCGTTCTTCCTTGATCCACAGTTTGTAAATGACGGGGGATCCGATATCCGAATTGATATGACCCACCATCCGCTCCACGTCGATCTTGGACTGCTCGGGATACCCCGCCCCCCCGACGAGATGGGCATAGATGAGATTTCGGATATGGGGCAAATGCTGAAGGGCTTCGGCGGATCGTTCCCTCTCGATACCCGCGTCCACGGCATAGATCGTATAGGTTCGGCCCGGGCTGCGAGCGGGAATGATGAACGGCTTCAGGGAAATTACATCCTTTCGGAACAGATCGCGCAGGACAGGAATTCGGTACGGCCAGGTCTCGGGCTTCCCATCCCAAAGAAGGCCTATGCCTATGGACAACACCAGAAAACCGGCGAGGCTGAGAATGGCGAACCGCCCGCGAAAACGCCGGGCATGTCGGGAATCGGAACGCGCCTCTCCCGTGACCGGGGACGATTGTGTTCCGCCCGGCTCTGGACCCACTCCGCCCGCAAGATCGTAAGCCTCCCCGTTTGCGGTCGTCCTTTCCTGGCGAGGACCTCCCGTGTCGTCGCCTCCGGCGGATAATTGCCGCAACGGAGCACCCGCAAACAAGATGCGTTCTTCCTCTTCCGGAGGTTCTGAATGAATCCTGCGTTCTTTGGGTTTCTGAATGCTCATGATAGAGAGACCGAAAAACGGGCCTGATGCCGGGCCATCCGCCGCCTCATTCCCGTGCAGCGGGTCCCGGCGAGCCGGCGTCACGCTTTCAGAATGGCCTCGATTTTCCCCCCCAGGGTGTCCGCCGTAAAAGGCTTCACGATGTAATTGCTCACTCCGGCTTTCACCGCTTCTATCACGTTTTCTTTGTTCGCTTCCGCGGTCACCATTAAGAATGGAATACCCTTGAGCTTGTCATCGTTGCGAAGCTCACGCAACAACTCGATCCCCGTCATATTGGGCATGTTCCAATCACAAATGACCATGTCATATTTTCCGGCTCTGAGCTTTTTCAGAGCAATAATTCCGTCTTCCGCCTCGTCGATATCCTGATATCCCAGCTGTCGAAGAAGGTTACGGACAATTTTCCGCATCGTGGCGAAATCGTCCACTACAAGGATCTTCTTACCGCTGCCCGACACTGAACTCCTCCTTGAACAGACGTATTACGGCAAGATGGAAGTACCTTGCCTCACACTGTATCATTTAACGCATTCCGAATCTTCTTCTTGAGAGCCATCATACATTTTGCATGGATCTGGCTGACTCGAGACTCAGTGATTTTGAGGGCTGCGCCGACCTCCTTCATGTTCATCTCTTCATAATAATACAAAGATAAAACCAGTTGGTGCTTCCGGGGAAGTTGTCCTATGGCGTCCGCAAGAACTCGTTTCAACTCCGACGCTTCGATATATTCGGATGGACTCGGGCTCCTGTTGTCCACCAACGATTCCAGGAGTTGTTTCCTCTGAACTCCTCCCAGTTGATCCCCGATCAACTGGTTCAGACTCAAGGTCAAGGACGAGTTGATATGCATCAGCATCTTCTGGTATTCATTCAGCTCTACTCCCAGAGCTTCCGCCATCTCTTGGTCATCCGGCTCCCTCGCCAGGGACGACTCCAGGGCGGAAAATGCTTCCTCGACCCGTTTGCATTGAGTCCGCACGGATCTGGGCGCTTGGTCCAGCGCTCTCAATTCGTCGAACACGGCCCCACGGATCCGGAATTCCGCATACGCGCCGAAAGGCACCCCTTTGGAAGGATCGAATTTCTCCAGGGCATCAATAAGTCCCACGGTTCCCGCACTGTACAAGTCCTGAACTTCCACGTGTGAAGGCAGCCTCATAGCAATGCGATTGGTGATCCTTTTCACGAGATAAATATGCTGCAGGATGGCGGCTTCCCGCTCCTCGGCAGTTAAGGGACTCTTTCGAGTCTCTTTCTTGTACGTGTTTAGACCCCGCATAAGATTGGACGAAGACATCCGCCCGGGTTCACCCCTCCCAGGCTGATCCCGTGAACCAAGGCCATGGGATTCCTCACTGAACGACATCCGGATTCCGTTTCAACACCGGCGACTCCCCGCTGGTATCCAGGTGGGCGACACACCGAACCTGTTTTCAGTTCCGAGGACCCGTGTGGTTCAGGAAGTCCCTCCAAAACATCCGCCCCCCTCCGGTATTTCGGCTTCTGTAAATCTTCATCTCTTCACGGACTTTTTGGGCAAGCTGCTGGAATTGCCTGGAAGCCTGACTGTGAGGAAATACTTGAACCACCGGTTTTTGTTGACGAATGGCCTTCAACACGTTCGGATCCAAGGGGACATAACCATACATATCCAGTGACAGATTCAAAAAACGTTGGGTCACCATACTCAGATGACTGAAGATCTGATGGGCTTCCTGCTGATTCTTTACTGTATTAAGTAGAATCTTGAACCGCTTCCCACCGTACCTTATGGCACTAACCTTCATAAGTGCATATGCATCCGTTATGGAAGCCGGTTCGGGAGTGACAACAATCAACACTTCCTGAGCCATTGCATTGAAGTACATGACATTAGAGGATATTCCAGCACCCGTGTCAATTAAAAAAACATCCACTCCATCCATCATGGTTTCGAGTTCGGACACCAGAACCATCTTCTGTTCCGCAGTCAGATTCGTCAGCTCCTGAACACCGGAACTGGCTGCAAGGATTCGGACCCCACCGGGGCCTTCCACCAGTATGTCCTTCGCCCGCATTTGACCGTTGAGCACATGCTCCATGTTATATGAAGGGGTCAGACCAAGCAGAATATCGATGTTGCCCAGTCCCATGTCCGCATCCATGACCAGCACACTCAAACCCAGTTGCGCCAGTGTGCAGGACAGATTACTCACCACATTGCTCTTCCCGACCCCCCCTTTACCGCTCGTGACGGCAAGAATGAACGGCGACGGTCCGGTCTCGGACCGGGACGACCCCCCAAATTTTCTCAATGTCTCGGCTTGATCCATAGTTCCATTCCCTCTGGAGTCCGCCGTCGGCTTCCCCTGCCGGACTGTCTAACAGGCTGGTGAAAAAACGCCTTGCGCCTCGCGGCCGCCCCAGACGACCTGCCGGCATCCATGCGCTGCAAGAAGCTGTTACTGCCGGAGAAGCGCTTGCATGAACCTTCGAGGTGTCGCCCGATCCAAGTCATCCGGAACACGCTGCCCCGTGGACAGGTACGCTAAAGGAATACCGCGTTCCCATAGGATATTCAACATCGGACCAAGATGCAATGCCTCATCGAGCTTGGTGATGGTCAAAGAGCCGGGTTCCAGAATGGAGTATCGATCCATGATGTGGGAAGCATCCAACTCATTGGTGTTGGCGCCGATCAGCAGCATGGGGTGCACCCCGCGCACCCCGTGAAAGGTTTCCTTAAGTTCATTCAAATGTTCCGAGTCCCTGGGACCTCTCCCCGCAGTATCCACATAGACCCGCCCCATCCCGCTCAACTTGGACAAGAGCGGTGGAAACTGCTCCAGCCGGGAGACCACATAAAAGGGAACGCCCAGGATCTGTGCATATACGCGAAGCTGTTCGGCGGCGGCGATGCGATACGTATCCAAAGTAACCAAAGCCACCCGTTTCATTCCGGTAAGTCGATCCCGGGCCGCCAGCTTGGCTAAAGTCGTGGTCTTGCCGACCCCTGTGGAACCCACCATGACAATGATCCGCGGATCTTCCGCTTCCCTGTCCGCGAACCGCACAAACCTCGAGACCACTTCCCCCGAACGCATCTCATCCTTGTCCCCGCCGGATTTGCACGGATGCATTTCCTGCACCAGTCGAAACGCCAGATGAGGATGCACGCCGGTTCGCACGAACCGTTCGTACAGGGATTCAAGCGCCGGTCCATATCCGAGACTCCGCATGAGGGTCCGGAGACCATCCCCATCTTGTTCCCCGATTCGGCTCTTTCGGCAGGACCAGCCTTTGGGAGTCCCCGCCCTTCCCGTCGAAACGGACGCGGCGCGGAGATCGGCTTTCGCCTCCACGTCTGAGGATGCGCCCTTGGACGCCGGCTCCGATGCCGCCATCACCTCCACGCGCCGCGTTCCCAACAGTCCCAGAATCCCGTGTTCTTTCCGGAAGGTCCGGCTCGACAGGATCAGCGCATCGGGGCCCAGCTCCGATTTGACCCGCTCGAGGGTCTCTTTAAGGGTCTTACCTTCGAATCGCTTGAGGTGCATGGCTTACAACGTCACCGTTCCCAAGGATTGAAGCTTGGCTTCGGGAGCAATCTCGTTATGGGATAGAACCGCCAATGTGGGGAAGAATCGTTCGGTCAACTTCTTCAAATGGGGCCGAACCACGGGCGAACACAGCAGAAGTGGGTTGAAATTAAGGCGGGCGAACTGTTCCACGGCCCGGCTCACCGCTGTAATGATCTTCTGGGCCGTATTGGGATCCAGAGTCAAATATACCTCCTGGTCCGTTCGGTGAAGGGCTCCCGCTAACACGTCCTCGACCGTTTTGTCCACGGTCATGAGAGGCAGCGAACCATCTTGCAGTTGATACTGCTTTGTGATTGTCCTTGCCAAACGATGTCTCACGTACTCTGTCAAGACATCCATATTCTGGACCCCGGATGCATAATCCGCCAGTGTTTCCAGAATGGTTTGGAGGTCTCGTATGGAGACGTTCTCCTTGAGAAGCTTCTGGAGGACTTTTTGGACCTGGCCCACACTCAGAAGATGGGGCACCAACTCTTCGACAACTTTGGGGTGACTCTCCGCCAGATGGTCCAGGAGCTTTTGAGTCTCCTGGCGGCCTATGAGTTCATGGGCATAGCTCCGAATGATTTCCGTCACGTGGGTGGCCAACACCGTGGCCGGTTCCACGACCGTATATCCCGTCACCTGGGCGCGTTCCTTTTCCGAGGGCCTGATCCACAGCGCCGGCAGTCCGAACGCCGGTTCTTTGGTTCCTATGCCCTGGATTTCTTCCGTCACCTCCCCTGCTTTCATGGCCAGAAAATGATCCAGCATGAGTTCGCCCCCCGCAACCCGATTCCCTTTGATCAGCACCGAATACTCGTTGGGCCCCAGCTGAAGATTGTCCCGTATATGCAGGGGAGGTACGATAAACCCCATTTCCATGGCGAACTGCCTTCGGATGGACTTGATCTTCTCCAACAGACTGCCGTCTTGTTGGACATCCACCAAGGGTATGAGCCCGTAGCCCACTTCAAGCTCCATGACGTCCAGCGACAAGAGAGATTCCACGCGCTCCGGTCCTTCCGGAGCCTTGCCCGCTTCTTCCTTAGTTCCCTTTTCCGTTTCCTCAGACCGACGGAACTGGCGATACCGGAGGTACGCAATGGATCCCATGATCGCCCCCAGGGTCAGAAAAGGAAGCGCGGGAAGACCTGGGAGCAGACCAAAAAACACCACGATGGCCGAGGTTGTGCCCACGGCCCTGGGACTCACAAAAAGCTGCCGGGCCACATCCTGACCTAAGTTGGTCTCGGAAGCCGCACGGCTGACGATGACGCCCGCCGCCGTGGAGATGATCAGTGCGGGCAATTGGGATACGAGCCCATCCCCAATGGTCAGAATGGTGTAGGTTTGGGCCGCGCTGCTCAAGCTCATCCCTTGCTGAATCACACCGATGAGAAGACCTCCGAGGATATTGATTAGGGTGATGATGATGCCGGCGATGGCGTCGCCCCGCACGAACTTACTGGCGCCATCCATCGAGCCGTAGAAATCCGCCTCGCGAGAGATCCTCTGACGGCGATTTCGTGCCGTGGTTTCATCGATGAGACCCGCGTTCAGATCCGCATCGATACTCATTTGTTTGCCGGGCATGGCATCCAGAGTGAACCGCGCGGCCACTTCGGCGATTCGCGTGGCTCCCTTGGTGATGACCACGAAATTGATCAGGACTAAAATCAGAAACACCACCAGTCCCACCACGTAGTTGCCGCCGACCACAAAGGAACCGAAAGACTCGATCACGCGCCCCGCAGCCTGGGTACCGTCGTTGCCCCGAAGCAGAATGAGCCGGGTGGAAGCGATGTTCAGGGAGAGACGAAACAGCGTCATGATCAGAAGAACCGACGGAAAGGCCGAAAATTCCAAAGGTTCTTCCACGTACATGGAGACCAGAAGTATGGTCACCCCCAAGGTGATGTTCAAGCAAAGCAACAGATCCAGGAGAATGGTGGGCAGAGGGAACACCATAATGAGCAGAACACCCACCACCCCAAAGGCCATCATCAAGTCGCTGGGTTCCAACGTCCGTTTGGCGACCGAACTCTCTTGCGTCATTCCTGATCCTGCTTGTCACTCCGTTGAAAAACGCGATCTGCGGTCACGCCTTCGGCGTGAGGCTTCATTCTTCGTCATTGCGGCGTACTGTATCCATGGGATTCGTTCCACGCCCTCGGCGTGGCTTGGATCTCATTGTTCCGCACCGGCCTGCCCGCAATACCGTGTATCGACGGGCTGTTACAAGACCGATTTCTTTTTGATGCGGTACACATAGGCCAGGATCTCGGCAACGGCTTTGTACACGGAGGAAGGAATCTCCTGGCCGATATCCGCCATTTTGAACAGCAATTGAGTCACCGCACGATTTTCCACAATGGGAACTCCGTGCATTCGAGCCACCTTGCGGATTGTTTCCGCAATGAAGCCCGCACCCTTGGCCACCACCAACGGGGCGCGCATACCCCGTTCGTAACGAAGGGCAACGGCCAGCTCAGTAGGGTTGGTAATGACCACATCCGCCTTGGGCACTTCCTCCATCATGCGTCTTCTGGCCATTTCCCGCTGCAGGGCCCGGATCCGGGACTTTACCAGCGGATCTCCTTCCGACTGCTTGAACTCGTCCTTGACCTCCTGCTTGGTCATTTTCAGATCGCGCTCGAATTCCCATCGCTGGTAGGCGTAATCCAGAACCGCCAGCACCAGAAGGACCCACGCCGTACGGTAGAGAATCGTGAACGCCGTATTCAGGATAAAGGTGAGAACGGCCCATCCATCCCCTTGCATAAGGGGAAAAGCCAGGGGCATTTCGGATCTGATGGTCAGATACACTACGATACCCACCGCAGCCAGCTTACCCAGGCTCTTGATCAGTTCCACCAGGGACTTCAGGGAAAAGAGCCGCTGGAAACCCTTGATGGGATCGATTCGGTTCAAATCGGGAGTAATCCCTTTGGCGGAGAGCAGAAAACCCACCTGAAGCACGTTGGCCAGCACGGCGCCCAGGACCACGGCCGTCCAGAGAGGAAGCAGTATGTGTCCCATGGAAACCATGACGGACCCCAGCAATCGGATGGTGCTCTCGTCGGTCAACGCAGGTCTTGCCGCCGTGCTCAGGAAATCGCTCCAAAGGACCAGGGTGCGGGACAGCATGCCTTTTCCCGCCATATAGAACACCACCAAACTCACCAGCAGCACCGCCACCGCCGCCACTTCCCGGCCCTTGGCCACCTGGCCTTTCTCCCGCGCCTTCTGACGCCTGCGGGCGGTGGGTTGTTCGGTCTTTTCCTGGTCGCCTCGTGGCGGCATGCCGAATCCCTATCCCTCCGGTTAGAATGCTCGTATCAAGGCGGTCAAGTGGCGATCCGTTTCCACGAACACATGCCTCAGAAGAACGCTCAAGAACGAAACACTGATCCCCACGGCCATCAGTCCCACGGCGATCTTGAGGGGAAACCCCACAATGAACACGTTCATTTGAGGAACCGTTCTCGCCAGCAGGCCCAGACCCACACTCACAAAAAAGTTCACGGCGAGAACGGGCACCCCGATCTGAAGCGCCAATAGAAACATGGCGCCTGAAAGATCGAGGATCATACGGAGAAGCGGTTCCGAGGGATTCACCCCACCGAAGGGGATGACGCGAAAACTCGTTTCCAACGCTCGGATCACCATATGATGAGCGTTAAAGGCAAAGAACAGAAGTATGGCGATCAGGTCATAGAATTGGGTGACAACGGAAGTCCGGGCGCTGGTGAAGGGATCGATGACGGACGCTATACCGAGGCCCATTTGAAACCCCACCACCTGACCGGCCAATTGAACGGCTCCGAACACCATATTCACCGCCAGAGCAAGCACCGCGCCCACAACGATTTCCTGGATTACCATCGCCCCCATCATCCAGGCGGACAAGACCGGTGTCTTCAACTCCACCCAAGGAAACAATATCAGTGATATCACCAACGAAAGTCCCACCTTGACCGTAACGGGCAGAGTCCGGTTATCGAAAACGGGAAACATGAACAGGATCGCCGACACGCGGGCCAGCACCAGCACCATCTTTTCCGCATCCAGGATCGATATGCCGATGAAATCCATGTTCATCTCACATACAGCGGGAAGTTCTCCAGAATGCCTCTGGTGAAGTCCAGCATGACCCTCATCATCCAGGGTAAGAACAACAGCAGCGCCAACATCACTACAACAATCTTGGGGACGAAGGTGAGGGTCATCTCCTGGATTTGGGTTACGGACTGGAAGATACTGATGAGCAAGCCTATAGCCAACCCAAAACCCAGCAAGGGAGCGGAAACCAGCAGAACAACCTGGATGGTGTCTCGAGCGAATCCTACAACGAATTCAGGCGTCATGGCGAACCTCCCGAATCAGTAAAAACTTCGAATCAACGATCCCACCAGCAGATTCCAACCGTCCACCAGTACAAACAACAAGAGTTTGAACGGCAGAGATATCATCACGGGGGGCAACATCATCATCCCCATGCTCAGAAGCACGGAAGCGATCACCATGTCCAGAACCAGGAATGGAACGTAAACGAGGAACCCGATCTGAAACGCGGTCCGGATCTCGCTTAACGCAAAAGCGGGTACGATCAGGAGGGTCGGCACCTCGGAAACATTTCTGGGGCGTTCCTTCTGCGCCATGCTCAAAAACAGCGCCAGGTCCTTTTCCCTGGTGTGGGACAGCATAAACTTCCTAAGGGGTTGCTGGGCCCGATCCAGGGCTTCCGAGCGATTGATTTCCTCCTGGAGATAAGGCTGGAGGGCGTTTCGGTTCATTTCATCGAACACGGGGGACATGACATAGAACGTGAGGAACAGAGCCAGCCCGATCATGACCTGATTGGGGGGCATCTGCTGAGTACCCATAGCTTGGCGCAGGAAAGAGAATACCACGATGATCCGTGTGAAGCTGGTGAAGAGAATCAGGATGGCGGGCGCCAGGGTCAGGACCGTCAACAACAGAACAATCTGGAGCAGAACGGACACCTGTTCGGGCTGCTCCAGATCACTTAAATCCAATTGCAGGCCCGGCAAGGAGGTCTGGGCGTTCACAGTTCCTCCGCAAACAGCCAGGGAACACGCCAGAACCAGCGCCAACAGACCCAAGATCTTCAGGGAGATGCCGGACATCATTGACTGCGTACTCCCTCTCCTCTGTTGAACACGCCCGACAGGATTCCTTGAAAGACCCCGGGGTCCGGATCCGGTTCCTGCATTCGGGTATCGTCGTCTGCGGCCTCACGATCTTCCATATGGCTCAAGAGGCTGATACGGTCGGAAGTCACCCCCAGCAGCATGCGACGCCCTCCGACCTCGACGACCAGCAGGCTCCGCTTCGGCCCCAGGGCATGTCGCCCAAGGACCCGGATCCGAACGTCCTGTCCGGTGGACAGCCCTTTCCAGATGGTTTTCCTGGCCAGGTACACGCACGCGTATACCAGCCCCACCACCAGGAACAAGGCCGAGAGCATCCTCAGAATCCCAAGGTAGAAATCCGCTTCCATGATTCGGCCGTCCTCCCGTCCTCACTTCATGAAATCGGCCCGTTCGGTGGAGCTGAGGATGTCCGTGAGCCGAACCCCGAACTTCTCATTGACCACCACCACTTCTCCTCGAGCCACCAAACGGTCGTTTACACGCACTTCCATGGGCTCCCCGGCCAGTTTGGGGAGTTCCACCACAGACCCTTTTACCAGCCGAAGCAGGTCGTCGATGAGCATCTTAGTCCGCCCCAGTTCCACAGTGACTGTAAGTGGAATGTCCAGAATGAACTCCATGCTCGGATCCATGGCTTTGACAACACCCCCGGACTTCTCTCCGGCGGATTCCAAATTTCGGAACTCAGGATTTTGGACTTCTTCCGGCGCGTTCATCGGTATCATCCTCTCTGATAAAATCGGAAATCTGTATGGACAAGTTTCCTCTCACGGTACCGGGATAGCCCTTGAACTTGGGAATTCCCTGGACCTTGACAAGAACTTCTTCCTTCGAACCCCGGCCAAGTTGAATGATGTCCCCCACCCCCAGGTTGATTAGATCTCTCCCCTTGAGCTGGTTGCTCCCAAGCTCCACGATCAGTTCCACTTCCGCCTTCATAAGCTGTCGAAAGAAGCGCCGTATCCACGCGTGATCAACCTCCAGATGATCGCTTTGAAACCCCGCGTGCAGCTTCTCCTTGATGGGCTCCAGGGACGAGTAGGGCACGCACAGAGTCATGCCGCCCGAGGCGAACTCCATCTCCACGTCGAAACCCACCACCACCACTACATCCGTGGGCGGAACGATGCCGACGAACTGGGGATTGATTTCGGATCTCACATAGGACACGGAAAGCTCGTATACGGGTTTCCAGGCACGGTCCATGGCTTTGCGCGCCATATCCAGGACTTTGAGAATGATCCGCGACTCGATTCGAGTGAACTCCCGTCCCTCCACCTTCATGTTCATGGTTCCTCTGCCGCCCAAGAAGAGATCTACCAGCGTGAACACCAATTTGGACTCGAATATCATCAACGAATTCCCCCGAAGGGGGTCCATACGAAGCACATGAATGCTGGTGGGCACGGGCAATGTTTTGAGGAATTCCCCGAATTTCATCATATCGGTGGATACCATGCTGACATCCACCACTTTCCGAAGGGTGGCGGACAGGGTATCCCGAAACAGCCGACAGAAGCGGTCGTTGATGATTTCCAGGGTGGGCATCCGACCCCGGATGATCCGGTCCTGACTGGTCAGGTCATAGGGAATGACCCCGGATTCATCCAGGGGAACATCCGTCTCGGTCTCGATCTCTCCCCCGGAAACGCCCCGTAACAGGGCATCCACTTCGTCCTGGGACAGAATCTGGCTCATGCGGCGATCCTACTGCACCACGAATTCGGTATAATATACCTGCTTGACTTGGCCCGAAGTGAGCAGCCGATTGACTCTCAACTTGATCTCGCTTTTCAGAAGCTGCTTACCGGCGAGACTGGAAACCTCCTCGAAACTCTTGGAACTCAGCAACGTGATGATGGTGTCTCGGAGCTGGGGGGAACGCCGCCCGAGTTCCTCGACCAGCTTGGCATCGGACAGCTCCAACTCCAGAGTCAACTTCAAGTACCGTTCCCCGTCCTTATCGAAGAGATTCACCACGAAGCTGTCCAAGGGAAACAACGGACCGATCTGCGATGGCTCACGCCGGACGCCCGAATCCTCCGGCGTCCGCCCCACGGCCTGCTGGATTTGGTGACGTGGACTTTCGCTCCCCAGGATGAAATACCACACATAGAATCCGGCCGCGCCCAGCATCAGCAGGAGACCGACCGCCGCGAAGAGAAGCTTTTTGCCTTTCTTGCCGGGGTTGGAAGGACCGTCGGGGCCGTTCACACGTTCATCCGCCATACCAGTACTCCTGAAAATCAGAAGGTATACGTCAATAGGATTTCCACGCGCCGGTTCTCCGGAAGATCCGCAGCGTCCTCGCCGGGAGTCACCGGCCTGGAATCCGCGAGTCCGGTCACTCCAAACCGTTCGGGAGCCAACTCGCTTTCCATTAGCAAAACGCGCACCACCGCGGCGGCCCGGGCGACGGACAATTCCCATTTGCTCGGAAACCGTTCCGTTTGGATGGACGCGCCGTCCGTGTGGCCTTCCACTACGACGTTCAAATCGGGATGCCTGGTCAGGAACTCCGCGACTCGCTTGAGTATTCTTCGAGCGGAAGGCTTTACCTCGGCCTGGCCTGGGTCAAAGAGGAACAACTGGGGCACCGATATGGCCACGGTGTACTGGTCGCGTATTTCATAAGTCACCCCGGGATCCTCTTTTTCCAATTCCGCGGCTCCCATGCGTAACGCTTCTCTCCGGATCATTTCCTGAGGCAGAAGCGGAGCCTCTGACTCGTCGTCCATGGCGGCGTCCCTATAGGGCGCCGGAAGCGCCGTGTCCTCCGGTACAGACCGCACAACGATGTTGCGGCGCTCCTCCCTCTGGCGCAAGGCGTCTTCTCCCGGCGACCCTTTTTCGTCCTCTCGAATTCGGTACACGTTCTTAACGATCTTCTCCCGTTCCCCGATCTTCAAGATGGGCACGATGGGTTTCACCACTTCATATTCGTGAGACTTGCCCATGCCCAACACACCCAGCGCCGCCCGAAACTCCGTGTACAGCTTCCTGGTCTTCCCGCCCTCCAGGGACCCCATGGAGAGGAGAAGCACGAAAAACGTCAACAGCAGGGTCATCATGTCATTGAAGGTGGTGAGCCACTTGCCTCCGCCACCCCCCGCACCCGCGGCTCTATTCCTGGGCATGACGACCTTTGGGAACGGCTGTCAGGTTGATATCCACTCTCCGGTTTTGCGCCCGACCTTCTTCCGTGCCGTTATCCGCAATGGGTCGAACTTCTCCGTGGCCCCTGGCTTCGATCCGATGCGAGGGGATCTTGAACCGGGATTCCATGTACCGCATGACCGTCACCGCCCTCATAGCCGACAGTTCCCAGTTGGAGGGATACACAACCGTTTGAATGGGCCGGTCGTCCGTATGCCCCTCGATCACCGCCAACACCTCGGACTTACGGATGGTATTCGCGATGATATCGATCACCGGATAGGCGGAAGGCTTCAAAGCGGCGCTGCCCGAGTCGAACAACAGACCGTTTTTCAGTCGAAAATTCACCCCCTCTTCGGAACCCACGATGGATACCTGTTCTTCGAACCCCGTGTCCTTGATTTGCGCCCGCAAGTTCTCGATGGATCTGCGCATCTCTTCCCGAACCGCCATGCGTCCCCGCGTCATCTGATCCGGCGAATACAGAATCAGCTCCGTCCCAAGTTCCGGGTTCAAGCCCCCGGTGAGAAGCGCCACAGCCCCCTTGAACGACCGGGCCACCTCGATCATACGTCCCCGCTCCATATCGCTGTAGGAATTCAGCAGGCAGAAGAAGGACACGAGAATGATCGACAAGCTGGAAAAGGCCATTTCCCAGCGCGCGGGGCCACCTTCTTCCACGATGGGTTTCTTCTTTCTTCTCTTCATTTGTTGAATGCGCTCTTTCTCTCCGCAGGCGGTATGAACGCATGAAGCTTGCTTTCCACCACCCTGGGATTATCTCCGGCCTGAATGGAACGGATTCCTTCGCCGATGAGTTGCTTGATCAGGATTTCCTGCTGGCTGCGTGTTTTGAGCTTGCCGGCAACCGGTAGAAAGATGAGATTCGCCAGGATGACTCCGTAAAACGTTGTCAACAGCGCTACGGCCATCGCCGGACCGATTTTCTTGGGATCGTCCATCTGCATCAGCATCTGAACCAGTCCGATCAGGGTCCCCAGCATACCCATGGCCGGTGAGAAAGCCCCCATAGTACTGAAGATTTCAGCACCCAACCGATGCCGCTCTTCGATGAACTCGATCTCCGTCTCCATTATATTAGTAATTACTTCAGGCTCGAGACCATCTATAGCCAGGGACAAACTTTTGGATAGGAATGGATCATCTATATTATCCGACTCGTTTTGTAAGGCCAATATCCCATCTCGTCTTGTAATCTGGGCATAATTAACCATCCTAGCTATTATATCGGATGGTGACGACAAGGAATGAAACAATACATTTCTAACCACACCAAATATTTTGAGCACATCCGATAGAGGGTAATTTATTAATGTAGCTCCTATAGTTCCACCTACTACGATCATCATTGAAGGAAAATTGATAAACCAGGCGAGGCCGCCTCCCAAAAGTATAGCTACTATTACCAGCCCAAATCCTGCAACGATTCCGATGATTGTGGAAATATCCATGAGTACCTCGTTAAGCGTCACCATCCAATGTCTTGAGCAAGGATCGTACCATCCGTTCGCAGAAGTCTCCCCGGACGTCCCGGCTCCCCAGAGCACTTCCGAGGTCCGCGGGACAAAAGGCACGCCCTCCTCTGAAATTCATACCCATACAAGGGCTTCCGAAACCGCCCCGAGAACCCTCCTGGGGATCGGGACTCCCATTTCTCTTCCCCCCGGATCGCCCAACCGGAGGATCGTTTCACAGGGTCTACCCGAATGCAGTCAAGTTTTTGACACCGGGATAACCATCCTGTTTTGAGCGTTCTTCCGGATCGGTCACCTTCTTGAGGAACCGCCGCACCTATGATAGGTTTCTCTGCAAAAATCACAAGGTGAATGGAACACCGTAATAGGGACATTGTACGGCCGTTTCGAAGAAAACCGTGTTTCTATCAGCCCGTTGATAAAACCCCATTTCGGGCAGGCTGTTCAAACCGGGATTTTCCTCACCGGTTCCGCAGGAGAAATCCGATGGAGTTCATCTCCGTTCTGTACACCGCACATCATTTATTGTATCGACTCACCGTCCCACGGGCTGAAGAAATTTTGGAGAATTCCGCTCCGCGCGTTCAATGCGTCTCCGCCGCGTGAGGGAGGACTTCTGCATGCGGTAACCCGGCAGCCCGTTGATCAATCGTATTGCGGGCAGGCCGGAGCAAAACGATGAACCGGAAGGCGCACGAATCCCGAGGAATGAGGCGTACAACCAGTACGCCGCAATGAGGAAGGATGAAGCGCAACGCCGTTGTCGCAACGGCGGTTCGCGTTCTTCAACGGCCTGAAAGGGGGTTGCGTGTCCGATTTGAGAAAAAAGGCCGTCGAGGGAATCAAGGCCGGGGATATGTTCCGTGTAACGCGTACCTTTACCGAGGAAGACGCGCGCATATTCGGCGACATCAGCCGGGATTACAATCCGGTTCATTACGACCGGCGATTTTCCGATACCAAGAAATTCAAGGGGCGAATCTGCCACGGGCTGTTGGTGGCCGGATTGGTGACCGAGATCGGGGGGCAACTGGGAATACTGGCTTCAGGGATGACGTTCCGATACAAGAAGCCGGTCTATTTCAACGACACCATCGAGTGCCGAGTCACCGTTGAACACATCGATCATCGGGGAAGAATGGAGGCGAAGGTTGTTTACACGAATCAGGACGGGGAGCGCGTCATCGATGGAACACTGTCCGGTCTTATCCCGGGAATCGAAGAACGTCGGGTTCTGGCGGTGATGCTGTCCGAGGGGGATCCCACCAACGGCATCCGGGAATGACCCGACCCGGATCGTCGTACCCTAGTCCCCCTCATGGAGACCCCGTCGCAAGGCGCCATTCAGCCGCTCCCAGGCGCAAATCCGCGGACGCTTGATGCTCCTACGAAAGGCTTCTCGCGCCTGGGGCCGATCCGAAAAGAATCTTTTCCAACTCCCGAATCACGGCGAGTTCAGAGGAACGGCGTTTGCTTCATTACCGCTTGATGTTCATCAAATCCGCCAGCATGGCGTCGGCGGTGCTCACCACCTTCGAGTTCGCCGTATAGGCTCTTTGCGCCGTGATCAGACGCACGAATTCGGCGGCCATATCCACGTTGGAAAGTTCGAGGGAAAAGGACGTTACGTTGGCCAGGCCCGTCCCCGCCCGGTTGTGGATGGCTTGACCCGAATCCCGGGAGGGCTGATACCGGGTTTCGCCCACCTTCACCATACCGTGCATGTTGCGGAAGAACCCGAGAACGAACTGCCCGATTTCCCGGGTCTGCCCGTTGGTAAAATGTCCCGTGATCATGCCGTCCTGGGATATCTCGAGGGTCTTGAGTTCCCCCGCCCCAAAACCGTCCTGAAGAATCTCGCTGGTCACGGAAGGAGCCGCGTATTGGGTGAGATTGTTCAGGGTCACGGTCATGGGCTGTAAAGCCGTGGCGCCTGTCAGAAGATGCAGCTCCAATTCCACCTCGGGGGGGGACGGCGAAACGATGCTTCCGGTGGGACCGAAGGTCAGATTCAGCGGCCACCCCATCGCTGAAAAATAGTCGTATTCCACTTCCCAATCCCCCGTGGAGGGCGCCTCCCCGAAGGTAAGCGTCGTGTAGCCGCTTTCGTTCACTTCCACCAGGACTTGGCCCGCTGTGGGGGTGCCGCTGAAAATCAACGCCGGTTGCGCCACCGGGGTCCCGCCATCCGTAAACACCAGAGAGTTCAGATCCACGTTGGGGTTTGCCAGGGTATAAGGTCCCGTGCCCGAACCCAGGGTTTCCACTCCGCTGCCCGTGGCGGCAGCCCCCCCGGCGGTCACCAGACCATACTCCGTAGGAATGGTGGGGGTCGCGGACCATTGGTTCACGCCGGTCTTGGTAAAGGTAAACGACAGGGGGATGTCCCGCCCCTGGGAATCGTATACGATCACCGTAGTGCTGTATCTTCCGGCATACGTGGTTTCATCCAGAGGTATATATACGGGGGCTTCGGCGTTCAGGTTGAGACCCAACTGGGCCTCGCTGCTGGCCCGCGCCTGCCCTAACACGTTGTTCACCCTCAGATCCACCTCGCGGGTGTAATCGATCTGCCCGGATCGATCCGGTCCGAAGCCCTGAACGCGCAGTCCGTCCGTGGAAATCAAGTATCCTTGACGGTCGATGATGAAGGCTCCGTTTCGGGTATAGAACAAATCATTGGTGGCTCCATCCCGGATCACGAAGAATCCGTCCCCCTCTATGGCCATATCCGTTACGTTCTCCGTGCGCTCCAGAGAACCCTGGACGAAATCCGATTTCACCGTCCCCATGAACACGCCCCGACCGATCTGGATATTGGAAGCCCCACCCGCCAGGTTGGCGCTCAGAATATCGTAGAACGTCGCCGTACTCCGTTTGAACCCCACCGTATTCGCATTGGCGATGTTGTTGCCCAGAATACTCATGGTATTCGAGTTGGCGGTCAGCCCGGTGATGCCCGAGAATAATGCGCCAAGCATGCTTTTCCTCCTCAGCCTTCCTGACTACGAATGGTAATGATTTCCGCCAAGGTCACCTTTTTTCCATTCACATCCAAGTAGGTAATCCCATTTTCAAAAGTCAGCCCCGACACGATCCCTCTCTGAAAGGTTTCCACCTGCAAGCCGTTGCCCTGGCTGTCCTTGGCCGCTACCTGAAACCGGTAGTTGCCCGCTTCCACGGAATTCCCGTTCAAATCTCGGCCGTCCCAGGTGAACGTGTGTTTTCCGCCGGACAAGTCGTACAAATCCAACAGGCGCACCACCTTGCCGTTCTCGTCCAGCACGGTGATGTTCACTTTGGCGGCGTCCCCGGAAAGATAAAAACCCAGTTCTGTCGCCTGACCGTCTTCCGTAAGGACAAACTGGTTGCCGCTGCTCGTGATTTCCTTGCCGATGAGGCCGACGGCCAGGGCGCTGATGGTGGATATCTGGAAGTCCAGCATCTGGTTGGCCGCCTTGTTTAGATTCTCCAGTTGCTCCACGGTGGAAAACAAAGCGAGCTGCTGAGTGAAATCCTCATTCTTCATCGGATCCAGTGGATTCTGATACTGCAATTGCGTGATGAACAGCTTCAGGAAATCCTGCTTTCCCATGATCTCGTCTAACGCCATAATTCCCCCTCCCCATGAGGCGAGCATCGCCCCTCATCACACCCAGAGATATACGGAGTGGTGTACGCTCCTCCAGTTCTCTTCCGACTCGGAGGAATCCCCCTCCGGATCCGTCATGCCGGCGCCGCCGTCCGCCCACGACCCGGTCTTACCGGCGGATCGATGGTTCTGATGCTTTTCCCCCTCCTGAAAGTACTCCTGACGAAGGAATACATCCGGTTCCCCACTCTCCATACCGGCGTTGCTGAACGATTGCCTGAGATCCCCCATACCTGTCTCCAGGATTTCCTTCACCTGTACCGAAGCCGTGACAAAGGCGGCATACACCCGATTTCCCCGCACTTTCAGTTCCACGTCCAATGTCCCCAGGGAAGGCGGGTGTAGATTCATGGTAACCTTATGAACCGGCATCGAGTTCTGTTTCTGGAGCATCTCCTGGACTTCCACCTGAACCTGACGGATCAGCATCGCCGTCAGTCCTTTGGAAAAGGGACCGTCCTTCACCGGGGATTTCGAATCGTCCGTCGATGCCAACGAGGAACGGTTCAAGGGTTCAGACTCCAACCAGGAACTCTTGTCCGAAACACCCGGTTCCTTGGATGCCATAGAGTCCGTGTGGATTCTGCCTGTGAAATCCGGATCATCCGCCGCCGTCGAGCCGTTCGTAAACGAATTCATGAATGAGTTCCGGCCGAGCTTTTCGGTTCCGGGCGAAACACTGTCTCGGGAACATTCACCCGCCGAAGGATGGGCTCGAACTTCGACCGTTGGCGACCCGTTCTCGATTTTCTTGAAAAGCGCCGAATTCACTCCCGCATCGACACTTTCCGCCCGGTTTCCCGCCGGCGTTTCTCCACTCACGACTCCCGGATATCCTGGGGTCCCTTTTGTGCCGAACGCTGAATTCCTTGCATATCTCGGGACTCCCCACTCGGAGGAAACCGTCCTGGTGGACCCTGAGGTTTCCGCCTTTTCGGAAGCTACGGCCGGCGCCTCCCGGCCCGCCGCCAGGCCCTCCCCTTCGCCGGAGAACATCCGATTCGAAGAAAGCATGGAAGCCCCGCCTTCATGACTGGATGAGAGGCCGATGCCGGTGCGCCCCGACCCACGGGTCGAGCCTGCCTGCGACAAATTCGTTCCAGGCTCCGGCGCCGGGACCGACTTCTGGGAAGTCCCCATCGCAGGATCCGAAGGGTGTTCTGCGAAACGACCGGAGGAAGCGGACGCCGGCTCCAATCCGGGACCCGGTTTTCCTACTGGGGACACCTTGCAATTCGACGTGTTCGAAGTTATGTCCCCTGTAACGCTTTTTGCGTCGAGAATCCGGGATGCCTCTCCATCAACAGGCGAAGCACCCCACGAGGTTCTGAACGGCTGGGACCTCGAATTCGGCGAACCGGTAGCGATGGTCCGGTCTTGCAAGGTCTTTTCAACGGTTTTCTCCCCCCAGGACTTCCCGAACTCGGCAGCCGCTCCCTGTATCCCCCCCTTGACGAATCGGCCTGCATTATCCTCTGGAAATTCCTTGGAGAGAGAATGCGCTTCTTTGGTCCCCTCCTTCGAGGTAACCGAGCATCGAGAAGCACTCTCGAACGATTCCGTGATTGCCTTTGAGACGCCCATGGGGGTTGGCCCTGAACGGATATACGGAGATAATGGGCTTTCTTCACAGGAAACCTTCAAGGCGGCGGAGAGGAGCGCCGGTTCCTGAGAATTCCCGGCCCCTCCTGTTCTCGCGACAGCCGAACCCTCGATGGAAAACGTATCCTTGGAGCCCTGTGCGGCCATGAGCAGGGCGGCAAATCCCTTCCCACTTCCGAGCTTGTTCGCGGAGACGGCCGCAGCCGGCAACGCCGGGTCCGCCAAGACCGGAGAGAAGAAGTCCAAGATGTTTACGAACGATTGAATGGCCCGCTCCTTTAGACTCTGCCAAGCCGTTGAAAAACGCGATCTGCGTCGTTGGGCTTCACCCTTCGTCATTGCGGCGTACTGGTTGTACGCCTCATTCCTCAGGATTCACGCGCCTTGCATCTCATCGTTTTTGACCGGCCTGCCCGCAATACGGTTCATCAACGGGCTGCTGCGTCGCTACTGCGTCATTCATCGGAGAAGCAAGTTGCGTGCCGGGGGGCGAGCGAACCATTATGTGAAACAATATCAAGATAATACAAGGCAGAGACGGGTACCGGGATTCACTTTGCCTGGGCAGATTTTACCGGCGGATATCAGGAAGGTGAAAAAATTACCACCAGGTCCTTGACATAGAAACGCTCCGGAAAAGAATGTCTGGAATGAGTGCTTCTTACTCCTCCTTTCTCACCAGTTCCTTACTGATGAGTCTTGCCCGCTCGGGACTCACTTCTCCCCAGATTTTCCCCGCTTTTCTCGGATTGATATGGAGCAGGATCTTGGCGGCCATCCGGGGTGACAGCTCCGACAGCATGGGACCGGCTTTTTCGGGAGGTGTTTCCTCATAGACCCGGGCCAATCTCTTGAGCGTTTCCAGTTCGGTTTCCTCTCTTTCCGTAAGAACACGGTCTACCTCAGACTGTAGTTCCTTGATTTCCTCCATCAGGGAAGTCAATTCCGTTCTCACCTGTTCCAGGCGCAACTGTTCGCTTTGCACCTCGGCCTCCGCCGACCGGATTTGAGCTTCCCGCTCCTGAAGTTGCCGGAGCCGCCTATCCTGGATTTCCCGCAAGAACTCGTCCACCCCCCTCGGCTCCTGTGCATCGGCGGGATTCGCGGAAGCAGAAGGAAACATCTCAAACACGCCGTTCCGAGCTTTCGGGGAAAGGCCCGAAAGACCCGCCACCAGCACGAGAACTTTGACTCCCAGCAAAGCCAGCACAAGCGGAATAAGGATGCGTATTCTACCGGCCTTCCTGCTCATCCAGATATCTCCGTACCGCGATCTCGTTGAAAAACGCGTTTTCCCTTCGCGATATCTCGTTTCGAAAGCGACGCCATTCTTTTTCACGCAGGCGGACCATGATCTCTTCCCTTTTCCGGGCTTCCATGAACTCGTCGATCTTGTTCTCGAGTTCCTCTTCCAGGGCATGAATACGGTTCTCTCGGGCGCGTATACCGTCCGCAAGGTGATCCGTAAAAGTATGGAACAGTTGGAATTCCTCGATGGAAAAGCTCTGGCGCTTCCGAAATGCCTCGACATGACCCCGGCGTTCCCCCATCGCCTGCTCCAGAGCCCCGCGTTCGGAAGCCAGCCGGTCCCGAAGCGAACTCAACTCCGCCTCCAGCCGCTCCCGGAACTGACGCCGAAGATCCAATACCCGCTGGAGTTTGAATCGAAACATGGGTCTCCACTCCGTTTGGTCGCCCGGGATTCCATGCCGTGGGGACCGGATGGTGAGAGGCAATCCCTCGACTCGGCGCACTTCGAATCTTCCTGCTTTCCGGCCTGGCGGCGCTTCTCTTGTTTAGCGGGCCCCTCACGGCCTAATCGCCTGCAGGAAAGAGATTCAGAAGATCTTTCAGGGATTCGGCCAACGTCACTTTCTCCTGGATTCCCTGACACAAAAATCTGCGAACCGGTTCATGCATATCGATGGCCGAATCGATCTGGGGGTTGGTTCCCCGAACATAAGCTCCGATATTGATCAGGTCCTCGGACCGGCGAAATATGGAAACGCTCCGGATCAACCGGCGTGATCCGGACAGATGTTCCTCGGACACGACATCCCGCATGCATCGACTCACGCTATCCAGAAGGTCTATGGAAGGGTAGTGGTTTTGAGCGGCCAATTCGCGTTTGAGCATAATGTGGCCGTCGAGTATGGCCCGCGCCGCATCCGAGACGGGCTCGTTGAAATCATCCCCTTCCACAAGCACGGTGTAGATACCGGTGATACTTCCCCCGCCCTCCCTGGATCCCGCTCGTTCCAGGAGCTTTGGAAGCAACGCAAACACGCTGGGAGTATACCCTTTGGTGGTGGGAGGCTCGCCCACCGACAAACCGATTTCGCGTTGGGCCATGGCAAGGCGCGTGAGCGAATCCATCATGAGGAGCACATCCATTCCCTGATCCCTGAAGTACTCCGCAAGCGTGGTGGCCACGAAGGCTCCGCGGAGGCGGATGAGAGGCGGTTGGTCCGACGTGGCGGCGACGACCACGGAACGCTTGAGGCCGTCTTCACCCAAATCTTTTTCAATGAATTCACGAACTTCTCGACCTCGCTCCCCCACAAGGGCGATAATGCTGATATCCGCGGCCGTGTAGCGGGCGATCATACCCAGAAGAGTGCTCTTGCCCACACCGCTCCCCGCAAAGATGCCCATCCGCTGACCTTTTCCCAAGGTCAACAGAGCGTTCAGGGGACGAATTCCCACATCCATCGCCTGGGAAATTCTTGCCCGTTTCATGGGATTCAAGGGATCCGCATACAAGGGATATCGGGTATCCGCATATATGGGGGGACCCCCATCCACGGGCATTCCCTGTCCGTCCAGCACTCGCCCCACCATGGGACGGCCCACTCCCACGGAAGCACTCTCGCCTAGCGCCACGATTCGACTCCCCGGCCCCACTCCCCGAATATCTCCCAAAGGCATGAGCAACACCCGGTTGTCCCGGAAGCCGACCACCTCCGCCAGGAACGGCGGGCGTTCGTCCTTGGGGTGTATCCTGCACACACTCCCTACGTGCGACCCCGGCCCGTGTCCTTCGATCATAAGCCCCGTCACCCGGGTCACCTTTCCATAAACCCGGACAGGATTCACGTGAATAACGGCGTTATGGTAGGCGCTGAGATCCAATCGCTTCATGTTGCCTCGATTCTTCCTCTCGTCTCTCCAGAGTCTCCATCATGCTCCGCTCCAGTTTCTCCAATTGGGCTTCCAGACGGGCATCCAGATCACCGAAATTCGTTTCGATCACGGCCCCGCCCCGGGCAATGGAGTCGTCCGGCTCAAAAGACAAGTGCTTCATTTCAGGAAACTTCTCCAGAAGTTCCCTTTGAGCGTCAAGCATTCTTTCCGCGTCTTTGGGATTCAGGCGGACCACAACGGCTTCCCTGCCCGCCACGTTTTTCAACACTTCGCTCAGATTCTGGAAAACAAGGTTTTCATTGCAGAGAGCTTCCGAATGAACCACTTTCCGGGCGATGGCCAGAACCAGCCTGATGATTTCGGATTCCGATTCCTCGATCCTTCTTTTCGTTGCCTCGTTGAAATCCTTGAGAGCACTCCCCAAACTCTGAATGGCTGTTTTGAATCGTTCCTCGGCAATCTCGATACCCGTCTTTTCTCCTTGGGCATACCCCCGCTGATAGGCTTCCCGTTCGATATGATCCGCTTTCTCCTGAGCTTTGCGCAGGATGCCGTCCGCCTGCACCCTGGCCTCCTCCAGGACCTTTTCCCAGTGACTCGGATCTTTCCGCCCGTGCAGGCTTTCCGCGACGAAAGGAGGACCGGCAAACGTTCCTTTTTCCCCCGCCTTTCCCTCAAACCACCTGCAGAAGTCCCCTCGCTCAGCGGAACGCACGTTTTCCGACACTGGGGCGGAACCCGTCATATCCGGGAAAATCGGGGTTTGCGTTTCCGACGCCGTATGGGCGGAGACTTTGCTTTTTCCCGGAACCCTGGAGTTAGATGAAGACTTCATCGCTCCCCCTTCCCTGCACCACGATCTTGCCCTCCTCCTCTAAACGCCGGGCGGCGCGAATGATCTCCTGTTGGGCCGCTTCGATATCGGATAATCGAGTGGGACCCATAGCCTCCATGTCTTCCAGAAGCATTTCCGAAGCCCGCTGACTCATGTTTTTGAGAAACTTCTGTTTCACTTCCTCGTTCGCTCCGCGAAGCGCCATGGAGAGTGTCTTGGAGTCGATCTCCCTGAGCAGCTGCTGCATACCTCGGTCATCCACGGACGCCAGATCATCGAAAACGAACATGAGTTTTCTGACTTCGTCCACCAAGTTGGGATTCACTTCCTCCAGATGCGCCATAATCTCCTTTTCGGACTGGGAGTCCAACTGATTCAGGATCTCGGCCACGGGCTGCGCCCCCCCCATTTTCTTTCCCAAGGACGTGGACACATGCAGCTCGTTCTTGATCACCTCGGCCACTTCCCCCAGGACCTCGGCCGGAACATGTTCCAGCTCCGCCACCCGCAACATGATTTCATTCTTCATGTCCTGGTTCAGGTGGCTCAGTACGGCGGCCGCCTTGTCCGGCGGCATATACGCCAATATGATGGCAATGGTCTGAGGATGTTCACCTTTGATGAAGTCCGCCAGAATATGAGGATTGACTTCCCGCAATGCATCCACAATGGTCAACTCGTGAGAGGGGTGCTCCGTGGAAAGGTTTCCGATAATGTATTCGGCCTGCTCACCGCTGAGGGCTTTCTGGATCAGGTTCTTGGTGTATTCCACACCGCCGTAGACCACGTCCGCGTCACTGTCCATCATGTTCAGGAATTCGGACACGACATCTCGCACCACCCCGGAGGTCACTCCCTCCAGTTGGCTCATGCGATGCGACACCAGATGGATTTCACGGGGAGACAGATTCTTCAGTATTTCCGCCGCCCGTTCCGGTTCCAGGCTCAAGAGAATAACCGCCGCCTTATCCAGATTGTTCAGGTCCGCCATATCCGATTTCCCATCACCGTTCCGGCGCTCCTACTTCACCCAGGCGCGAATAAGCCGGGCCACTCGGGCGGGATCCTGCGCCGCGGTTTCCCGGAACCGGTTCACGACATCCTCCTCCGCGGTCTTGTCCTCGATGGCCGGCATTCTTCGGGCCATCTCAAGCTGCGTGCGCTCGTTTTCCGGAAGCAAATCCTCCCTCGAGGGCACAGGCGCTTCCCGTACGGACATCATCTTAAGCAGAGGTCGGATCACAAACAACAGAACCAGGAAAACAAGGGCCAGCACGATACCATACTGGATATAGGGGGCCCAGAACCGTCTCCGCTCGATTTCCCGGAAATAGTCTTCCCCCACCACGTCCGCTTCCACCTGTTCAAAAGGCAGGTTGACCACCTCAACCTGATCCCCGCGAACCGGGTCGAAACCCATGGCTTTCTGGACAATCTGCCTGTACTTGGCGAGTTCTTCCTGAGTCCGCGGCACATATTCCCCTTGGGGTCCCTGTTCGTCGGCGGCCCTTCTGTAGGCTCCGTCGACCAGCACGGCAACACTCAGTTTTTCGACCTGTCCCGCCGGCTCGAATACATTTTGCACGACTCGAGTAATCTCGTAGTTGACGGTCTCACTGCTTCGGCGGCTCAAACTCTGGGATTGCGTCCCCTGAGCGTCCGCCATGCCTTCCACGTTGGGTTTCACACCCGGAATCCCGGCCGCAGCGGTCTCCACCCCCGTGGTTTCCTCCTGCTGGCGTTGTTCGCTCCGCACCACCGCCTGCTCCGGATCGTATATTTCTTTGGTGGCCCTGACTTCGGTAAAGTTGAGATCGGCGGACACCTGGACTCGAACCTTCCCTTTGCCTACGGTTTGTTCGAGGAGATCCTTGATCTTGTGTTGGAGGGATTGCTCCACATGGATCTTCATATCCTGCTGGGACTGGGTAAGCATACCGGTGGGCGCGGAATCGAAGCCGCCGTGCAGGACTTTCCCGGTAGTATCCACCACGGTGATTTGCTCCGGGTCCAGGCCTTCCACACTCCTGGAAACCAGGTGTACGATGCCGCGTACCTGTCCCTGGGTCAAGTGCGCCGACGGCCTCAGACCTATCACTACGGAAGCTTTGGCGGGAAGCTGGGTCTCCTGAAAAAGAGCCCTTTCCGGCAAGACGATATGGACCCTTGCCGATTGGACCTCCTCCAGCTGCATGACGGTTCGCCCCAGTTCACCCTGAAGCGCCCTACGGAAGTTCAACTTCTGCATGTATTCGCTCATGCCCAGCTTGGGTTCGTCAAACACCTCGAACCCCACACCGGACCCATAGGGCAGTCCCTGATTCGCCAACTGGAGACGGGTTTCATAATAGACGTCGGCGGGAACGGATATTCGCGATCCGTTGCCGTCCAGACGGTAGGGAACATTCAGGCTCTTGAGGGTATCCACCACGGCTCCGGCATCCTGCACTCCCAAGTCGGAAAACAAGACCCGGTAGGTCACGTGGCGTCCCCAAAGAACCACGGATATCAGCCCTCCCAACACGAGCGCCAATACGAGCACAAAGCTCATGCGTCTCGCCGGGGACAGGCCTCCCATGAATCCCCGTATCTGCTTCGTCAGTCGGGTCAAGAAGTCCACGCGGTTTTCCCTCCGGCCTTATCAGCCCGTTGATAAACAGTACTACGGACAGGCTGATGAAAAACGATGAGATGCAAGGCGCGCGAATCCTGAGGAATGAGGCGTACAGACAGTACGCCGCAATGACGAAGGATGAAGCGCAACACAGCAGATCGCGTTTTTCAACGGCCTTATACCTGCATACGCATGACTTCCCGGTAGGCTTCCACGGCTTTGTTCCGAACCTGCAACATGAGCTGGAACGATATGTTCGCCTTTTCCAGAGCAATAACCGTCTGGTGAATATTTCGATTCTCGCCCGTGCTCATTTCGACAACCGCCTGATTCGCGTCCATCTGGATCTGGTTAACCTTCCGGACCGCTTGCTTGAGCATATCCCCAAAGCGGGCGCCATCTCCCTGGGACTCCGACAAACGGGAACCTCGATCGACCTCCGCCCGTGGGGCGGCCGGGAGATCTATTGCTGGAAGCACCATCTTCATACCTTTCGCCTCCTTTTTTCGGACATCGGAACGGCGGGAAGCCCTCACGGCCCGTTGAACAGCGGACTGGAGCCGTAAATCCTCGGAAATGAAGCATCGTCCCGGTATACCGCGTGTTCAGGGACGAAGCACCGCAGACATGACCGCGGATCCCGCTCTTTGCCGGCCCGGCGGCGTTACCGCCCGATCTCCAGTGCGCGTTGCGCCATGTTCCTCGCCGTCTCGACGGCCAGAACATTGGCCTCATACGCCCTGGAAGCATCCATCATGTTGACCATCTCGGTGACGAGATCCACATTGGGCATAGTCACGTATCCGTCTTGGTCCGCTTGGGGATGATGGGGATTATACACCTTTCGGAACGGATGCCCGCTCCGCACGATCCGGCTGACTTCCACCTGACTCAGATGCCGTTCCGCGGCACTGCGCAAATGGGCTTCGAAGAGGTTTCCCTCCGGCACAGCCTTGAAAACGACCTCCCGCTTCTGGTACGGTCCTCCCTCCGGCGTGTGAGTGGTATGAATGTTGGCCAGGTTTGACGCGATCACATTCATACGAAGACGCTGAGCGGCCAAACCGGATGCACTTAACTGAATCGCCGTAAAAAAATCCATATCACTTCCCCGCCTCCCGGATGGTCGTCTCCATGAGCCGCAGCTTCTTATTCATGGCCTGGACCAACATGTTATAAAGCATAGCGTTCCGACCGAGCTTCATAAGCTCTTTTTCCATGTCCACCGAATTCAGGTCGTTCTTGATGATGGTGCCGGCGGGAACGACTACTTCCGCAGTCACTTCGGAAATAGCCGGGACGGAACCCACGTGGAGTACACTGGTTGTTTTCAACGGCAACGAAGCGCCGGCCCCCGCCGCTTTCCGGAGTTGGTTTTCAAAGGAAAGATCCTTCCCGCGATACCCCGGAGTATGGACATTGGCCAAGTTGCTTGAAATCAGCCCCTGCCGTTCGAGGGTGAAATCCAGTGTTTTTTCCAGAAGGGCCAGTACCTTGGAATCCCTCAAATCCATACCTCACCTCCCGGTTCGGAGAGAGGCAAGATCCATGCCCCGCCATCCGGTCAGGGGCCTTTCGGAACAGACGGGCCGAAGCTCAGCCGTCAACCAATTCACCCCGCTCCCGGTACTCGTTGATCTTGTTCCTCAGCGTTCGAATGCTGATTCCCAACATCTTCGCAGCGTGGGTCCGATTTCCGTCCACCTTTTCCAAGGTATGCAGAATCATGTTTTTTTCGACGTCCCGTATGGAATCCCCCGCCTGGAAAGCCACCCCTTCTCCTGCGCTCACGGCGCGAAAAGGGCGGAGGGATTCTTCTGAAAGCATCAGGTGCTCCGGGCCTATGGGTCCATCCATCGAGATCAGCACAGCCCGTTCAATCGTGTTCTCCAGTTCGCGCACGTTCCCTTTCCACTCGTGGGATATCAACACATCCATGGCGGCTTTCGTCAATTCCTTGACTGGCTTTCCATTCCGAATACAGGCTCTTTCCACAAAATACCCGCCCAGCAACGGAATATCCTCCGGTCGCTCTCTCAAAGGAGGAACCCGGACCGGAATCACGTTCAGACGATAATACAGATCCTCTCGAAACCGGCCTTCGGCGACTTCCTTCTTCAGGTCCCGATTCGTGGTGGCCACCACGCGTACATCAAGTTTCAGCGTTTTTTTGCCGCCCACCCGGCTGATTTCATACTCCTGAAGAACCCGAAGCAGTTTGGATTGCAGCGGCAAGGCCATTTCACTGATTTCATCCAGGAGGATCGTCCCGTGGTTCGCCAGTTCGAACTTACCGATCCTCTGATTCACCGCTCCTGTAAAGGCGCCTCGCTCGTGGCCGAACATCTCGCTTTCCAGAAGGTTTTCGGGGATGGCCGCGCAATTGACCGCCACAAACGGCCCCGTGGATCGGGCGCCCGTGGCGTGCAGCAACCGGGCGAACAATTCCTTTCCCGTTCCGCTCTCGCCCTGGATCAGAACCACGGCCTGGCTGGACGCCACATTCCGGACCAGCAGGACCAGCCGTTTCATGGATTCGTTTCGGGTGATAATGAGGGGCTCTCCACGAACGGTGGCGGACGGGTCCTCCAAGGCCCCTTTGCGCTCCCTCCCCAACACGCTCGCCGCCACTTCCTGCAACACCTCCAACGGAAAGGGCTTCTGTATGAAATCCAATGCCCCGGCCTTCATGGCCTCCACTGCTTTCTCCACGGTGCCGCAACCTGTGATCACGATTACCGGAGGCTCGGGGCCCCGATCCCTGAGTTGTTGGAGCAATCTTATCCCGTTCAACCTGGGCAGTTCCAAATCGGTTACAATCAAATCGAACCGGTGCCGATCGATGGTACTCAAGGCTTGGCGGCCATCCTCGGCAGTAACCACGTCGTATCCCCACTTCCGCAGTGTCTCCGCCAGCGTCGCGCGCACTTCCGCATCGTCGTCCACTACAAGAATTTGCTTCTTCATAGGCCGGACACCCTGCTGAACCTCTCTATCCATTCTGCCGTAACACGGCCGTCAGCTTTTCCCTTAAGGTTTCCAGCCGTTGCACGCTCTCGCCCACATCGAGCCAAGGTTCCACCTCCCGGAATTCCCTGAGGCGCGCAATGGATTCCAGATACCCCTCCCGGTCACCGGCGTTCCTTTGGAGCAGAGCCAGACGGTACAAAGCCCATGCCTGATCCGGACCGGCCCCTGAAGATTCCTTCACTTGTCTGTAATACTCCTCGGCTCCGTCAAACGACTTCTGCTCGAACAACGCATCGGCCAGGATCAGGGTGCATCGAATCATGAAAGGGTCTCGGAATTCGGCTTCCACATTATCCGGCAACAGACGCTTCGCCCGGCTGACATAATGAAGGGCGTTCGAACGCAGCCCCGTCTCCAGATACAATTCACCCAAAAGGAGCGAGGCTTCCGCCGCCACCCGATCCCTCGGATCATCTCCCGCTGGGATCAATTCCAGAAGGATCGCCGCCGCTTCCCGGTATTCCTTGTCGTCAAGCCGGATACGCGCCAGGCGCAACCGACAGGATCTTGCATGCGGACCCTCGGGGAAACGCTCCACATACCGTTTACAGTTTTCAGCCGTCCCCGGGCCGTTTCCCCTCTGCGTCTCCCAGTCCACCATGCGAACCAGCAGAACCTCTTCCAACTCCGGATAATCGACATGTTCCAAGCTTTTCCGCCCAAGAGAAACAGCCTCCTCCAGGAGATCCAGTTCGGCGTAACTCTCCGCCAGGTTGAACAGCAAGAAGGAATCCTTTACAGGAATCCCAAAGGGCAGAAAAAGCTGCTCATAGTTTTTCACTATATCGTAATCTCTTTGATCCCGCTTGAGAAGAAGTATCAAGCGCCTCAAAGTCGGAACCATCTCCTCCATGGCTTCAGGCGCCCACTCACTTCCCGGAAACTCCGTCATCAGGTTGTGGAAGGTCAGGAGCGCTTCCTGGTATAATCCTTTGATTACTTCTCCCTGAGCCAATTCGAAGAACACGCGGTCCCGGATGGCGGATGGGGCCTCTTCCAGCATGGACCGCATGGCTTCGATGGGGCGCCGGTAGATTTCCAGTTGCACCGAAGGAAGCACCACCCTCAAAGGAATCTCGTTGATTCCCATCTTGGCCAGTTTCAACCGAGCCTCGTAGGTTTTAGGATGTCGGGGAAACAGCTCGCTCATGAGTGCATACGTGGTGACCGCTTTATCCGTTTGGCCGCTCTCGTCGTAAGAATTGGCCAATTCCCACATGAGTTCGTCGCCCACGGCGCTCTCCGGATACATATTCACCGCCATGAGCAACAGGTCCGCCGCCTTCTGTTGCTTTCCGGCCTTGCGGAACGTCCGGCCCACCACCAGCATGGTTTCCGCGGCAAGGCTCGTCAGCAGCTCCGGCCACCGGACGAATAGCTCGTCAAAGATACGGTCCGCATCCTGGTAGCGTTCCTGCATAAAATAGCATTCCGCCAGACGCAGCATGGTCCTGCGATGCAGATCATGATCCGGGGCGAGTTCCAATACCCGTTCAAAAGCCTTCCGAGCTTCTTCCAGCCGGCCGATACGGAGCGAACTTTCCCCTGTCCAGAACAGGGCCGGCCGAGCATGAGGGCTGTTTGGATACCGGGTCAACACCCCGCTGAAGGCCGCCAGCGCCTCATAGAAAAGCTCCATGCGAACATAGGCGAGTCCTTGCTCGAACAGAGCCTCGGAAGCCCAATCCGCCTCAGGAAAACGGATATACGCCGCGTCGTACGCATCGACCACCTGATCCAACGGTGCTTCGTTCCGCTCGGCCAGCATTTTGATACACCGGGCCTTGAAATACAGGGCTTCCCTGTGAATATTCTCTCCGACGGGGGATCTCAGAATGATGTCCACTTCTGCAACGGCCTCTCTGATTCTCCCCATGCGAAGCAAGGTTCTGGCTCTATCCAGAGGATCGGGTGGAAGATCCCCGACCGGAACGGGTGCGACGGCCCTATCCTCGATCCTCTGTTCCATCGATCCGGGTACGATCCTTTTTCTCAGAACATTCCGGGGTTCCTCCTGCGCTTCCGTTTCGGAGGAAGTATCCTGCGCCACGGCTGTGGCGCCAAAACCGAGCAACGATCCGGAGCGCCCTCCACCCGGCGCAGGAAGCAGCCTCCCCGGCACGGACTTCGGAACCCGTAATCCGCCGTTCTTCCCCGGATCCGTCACATCTACGGCAACACCCTCCCCCCCACCCAAAGGGATGCCCGCTTCCTCCAGGCTTCGGGCCTGGACAGCCAGGGAACTCCGAATAGCGGCCAGGCGGTCTTCTTTGCTCTCATCGGATTCGCCGCCGCCGGCCTCGGTCCCATTTCCTTCGGCGGCTACCTGTTCTTCAGGGCGCACACGGGAACCGGTTCGGGAAGCCGACGGAGGACTTACAATTTCATCTCGTGGGGGTTGTTCAGGTCGACGCACTTGGACCCGCTTGCTTCCGAGAAGCGGACCCGAGGCCCCTTTGGCGTCCGTCCTGAAATCCATGTACAAACGGGGCGGAACGGACAAGAAATCGTGCTTCATCAACACGACGCCTTGGCCCGGCCCGATGCGGCATTCCAAACCTCCTCCTTCCCCCGCATCCAGGCGAATATGCGTCAGTCCGGGAGGAAGCGGATCAATGCTTCCGGCAAAACGGCTTTCCACCGTGGGAAGATCCACCCGTAAGACCCGATCCCCCTCCAGCGCGAACGAATACTCCGGCGTCCCCGAAAAATCCAGGACCACCCGGATCTTTCCTGAGCCGCGCCCGATCCGAATCCCTTTCAAGAGCACCTCGGATTCCGGATAAACAAGGGATTCGGCCCTGAGCGTAAGCGCCATCAAGACCCAAACGACCAGGGCCCACCCGGTCACGCGCAGGATGTTTCGGAAGAAAAACGCGCCTGTCAAAAAAAATCCATGTGTCATGGGTTCCGTGGAAATCGATGTGGTCTGTCATTAGAGGGACCGGACCCGCCTGCCGAAGTCCTTCTACCGCACGATTCCAATCGAGCAAGAGACATGCCATAAGGTCCACCATGGCTCAAAGTAGGGATCACAGCTCGACACGCAACCACGGCGGGAAGCTTTAGACGCAAAACCGGCGGGGACAGTGTATTCCGAGCCCAACGGCGCATGGAACACGGAAAGGAGAAGACCTTCGTCAAATCATTGACACCAGGGCTCAACGGTCGGGTTCCGCATCCTGAATGCGGATGCGCTTCATTTTCTCCACAAGAGTGGTTCGCTTGAGGTTCAGCAGTCTTGCCGCACGGTTCTTGACCCAGTCCGTCCGGTTCAATGCCTCCAGAATCAGCCGGCGTTCAAATTCGCCCACGGCCGTACTGAAATTGACGGATCCCTCATCAAACAGGCCGGCGAAATCCCCCTTGTCCGGCCCAAGCCGCCCTCGGCGGGCGAGCACCGCTTCACACATATTCTCCGGAAGGTCCTCCATCTCGATACGCCCTTCGTCTTTGAGGATAATGGCCCGCTCAATGGCATTCTCCAACTCTCGAACGTTGCCCGGCCAATCATACTCCATGCATACGGCCAAGGCCTGCTCGGAGATTCCGGAAATTCCGTGTCCTCTGGTGGATCGAAATCCCTCGAGAACAGCGTCCGCAAGGAGAGGGATGTCGGACCTTCTCTCCCGCAAGGGCGGCAGCGAAATCGGAAATACATTCAAGCGGTAATATAGATCGTCTCGGAAGGTTTTTTCACGGATCCCCGTCTCCAGATCCCGGTGAGTAGCGGCTACGACACGGACGTTCACCCGGACGGACTGCCGGCCGCCGATGCGCTCGAAGGACTTCTCCTGCAGAACCCGAAGCAATTTCACCTGGAGCGCCATGGGCATATCACCGATTTCATCCAAGAAAATGGTTCCTTCGTGGGCCAGTTCAAAACGTCCCGGCCGGGATCGATAGGCCCCGGTAAACGCACCCTTCTCGAATCCGAACAACTCGCTTTCCAGGAGTTCCTGGGGGATGGCTCCGCAGTTGATGGTAACCATTCTGTTGGCGGCCCTGGGACTCAACCGGTGGACGGCCCTGGCGATGAGTTCTTTGCCGGTGCCGCTTTCTCCCAGAATGAGTACGGTGCTGTCCGTGGGCGCCACCCGTTCCACCATGCGCAATACTTTCTTCATGGCCTCGGATTCACCCACGATCCTTGTGCAATCCGATTCTTTGACGGGCTTGGCTTTGTCTCCCTCGACTCCCGGATCACGCTCCCGTTCCAACGCTCGGCGCACAATGGTCCGCAGTCGATCCGGTTCCGCGGACTTGTCGAATACATCAAAGGCGCCTTTTCGGACCACCTCCACGGCGGTTTCGAGATTCGGGCGATCCATGCAAAGAATCACCGGGGCGCCGGTTTCGGAACGCTGAAGGAATTCCAGGGCATCCAACGCCCCCATGCCCGGAAAATCCATGTCGAAAAGCAAGACGTCGAAGGCGTCACGTCCGAGAGTAGTAACCAAATCCTCTCCGGTATGCACCTGCCGCACACGCCATGACCGATTCTCCATGCAGAGCCGGATCTTCTCACTGAGCCGGCCGTCGTGGTCCGCTACCAGGATCGTCGGTGTCTTCGCCATATGGTCACGCCCGGATACTTCAGTGCAACGTCTCGTTGTGATGGGGACAACGGGGAGAATAGAACCCTCGAGGCTTCCAACCCACGGTCGATGTGGATTATAGAAGAGAACGGAACCCGCTTCAAGAAATATCCGGGCGCTTTGCAAGCTGTTGAAACACGCAATCTGCTTCGTTGCGCTTCATCCTTCGTCCTTGCGGCGTACCGGTTGTACGCCTCATTCCTCAGGATTCACGCGCCTTGCATCTCATCGTTTTTGAACAGCCCGCCCGTAATGCGGGTCATCAACGGGCTGTCGGATGATCCTGGAATCGGGCGCTTACGCCCGGGTAATCAATTTCTTTTCCGTTTCGGGAGTATTCCGTTGAGAACGGCGGTTTTCTTCCTCGGAAAGATCCTTTGGAGAAGCGGAGGGCGCGGAACCGGTCAGAAATGGGAACTGCCTGAGAAGCCCGCTTAGAATGTTTTCCTGCTCCTGCGCATGATTTCGGATACTTTCCATTTCCTCTTCCAGCGCCGCCTGACGGGCTTCCAAGTCCTTGTTTCGATTCTCGGCGTGCATCAAAGATTGGATCAGGGATTGGTTGGACCGCTCCAGGGCGATCCTTTCCTTGACGTTCTTGAGCAACAGGCGTAGCTCCTCCAATTTGAAGGGCTTGGTGATATAGTCGTATGCACCGGCCTGAATGGCCTCCACCAGGGTTTCCATGCTGCCGAAACCGGTGATGATGACCACATGGGTCCCGGGATTCATGGCCTTGGCCGTGCGTAATACCTCGATCCCGTTCTTTCCGGGCATGACGAGATCCGAAACCACTACGTCGTAGCGTTCCGATTCCATCATCCGAACCGTCTCGGCGCCGTCGCAGGCCAGGACCACATCCATCCCCGCGTCCTGCATCAACTCGGCAATTATTTCCCGATGAAGATCATCATCCTCAGCCAGGAGCGCCTTGATCTGTTCAGCCATAAATCACTATCCAACTAATATCATAAGTATTTTGTCTTTTGAATCCGATCTTGCCCCTTCAGGCTCGATTCTTGCCTTTTTAACCGTCCGGAACCGGGCCGCGGCTCCATGCCGCCAGGGCGGCACAGCGGAAATATGCGGTCTCCGATCGGCCGATAGATGGAACAACACGATCCGCCGCCACATAGGCGGCGTGGCGTCTCATCCTTCGTCATCGGGACGGACCACGCACACGCCGGGGCTTTGAGCATCGGGGCGTCCTGCATTTCGTCGTTCAGCACCGAGCAGCCATCCCGTTCCCTACTGGTTGTCAGGACACACTGACCCGGTATCGTAACTAGAAAATCGGCAAGGCATCGGTTTTCTTTAGCGCCGCGCATAAAGTCCGGGCGCGTTTTTCCGATAAGAGGATAAGAGCCGCAGAATCCAATAGCCGGGTCCAAGGAGGGACGTATGGCGATCAGACTGGGGGGTCTGGCTTCGGGTCTCGATACCCAATCCATCATCGATATCCTGATGAAGGGGGCTCGAGCGCCGCTGGTGCGGCTGGAACAACAGCGAGACCAGATTGCTCTGAAGAAGACTCTGTTCGGGCAACTGGAAGAAAAGCTCCTGGAATTTCGACGCACTCTTCTCGACCTCCGCTTGGAGTCCACCTTCAAATCCAAAACAACCACTTCTTCGGATACCCGCTACGTAAGCGCCACAGCCACCGTGGATGCGGAAGCCGGGTCCCACGTGGTTCAAGTATCCCAGATCGCCACTCCGGCTCAAGCACGAAGCCTGTATACCCGGGCATCCCTGGTGTCGGATCCGCCCAACGGCATAGGCGTCGTCTCCGTCCTGGGTCGTCCCCACGACAACCTGGAAGGCGCCCACGAAATCCAAGTGACGCAGGAAGGATCCTATGTACGGGCGCGCTCCGAATTCAAGCTTGCGGGAGGGGGCCTGATCCGTACCCTCACTTCCACGGCGTCCCTGGAAAGCGCCCTCGTGGAAGGAACCCTCGCAACCGATATCCACGACGGCAACAACCGGCTTAATATCACTGTGGCCGGTGAAACGGTGGAGGTGACGCTGAATTCCGCCGTGGCTCACGTGACCGCCGTATCCCACGTGGCGGCCGACCTGGAAGACAAGATCAACGCCGCGCTCAATCTGGAAAAAGACACCTCGGGAGTCACCTACGTGAGCGTTCGTGCCACCCGAGACGCCGCCGCGGGCGCCGACAGGCTCGTCATCTACGATGTTTCCGGCTCCGGGACCCCCATTACGGTGAACTCCACGTCCAATTCGGTTCACGAAGCACTGGGATTCGGCTCGCTTGCATCGCCCTCGGGCGCCGCCGGGTCCACGACGCGTATCGTCACGGATGTCACCGCCTCGTCCCTGGAAATTCTCCAAACCAAGATCAACGAACCCACTACGGGGCTGATTCGGGGCGTCCAATGGACTTTTGCGGACGCGGGACTGTCTTTGGGGCAGGCGGTGGTGCACACAAGCGCCGAATTGAACGCCGCCGGTCCCGCGCCTTCCGTCATTTACGGCGTTGCCGGGGCTTCCAGCGGCGGCATCCTGAACACCTCCGTCAACGGTCTCCATAACGCCGGATTCGCCCTGTCCCCGTCGAGCAATACCAACGGAACCTTCACCATCAACAACGTCTCCATCACCATCTCCAATTACCAGAACATCAGCGTCGACGGCATCCTCGGACTCATCAACGGAAGCGGCGCCGGTGTCACCGCCTCTTACGACGCCGCGCAGGACCGTTTTCTCCTCATCAGCAACGAGAATACCGGAGCCCCCATATCCCTCGGCAGTCTCTCGGACACCAGCGATTTCCTGACGCTGGCCAAGCTGACCTCCGTTCAGGGAGCCGTTTCCAGCGTGGGGAGCTTCGGAGGCGCCGTCAGTGATACCGTGGCCTTGAGCAGTGCGGGCTTCACCCTGAAACCCACCTCGGGGACTTTCACCATCAACGGGGTCTCCCTGTATGTGAATGCCGACACCCATACCCTGCAGGACGTGATCACCATGATCAACCAGTCCGGGGCCCAGGTCACGGCCGGCTATGACAGAACGTTGGACCGCTTCGTTCTGACCTCCAAAATGGGTACCGTGGACACGAACGCGGACAAGATCGAATTGGGCGCCTGGTCCGACACCAGCAACCTGCTGCAAGCTCTGAACCTGGTAGACGATCTGTATGCCTCTCAGATCGCTTCCACTCCGGTGGACGGCTCCAGGGGGTTGGATACCATAACCATCGCCCGATCCGGTTCGCCCACATCCACCACGCAGGTCTATATCCCGGAAACCCTGAGTACCGGCGCGTACCAGGAAACCGCAGGCGCCGTGAACTGGGTGGACGGTATCGCCGCCAAGGCCGTATTTCACGTAACCGCCGGGAACGATGGAACGCTGGCCGCTACGTGGACAAACCCCTTGGATTTCGCCATCACGGATATCGACCGGTTCGTGGAGCATTGGAACACCGCCGGAAACTGGAGTAGCGGCAACGTGGAAGTCGGGGTGATCAAAGAGGGTCCGGACCGACTTCGATTTTTCAATCGTTCCGACGGAGCCGGGTCCGCCGGGGCGGACTTCACCATCCTGGCGCCCGGTGCATTCGACTTGTTCGAACTGGGTCTGGCCGACTCGGCTCCGCCCACCGAGTTTCAAAACGACTCCGATACGCTCGCTCTGTGGCGCTTCAACGAAAATACCGGTACCGGAGCTTCGGACGGCTCCGGAAACGGAAACATGCTCAACCTCAGCGGAGCTTCCTGGCAGTCCGGTGCATTCCTGTACAACGCACTCGCCTTCGACGGAGTGGATGATACCGCATCTGCGGCCGCGGGCAGTGGGACATCCCTGTATGTGGACGGCAAGAACGAATTGAGCGTCGAATTGTGGGTGCGGCCTTCGGCTGTAACGGATTCGACGATTCTGAGCAAGGGCGGAGACGGATTCGAACTCGTTTTGAACGCCTCGGGGCAATTGGAATTCTCTGTCTGGACTTCAGACGGTAAGCAGACCTTTACCTCCGACGCCGTGCTCGACAACGACCGCTGGTATCGCATCACCGCGACCTTCGACGGGATTGCCGAGGACATGGGCGTGGTCGTGGAGACGGCGGGAGAAGCCGCCGTGAACAGCGGCGCCATAGCCGGTGCGGGCTGGGGCGCGGGCGCCGTCGTGGACAGTGGAGGCGATCTGTATCTGGGCAGCGATTCGGGAACCGCATCCTGGTTCTCCGGAACTCTGGACGACCTGCGCATTTCGGATACGGTTCGCACCCCCGGGGACCTGGGATCCTGGTCCCGGAGCTTCTCCAATAGCAGCGCCTTGGTGGACGCACAGTACAACGCCTTCACGATGGCCTACGCCATAAACCGATCCGGCACGGTGGTGCGCGCCCGAACGGACGACGACGGAGTCCTGACCCTCTATTCCACCCAGTCGGGCAAAAGCGGCGGGTTTATCGTGAGCGATGAAGGCAGCCAACCCGTCAATACCGTATACGATTATTTCGGCGCCTCTTCCATCACCGCCGAAATCCCTCAAGGCATTGCCTCGGGCGCGCGGGGACAGGATGCGGTCTTCACCGTCAATGGATTCACCTACACCCGTTCCGAAAACTCCATCACAGACGTCATCGGCGGAGTAACCCTGCGGCTCAACGCGCCCACCACTACTCCCGTAACCATCACCATTGAAAACGACACGGAAAAGGCGATCGATCGCCTTGCGGCCTTTGTAACCAGCTACAACGAGCTTCTCCAGAAACTGAGCCCCCCGTTACTGGAACGGGATCAACAGAAATACCTCAAGCCCCTCACGCAAGACGACCTGGACCAGATGACCCTCCTCGAATACGAGGAATACCAGCGCCTCCACGTCTTGTACAACGAATACGATTACATACGAAAGGAAGGCTCCCTCAGACTTCTGGCCCAATCTCTCCGAAGTCAGGTCAACGGAACGGTGAGCGGCTTGAACGACACCCTGAACAGCCTGGGCGACGTCGGAATCCTGCCCGGACTCATCGGAGGTTTTGAAGACGCCAAGGAAGGGTACCTGTTGCTCAAACCCACAGGCGAAGACGACTATCTGGAAACCGTCCGCGAATACCTGGCAAACAACCTGGACCTCGTGGATGCGCTCAAGTACGACGCGGATCGATTCTATGACTTGTTCGCGACCGAAGGGTCTTCCACCGGCGGCGGCGACTCGGGAATCGCCCGCCGACTGGACGATTTGATGAACCGATACGTCAGTAGTGGAGGGATCCTGAATGAGCAGATACGGATCCAGGGATCTCTGGACAAGCGGCTGCTGGATATCAGCAACCGGATCGAAACCGCGGAGCAGCGGTTGGAGCGCCTGGAGCAGAGGCTCTGGACACAGTTCACCGCCATGGAGGTGCAGATGGCGCGCCTGTCCAGACAAAGCTCGAGTGTAACGGCTCTGCTCGCCAATGCGGGACTCAACTCGTCTCAAACCGGCTGACACGAGCCCGTGCGGCTTGCACGCGACCAGCGGGTTGCACGCGACCAGCGGGTTGACTGCGGCGACGGCGGGGAAGGAAAAGGATCGACGGTATGCAGCCCAGACAACAACTGAATGAGTATCTGAAGCAAAGTGTGGAAGGAGTCGCCCAAGGAGACCTCATCCTGATCCTGTATGAAGCCGGGATCACGTGCCTGAATCTGGCAAAACGAAAGATCCTGGAACAGGAAACGGAGGGGGCCCACAACGCGCTGGTCCGCGCCACAAACGTCGTGCGTGAACTCATGGCCAGCCTGAACATGGAAAAGGGGGGAGAGATCGCGCAGAACCTGCTGAGACTCTATGCATACATCAACCGGAGAATCATGGAGTCCAACGCCCGGAAAGAGACCTCCGGCATCGATGAAGCGTTGATGCTGTTCAGCCGCCTTCATGAGACCTGGAGAGAGGCCGTGAAAGTCCACCAGGAGTCCAACGGCGCCCTCAAAAGACCGGACACGCCGAACCCGGGATCCGTATCCGCTCCAAGAGACGAGGCCTCCATAAAACGTATCAACATACGTGGATGATCATCGGATCCGCAAGAGGAGAACCGTCCATGAGCATTAGCGAGATCGGAAACATCATTTACCTGAAAGAAACGGCGCAGGCCGGTCCCAACTCCAAGAAAGTCCCGGAAAAGAAAAGCCGGGAAACCGGCGCCGAAGGTTCTTCCCCCGGAGAGAGCCGGAGCAGCCGGGCGGCGGAGGTGGAAAAGCAGAATATTCTGGCCTCTTCGGTGGGGATCGCGGACTTTGAGGATGCCATGAAGGTCATGAATCAACTGAGCAAGCTGATCGTGGATCGCAACGAATCCCTGCCCGCGGTGCATTCGGGCAAGCCCCTGGATCTCTCCGCCTTTTGACGCGGGAACGGCATCATGGACTTAAATGTTCTGTTGATCGAGACGGCCGGTGCGCTCCGGGCAATGAGATCGGCGGCGGAATACGGCGCCAAAACGGCCCGCGTCGCTTTGGACGCACAGCGGCAGGCGGGGGAATCGGTCCTCAAGCTATTGGAGTCATCCGCCCCGGAGGCAGGCGCACCCACGATTTCCGCTAAGGGAATGCAACTTCATGTAATCGCGTGAATCCCTCAGGGGGTATTCCCGGCTCCGAGGTTTCCGGGTTCTCCTGAATCACGCCTCGTTCCTGAACACGCGAGGCGGCTCGGAAGCGGATGGTCCTTCCCCGGTGTATTGTCTTTTCACCTTCCGGGCCAACCGGATATGCCCGAGTTGCACGCCCAGGTCGTGCTTGAACGACTCTCCCAAATGCATGCACCGCTCCTCCAAATCGCGCACCTGCTCCAAAGTACTGCGCGTCGCCTCCAGGATCTCCAGGTATCGGTTCCAAAGCGGTTCCTGCATCCACGAAGACCGTATTTCCGGTTTCCCGGGCCCGGGCAGGCTCACGGCCTGATCCAGGATCCCCTGGCGCAGGTCCAACACACGGGTGATGTCTTCCGTGCTTCTCTCCCGGATGGCCGTCTCCAATCGCTCGGTCATTTGAAGCAGCTCTTCCATGAGTTGGTGTTGTCTGCCCGCCAAGTCCATGGCCTCGCGAAAACTCAGTTCCCCGATCATGAGCCCGTCTCCAAAGCACATCGGGAAAGCAGTTCCTCCAGAATGCGCCGCCAGCGCTCGAAGTAAGGTGCGAGGTCCGTCTCCAGGACGTCGGCCATCTCTTTCCAGCCCTGCTTCTGCTGAGCCTCCAGCAAGTGGGAAACCATCGGCTCCAAACTCCGGTAGTGCTCCAACACCCCGACGCCGTCCAGGGTTTCCCGCGAGTAATCCATGGGCGCGAATCCCTGGGTATGCTCCACCATCTTCGCGAACCAGTGCATGCCCTCCACCGCATCCGCAAGCAGGGTGGAGGCTTCCTCAACACGATGTTCCCGGAAGAGGGAGGCCGTCCGGTTCAATCCAGGCACCAGGTGATCCAAGTAGATCGCTCCCTCCCGAAGGGTATCGAGGGCCAGTTCCGCGGGATTGCGGGTCTTGATTTCCAGCCGGCTCGAACGCACCGTGTGTTCGATGGAAAGAGTTCCTTCCTCTCCGGGGTGAATGGCGTGTCCGTCCAACAGAATTTCCGTTACGGTCTCACCCTGGGGTGCAAACCGCTCCGACACCCGTTGTACGAGTTCCTCCAACGTCGACAGCTCTTCCAACCCCGGAGGCTCGACACGCGTGTCGTTGACCCAGATCTCCATTCCAGCCTCTCTTCCTGTCCGATTTCGACGGTTCGCCGACGATCCGGAACGGGACAGCGGCCGCCGGCGCACCTCATCCAAGACAATAAACCACCTTCCCGCTTCCCACCCTATTTCGGCGCGGTCGGCAAGTCAAGGCGGATTCCGTCGTTCAAAATCGGGACAAAATAATCCCTGCCGGATGTGAGAGACGAAAGGGAACCATCCCGGCTCCTGCTGCCCCAATTCAAACCCGGGACCATCGGTCAAACCATCTTACTGACCAACTTTCCCACCAGGTGGCGCATCTCTCGCGCGATCCGCAACATCTCCTCGGGAGGAACCTGCCGCACGACCTCGCCGGTTTCCTTGTCGTACACTTTGAACAGGTACCGTCCCGACAGATCATCCACATCGTATTCGAGCTGTACCCGGTCGGCCCGGAACAGATCATCCAATTCCTTCTGAGCGCCTGCGGAACTTCTTTCTTCCCGCACGGCGACATTCACTTTGTCCTCAACCCGCGCCCCAGTACCGGGTCCGTCCCGATCCCTGCCACGGGCGGAAGACGTCCATTTCCGGTCTTCTTGCGGAAGAGAACCGGAGACCGACGATCCCGCCGGATGGTTGACGCCGTTTACGGCCATGTTCGCTCACCTCGCTTTCCTCTTGGATTCGGGATCAGGGGGACCTTCCCGAGAAGGTCCCCACTGAGTCTGAAGGGTTCCGGTTTACTCCCGAATCGTTACCGGAGGAGCGTCAACACGGTCTGCGACAGGGTGTTCGCCTGAGCCAGCATGGCCACACCGACCTGCTGGAGGATTTGGTATTGGGTCATTTCGGAAATGGCCTTGGCCATGTCCAGATCCCGAATGGTGGATTCCGCCGCCACCTGGTTTTCTTCCTGTACGGCCAGGTTGGCGATGGTGTGATCCAACCGGTTGATGTAGGCGCCGATACGGGCCCGTTCCGAAGACACCCGCTGGATGGCTTCGTCCACACGGCTCATAGCCTGGGCCGCCGTCGGCTGGTTGATCACCAGCACGTTGTGAACCCCCAGGGCCACCGTGTCCATCTGGCCGATGAAGGCGTTCATGGTTTGACCGGGGTTCGCCCCGATCTGGAAGTCCGTGGCGTTGCGCACCAGGTGCAGGTAAGCCGTCTCCTCACCCGGAGAGCTGTAGAAGACGATCTGCTTGGTTACATTGTTCCAGGAACTGGATACATCCACATTGGAATCGATGATCACATCCACGCCCCGAATCACTCCGTGCAGGATACTGTCGCTCACGGTATCCGTGCCGATCAGCTCGCCGGTATGGGCGTTGTACACGGAGATGGTCAGCGGATCCACCTCGGCGGCGGGATCCCGGATGGTAGCCAGACTCAGGGCCTTCATCACGTCTTCATCACCGCTGAAGTACAGATAGCCTCCCAGACCCTGCTTGGGCGACCGGATCACGATGGTGCCCTGCACCGCTTCGTCCGTGTTCTCCACGGGATTCACCACGTAGTCGGTGACACGGTTGATTCCCGCCGAATCCAGGACACGGCCCAGGTTCAATCCCGTCCAGCCCTGCCGGGTGACCTCCAGGCTGATGGCCTCTTCGATCTTGTCCGCCAGTTCCTGGAGCGTATCTCCGCCGTCGATGTACATGGACACCCCCGCGCCGTCCGCGGTGTAGATGTCGATCCACTTGCCGTTCTCTCCCAGAACGAAGTTGCCGTTGTTGTCGTAGAACCGATCCACCTTGGAGAGTTCCGTCTCGGCGCCGGCGATGCTGCCTCCGCCCAGGACCTGGATGTTCGTGCTCTTGCTGGCGAAGATCCCCGTGCCGAATTCCACGTCCATGGAACCGAAGGTCACCCTTCCCTCCTCATCCATGCGGGCGAAGCTCAGCGTGGCCGTGGAGCCGGGAACCTCGTCGGCGTCTCCCACATCCGTCCACAATCCGTGGGTGAAGGTCCGGAAATCCGCTCCGGCCAACTGCTCCCTGGGATCCCAATCCCCGTCGGCGTTGTTGATGTTGGTGAACGCCGAAGCCGGACCCGTGAGACGGGCGATGTTGGAATCGGAGTCGATCTGGTTCTGCAGGCCGATAAGGAACTTGTCTCCCTCGGCGAATTCTCCGGTAAAGGAAGTGATCTGGAATTGGTTGTCTGTGGAACCAATCAGCATATCAATATCATCACCCGCGCTGTAATTCTCGTAGTTGGTCCACGTGACCCCCTGATCCCAGGACACCCGGAAGTCCACGGCGCCGTCTCCGCCGGCCCCCGTCACCTCCAGAATCACGTACCGGTTCTCCGTGACGGCCACATTCCCGATGCCCGTGATCTCCGCGGTGGACTCGGACGTGAGGTAGGCTCCCATAAGGAATCCTTCGTCACCGCCCGTCAACGCGTTCAACCCCGTGGCGGCGATCAGATGGGCGTTGTCCACGGTTACGATCTCGTAATCTCCGGCGGCCAGCCCTTGGGCGTTCCGCACCGCTTCGATCAAGGTATTGTCCATGGCCGTGCTGTTGTGGTCTCCAAAGACGCCCGTGGCGGTTCCCACGCCCGTGGTCAGATCCGCAAACTGGTCGAACCGGATGCCGGCTCCCGCGGAAGTCCACAGCGCTTCGCCCAGGGCGGTATTCGACGTGACCATGCCCTCGCCGGCCCAACTCAGGACTTGGCCCCCCCAAGTGGCAAGCGCGTCGCCTTCATAATGGAATCGTAACGTGTATCCATCGCTGGCGTCCGTCACATCCTTCGATCGGAGAATGATGGCGCCGCCGGAAACCAGTTCCGCTTCCACATACTTGCTGATTTCCGTGTGGGCGTTGATGCTGCGCACCAGGAATTCCGCGTCCGAAAAATCCGTGCCAGTGCCCGATGCACTGGTCAACGCCACCGAATGGGTCGTGACGCCCCCGTCGAAGCTGAACACCACGTTTAGGGTTCCCAATGCGTCGATCTCACCGGTGCCGTCCCCGAAATGAAAGCGCAACTGGTTGGGAGATCCCTCTTCGGACTGGGATACGGCCCCTTCCTTCACCCGGAAGATGTCGCTCTTGAGAACGTGGTTGGGCAGGGGTTCCGAATCCATGACGAGTTTGTAGTTGCCTTCGGCCACCTGTCCTCGAATGATGGCCTGGATGCTGTTGGAATCCGCGCTCCACAACGCGGCCGCGGAACCGTCCAGCAATTTCTTGGTATTGAACTCCGTGGAGTACGCGATGCGGTCGATCTCCTGTTTGAGCTGGTCGATCTCCCGCTGGATCTCCTGCCGGTCGCTTCCCGTGAGCACCCCGTTGGCCGCTTGCACGGCCAGCTCGCGCATTCTCTGGAGAATGTTGTGCACTTCACCCAGGGACCCTTCCGCGGTCTGCAGCATGGACTGGGCGTCCAGGGCGTTCTGCGAGGCCCGGGCCAATCCCCGGATCTGCGTGCGGAATCGCTCCGAAATGGCGAGGCCGGAAGGATCGTCGGCGGCGGAGTTGATGCGAAGTCCCGTGGAAAGGTGGCTCAAGGCCTTTTGCAGATGGTTCGTACTGGCCAGAAACGATTGCTGCGCTTTTAACGCGGCAAGGTTGTTCACAATAGATAATGCCATGATTCAATCCTCCTTGATTGATTCAATCGGGAATCCTTTCCCTTCAAAAAACGCTTAATTCGGCGATGTGTGTATTTGGTATTTTCCCCCTGATCACCTCCCTTCCTGATGGTTCCGGCAGGGTCCCCGGCACGGGACGCCTCTCCGGTTTCCGGTCGTTCGTGTATGGAATCGGTACGCGGAAGAGAACTCTTTAGCGATTTCGGCGGAGAAAAGCAGACGGGAGGACTTTCTCCGGATGGTCCGAAGAATTCGCCCCCGATGGGGAGGGGAAAAATGTCATCGATCCGCATCCCTTGGCGAACCGTCTCTTAGGGATTCGGTTCGTACACAGGCTACGCCGCAGGCGACTCTGCCTGTCCAGGGTAATCCGGCTACGGATACGAGGTTCGCGCTCGTCTGTAAAAAGGTTCTTTGCTTCTGAGCGCCGGGAACGGGGCGTGCCGGCCTCTTGAAATCCCGGAGTTCACATCGCCATCTTCAAGGAGAATGAATCGGCCTATCTACTTGAGTTTAGTAATCGACAAACGGCTAAATAACTTTAGTTTAATAGAACAAAAAGCTAATTAAGAGTTATTAAATTTTCATTTCGGTTGTTTTACTTCCCGTTTCCAACAGCGGTCCACTCGTGTGGATCGATCGAAGCCTCTTCCGAAAGCATACGCCGGCAGATTTCCAGATTCTGCTGGGCTTCGGGGTGATCCGGCTTCAGATCCAGGCAGCGGCCAAAATGGTCGGCGGCTTCGCGGATTTTCCCCTGGCCCAGGTACACCATGCCCAGATTGTTCAACGGATCCGGAGACACCCGCACCTCCCGGATCTCCCGCTGGAAGTACGCTTCGGCCTGGTCGAACCGATGGGCCAGGTAGTATTGTTCGCCGATCCGGTTGCGGACGTCCGGTTCCTCCGGCGACATGTCCAACAGGTCTTCAAGGACCCGCGCCGCCCGTTCGTGTTCTTTTTGAACTTCCAGTACACGAAACAGGGCCTCGACGGGTTCGGGAGATCCGGGAAACCGCTTCCGGCTTTCCTCGGCCGCACCCAAGGCCCCCGCCGTCTTCCCCACGCCCAGCAGGGCGTCCACCCAAAGCCGGCTTACATTGGGAGTCCAGAGGACGCCCTGCTCCCGATGTCTTTCTAAAAAGTCCAGCGTCTGCACGAACCATCCGGACTGGACAAGCCGTTGCACAAGCTCTTCCATGGCGGCGGGATCCTCCGTGCGGGCGAACTGCAGCCACCGGAGATGCCAGAGGGCCCCTTGGGCGTTTCCACGATCCAGATCCTGCCGTACCTTTTCCAGCCCGCGGTTCACCACGGAGGGATCCAGGAGGCTCATCTCCGCCACCTTGGTCCTGGCCGCCTCTTCCCGGTCCATCTGAAGCAACAGATTGGTAAGATTCCCGGCGATCAACGTATCGTCCACCTGGACCGAGTAAAAAGGCCGGAACTCCCCCCGTTGAAACTTGAGATACCACGCATAGCCCGTTTCCAGGAAGGACAGGGCGCTTTCGTAGTCTTTGGCCAAAAAGCGGCACAGCGCCAGATTGATCTGAAGTTCGGGGTGTTCGGGACACACTTCCAGTCCTTTCTCCAGGACGGGCGCCCCCTGTTCCCATGCTCCTTTCAAAATATACAGATAGCCCAGACGGGGATAGATGTCGGCCAGGTATTGTTTGGATAGATCCAACCCTTTCGTTTCCGCCAGTTCCAGGACCTTTTGGCCGGCTTCAACCGCCTCGTCCAGTCTGCCCGCCGAATGGCAGATGGATACCAGGTAGTACCAGCCCAGAATATCCTGCGGATTGACCTCCACCCGCCTTTTCAACAGCGAATAGGTCCGCTCGAACTTGGCTTCCTTGACCTCCCGGCCCAAATCGTAGCCGTAGTGATGGATCCTCACCGGAGAAAACCCGCAGCTCCCTTGATACCAGAGCTGGTTATGCACGATACCCTCGTAGCGAAAGCCCTTGAAGTTCCGGAACAACCGGATGGCGTTCTGTTCGGAAACCTGGGCCCCCCCATCGAGGTAGTTCAACACCCGAAAACTCACCACGTCCCGGGAAAGGTCGCCCGCCTCCTGCCGAAATCGTTCGATATCGGCCGATTCCAGCACTTCGTCGGCATCCAGGATGAAGATCCAGTCCCCCCGGGCATAGCTCAGGGTGATGTTCCTCATCCCGGAAAAGTCATCGAACCAGGGGTGGTGGACCAAGCGCGCGCCAAAACTCCGGGCGATGTCCACGGTCCCGTCTTCCGAACCCGTATCCGCCACCACGATCTCATCCACGGCCCGCTCCACGCTTTCCAGGGCCGCTTCCAGGCGCGCTTCCTCGTTCTTAACCATCATGCACAACGATACGGTGGGCGACTTCTCCATGGCCGCCGAAGCTTCAAAAAAGGCCCGGGAATAGTCGCTGTTGCGGGGTTCCAGCCGCATGGCTTGGGCCAGGCGGTCCATCGCATCCAGTCTCCGGTTCATGGTCCAGTACAGGCTGCCCAGATTGAACACGGCCAAGGCGAAATCGGGCCTGCGCTCCACCAAACGGACCAGGTACTTTTCCGCTTCACGCAAACGGCCCTGTTCCCTTCGGATAAGGGCCCGGGCCAATCCGGCGTGGGGATCTTCCGGCGCACGCTGGAGGACCTCTTCCACCTGCTCTACGGCGGCATCGTATAACGCCAGTCTCTTCAGCACCTCCGCCAAAGCGATGCGCGCTTCCGTACGTTCCGGTTCGAGCTGTACGGCCCTTTCCAAATACTTGCGGGATTCTTCATCCTCCCCCAGACGTTTCAAGATCACGCCCACGCCTTCGCACGCCGGAGCCAGGATCCTCCGTCGGGCCTCCAAGTCATCGTCCATTTCCTCGGACAGGCGAACGGCCGCTTCCAGTGCGGGCCGAGCCGGCTCCAGACGGCCCTCTTTCAGAAAACGGGCCCCCTCTTCCAGCTTTCTCCAAGCCAGCATCTCCACCGGTTCGCGAACCGCGAAGGTTCCGGCATGGTAAGGCCGCTGCATGGAACGATCCGTTCTTTGGAGCGTTTCCAGGTTGCTGCGGGCCGCCGAAAATTGGGGGTTCAGCTCCAGGGCCCGCTCCAAAAATTCCCGGGAAAGGTCCCCACGGCCTGCCTCCAGCAGGGATCCCGCCAATCGGTTCAGAAAATAGGGTCCTCGTTCCGCATAATTCCAGAGATCCGAAAGACGATCCTTCAGGGATTCCACGCTTCCGGATCGAATCAGGGCTTCTCCGTGCATGTATAGGGCGTCTTCATGGCGGCGCGCCATGTTCACCACATAGGGATAGGCTTCCGGATGTTCCAGATAGTGCCGGCGGCATTGCAGATACCGCTCGAAAACTCTTGGAACGTCCTTCCAGGCCTTCTCCTCGAAATCATGAGCCAGAAGCAGGAAGGCGGCATCCACGTTGTTTGGGTCCGCCCGGAGGAGTTTTTCCGCCTCCTCCCGGGCCAGATCCAGCTCCTTCAGACTGAAGGCCGTGGAGGCGATAAGGTAGTGGATGTCGAAGTACATGACGTATTCGGGATGTTCGCCCAGGAGACGGGCGGCCTCCAGCGCCTCTTCCAGGCACTTCCGGAGATCTTTCCGGCTGGCGTGGATCTTGGCCGTCTGGTAATGGGCGTAGGGCAGATTTTCGCCTTCCCGGATCATTTTCTCGAGAAGCGCCTGGGATCGGGCTCGTTTCCGCTCCATCCCTTCATCGTCCAGACTGTACCCGTAATGCCGCACCGTAAACGGCGCCGGGGCCGCTCGATGGTTTCCCAATTCCAGCTGATTGTGCACGATGCCGCGGTATTTGAATCCTATGTGGTTCCTGAAGAGGCGAACCTGGTTGAACGTCGTGTTGACCACGCCGTCTCGTCCTACGTTTTCCAGGTGAAACGTGAATACCGAACCGGGCGTCGGATTCCTCAGAAAGTCCCGGATCCCCATGCCGGGATCCTGGCGGAAAAACTGGTCGTCCGCATCCAGGATGACGATCCAGTCTCCGCGGGCGTAGGAAAGGGTGATGTTCCGCATGGCCGAAAAGTCGTCGAACCACGGGTGGAAATACACCCGATCCGTGAATCGCCGGGCGATTTCCACGGTGCGGTCTTCGGACCCCGTATCCACCACCACGATGTCGTCCGCTTCCTCCCGGATACTCTCCAGGGCCCGGGGCAGCATCTCCTCTTCGTTCTTCACCATCATGCATACGGAAATCTTTACGGACGCCGCATCCAACACCCAAGCCACCTCCCTCTCTCTTCCGGTCGACTCCCGGTGGACATTCACCCCACGCAACACCCGCCCACGATCCTCCGCGCGGCGTCGCTGTCCCGGCGCACCCCAGCCGCATTGCTCGACGAACTGCCGCAAACCGCCGCTACCCCCGTCGGAAGGTCGCGGAGATACACTAACGGGGTCGAAGCAAGGACCGTGCCGTAGGGTTATTCGGGCGACGGGGACCGCATCGACGCCTTGGATCGTATCCATTGTGCATAAAACACCCTCTTCCCGGCAGAAACTGCCCACCTCCCCCGTTCAACCGGAACTTGGAGAATCCCGTGGAAAAGCGGACTTTGTGTTCATGAAAACCGGATCCACGGACGATACTCCCCAAAAGCATACCGGCTGTGTCGGTTCCGGAAGACGGTTCCCGGTCCGCGACCATTCACGCCCGGTTTCCGTCCTTGTTAAGCCGTCAAAAAACCTTGGCATGAAACTTGATAGATAACAAGCCCAAGAAAGCCTCCTCGGATCCCCGAACCGACCTTCATTGGATGGAAGTCGGTTTCCAGCAACTCGGCAAGCCGGTTCAACCGGGCTGTCAGGAGGCGAAGACTCACGGATGAGCGGAACCCCCATGGAATTCCTGGAGCAGATCGAGAAAGCGGAACGGTTCTTCAGTATGGGATTCGCCGCGGAGGCGAAAGCGCTGTTCACCCGGATTCTCTCCCTTGCCCCGGAGCAGCCACGTGTATTGAACAACCTCGGTGTCATTTCCTTTCAACAGGGTGAACTCTCCAAAGCCGAGGACTACCTCGTCAAAGCCTTGGCGATTCAACCGGATTATGAGGACGCCTGGACGAATCTCAACCAGGTGTTTTTCGCCCAGGGGAAGTCCAAGGAAACCGCCGAAGCTCTGCGGCGGCGGGTACGCCGGATTACGGAAACCGGCGGAGCCTCGGGGGATTCACCGCCCCGGCCGTCCAATCCCATAGGGGCGCCGGAAAGCGGGTTGAATCCACCGGAAGAAAACGACACCGAAGCGCTGCACTCCTGCCGGGAGTCCGATGCGCTTGATGAAGCCCCGGGTTCCAGGCGGAGCTCCGAGCCGGGACAGAGTGCCTTTCCGTCCCATAAACCGGAGGAGCATTTCCCTAAACCACAGGACGACCGGTCCTCTGCATCCCCCTCGCCGTACAAGAACGACTCATCGGAACCTGCGCCGGCCCTGCTCCCCGCATCCGAAGATCACAGAACACACCGGACTCAAAGCCGACCAAGGTACGCCTCGAGACCTCCCGCACCCACGGTGAGCGTCGGTCTGCCCGTATACAACGGCGGGAAATACCTGGCTGAAGCCATTGAATCCATCCTTTCCCAGGATTTCGAGGATTTCGAGCTGATTATTTCGGACAACCACTCGACGGATGAGACTCCAGACATTTGCGAAAAATATGCAGGCATGGATGATAGAATCCGCTATGTTCGGAACAAGGAAAACGTGGGGGCAAATCGAAATGGTCTGAAGGCTCTCGCTCTGTCAACGGGCATGTATTTCATGTGGGCTTCCCACGATGATCTGCACGAGAAGTCATTCATAAACAAGTGTCTGGAAAAGCTTCAAGCAGACGAGTCAATAGTACTCGTGTATCCTAAGACTAAGTTACTTGATTCAAACTCCAAATATTTGGGTATTGCAAATGACTTTGTTGAAGCCTGTCAAGATGATGCTGTGGCAAGGTTTACCAGTTTAATATGGACTTTATCTCTCTGTAACATGGTATATGGCTTGTACCGAAGTCATATCGTTAAGAATGCTGAGTATTTAGGAAAGACTGTGTTTGGAGACAATCTATTCTTAGCTGAGATTGCACTCTCCGGCAAGATAGTACAGATAGATGAGCCACTATTCATAAGGCGATTAACCAGAAATTACAATTACAAGTCACCAGACGAACGCTATGCTCAACTTATAGCTGACTGTGACCCAAGCTTATTTCATGTTGGCATTGATTTACCGTATTGTAGGTTAGCCTTTGCTCATATGGACTTGGTAAACCAATCTAACCTGAAACCGGAACACAAAGAATTACTCATAACTGATGTTATTAAATGCTTTAGATCGCGGTTTGGAACTCATATGAAATATGAGATAGACCGGGCGGTTCATCTGATCTCTAAAGGAATCTATTTTTGGACTTGGCGAAACGACCCATCGGAAGCCGTTTCGTTTTCCAATATATCGAAATTAGGATATTATCGTATAAGTTATCTGCTCAAGACACTTCAAGAAGCTCTTCTAATTCACCCTGAAAGGACAGACTTAATAGAGTGTTATAGCAAATGTTTTGCATTCTTGAATAACTCTAACAGGTAACTCATCTCTTAACAAGGCTATATCGGCCTTGCCGACTCATGGGAGGTAATCGTATGAAAGTGGTTATTTTCTGCGGCGGGCTCGGGACGCGCTTGCGTGAAGAGACTGAGTTCCGCCCCAAACCCATGGTCCATATCGGAACTAAGCCCATACTGTGGCATATTATGAAACTGTATGCGTATCACGGTTTCACGGACTTCGTCCTCGCCTTGGGCTATAAGGGAGATATGATCAAGAATTATTTCATTCACTATGAATTCATGAACAGCGACATCACCGTTGAACTGGGCAGGAGCGACAGGTATGAGATTCACAATTCCCATGGTGAAGTCGGTTGGAGGATTACTCTTGTATATACCGGAGATCGTGCACTCAAAGGGGCACGATTGAAACGTGTGGAGTCATACATCGATGGAGAGGACTTCATGGTGACCTACGGCGACGGACTGGCCGACATCGATTTGAGGACCCTTCTTTCATTTCACCGGAAACACGGGAAATTGGCCACCGTCACGGGAATCAACCCTTCTTCGCGCTTCGGGAAGCTTAGGGTCCATGGCAACAAAGTTACCGCGTTTCATGAGAAGCCGGACGGTCCGAACGGAATAGTAAACGGCGGTTTTTTTGTGTTTAACAAGGAGGTTTTCCGGTATCTCTCTTCGGATGATACCTGCGATCTGGAGGTCGGCCCGCTGGAACGAATCGCCGAGGCGGGGGAATTGATGGTGTACCGACACGCCGGGTTCTGGGCGTGCATGGATACGCAACGGGACATGGACTATCTGAACGATCTCTGGTCCGGCGGCAAGGCCCAGTGGAAGATTTGGTAATAACCAATGCCGATTCCAACTACAGAATTCTGGTCTGATAAACGGGTCTTGGTAACGGGGCATACGGGCTTCAAAGGGAGCTGGCTGGCCCTCTGGCTGAGGCGGCTGGGCGCCGCCGTGACCGGCATCGCTCTTCCGCCGGCGAATCAACCCAGTCTCTTTGCCTTGGCTCATCTATCCGATTTGCTGGACAGCCTAATTTGCGATGTTCGTGACAGGGAAGAAGCCTTCCGTCGTATCCAGCAGGCCCAACCCGAGATCGTGTTTCACCTGGCGGCCCAACCCCTCGTCCGAGCAAGTTATCGGACCCCCGTAGAAACATTCTCCACCAACGTGATGGGAACGGTTCACCTGCTCGATGCATTGCGGCAACTGGATTCCGTGCGTGTCGTGGTCATCGTGACGACGGACAAAGTCTATGCGAACCAAGAGTGGGCCTATCCATACCGCGAGGAAGACCGTTTGGGAGGTCAGGATCCCTACAGCGCAAGCAAGGCCGCCTCGGAAATCCTTGCGGAGTGCTACCGGAGGGCCTTCTTGCAGAAACAGGGCGTCGCTCTGGCCACCGCTCGGGCGGGAAACGCCGTTGGGGGAGGCGATTGGTCGGAAGATCGTCTGATTCCGGACGCCGTGCGGGCCTGGGAGGAGAAGACACCCCTCCACGTTCGGAACCCGGACGCCGTGCGACCCTGGCAACATGTCCTGGAGCCTTTGGCCGGTTACCTCATACTGGCCCAACGGCTCTGGGACCACCCTGAACTGGCGGGTCCCTGGAACTTTGGACCCGAACCGGGCCAGATCGCCCGTGTGCGCGAAGTCGTCGAACTTGCCCGTGCGTTCTATGGAGAAGGTGACGTTATTTGGGGAGACGGAGGAGAGGGACCCAGGGAGGCGGAACACCTCACCCTGGAGACCGCCAAAGCCCGGCGGGAGTTGGGCGTCCACCCGCGCTGGTCCCTGAATACCGCAATCCGGAATACGATGGAGTGGTATCGGGCCGTTCACAGAGGGGCCGACGCCCGGACACTCTGTGAAACGAACATCGCGGAATACGAGGACGGATATGAACGGGCGCTTCACCGTAACGGAACCGCCTATAGATGGCTTGAGAGTCCTTCAACGCACACGGATTAGGGACATGCGCGGGTATCTCGAACGTTTGTTCTGTTCGGAGGAATTGGCGCGCGTGGGATGGAACCGCCCCGTGGCCCAAGTAAACCATACATTCACGGCCCGCAAAGGCACGGTGCGGGGGATGCATTTCCAGTATCCCCCTTACGGCGAAATGAAACTCGTCTGGTGTTTGAGAGGTCGGATCTTCGATGTGGCCGTGGACCTGAGAGCAGGGTCATCCACTTTTCTGCAGTGGCACGGCGAGGAGCTTTCGGAGGATAACGATCGAGGTCTCCTGGTACCGGAAGGATTCGCCCACGGATTCCAAACACTCACGGACGACGCGGAAATACTGTATTTCAATTCCCGTCCGTACCATCCGGCAAGTGAAGCCGGTGTGCATCCCAACGATCCTAAAACGGCTATTCGCTGGCCGATTCCTATCAGCGCGATGTCGGCGCGGGATTCGGTGCATCCCTGGATCGAGGACGGCTTCAAAGGAATCCAAGGAGGGTAGCTTTTCGCAAGGAGCGGCTTCCCAGACAGCGGCTTCAACTGCCCGCTCTCTATACGGTAGGCCTACGCCGCACCTGCGGAAAATTGGCATCGTAGATGGAACGTGAGCTCGAATCCTTGCACACAGCGGGCGCTCCAATTCGGAGTCCGGGCGCCGGGCTCTCCGACAGGAAATCCGACCGAAAGACCTTGGAATACCATTATGAAATGCTCTGAAAAAGCATTCCGCCAAATGCATCACAGATGCCTGGATTCAGTTCACAGGGACTCCGTGTTCCAAGACGGAACAACGAGGACCAGAGCATGAGAAAGGGGCTGAATTTGTGAGCTATTTCCCCTCACACATCCATATCGAGACGGTTGCCGGAATTTGCTCCGCAGACTGCGTCATGTGCACCATCAAACACGTTTCACGTAAAGGTATTCTCGATCTTGACAGATACGCCGCGATCCTGACCAAATTCGAGAAATATATACCAAGACTCAGTTATTTATCCCTCTTTGGAATGGGAGAGCCATTACTGGATAAAACCCTTCCCGAAAAGGTCAGGCTTGCCAAGACCATGAATTTTCCGTCCATTGGTTTCGCAACCAATGCCACCCACTTGACAGGAACCCTGTCACGTATGCTTATACAGAGTGGTTTGGATACCATTATTTTCTCTCTGGATGGGATCAATAAGAAGACACATGAGAGTATTCGACGTGGAACTAATTATGACCAGATCCTAAAGAATGTACTTGGTTTTATTGATTTGCGTAACAACACAGGGAATACAAAAATAATAGTTAGAATGATTCGCCAAGAATCGAATATGAATGAGTGGGTTTCATACAGTGATTACTGGCACAGTCGTTTAAATTCGGCGCATGGAGACCAAGTGGCTTTTTTTGACGTATGTAGCTACGAAAATACTGAAAATAATGAATTTGCAATATGTAGTAGATTGCAGGAGTTATCCAGAAGCACGAAGCTGGTCTGCCAGGATCTCTTAGACAGAATGCTTGTATTTATTGATGGTTCCGTGTCATTGTGCTGTGGTGATTATAATGCAGTTCACAATGCAGGAAACATACTATCCGAAGACCCTGAAGACATTTATAACGGTCATACTTTCACGCATTATCGCAACATAATGTTGGAAGGTCGCCTTACGGAGCTTGAGTATTGCAGGAAATGTCAACTGATACTTTCTCAAATGGAAAAACAGTATAGTTGCGTAAGGTAGTAATATAGGTTTCTCCAAGCGTGTGCTCTACAGAGGTTTATCTCCTATGACCATAGACACACCGCAGATCTGCCGAAGGTAATGAGGTCACCGTGAATATTCTTGTTACCGGGGCGACGGGTTTTGTGGGTAGGCACGTGGTTCCCCTGCTCCTGCATCGCGGCCACCATGTCACGGCGCTGGCAAGGGATGAAGGTAAGGCGAAAACCTTCGAGTGGTATTCCCGCGTGGTGTTCCATTCCCACCTCATCGGAGAGGCCCATCCCGGTTTCATACGGCGGCTCGGAGATCAGAACGCCGTCATTCACCTCGCCTGGTCCGGTTTGCCCGATTACAAAGCGATTTTTCACCTGGAGCACAATCTGCCCGCTCACCGCAGATTTTTGGGAGCCCTCGTAGAGGAAGGAATCCATCAGGTGCTGGTTACGGGAACTTGCTTCGAATACGGTATGAAATCAGGCTGCTTATCCGAGGACCTGCCCACGGATCCCGTCACCGCCTACGGCCGGGCCAAAGATGCTCTGCGCCTGTCTTTAGAAGCGTTGCAGCGGCGGACCCCTTTCGTCCTGCAATGGGCAAGGCTTTTCTATCTGTACGGATCCGGCCAAAACTCCAGGAGCCTGATACCCCAATTGGACCAGGCATTGGACCGGAACGAGCAAACCTTCGATATGTCGGGAGGGGAACAGTTGAGGGATTATCTGCCTGTTACGGAAGCAGCCCGTCGCCTTGTCCGAGTGGTGGAATCCCCGGAACTCGCAGGCCTCATAAATATCTGCAGCGGCACGCCCATTTCGGTCCGGGCGTTGGTCGAAGCCCGGGTCGCCGAGCGCGGAGCCTCCATCCGATTGAACCTGGGGCATTACCCCTACCCGGAGTACGAACCCATGGCATTTTGGGGAGATACGGCCAAATACACTCGCTATATGCAGTCAGACCACGAAGGATCCCATGAAAGCACAACTTAAACCCAGAATCAATCTTGAGGATCGAACTCCCTTGCAGGACGTGATCCCTTTGGATACTCCCTTCATCGTGTTTGTGGATCCGTCCAGCGCCTGCAATTTCAGGTGCCAGTTCTGTCCCAACGGCTACCAGGAACTCGTGCAGGCAACCGGACGACATCAGGGGATAATGGATCTGGATCTGTACCATAAGATCATCGATGATATCGCAGGCTTTAGCTCCAAGCTGAAGGTTCTCCGTCTATATAAGGACGGAGAACCATTTCTTAACAAGCACCTGCATAAGATGATCCTGTATGCCAAGAAGAGCGAACGAGTAGAGTATGTGGATACGACCACAAACGGATCCATGCTTCACCCCGATCGACTGGGTCCCGTCCTGGAAGCCGGTTTGGACAAGATCAACATTTCGGTGAATGGAATGAGCCGGGATCAGTATCACCGATTTACCGGGTTCGACTTCGACTTCGATCGCTTTGTCGAAAACATACAATGGCTCCACGCCCATAAAGGCCGTTGCGAGGTCGTAATCAAACTAGCCGGCGACTTGATCTCGGAACGCGAAAAACAGGTGTTTCTCGAAACGTTCGGAGACCACTGCGATCGGATATTCATCGAGAATTTCGCGCCCTGCTGGCCGGGATTTGATGTAGAGGCGCACGCCGGAATCCGAATCCATCGGGGAATCTATCAACAGCCGGTGCAGTCCGTAGACACATGTCCATACATTTTCTATTCCATTTCCGTAAACGCGGACGGCGGTTGCAGCGCCTGCTTCCTGGACTGGGCCCGGACTCTCGTGGTAGGCGACGTACGAAAACAGAGTCTCACAGACATCTGGAATGCCGAACCGATGCATTGCCTGCGCATGCAAAATTTGGAGGGACGGCGCAAAGAGCACCCTGTCTGCAGCCGTTGCGGGCAGTTGACGCACGGCCTGCCGGATAACATCGACGACTACCGTCCCGTCTTGCTGCCCAAGTTTCTCGAGTATCCTCGCGCCTTGAAGCTATCCACGTGCGACCAACGTTCCACGTGTCAAAACCAGGAAACGGGATAACGGTTTCATGAAGATCGTGCATCTGACACCGCATTTGGGGGGAGGGGTCGGAAAAGCCCTTTCCGGGCTGGTGGAGCAGTTCGGCCATGCGGAACCGGGTGTCGAACACGCGATTTTGTGTTTAGAGGCGCCCGAAAAGAGCCGATTCGTGGAACGGGTCCGAGTCTCGGGATGCTCCTTGTTGATCTGCCCGGATTCGACCCGGCTCAGGGAGAACATGGCGCATGCGGATATTGTTCAGCTGGAATTCTGGAACCACCCGGCCACCCTCCGAGCATTGTGCCATGAACCCCTGCCTCCCATGCGCCTTCTGGTGTGGTGCCATGTATCCGGCCTTAACCATCCGAAAATCCCCACGGGTCTGTTCTGCGAAGCCCACAGATTTCTTTTTACGTCGGAGTGTTCCTGGGACACCCGTCAAATTCGAGAGCTGCCACCGAACGTTCTGTCGCGTCTGGGAACGGTGTCCAGTGGAGGCGGATTCCAGGAACTGCCGTATCCTCGACCTTTCCCGAGAGCGGGTCTTCAGGCGGGGTACATGGGAAGTTTGAATTTTGCCAAACTGCATCCTGAATTCGTACACTTTCTCGCCGAAGTCCGGTTGCCGGAATTCCGCGTTCGACTCGTAGGCGACCAAACCAATCGCCAAACCCTTCTCGTCCAGTGCCGCCGTTTGGGACGTCCCGACCTTCTCGAATTCCGAGGATACACGGACGACGTAGCGGCCGAGTTGGCCCAATTGGATGTCCTGGTGTATCTGCTGAATCCCGAACACTACGGAACCGCGGAAAACGCCTTGCTGGAAGCCATGGCCATGGGAGTGGTACCCGTGGTGCTGGACAATGCGGCGGAGAAGACGATCGTGCAAGACGGCGTCACCGGCTTGGTGGTGCGCACGCCGAAGGAATTCGCGGATGCGATCCAATGGCTTGCCGAAAACCCTCGCGAACGTCACGCCATGGGATGGGCCGCGGCGAGCATGGTCCGTGCACGATTCACTTTGGAACGTATGGCGAACGCGTTTCTTTCCCACTACGGACAGATCATGGGGGACGAGAAACGGACCATCCCGTTCCGCTCGGTTTTCGGTAACGGACCCGCTGAATGGTTCCGCGCCTTTGTCCGGGACGAATCCGTTTTTTCCGATGACGGGCGGGTTCGTCTCACGAGCCGGAACCGGCAGCGCCATTCGCTCTTCGAGCGGACCAAGGGCAGTGTATTCCATTTCCAAAGACGCTTTCCGCAGGACGCGAGGCTGCATGCCTGGGCGGAAGCGTTGGATAAACTCCGATGAAGATACCCGGATCACCCGATGCCGGGGAAGCCCGCCGCCTGCTGTCGCTCATCACGGAACGTCCCGCCGCCGGTCCGTCCCGACTCGATGGGCCCGTGGCCCTGTACGGGGGGGGGGAACTCGGAAAGATGGCGAAAGAGTACTTCGACCGTGTCGGAATCGACGTTTCATTGGTCGTCGATGCGAATCCGGCGAAATGCCTTCAGGACCCTTTTTGGTCTCATGGGGATATTCGGGCCCCTCACGAAGTGGACCAAGACACGAAGAATTCGGTGGTTCTCGTGGTCTGCGTGGCGGCGTTTCCTTTCAGGGAAATAGCCCATACCCTGCGGGCTTTGCGATGGAAGCATTTCGTCCATTTCTATGATATCATTGAAACATATCGCGACCGTCATCCTTTGAGCAACGGCTGGTTCGCCGGGGATTTCTCGATAAACGACATGGAAGGAATCGGCTCCGTACTCGCCCGATGGGCCGACGATGTTTCCCGGTGCCACCATCTTCAGTTCCTTGCCTGGCGGCGACTCAGGGAAGAATGGCATTTCGGCGACGCCCCCGTGACCACGCAAGATCGGTTCTTCATTCCGGAAGTGACGAGCGTGATTACGCACCGTGAGTCGTTTGCCGATGTAGGCGCACACCACGGAACGGTTGCCCTCCGCTTCCTGAAGACCGTAAAAGGACGCTTTGACGCCGTCTGGGCCATCGAGCCCGATTCGGAAAGCGTATACCGACTGCGTCGGCTGGTCTCCACACTGGAACCGGAAACACGGGAGCGCGTCACCATTTTGCCCGCAGCGTTGGGAAGTGTGCCGGGCATCAGATCCTTTTTCCAGGGTTTAGGCCACGCCTCCCAACTCTCCCCCCTGGGCGATGAAACCGTTTCCGTGGAGACATTCGACTCTCTGTGCATTTCCCCCACCTTCGTCAAACTTCATCTGGAGGGAGCGGAGCTGGACGTATTGTGCGGTATGGAAGAAACTTTGGAACGATGCCGGCCTCTACTGGCGACCACCAGCTATCACAACCGTTTGGGGCTTTGGGAGTTACCGCTATGGCTTATGCATCACCTGCCCGACTATGAGTTTCTCATGAGGCTACACGGATGGTGCGGCTCGGCGGCCGTTGTTTATTCTATACCGAAAGAGCGTATTACAGGTCGAACGAGTTCATGATAACTAGCGTGTTATAACGCTCGTATCTCCTTGTATTTAATAAAACATAATAGCCACTACGCAATATCTACATTTCTTAGCCAAATACTTTATCTGAGGCATGACACATGACATTACGTGTCCTATTTATAGTTCTTCCAAACATTCCTAAGAGCTCCAACTTAAGCCCTTCGAAAATAACTTTTAGGCGAGTTAAGGAGTTCCCATACGGCGTTCTCTCCATGGCTACCTATCTCAGCAGGAATTTTGACGCAGAAGTTGACGTTTTCGACTGCAATATTCCTGTTACACCTGATACCTATTTGTCGCGTTTAGGCACCCATTTAACGGCCTCCCAACCTGATATAGTTGCAATATCTATGATGTTCGATCATTCGTATCATTATCTAACAGACATTCTATCTACTGTGTCTGCTCATGCCACGCATGCCCTCATTGTAATAGGTGGCGCCTCAGCCACATCCTCCTACGAGGATCTATTATACCGGCACCAAAATATAACGGCTGTATGTTATTACGATGGCGAACTCCCAATGTATCATTTGGTAAGCTCACAACATCGGACATCTATTTTAAACAACCACCCGTCTTGGATTACAAGGGCTTCGCTATCAAACAATAGGAAACCGGTCAAGTCGCTTCTCCCCAACCTGAATACGGTTATCGACATTGACTATGGGTTTGTTGATATATCTGATTACTGCATGGAGGAATCGTTTTCTCCATATTCTAATCGATTTAAAGAGAGAAGACAGTTTCCCATCGTAACTTCAAGGGGTTGCCCCTTTAGATGCACCTTTTGCATGCACTCAAATGACAGCGACAAACGAATAAGGTACGCCGATGTAGACAGCATAATATCACATATTAGCCACTTGGTTAATGCATACAATCTAAATGTTCTTACTATATACGATGATCAACTTGTTTTTAACCGTAACCGAGCTAAAGACCTATTTAGACGCTTGGCGCAATTCAATCTTCGTATAGAGTGCCCAAGTGGTTTATCGGTCGCTTTCCTTGACGAAGAGCTGATAAGGCTCATGAAACAGGCGGGGATGGATACGGCTTATTTGGCTATTGAGTCAGGGTCACCCTACGTCCTGAATGAACTTATGGACAAACCTTTAAAGTTGCATCAGGTAAAACCAGTTATTGATATATTGAGGCTCTATGATTTCTGGATAAGCGGCTTCTTTGTATTAGGAATGCCTGGAGAGACAGATATACACAGACAGCAAACAAAAGACTTTATAAGCCGGATCGGATTAGACTGGTCCTTGTTCAACTTGGCATATCCAGTACGAGGCAGTAAATTATACGACCTATGCATTGAACGATCATATTTGCAACATGCTATTGCCTTAGGAGACATGGATACTGGCGGAAGATTCATAGAGTACATTATACAGCAACCTGATGTAACTCCGGAATATATCTCAGAGCAGATGTATTTAATGAATCTTGAGCTCAACTTTATAAACAATTATAGATTAATTAATGGAGATTTTGATACTGCAATAGCCTGCTTTACAGATATTATACGTCTTTATCCAGACCATCCCTTTGCCCACTTGTGCTTGTATAAGGCTTATAAATATCATAACGATTCTCTCTCACAAGCACTGTCTCATTATGATGAGGCCAAACGAATCGTTGCTAATTCAGAGGAATGGAAGCATTATGTAGACCGTCTGGGAGTTAGTGATTTTGATACATGAGCTACTACTATGCCAGTTGTTAATGCTATCGATATACAATGCCGCCATGGATAATCTATTAGCCTCTGGAACTCTCTTTCGGCGCCTATTCGATGCGAACAGTCCACAAGCGCTCTGGACAGCCGTGGACTCGTTGCTTTCCTCGATTTCGGAGCGAAACGGCGGAAGAACGGCATCCGAGATCTTTGAAGAAGCCGACTCCATCGTCCTATTTGGTGCAGGCTCCTTCGCCAAGTCCGTTTTGCGATCCTGGGAAGACTCCGGACATAAGCCCGGCTATGTCCTGGATAGCCAATTCGAAAGGTGGGGCTCCCTTTGGCAAGGGTTTCCGTTGCTTCAACCCAGGGCGCTCATGGACGATAAATCTAACCCCCTGGTTGTTGTTACCGCAATGTTCACCCATGAAATCGAAGCGTTTCTGAAATCCTGGGGGGGAACGTATCTCTTTGCCGAACGGGATGGTACACTAGGGTTCCTTCCCGGCCATTGGTTGGCCGCTAACCGTCATCGTTTCTCGGCCGTCTACGAGAAACTTTCAGACGACGCATCCAGAACGGTGCTCCTTTCCATGGCCAAGGCGCGCATGTTTCAAACATTTCACTTTCCAATGAAAGGGAACTGGTTCGCGGTCGAATGCAGCACCTATCCGGCGTATTTCCCCGAAGACTTAATTCAATTTTCAGAGGGCGCCCGACTTGTCGATTGCGGCGCCTATGACGGAGACACCGTCATAGATTTTGCTTCTCAAATGTGGAAAAGAGGGATTATCGATTGGATGGCCATAGCTTTCGAACCGGATCCGGATAATGCACGACGCACCATGGAGACCATTAATAGATTCGGGCTTAATAAGGTCACTGTACTTACAAAAGCCATCGGACGTATAGGTACAAGCACATCCGGGCTATCAATTAATAATTGCAGGTCGCACATAACAGACATTGAATCCAAAGACATAACCACCATTGACGAAGCAGCATGTTCTTTTTGTCCGACCTTTATAAAGATGGATATCGAAGGCAGTGAGCTTGACGGCCTAAGAGGCGCCCACAATACCATTATCAGGTTTCGCCCTACATTGGCAATATGCACATACCATACCACTTCAGACCTAGTAAACATTCCTTATTATATTCTTAACAGGTATCCGTTCTATAACGTATACATTCGCCACCACCGAGCAGGCTCCCTGTGGGAGACCGTTTGCTATGCAGTTCCAGTTTAACTAGAGCACATAATCATGCATACCAATAATGTAGTAACCTTCCAGAGGTATTAGATGGACGAGATTGTTAAGTTCGAGAAATATGTCCTGAACAACTTGATCGAAATAGGTAAAGACCATGACTTGCTGAACCTCTCCAATCTCTGGATCCAGCACTCCATCCAGAGACATTACTCTCACAATTTCTCCTGGCTGGGTCGCCCTGTTATACAAATACCTCAAGACATATACGCCATACAGGAAATCATTTGGAAGGTCAGACCCAGCTTGATTATCGAAACAGGGATTGCGCATGGTGGGTCGCTCATTCTTAGCGCATCCATACTGGCCCTACTGAATTACACCGATGCCGTCAACTCCGGCAGCGCACTGGCGCCCTCCGAGTCCAAACGCCGAGTAGTAGGCATAGATATCGAGATCCGACCTCACAACCGTAAGGCTATCGAATGTCACCCTCTTTCACACCTCATCGAAATGATAGAAGGATCTTCCGTTCATAGGTCCGTAATTGACCAAGTTCATTCCATCACCAAGCCATCGGATCAGGTACTCGTATTCCTGGACTCGAACCACACTCATGACCATGTGCTTCAGGAGCTCGAAGCCTATGCGCCCCTGGTCTCACCGGAAAGCTACATCGTTGTCTGGGATACCGGAATCGAAGATCTACCGGATGGTTTCATCGTGGATCGTCCCTGGGGGAAAGGGAATAATCCAAAGACCGCCGTTTGGGAATATATGAGACGGCTTACAGAAGAAGGAAGAAAGGCGGCTGATGGAGGACCGTTGTCTTTCGAGATCGACAAAAAAATGGACTACAAGTTAGTCGTAACCGCTTCTACGGATGGATTTCTCAGGCGCGTTACTTGAGCAGAAAGGGCCACTGAAAAGGATCCACCGCTATTGTTCACATTCTATTTCATGGGTGCCCGGTAAAGTGTTGGAAAGTATTTACAGTCCGTTTCATACTTCAAACAACAACCGCGCCAACTCCCCAACACTCCGGTCCCAATCGAACCGTTCAACCGTCTTCAGACCCCCGTTCCGGAGCCGTTGCCACAATTCGCTGTCCACGGCCAGTCGCTCCACACGGGCTTGCAGACCCTCGGCGTCGCCGTAGTCGCACAGGAGCGCGTTTTCCCCGTCCACACAGTAGTCCGCGTTTCCTCCGTTTTGGGTGGTCACCACGGGGCACCCGCACGCCATGGCCTCCAGTGGGGGAAGGCCGAATCCCTCCACCCGGGAGGTAGACAGGAATACCTGGGAATCCGCGTACAGCCGGGCCAACAGGTCCTGATCCGGATTCCGATGATACGCGAAGGGAAAATCCGCCTTAGGCCGCGGACCCAAACCGAACAGCGCCACGTTCCAGTCCGCATGCCGTACGGAAAGGAGCCGAAGCGTCTCCAGGCCCAGTTCGCCTCCCTTCAGCGGATGGGGTGAAAAGCCATACAGGATTTGAAACGGCCCCGCCGAGGACTTCTTCCGAGCCCCGGGCTGAAACAGGGATCGGTCCACCCCGCTGTGCAGCACCTGCGCCTCCACGCCGAACCGTTCGTGAAGGACCCGCCGTACGGCGTCGGACACGGCCAGCACCCGCCATTCTCGGTCCTTGAAGGTATGCCGGGCCATGGCCTCGTCCTCCCGATCGCTCACGCCATGCTGCGCCAGAAACACCCGCAGCAGCTCGCGCCGGCGGGGAATACGGGAAGCCGGCGCATGCTGACTCAGCACCACGGCACGAACCCCGGCCAGTACCCGACTCCAATCCGGCGGCGGCGCCACGGGAACCCGCAAGGGAAACCAGTCCGAATACTGGGGCTGCTCCGTAAGCAGATGTACCGGATATCCCCTGTCCGCCAACCGATTGGCATACTCCAGCAGCACCCGGACGCCTCCGAAGGGCTGATTCCCATCCGCAACCAGAAACGCCGCCGACGGTTTGCTCCCCTCCACCGCAACGGGTCTTTGCAGCCGGGAGCGCAAGGCCACGGCCTGCTGCATCACGCCCGGATCCCGATTGCCGAAGTCGATGGATCGGCGAAAATGCCGCAACGCACACGCGGCATCCCCACGCTTCAGGGCATTCACCCCGCTCACGGCATGGGCCACGGGATGGTGGGGCTCCCGTTTCAGCGCCTCGCCAATGAGTCGTTGGCTCCGGTCGAGGTCTCCTTCCGCGGCGGCCACCGCCGCCAATCGAATCCACGCTTCTCCTCCCGAGGGATCCGCAGCCGCGACATACCGGTAGTAAAAGCTTCCCCGGGGCATGTCTCCTTTCCGGAAGCAACCTTGCCCAACCAGGCGGCACGCTTCCACAAACGCGGCATCCCCGGCCCAGAAATCGCTTATTCCCCGGAACCCGCGCGGCTGCATCCGCTCCGACCGCTCCAGGGCATGGGCCGCCATCGTATCCACCCGATGAGCATACGTGTGTCCGCTCAACACCTTCTCCCTCGCACGTTCCGCCATGCGCTCCCGCAAGGCCGGCTGTTCGAGGTAGCGCTTCGCCTGGACGACCAAATCCTCCGGGGAGCGGAACACGGCGATGTCGTTTCCTTCCTCGAAGAACTCCAGGGCTTCTTCCCGGAAGTCGGTAAGCAGGAATCCTCCCGCGGCGGGCACGTCGAAAAAACGTTGGTTCAAACCGGTCCGGACCTGGGGCCTGGAAAGGTTCACGTTAATCCGGGATCGCCGGTAGATATCCGGCAGATCTTCCCGGTACCGGGCCCTGCCCCGGACCCGGCCGAGGGACATTAGCTCCAGCCAGTCCGCATCCCCATACACCACCGGATCCAGGTCCGCTATACGGAGAATGTGATCTCTTCGGTAGCGGAAGGCCTGGTACTCGTCCGCCAGACGCCGTACACCGTCGGCGTCCGGGGCGGCCCCCCGGGAAGCGAACGATTTCACTAGGTCTTGAAGCGCTTCCACGTCCGGGTTTTCTTGGGACGCCCGCTCCAGAGTTCCCATCAGTTCCTCCACCCCTTGGGTCGACAGGGAAAACAACCTGCGCGCCTGCCGCCGGAAGGATTCCAGGCAAAGATTGCCCACGAAGGACAGGTCTTCACACCGCTCAGCGGATCCCGGCCGAGGGTGGAACAGCTCGGGATCCGTGGCATTGGGAAGATATTCCACGGACGCCCCTCGGAGTCGCGCACGCAGGGGTTCCACATAGGATCGGTCGAAGGAAAATACCGTAAGATAGGGATTGTCCGTCCGCAAAACGGCATCCAGATTCCAGAACGGGTTATCCAGATGCCAAGAAAGGGTGGGAGTCCCGAGAACGGCCAGAATACGCGCCGTCTTTCCATCCGGATCGTTGAGTCCGCGATGATTCAGGGAAACGACCGCTTCGGGCTGAAATTCCAACAGATGTTCGACAAACGCCCCATAGTCGTAAAGAACCCGTTCCCGTTCCTGTTCCGTCCGCGTTTCGAACCGCATTTCACGGACCGTGTGACCGCCGAGACGGAAATACCGGCACAGCTCTTCGACGACGAACCCATCCGAGGTCCTGAGCACGCTCACCCGCAAAGCACCCCCCCATCCTGGACCGGGGGGTCACTAGAAAAGAGAAGGCGCAGTGTTTCTCTCCTTCAAGGTATCCGGCTTCCTTTCTAACCAGGCCTGGCGGCGAACAAGTCCGAGCGGTCCCTTCGTCGTCAGGCGCGATACTCGGTGACGACCCGATTGCGGCCCGAATGCTTGGCCGCGTAAAGCGCTTTGTCTGCACGCTCCAACCAGGACTCGGAAGTATCCGAAGGCTCCAGAAAGGCAATGCCCACACTCACCGTAACAGTCACGTACTCTTCTGCGGAACGATGCAGTCGGAAGGGTTTCGAGGCCAAATTCCACCGGAGCTTTTCCCCCAATTCCGTCACTGTGTCCCGGGGGATGTGTTTCAGCAGGATCAGGAACTCATCCCCCCCCAGCCGGGCCAGGAAATCGTTCTTCCGAATGGACCGCCGGGAGATTTCCACCACCTTCTCGAGAACCCGGTCACCCGTAGTATGTCCGAAGGTATCGTTGATCGCCTTGAACCGATCCACATCGAACAACACGAGCGCCGCCTCGGGTTCGCCCCGATCCACCACGGACTTCATATATACGTCGATGGCGGAACGATTATAGGCCTGAGTCAATGGATCCAACATGGATTTCATTCGGAACATCCGGGCCTGCTCCATGGCCCGTTTGCCCTCCGTCCGAATGTGCTCGAACCGATCCTTGGTCTTCCTGAGTTGGGACTCCAGTTTCACCAACCGTTCCCGCATTCTCCGGCTGCGGTCGTCGTCCGTCTTCCTCTTCTCCAATACGGCCTGCTTGATGGCCTCTATCCGTTGGACCACGCGGTCCCGGATTTCCTCCAACGCATCCCCGGAATCCAAGGCGTTCTCGATTTGAATGATATTGCGGCCGATCCGATCCTGGAAATCACGTTCCGACTGCCGCCGATCTTCCGCTTCTTCGCCCTGCATGGTTTCCAGGAATTCCCTTTCGAGTTCCAGGAGACCCATCACCAGTTTCTTGAGCACCTCCATGTGCAAGCCGCGGTCCCGATCCATCTCCTGACGCAACAAGGCAAACAGGTCGAAGATCTTCTCCAGGTGGCTGAAATGACGGATGATAGAATAGGACGTCCTTAAATCCACAGCGTATGCATCGGCCTTGTCCTTGACGCGCCCGGGCCAGTAGAGAGCAAACCGCCCGCACACCTGGACGAGTACGTCCGATAGAAGCTCCAGGAAACGGCTTTCGGTTTCCGCAGGCGTTGGCGGCGTACCCGGGGAAGGAGCCGGTGCGACTTCGGTTCCCGGAGACCCGTCTTCGATGTCCTGGCGGAAGATGGCGGAACGAAGGCGATCGATATGACCCTGTACCGCTTTCGGCGAAGGCCGGCTTGAACCCAATTCTTCCCGCAGATCGGCCAAAGCCGCCTGACAGGTTTCGCCTCGTACGGAAGACTTGGGTATAAGGGAGGTCAGATTGCGCGCCGTTTCAGCCAGCGCCCGGAGATCGTCGGCCAGTTCCTCCGCTTCCCTCAGAAACCGGTTCAAACGGTCCGTTTCACGGGCAGCGGAATCGGAAGTCGTGGTAAGTGTCATATGCGGATGATGTCCAGCGTCGAGTCAAAAGATCCATTGAGTCTAAGAGCGCTCAGAACGCGATGTTCACGCCGATGCGAAATGAAGGAACCGGTACCCTCCCCTCCCCTTCCTTGGGGTCCTTAGTTCCGGTATGGAAATCCAGGTCGGAAAACACCTGAAGGCGATGATCGGCCTCGTACTGAATACGCAACCGATTCGAATGGTGCTTTCCGGACGAGGTGGACGAAAAGGAGACCGGCCCCCACTGGATCACGCCGGACGCGCCCCCTGAACCGGTGTCGGTCGATTCCATGACCGGTGCGACGGATCCAAGGGGGTTTCTCGACCGCTTCAGCCCGCCCTCGAAAGCCGCGGCGGGAGGCAGAGGTTTCGGGGAGGCGGAGGAAGGTTCGAAGATTTCCGGCTCCGGTTCGGGATATGGGATCTCTCCCGTATACAGCGGCATGGGAAACAGGTCCGGCCCCAATCCGCACAGAATTTCGTGGTCATGGACGGATTCCCCGGAAATCTCGGATATCAAGGAGGAGGCATGGCGCGCCTGCTCGGACGAGGCGACGGGTGCTATGTTCTGGACCGTTTCTTCCTTCACGGGTTCCGGGATAAGCAACTCTTGTCCCACCTGGATTCGATCCGCATCGGACAGATGATTTATCCGAACCCATGCATCCACGCGGACGCCGTACCGTTTGGACAAGCCCCAAAGCGTGTCCCCGGGCTGCACGCGGTGCGTCTTTCGTGACTCAACATTTTCGAGGGTTTGCCTGAACTCCCCGGATATCGTTTCGTTGGATCCCTCGGAAAGCTTCAAGGCGGCCCCCTCCTTCAGGAACCACCGTCCCGTGCTTTCCAGGCAACCCACGGCATGGGGATTCAGGTCCCGCAGCCGGCTCCAATCGACCCCGAACTTCCGGGTCACCGCCGCGATCGTATCCCCCTTCTGAACCACGTAGGTTGCGAAACCTTCCAACTTCATCCCAGGATCCTGTGCCGCACGGTGTATCGCGAATCCGCCAGGACCAGTTGTCTGGCCAAATTGTTCCGGGTATTCACCAGAATGGGGCCCAGCAGATTCACCGTCACATCGGAAAGTGACGCCCCAATGGTTACGATGGCGCAAACCATGCACTCCGCCGTTTCCCCAATGCCTAAAGCCTCGGCTTCGTCGGCGTCCAAGGGCACCCGGTATTCGGGCTCCACCAGCCGGGGATCCATGACTACGAATGCCAGATCCGGATCTTCCAGGCACTGTAACCACTTGAAAGGGCCGGAGGAGTCCAGGTCCAGAAGGACATATTTCTGGTATCCGGTGAATCCAAGAATGCCTCCCTTCACATGGATGACGCCGCTGTCTTCCACCTCCAGCGATCCGAACCGCGTGGTGTCAATCCTCATCTTCGCCCTTCTCACGATTCCGTCTGGCCCAGGCTTCCCGGATCCGTTCCAAATCGGGTATCCCGGCCCGGGCGGCCATGATGTTCTCCTGCTTCACCCTCGCGTACACTTCTTCCCTGAATACGGCCACGTCCTTGGGAGCCTGGACCCCCAATTTCACCTGGCCGCTCTTGATTTCCATAATGGTAATTCGGATGTGTTCCCCGATGGTGATGGTCTGGCCGGGTTTCCGGGTCAGTATCAGCAAGTCGCCCTCCCTGGCTTCAAGACGGGCGCAGCCCGCGGCGCGCCTCAGCCCCCGCTGCGGCAACGGCGTTTCTCTCTCGGACGGCGCGACGCCGGGACGTCCTCCGGCGCCTTGCCGTCTCCCCGGCCCACTTTTTACGTCAAAAAGTTCAGTAAACTCAAGGAAAACAAGCGGGCGGCCGTCTGAAGCGCCGCTTCGAACGCCGTTTCCTGGTTCAGCAGCCGGGTTACGGCCTCGGTGATATCCACGTCTTCGGAAGCGGACAACAACTCCCTCAAGTCCAGCATATACTTCTCCAGAAACTGCTCTGTTTCCTCCACCTGCCGAATGCGGATACCAGTGAGCGAGATCCCGTCCTCCAAACGCTGGAGACCCGCGTCCAACGCAGCGGAAATACTGCCGATGGTACGGACGTCGTTGGCTTCCAGGGCGCTCTTAAAATCATACAGGGTTCCCAGAAGATCATGACCCGCCGAAAGTCCCAGCAATTGGGCGGTGGTGTCTCCGGCGCTCGATACCACCGGAATACTTCCCTCCACCAGGGACTCCAGCGTCAGGGAGGCGCCGCGGGAGTGGATCGCGGCCTTCACCTGGGCATCCGTGGCATTGATTCGGGCCATGAGTTCGCGCAGGTTCCGGGATCCGCCTAAGTCCACTTCGTATTCGACGCCGCCGTTGGCGATCCGAACGGTTCCCGCTTGCACCCCCCTTCCTCCGTACAGATCCCCCACCCCGGTATAGCCGGCCAAACGGGGGTTTAGATCGGATCCCACAAGACCGCCGGGAACCCCCTCGGCTCCCGACGATTCGTTGGAATACCGGGGGTCGAAAGGGCCCAATCCGGAAAACAGCCAATTCTCGGTGATTCCCAGGACGGCCGCGGCCGTGGAACCATCCCCCGAAGGCAACGGACTCGAGGTCCAGTGAAATTCCATTTCCTCTGACGGGATGATGGAAAACACTCCGCGCTCCGGAAAATACTCCACGGAAAAGGAGACCGGGCTTCCGTCATACGGATACTGCGTGCGAACCGCTTGTTCCAGGGCGGATTGGATCACGCGGGCCATATCATTGCCCGTGTATGTTCCCGGGTTCAGGGTGGCCTTGAATGTGTTTCCCGGAACCCCCGGGGGCGCTGAGAACAGAATGGTGTTCGTGCGCTCGTCGATGGTGATCAGGCGATCTTCCTTGTAGATTCCCAAGTCCGCCGCCGACGCCGAACCGAAAACCCTCAGATTGGTCACCCGTTCATCCGCCGTAGTCGTGTCCACCAATTCCAATCCGTTGCCCGCCGCATTGATTCGGGCCGTGATTTTCAACCCCGCCGAATCGAATTCCGCATTCATTCGCTCCAGCACATCTCGAACCGTCAGTTCGGGGATCACATATCGGCTGGTATAGGAAGACGCTCCCGAAACCGGGGACGAATCGTCGAAGCCCAAGAGCCCGGCGGCGCTGTTCGGATCATCCCAGTGGAAGGTCACCGGCGCTCCGTCATCCCTCGTGAGGGTAAACACGTCATCCCGGAAGGTCACCGTGTAAGAATAGCCGCCGGACGACGCCTCCTCCAAGCGGCTTTCCACCACCGCGGCCAATTGACCGCCCGAGTAATAGCCCGGTGGAATCGTCACGGACACCGGGGCGCCGTCATCGAAAGAGATGACATTCTCTCCATCCACCACTTCAAAACGGGAAATGTCCACCCGGGCCACGGCTCCGGTTCGATCCATGACGGACACATGCACGGTTTGCACCGGATGGTCGCTTGTGTAGGCCAGCGACCCGGCATCGCGATCCGCCTGGAATCCGAGAAGTCCCAGGGCGGTGGAAGCAACATTCTCCCACTGGAGTTCCAGTGTACCCGACGACTTTCGTATCTCGAAGGCTCCCCCTGAGTAGGAAACCCGGTAGTCCGCCGCCCCCACGGAATTGAATTCCGCTTCCATGGCTCGGGCGAGTTCTTCCCCGGTGTATGCGCCCGGAGGAATCACCAGGGTATAGGCGCCTCCTTCATCCACGTACCGGATCTGGTCGTTGCTCCCGGTCACCACCACATAGCCGGCGGGAGCGTCCATCCGGATCCCTTTCCCTCCGTTCAGGTCCTCGAGCAATACCGAGTCCGTGCCGTCTTCCAGATAGGCGTTTTCCTCGTATCCCCGCTTGAAATCCAGGGTCAGAACATCACCCGCGGCCCAACCGGACAGATTCAGGCGGAGATCCGACTTGGAATCCCCGTTGAGGTCCACCTCAATGTGACTCCCTCCCGACGATACGAGCGTCACTCCGATGAAATCCCCCGAATCCTCGACGACCCAGGACCCATCCGCCTGCTGCCTGAACAGGATGCTCGCCGCTTCCGGATTCATGAACGGTGACAGGTCACGCACCTGGTATGAGTCCACCACCCCCGCGCCTGAAGCCGACGCATCCAAGAGCAGTCCGCTCTCCGAAGCCAGACCCACGGTCCTCAAGAAGTCCGCCGCCGCATCGGGCCCTTCTCCCGCCTTCAGACGAATGGTGGACTGCATGCCCCCGCTCAGGGACTGTACGGCGAATTGTCCTCCCATGCTTTCCGAATAGGTCACCCCGACACCGGCGGTGACTGCGTTGATCCGGTTCTGGAGATGGTTGGCCAGTTCCGAACTCGTATAAATACCGGCGTCCAAGACGATGGTGACGAACCCGCCTCCGTCCACGTTGATCTGAAACCGGTCGTTGACACCCGCCAGTACATTGAACTCCACGCGATGGTCGCTGGTATCCGCCGCATCTGTCGCAAGCCATGAGGAGTCTTCTCCCATGAATCCCAAGGCGCCTCCCAGGGTGCTGGCCGCATCCGACCATTGGAGAAGCGTCTCACCGGAACCGGTGGATCGGTTACGGATGGTAAACCGATCCAGGGTTTCCTGCGAATCGATGAAGTCGTATTCCACCGCGTAGCTCATGGAAAACCCGAGGGCGGCGCTCTGTGCGTTCATGGCCTCTTGGAGGAACTGAGCGACCTGCCGGCCTGAATACACGACACCCCGAACCGCATGACTGTCTTCCAGAAGGTTTACGGTCATGCTGAGTTCCTGGAGTGTAAACGTAGACTCTGCTTCGTCTCCGGGATCGAACACCGGAGTACTCCCCTGGTTCATACTGAAGGTCTCTTGGCCTGCGGTACCCGTTCGAACAGCCACCGTAAGCCGGCCCGCCTCGTAAAACGCATTCAGGCTGGAACCAAGCGTCGGGTCCGATTGGATGGCCCTCGCCAGGTCCGTCCCCAGCTCGTCCTGGGTGGGAGCGGGCCCCCCGCTGTAATCCAGGGTCACGGTTCGCCGTACGTCACCCAGAAGAAACTCGAGGGTGTACACCGTAGCGGATGGAGAAGCATGCACGGTATTCACGGCTGCATATCCCTTTTCCGAGAACACCAGCGACTGGTTCGTGGTATCCAGGACAAATCCGGATGTTAACGCGCCTCCGGCGCCTTCAAAGGAAGCATGAGACGTGGAAAAAGCCGAGACGCTGCTCCGGATGCGCATGCCGTTGGTCTCCGGATCCGTTCCCCTGGCGGTCAGAGTAAATACGCCGTCTCTGTAATCCGCCTCCACATACTCCCGCAGATCGCCGTGCTGCTCCACGGCCCGCGCCAGGCCCTTCCCCAGTTCATCCTGAGTGGCGGCGGCTCCCGTGGTGAAAGACACCGTGAAAGACCGTCCGTCCTCCAGTTCCAGGGTGAGATCATACCGGGTATGATCCTTCGGCGAGGAGAGTACGTAGTTGCTCACCGCGGCCCGTTGCCCGGAAGCCATGCCGCTATACTCGTAGGCCAGGGTTCCCGTTTGGCTGTATGGTTCTGAAATGATCGGGTTCAAGTCCGTCAGGAGAAAGTCGGTACCGCTTAGATTCAGCGTTTGATACACGCCCTGGCTGATTTCCGCCACAACGTCGCCGCTGCTGCCGTAATAGGCGCCGTCAACCGCAAACGGAGCCAGCGTCGAAAGCGTTCCCGAAAAAATGTACGAGTTCCCCACGCGGGTGTTCGCCAGTTGGATCAGGCTGTCGATAATTGCCTGGACCTCCTGCACCGCCGTTTTTCGACTTTCCTCGCTCTGCGTGCCGTTGGCGTATTGGAGAGCCAGGGTGCGCGCCCCGCGAATCAATTCCGAGGCTTGGGTCAAGGCGGTTTCCGTGGAAGACAACCAGGCTTTGGCCCGGGATATGTTCCGGATATACTGGTTCGTGGAGGATATCATTTCCCGATACGACAAGACCCGCGCCATGTCCAGGGGACCGTCCGAGGCTTTGAGTATGCGTTTCCCCGTGGAGACCTGCGTCTGGTAAGTCAGAAGGCGTTCCTGATTTCTCAATATGCCGTTCAGGGTGGTTTGGTACAGCATATTCTGAGTTACGCGCATAGGGTTCTTTCCTCCGCAGGGTTATCGTTTCACCGTGTTCATGAGTTCCTGGAAGATTTGATCCGTGACAACGATCAACCGACTGGATGCCTGAAACGCATATTGAAAGCGCAGCAACTGGGTCATTTCCTCATCCAGGGAAACACCGGATACGCTTTCCTTCAACAGGGTCAGCTGGCTCATCACGGCGCCGTACTGATCTTGGTTTAGTTGAGCCTGTTGTTTGAATACCCCCACCCGCCCGACGACTTCTCCGAAAAACATTTGAAAGGTGAGGGTTCCGTCTTTCATCGTATAAGTCGTTTGCAGCGCCTGAATGCGCAAGGCCGTTTGGTTGTCTCCCGCCTCCGGGAGTCCCGCGGCGGCGATCTTATTGGAGTCCGCCAGGATTTCTGAAGACACGGCCAGTCGGGAAGCCGCATTTTGAACGGGACTGACCAGGAACCGGTCTCCCGCCTGTGGAGTCAAGGGAGGTGACAGAGGCGGCGTCGTACCGTCTCCAATGATGATCTCCAGCCCGTCAAACCGGATGGGCGCACCGGAAGTGTAGCTCCACAGGTAGTCTCCCGCGCCTCCATTGGGATCCGGAAGCGCATTGCCCGTTTGCTGATTGATCACCTTGAACTCCGTCTCGGAAACGAACTCGATCCGATACTCGTCCAAGGTGAGGGCGGCCACATCCAGTATGGAACCTTCCACGGTCACTTGGCCCCGGTTTCCCTTATCCCCGGTAATCACCAGCGGTTGCAATTCGAAGAACCGGTTTCCCACGGTGCCGTCCAAGCCGTAGCCGAACACATGAATTTCGTTTACCTTCTTGCTCACCGTTGCCGCCAGACGATCCAGGTCCGACAGGAGGTCCGGCGCCACTTCGTCTCTCAGCGTCAGCCAGGCGTTCAGTTTTCCACCCTTTATGGTACTCAGAATGCTTTCCGAGGATCCCGATCCTGGGTACAGGATGTCATGGTAATGGCCGTCTATCCGCCCCGCGACCGCCGAAAGCTCCCACTGGTGTTCCCCCGAAACCAATGCCTTGCCGTCGGAAAGGAATACGCTGAACGCTAAATTCCCCGTCAGGTCGGGGGATTCCAGAACCTGGATATCCATATAGCCGGCAAGCTCCGTCACCAATGCGTCACGCTTGTCCCGCAGGTCGTTCGCGTAGACGTTTCGGCCCGCCTCGGCTATTCGGATTTGCTCATTCAGGTGGACGATATTCTGGGTGATTCGATTGACGTCCGACACCGCCCCCTGAATCTGGCTGTCCAGTGTCCCGCGGAATTCGCTCAGACTCCGACTTCGGGACTGGAATGCCTGCGCCATTTTTTGGGCAGCGGAAATCAAGGCCTTGCGCTCCGTATATCCGGCCGGTTCATTGGCCAGGTCGGCCCACGCATTCCAGAACTCCATAAGGGAATTGTTGATCCCGAATTGTTCCTCTTCCAGAAGCAGCGTTTCCAGTTGGCCGAGTCCGAAGTTTTGAGCTTTCCAGCGTTCTGAATTCGAGGTTTCCCGGTTCGCCTGCCCTAGAAGGAAATCGTCTATCTGCCTGCGCACGGACTCGATCCGGGTTCCGGTACCCATCACACCCACGCTGGTGGTGAGGGGATTCTCGGTGGCGAAAAGCACTCGTTGCCGGCTGTATCCCTCCGTGTTCACGTTGGCTACGTTGTGACCGACCACCCCCAACGCCACCTGGGTCCGGAGCAGCGCATTGGATGCCATGTTAAGCAGGGCGTTCAGATTCATACATCCCCCTTCAAACGCTCTTGGAAACCAACAGTCCTTGTCCCGTTTCCGTCGAACGCGGCGTTCCACCAGGCCTATACATCCTTCCGGCACTAGGACCCTGGGTCAGAGTACCCAGAAAATCTTTGAAAAGCCGGCTCGAGCAAACCATGAGATTGCGGTTCCGCTCGTTTCGTTCCGTCACAAGCCGAATCATTTCGAGCAATTCATTCCGGAGGCGTTCGAACTCCCCATTCCAGGGAGAGGGAGCGGTCCGGATCAGTTTTGTCAACGTAAGATCATCCTCGGACAAACCCGACAGGGCCGCCAGGCTGTTGACGGCTTCGACCCTGCGGCTCTCCAGGTGCTGGATCCGGTCGATGATCCGTTCTTTCAGCCGGTTGTTTTCTTCGAGTTCTTCAGGGGAAAGGCGGCTCAGTATGAGAAATTCAGCCTCAAGGTTTCCAAGGAGGTCTTGGTAACTCTCTGCCTGGGCAGACAAGACTTCACACAGGACGGAGAACAGGGCTTTCACGTTGGTCCCTCCATACCGGATGGCGGAGGGGAGGAAGATTTCCGTACAGGCGGTAGGCTAAGCGAAAAGATTGAGCAAAGAGTCCTGGATGATCTTCTCGGCGATGCGGCCGCTATTCACCTCATAGGCGCCTTGCTCGATCCTCGACTTGATTTCCGCCACTTTGTCTGCGTTTACGTCGGGAAGCGCTTCGATGGCGTCACGGGCGTTCTTCATTTCCATAGCCCGGCTGGAGATCTCAACATTCTCGCTGATTCCACTGGATTTGCTTTCGGGTTCGGCGAGCTGCTGTTCATGGGGCTTCTCCACGTCCGCCGACTTGACCTGCTTAAGAACATCCGCCTGCGGATTGATGGTTTCATCAATCTTCATAATCCCGAACGCCTCCTCTCAGGACTTTTGCATTTAGATCGGCACACAACATCAGAACTTTATCTTGTTTTGGACCGGATTACCAGAAAAAACCGGCGTGCCGGAAGCGGGTTCTCCCACATCCGGCGCATCGCCGTTTCGTTCCGGTTCCGCCGATGCCGCTCTATCCCCGAGAAACGTCTCCAGCTGTCCGAACAATGTCTCGGCAAGATTCAGACCGCCGCGCCGACTCAACATCACCGACAACTCCTGATCGTATAACGCAGTGTACAGTTCTTCTTCCCTCCCCTGGCCCCAAAACCGGGTTTTTGGAATGGTTTTTCTCATATTCTTCAGAAGTTGCTCCCAAAAGAGAGCCTCAAATTCCTGGCAAACGCTCTTTAGATTCTCCCGCTCCTTCCCGGAGGCATTCCGCCCCACGTTCGGATCAAAGTGCAGCAATAAGTCGAAAGCTCCCATGTTCGATCCACAGTCCCTGTCGGCAGCCCGTTGATACACACCCTATCGAGCAGACTGTTCAAAATGATGTGACACACGGCGCGCGAATCCTGAGGAATGAGGCTACGGTACGCCGCTATGACGAAGGATGAAGCGTCGCGCCAAAGGCGTGACAGCAGATCACGTTTTTCACCAGCCCGTTAGAGAAGGCGGAGATCGGCCTGAAGGGCGCCGGCCTCCTTAAGCGCGACGATCACGGAAATCAGGTCCCTGGGGGAAACACCTATGGCATTCAATGCCCGAACCACATCCCCGATGGTCACCCCGCTGGGAAGCAGGAGCATATGGTTCTGGTCTTCCTCGACATAGATATCCGTCCCTGGGATCACTACGGTCTCCCCCCGCCGGGCGAAGGGACCCGGTTGGGAAACCTCGGCGGTCTCGCGAATAACGATGTTCAGGTTGCCGTGAGCCACCGCCACGGTGGATACCCGCACATTCTCACCCATCACCACGGTACCGGTGCGTTCGTTCATGACGATGACGGCTTTGGTATCGGGTTTGATCCTGAGATTTTCCAGCTGGGAGATAAACGCGACCAGTCGCTCACGAAAGGGCTCCGGCACTTCCACTCGAACAGAACTCGGATCCACGGGTTTGGCAGGCATCCCTTCGAAATGTTCGTTGATCTTCTCCGATAACCGGTGCGCCGTTGTGAAATCGGGCTTGTAGAGATTCAGAATCAGGCGTCGACTGTTGGAGATGGAAACGGGCAGATCCTTCTCGATCAAGGCGCCGTTGACCAACATGCCCACGGTCAAGTGATTCTTCTGCACGGCGGCGGCCCGGCCCGCCGCCTCAAATCCCCCAATAGACAGAGAACCCTGCGCCACCGCATAGATCTCCCTGTTGGCGGCTCTCAACGGCGTCATGAGCAGTGTTCCCCCCTGAAGACTCTTGGCGTCTCCCATGGAGGAAACCAGCGCATCCATACGGGTTCCGGACTTGGCGAAAGCGGGAAGTTCCGCGGTAACCATGACCGTCGCCGTGTTCTTGACGCGGATGGCATCCGGTGCAATGGTGACTCCCAGTTTGAACATCATATTGGAGAGAATCTGCTTGGTGAACTCGGCCCTGGTCCCGTCCCCCGTCCCATCCAGACCCACCACGATGCCGTAACCGATCAACTGGTTGGGTCTGAATCCCTCAAAGCCGGCTATATCCTTCACACGGACCGTGGCGCCGGCCGGCAACGAAGACCAGAAAAGCGCCGCACACATCAGACCCGCCCCGAAAATACCCCGAAGCCTCCTGAACCGGTTCCCTGTGCTCATGACAGTCCTCTTCCGGAATAGAATCGGCGCCACCGAAACCTTTCCCGCAAACCGCCTCATTATGGCCCGGCTCCGGCTGTAACGGTGATCGATACGGAAGCAATATCCCCGGAGGAATCCTGCACCAGCAGGAGACCCGCGGCGCCCTCCGGCGCTCCCGCGCCGATGGACAGAGTCACTGCATTTCCGTTCACTCCGGGCGTCCCAAGGATGCTGTTCGTAACCTGCGCCGTATAAGGCGGCGAACCGCCGGAAACGACGAACGCCAGTATGTCTCCCGGAGCACCGGAGGCGGAGGTCGGAGTGACGGTCAAGGGCTTGAATTCTTGATACGTCACCTCTACCCCTGCAAAGACCACCTGGTTGTTCCCATCCCATATTCGAACCACACCTGGATAGCTTCCCTCAAGAGCATGTTCGGCCACCTTCATGGTAATGACGTTCCCACTGACCGTCAGGCTGGACATATCGATCACCGTAGCGTCCATGACCGTGACCTGATATGGTTCCACGCCGCAGAGAACCAGGTATTTCAGGCTTTCTCCGGGTCTCGCCGTAGCCATTACGGGCTCCACCTGGATCTCACACCCCGTGCCTGCTACGGTGACCTCGGCGGCGACCCTCAGACCATGAGCGTCGTATACCTCGAGAATACCGGGATATGAGGTGTCTTCCATTTGTTGGAGGGCCAGGATCTTGAAATGCACTTCAGATCCGTTCTGAATGGTTGCTTGCCCCACGGAGCTGTCCGTGACCAGAACCTGGTAAGGCGGCGAACCTCCGTACAGAAAGAACACCACCGTCTGCTGGGGTTTTCCTTTCACACTGAGAGGATAAATCTGAAACGCCTTGCTAACGAAAATCGTGCATGTATCCTGCTGTCCGCGACCATCTTCCAGGCGAATTACCGTGATGCCCTGGTCTAATGCGGTGAATCGCACCTGATTGAACGACACCTTTTCCAAGGCGCCGATGCTCTGGTCCCCATTAAAGAAGAAATAGGGCGAAATGCCGTACTTGGCGGTAAGAATCAATTCCTCTCCGGGCAACAGATTGGCCTTGCTCGGCACGATCATGGTTTGAACCTGAATCACCTCCACCGTGGCGAACGCATACTGTCCGTTGTCGTCCTCCAAAATCACCTGCGTTGTTCCGAGCTGATAGGCGGTAAATACCGCTTCATCCAGCATCTTCCAACTTTGGGGAAGAGGCTCCAAAGCGCCCACCGAAGGATCCGAAAGGTGCCAGTCATAGTACGGAGGCGTTCCCTGTGAAGCCCGAAACGTGATGGATTCGCCCAGACTCAACGTAACTTTGGCCGGGACTATCTTCGGGCTTCCGGCGATGATATCCAACACGGCGCTGGCTCCCAGGTTCTTGGCGTCAAACAGTGTAATGGTCAACCGGCCCGCCGCCAGAGGCTGGACCAGGAAGTTCGAGCCTGACGAATCCTGGACGATGCTCGCCAGATAGGGCTTATCCACCGTCCAATAAAAGGGAGGAGTCCCTCCGCTGCCTTCAAATTTAATGGTGGGGCGCGGCACGATGTCCAGCGGCACCGTGGCCTTTGGAGGAGACACGGTGGGAATCATATCCGTAATCTTCACGTTCAACATGCCCCAGCTGTTCGCACTGTCTCTTACCTGGACGGCCAAGGTCTGGGACGGCCCAACCCCCCAGAGATAATCCGATGCCACCAGGTAGGTGCTCGAACCGTCCGGAGCCGTTCGGGTCAAATCGAACTTCGCCCAAGGCTGGTCTCCCTGCAGAGACCAGTAATACATGCCGCTCCCGCCTGTAACGCTCAGGAAGAGTTCCTCGCCGTAAAACATGGAGGTCCCATTGGGGGAGTGGATCACCAGGTATCCCGTCGTAGGACCCGTGGGATTCACACCGCCTCCGTCGCCGTCGGATCCCCCGCCCCCACATCCGCACACCACCAGAAGCATTGCAAACACACACAAAAAACCGGTCGCAGACATGCCGCACTTCATTGCTTCCCTCATACGCCGTTCAGGTCTTGGACAGCCGGCGCCGCCCAGGTGATTGGGTTGCGGTCTATTCCGTCCCCTAACCTCCGGACGGTGTGATTTCCACGTCCACCGCAGCCTTGAGGCCGCCCACGTCGTATATCTCGACCACCTGAACCCAGAGCTTGGGCTCCACGCCGGCGCCGACATTCACGGTGAATTCGTGCTGGCCTGAACCCGTGCTGAACAGAGGCTGAGTAACGCTCCCGAAGCTATAGTCTTTCAGGAACGCAGAGTAGGGTGGAATACCGCCTTGGACGGCAAACATCAGGCCTGTCGTTCCTTGCGGGGCCGTGACCTTTCCGGGAAGTATTTTCAGCGACTGGGCTATGGTCACCCGCACCACGGCCTGCACCTGGCGACTGTCCTCCACCACCAGCGTAGCAATCCCGCCCTGTCCGCCCGCGTAAAAAATGGCCGTGGCGTTTTCCGAACCGCTAACGATCAGATCTCCCAATTCCGTGTTCTCATTGGTCCAGAAGAAAGGACTCAGACCGTATTTCACCGTGAAGGATGCGAAACCGCCCGGCTCCAACACGGCGCCCGAGGGACTCACGCCGATTTCATCCTGAAGATCCGTAACCACCAGATGAGCCAACGTCTTTTCCCCGGCGCTGTCCTCCAGGATCACATCGGCCTGACCCACATTAAAGACGGATACGGACAGAAGATCGGAGACTCCGTCATATTCCAGGATCCCTGCAATGTTGGGATCCGACACATAGACCGTATAGGGAGGAGTTCCTCCCGACACGCGGAACTCCACCGTACTGTCCGTAGAAGCCGTAACCATGGCGGGCATGATGGAGGGAACCCGGTCCACGATATGTAATACCGCCGCGCCTTCCCTGTTCCGGTTGTCGGTCACGGTCAGAGTCAGGGTCCCCGCCAACTGGGGAAGCACTGTGAGAATACTGCCGTCTCCGTTGGGAACCAAATTTCCCAGGTACGGTTTGTCCGCAAACCAGAAATAGGGTGATTCTCCCCCCTTCACAAAGAAACGAATACTGGGCGTGCCTGGAACATCCAAGGCCACGGAAGCCTCACTGGGGCTGACCAGAATCAGGAATTCCACCAGGGTTATGCTGGACTGGGCCACCCGTCCTTCCGCATCCATCACCTGAACCTGCGCGGTAACATTGTCTCCGTCGATTTCAGGACGCTTCGTATTGGCTACGAATACGGCGGTTACGCCGTTGGCGGAAGTCCGACTCGCATCGATGGCGCCCACCGTCAGGTTCGTCGAAGACCAACTGTAAGGCTGGACACCGCCGGATGCGGTCAAAATAAGTTCGTCCCCATAATAGAGAGAAGCCTGGGAGGGATTGATCTTCAATCCTTTCACGGTGACGGATATGGAACCGCCGTCACCTCCCCCGCCGCAACCCGGAATCATGCTTCCCAGGAATACGACGAGACCTACCGCGATCCAGCGAAAACATCTCATCATCGGTCCCCGTCAACTGCCCAAAGTCCGGTAGAATTCCACACTGACCCATACCTGGATGGTTCCGAAAGTGGCCGTAACCACGGCGTTGCCCACCGTAACCTGATCTGCGGGTGAGAGGGTGGTCACCGCACTCGCGGTAGCCCCATCCGCATTGGCCTCGGTGGCAAGGCTCGTGGCGCTCAGCTTTCCCAATGTGGTAGTCACGTTGACCACTCCCTCGAGGGGTTGACCGTTTTCATCCCACAATACCACCTTCACCGCACAATTCCCGCCGCCGGAAATATTCAAGCGGTCCGGAATCACCGTAAGTTGAAGCGTATTCAGGCCGTCGTCGCCCACCTGCGCCGTAGCCCCGCCTCCGCCGCATCCCGAGCCCAGCGCCAGAAGACAGAACATCACCGCGAATCCCGCCATCCCAACCCCATCGAGTCGCACTGTACGCCACCGACGTTTCATTTCCATTCCCTCGTTCTTAAAAGGGCCATACCCAATCCAGGATCCGGGCCAACCATCCGGGACTCTCCTTGTCCACCATGATGCCTTCTCCGTAGTACTCAATACGGGCGTCTGCAACGCGATCCGATCGGATCCGATTTAAAGCGTCGATGTCCTCTTGGCGAATAACCCCGCTCAGAACCAGGATCTGTTTCTCCCGGTTCACCGAGACTTCCCTGGAACCTCGAATTTCCAGGTTTGCATTGGGAAACACCCGGATCACCCGGCAAGTGATGGTCGCCTGCAGGGAACCTGTTCGGTTCGTTTTTCCCTTGCTCTCGAAGTCGTTCTTGCTCTTGGCCCCGACCGAAGGTTGGAACGGCTCGCCGAGTCCTAAGAAATTGGACATACCGAGCGACTGGGGAAGACCGAACAGACTGCCTACGGACAGATCCACGTCGGTTTCCTTCTCGAACTTGGAATCCGAAACGCCGATTCCCGATGAGGACTCCACAATCAACACCGTGACGATATCATTGACTTGACTCGCCTTGTGATCCATGAACAGGAGGCTTTCCGAGTTCCGTTCCCGCCAGAGGGATCCAGGATAGGTCTTTTGGGGAACAAACTCCACGGGATCGGGAATCTGCCCGAAATAGCTGTCCCGATCCGGCATCCGGACCTTCGGGGAACACGCCGGCGTGATGGCCAACCAGAACACGCATAGCCCGCAAAGCAGCACACAGGCCCATCGAGTCATCAGAATTCCACCTCCACCGTGTCCAAAGCCACCACCTTCCCGGACACGTCCTTTTGGGAAGACGAATTCCGGATCCGGACCCATTGCCCTTCCGTTCCCCCTTCCTGCGCCACACCTCTGGCCGAAACAGAAAGAGCACCCGATCGGGCCACCAGAATCACCGGCTCCCCTCTTCTTACCAGCAACGGAGGACCGAGATCCGAGGGTGTAAGAATGGACCCCGAAGCGATGCGGCGCGTGGCCCGGTTTCCCACCGCCTCCTCCAAGGCCGACACGGGCGGTCGCCTCAGCTCAGCCCGATCCACTGCTTCCAGCACCACGTCTTCGGGACCGATAACCTGGTTCAAACCGATGCCGCGGGCCGCGCGGACCACCGGTTCGAACACGGAGACTCTTCCGCGCCAACGCACCCGCCGCAGGGTTTCACCCCCACTCACCAATCCGATCTCCAGAGAAACCATCCCGAGGAACACCTCACCCGGGGAAGCCGTCACTTGAAAGGAAACAGGGCCTTCCGGCAGATCCACACCCGTGGTTCGGATGTCGGAAATCTCCACCTGTTCCTGCGGCCATGCCATTTGATCACGAATGAAACGAGTCCCCGCCTCCGCCAACTCCCCGTCCGGAATTCGGACACACCCACGGCTCACCCGGACCGTTGAGGCGCCTTGCATCAAAATTCGAGAATCCGCCACAACCTGACGGATTCGATCCCGAATACCGTCGGCATGAAGTATCGTTTCCAGACACAAAGCAGGCGCAACTCCCACCATCAGAGATTCCAGTACCGCGCCCAGGTGTTCCGGCGCTCCGTCCACTCGGGCCACGTCGGACAATCGAACCATGTGTTCCCGCACCGTCGCTTCAGGCCTGAGGCTGATGAGAACGGCATCCGGATCCTTCGAAGAGCCCCATGCACCGCCGCACAAACCCCATGTCACGGCCAAGATCCACAGAACGTGCGCCATCCGATGTGTGGGTCCCCTGGAAATCACCGGTTCACCCATCCCCTCATCGATTACCGCCGCAGGTTATTGGCGAGCTGGAGAAGTTGATCCCCCGCCTGAATCGCTTTGCTGTTCGCTTCATATGCGCGCTGGGCCACGATCATGGCCACCATCTCGTCCACGACGGACACATTGGACAGCTCCAGGTAACCCTGTTGAATCTGCCCATTGCCATCCTCCCCCGGCGTTCCTTCCACCGGGTCACCGGAAGCGTCCGTGGGACGGAAATTGTTTCTCCCCGTGGATTCCAGGCCGTTGGGATTCGGGAACAAAACCAATTGAACCTCACCCACCTGGGTCGCCGCCGTATTGCCCGCCTGCCGCACGCTTACGGTGCCGTCGGGAGCCACGCTGATCTGCTCGGCATCTTGGGGAATGGTGATCTCGGGTAGCAACAGCCAGCCGTCGGAGTTTACGATGCGACCGTCCGAATCCAACTTGAACGCTCCCGAACGGCTGTACAGGGTTTCACCGTTGGGATGCTGAATCTGAAAGAACCCCTGGCCCTCGATGGCCAAGTCCAGGGAATTGTCCGTTTTCACCAAGTCTCCCTGCAAGAACAGCTTTTGCAACGCCGCGGGCCGGACTCCGAGCCCCACTTCCAGGCCGGCGGGAACCTGCGTGGTAGCCGAACTGGGCATACCCGCCAGCTGGAGGTTCTGATAAATCAGATCCTGGAAATCAGGACGACTCTTCTTGAACCCCGTTGTATTCACATTCGACAGATTGTTGGAAATTACATCCATGTTCAATTGCTGAGCCTGCATTCCCGTAGCCGCGGAATAAAGGGTCCGTATCATGTAAAGTCCTCCGTGGAGATGCGATTCGAATCATCGGCTCAGACTTTGAATCAGCCTGCCCTTGAGATCGTCCAGAATCTGCAGGGATTTTTGATACGCCTCGAAGGTCCGCGTCGCCGAGATCATCTCCGTCATTTCCTTGACGACATCCACGTTGCTCAGTTCGACGTACCCCTGACGAAGTCCGACCGCTTCCGCAGGGAAAAGGATTTCGCCCTCTTCCCCTGCAACGAACGAGGTTCCCTCCAGTTTACCCAGCTGTGCTTCCGGCGAGAACTGCACGATCTTGAACTGCCCAATGCGCTGCGCCCCATTAAATACGGTCCCGTCTTCCTCGATTCGCACCTGGATCGGTTCGTTAGGGGACGCCGGGGCAATCACCAGAGGACCGTCCACCCCCAAAACGGCGTATCCCTCCCTGGATACCAGGTTGCCCTGGGCATCCAGAGAGAAACGACCCAGCCGGGTGTATGCGGGCACTCCATTGCGGTCCAGCACAAAGAACCCCGGACCTTCAATAGCCACGTCCAATGGATCCCCCGTATGTTGCAGAGGTCCGGCTTCCAGGATGGGGCGCGCCTGAACCAGCGTGCCATCCTGTTCCCGGTTTTCCAGCAGTCCGGCGAGCTTGAGAGCATCCCGGGCCGCCGGATCGGGATGGCTCCGCGCATTCATTAGAAACACGCTCATCCAATCACTGAACACCTCATCCCGCTTGAAACCCGGAGTGTTCACATTGGCCAGGTTATTCGATGTGATATCCAGTTTTTTGACCTCCGACAGCAAACCCGCTGTCAGAGCACTCATGGCGCGATCCATACGGCAAACCCCTTCTGCGTGTCATACCGACTCGGAGCAAGTATTGTGCCACGTCACGAACGCCATCCCGCTCATCAAGCGGAGCAACGGGCGGGGTTCCCTTCCCCTGCTTCCCATCGAAAACATGCCTCGCGGTTCTCATGGGGCAGTTACTGCCCATCCAGAACAATTTGCCTATTCATGTCCCAACGACCTCTCCGGCGGGACATCTCCGCACCATCTTTGACAGCTCGTTGTTATCCTTAATAATTCCTTGCCCGATTTCCAGGAAAGACCGCTCTTGGACCGTACCCCTGAACCAGCCGACCACGCTAAGGAGGGATGGCCGCTTCTTTCCGTACAGGCTTACACATCAAATAATACATTTAATATAAGGGAGTTACGGGTGCGTCAAGATCCCGGCACGCTTGTTGCCTCTATAGAGGATACCCGAGAACCGTAGATCGGCTCGATGAAGCGAAGACGGCCTCCCGCCGGAAATCGGAATGGAGCGGTGACCGGCGGGATCCACTCTGATGTCAAGCTGGAAACGAAAGAGGAATTACCATGATTTCTTCGTTATGGACGGCGTTCAACGGATTGGACACATACACAAAGAGCATGGAGGTAATCGGTAACAACATCGCCAATTCGTCCACCAACGGATTCAAATACGACACCGCCTACTTCGGTGAACTGCTCAAAGGATCGCAGAAGACCAAGGAAGATACGGCCTCCACTCCTCAAGGCCAAGGCAGCCAGGTCCTCCATTATCAGACCGTTTACCTCCAGGGTCCCCTGTTGTCCTCGGACTCGCTCACCGATTTAGCCATATCGGGGAATGGTTTCTTCCAGGTCAACGACGCTCAGGGTAACTCGTATTTCACTCGAAACGGCAATCTTATCCTGGATACTTTCGGGTTCTTCGCAACCCCCGATGGAATGCGATTACAGGGTTTCGTCTTCGATCCCGACTCCAATTCGTTCCTTATGGAACTGAGTGACCTTAATATTCCTTCCATAGATCCGAGCAAGCGCACCACCAGCTTTTATCTGGATGCCGTCCGACTCAACTTCGAAACGGGGGAAGCGCCTTTTCACACGCTGGAGGTTTATGAGGACGGGGCCGGCAAAGTGGCGGAACTCGGAATCGAATTCTCCATACTCCCGGGCTTAGGAACCGGCGATGATCCATGGCGCTGTGTACTGAGTCCTTCCGCCGGCATTCTGTCGAATCTGAACGTTCCCCCGGCCTCCGATCCTCCGGTGGACCCCCCCCTTGCATCCGGGGAAATCGCCGTGGACTTCTTCTTCGAGAACGGCGCATTGACCGGAGTGGGCTCGCCCGGCTTGGTGCAGGATATTCAGTTCGAACTTACGTTGAACGGCGAACCCTTTGTCATAACGTGGGAACTGGTCGACCCGGACGACCCGGAACGGTTTCTTCCCAACGAGATTATTTCCACGACCCTGCCCATATTCAGCGGCGGCGTTTTTCAGGACGGATACGCGACGGGGGAACTGGTGGGCTTCACGGTGGACTCCAACGGCATCATCTTTGCGGACTACGGCAACAACAAGCCCGATGCCACCATGACCGGACAGATCGCCCTGATTCAGTTTCCGAGCACCTACGGCCTCCAGAAATTGGGGGAAACCCTGTTTCTGGCCACACCGGAATCGGGTGCTCCCGTAGCGGGAATCCCTAAACAGGGGGCCCGCGGCTCCATCATGCAGGCCAGTCTCGAGCAATCCAACGTGCAGCTGGCGGACGAACTCGTTCGTTTGATCGTCACCCAACAGGCGTTCAACGCCAACTCCCTCGCCATTCGCACCAGCAGCGCCCTAGTGGAAACGGCGATTCAGATGAAAAGGACTTAACGGATGGATTGGGAAGTCTTGGGAAAGTCGCGGTTAAGGCTGTAGACAAAGGCAAAAATCTCCGCAACCGCCCGATAGAGCGGCGGCGGAATCTCCTGGTCGATATCCAGTTTGGACAGAACCCGGACCAGGTCGGGTTCCTCCTTGATAGGAATTCCATGAGCCCGGGCGATTTCGATAATTCTCTCGGCCAGCAGCCCTCGGCCCTTGGCCCGCACCCTGGGCGAATGGTCCTTCGCGGGTTCGTACTTAAGAGCCACCGCCTCCTTGGCTGTATGCTTGTCATGGGACTCTTCGGCCACTGCTCACCTCATCAGGCCACCACATGAATACGGCCGTCTTCTTGAATCAAATCGTTCTGGAAAACGGGATCTCTTGACATGCCTTCCCTCCGCACCCGGATACACATCAGACGTTCAATCCGAAGACCGCATCGCTCCAGACCCGCCTGCAGCAATGGAAGCCGATCCCGAACGTAAGACTCCACATCAGGACGCTCGACCATAACGGTAACCGCGATCCGTTCCAGTTGTTTCAGCCGCGCATCCACCCTCACAGGCCCCATGCGTTCCAGATCCAGCAGGAAGACTACCAGCACATCCGACAAAGCACCTTTTCCATCCCGATCTTCGCTCCGATCCTCGTACTCGAATCGAAGCAACAGGCGCCCTCCTTCTGTTCCGCCGGCCCACGCAAACGGAAGATCGTACACCAACTGATGCTCCTGGGGAAACCGGAAGGCATTGGTCGTCCACTGGAGAAGCAAATGCCGGAGGACATTTTGAATCGCCTCCAAGGACGCGGACAGCATCGGGGTTTGCGGCGCCGCACCTGAACTCTTCCCATCCGGTCGCACCTCATGCTCCAATTCGGTTTCCAGCAGGAGCAACGCGGAAACCAAGCCGTGAGGCGGAGAAGATCGAGGTTCCTGTCCCCACTCCGCAACGGAGCGAAACAGGGTCTCCGAAGGGATTCCGGAATGTTGAATGAAGCGGCGGAGAAAGTCCGGCCGCCCCACGTCCGTCTCCTTGTGAATCAGGTCCGGCAGGCGGCCGATCATTTCCTCGACCCGTTGCCGCAAAGGAGAACCTTCCTTCAGGGTTGCCTCCAAGCCGTGCAGCGCCTCCAGAACACCTCGAAAAAGGCTCCCGGACACTGGGGGAGACAGATTCCACGAGGGCCTGTGCTCCGATCCATGCCTATGGACGCCGTCCGTCTCTTCGGAAACGAGAGCAAGCACCGGCGCCGCTCCCGCCCGCTCTACCCGGAACAGGCCCGTTTGACCCGGCTCCACGCCCTCTTTGACCTGCGCTTCAACCCTCAATCCCCCGATCTCCAGCCATGCCCGCCGCATCTCCGAATCTGCGGCGCCTCCGGGGGGCATGGCCCGAACCTCCAGCACTCGGGCAAACACCAAGCTCCCTTTGGGCAGCTCCATGCGTTCCCCGGGAGCACGGGAGTCCCATCCTTCCGATCCGATCTTTTCCCCACTCAGAAGGATGCCCGGAATGGTGCGCAGGACGCGAAACGGTCTTAGAACGCCCACATCCACAACTCCATCCGTCCAAACGGAAACCAGCCGACCGTTCCATTGAAGCAATCCGCGGTGTCCTCCGGGGGAAGACGAAGAGGATGGTTCAGGCGTTTCCTGAAGAGCAACGAGTTTGCCCCGGATCCACCGGCCGGGCGACGCAGTGCCCTCGGTATCCGGGACAGAAGCTTGAGCCGGTGGACCTCCCCGCGCTGCAGAGTCTCCGGAAACGGGGACATCGCCGGATTTCGAGTCGGAGAGCATTGGTTCCAGCACGGCTAAGACCAGCTGAGGCTTGACCGCCAGAACCCGAAATACCGCGGCTTGTCCCGCATCCAACCGCAAGGACGCATCACCGCGCGCCGATGGAACATCATTTCGAACGACGGCGCTCCGGCGTTCCCCCAGGATTTCCGCCACGATCCTCCCGGAACCATGAACCTCCAAGAGACGTCCCTCGATGCGGAGGTTCGCGGCTAGCAGAATCCCCGCGGGCGCCCGGGCGGAAGCCCGATCCCCCGCACCCTTGTGGGGGGGAGACGCCGCGCGGCTCACCTCATCCATGGAACTCACCTGCGCACGTCGAGCAGAAGCTGAATTTCATTCATCGGAACTCCCGTTTGCTCCGATATATCCGCCACCGACATCCCTTTTTCCAAAAGCGTCAGAACCTCTTCATAGGTCCCGGAACCCGGACGGGATCCGGATTGGATCAGCAGAAGCCGTTCTCTTTCGATGCGTTCCAGAAGCGTTTCCGCGTCACGGATAAGATTGCGCATGCGCTCTTCATGCTGCTCCTGCTGCCGGATGAGCTTCTTGATATCGGCCTGGTCCCGCTTCAGGGAGTCTTCAAAGCGGCGTACAGCCGCATCGGAGGATGTTACCAGTGTTTCGAGGTGTTCGAAGAGTGTGGACAGCGTTTTTTCCCGCCTGGGCGCACGGTAATAAAACCAGTACACCACCAGCGTGATCAGCAACAGATCCACCACAACCTGTACGATGAAGAAAATCGCTGTGGGAGAAGCATCCATGAGCACTAGACCCGGATGTCGATTAATCGCGATCGGTTGACGGGCTTCTCCGTCGAGTCGGATTCCCCCGCATCTTCGGGGATCTCGCGCCGTTCACCGCTCTGTCTTTCCCGCCGCTCTCTCTCATCTCTTTCCCGGAGCACAGGGGATTGTGTCGGATTCTTGACCCTGGATTGAGCCAACTGACGCTCTTGCTGCTGCTGGAGGGAAAAGCGGTGGGCATTCTGATCGGGGCCTTCCTGAGCGGCGTGATTCACCTTCTCCACGTTGGGAGACTGGGATACCAGGTTTTGCAGATCTATCCCCCGAATCATGAAAACCCATCCCCTGTCCACCGACCAAAGGTTTCCTTCAACCCGAGCGACACCTCGGAAGCATTGGGAACCGCACCTCTTCTCCACCCGAAAGGTTCATCGATTCCTCACACCCTCAGCACAGGATCCGAAACGCTTTTGACGGCATGGCCCAATCCGGTTCGAACGCAACGACGCCCGGTCCCTGCGTTATTACATCGACCTGAACTCCTTGCAACTTTAGCCCGCTCCGGAACTCGAGCAGTGATCACACTCGCATAGTCAAGGCGTTTTCACTGCGGGAACTCGTATCTCTTCTGTTTGGCCCGAAGAACCAGCTCCTGGATGGCCCAGGCGATTTTTCGCTGAGTCTCCTCACCGCCTTGGGACAACAGGGGAGTCATCCAGTCGACGGCTTCCGCCACCTTCAGATTCGCCAGTGCCGAGCAGGCCGCACCCTTGACTTGCGCCGCGGGATCCTCAAGGGCTCCCCTGAGTGCGACCACGATTTCCGGCGCCGGATGCAGCGTGTTCCCCAAGGCTACCGCCGCCACCGTCCGAACGTCGCTGTTGGCGTCTTTAAGGGCGCGGATAAACAGAGGAACCGCTCGGATATCCTTGATGTGGTTCAAAGCGATGATCGCCTCTCTTCGGAGAGCCGGATCGGACTCCTCCATCAGATCCATAATGCCCTTTGCAGCATCATCACACGTCAGAACACCCAGGCATACTACGGCCGTCTTCCGGATTTCCCGATCCGTGTGGGCGAGAAAAGGCAAGAACCGCGTAGCTGATCGGGTACTGCCCAATTGAGCGAGTCCACCCATGCCCGCGATGAGCATTTGCCTGTTGTCCGTATCGAGGGATGCCAGGAGCACATCTTCAACGATATGGGGATTGATTCGATTCAAAGCCAGCGCCGCCGCTTTCTTGACCTGCCACGCCACATCGTCCTGACCGCCTCGCGCACCGCCTTTCTTGTCCCCATCTTCCGCATCGTCTTTCATCGAAGCACACGCCAGGATATTCCTTCGCAGATTGGCTTCGTCTCCACGAGACACGATTCGAACAAGATGCGGCTCCGCGGGCTTGAATTCCAATTCCCCCAACGTTTCCGCGGCGGCCTTCCCTACCTGCCAGGCTTTGTGAAACAATAAGGGCGCGATTTTGGTACCGGCCTCGGTAAGCTTGTAATAGGATACCAACAAGATCCCGGAACGAATCACATTGGGATCTCTCGAATCCAGACACGACTGAATCCACTCTAATTGCGGCTCCGACACTCTAGTACTCCTCGAGTCTATCCATACAGTAAGGAAACAGGATACGAAGCGTTAGCAGGCCGTCAGGCACGGTCCCTCCCGCAGCGTATCCCGTCCGCAGGTGGTTCTCCCGGCCACTCGGTGGGAATGTATCTTTAGTATCAGGAATTTCTTCCGATAGGAAGACAAGAGTTCTTTCCTTGCCGTTCAACTTCGAGGAGAGAGACATACAGCGGAACGGGGATCGCCCATAACTGCGTTCAGTGTTTGCTTCGCAACGGTGCGGCGGAACCGTCGTTTCTTCTTTATCCGGGCGTAACAGCCCGTTGATAAACCGCATTGCGGGCAGGCCGGCGAAAGTCGATGAGCTGCAAGGCGCCCGAATCCTGAAAAATGAGGCGTACGTACAGTACGTTGCACTGACGAAGGATGAAGCGGAACGCAGCGGATCGCGTTTTTCACCAGCCTGGTAACCAGCAGGGTTGAATCACCCGAAACCTGTCCCGGCCCAATAGACCCGGTACATCAAGGAAGAGACATCAATGACATCGGAACACCTCGAATCGATTTCTTCATGGGTGGACGAACTGGCGCTGAAATCAATCATGCTGGAACCTAACGACGTGGGCGCCATGGGAGATCTTCTGAATCTCCTCGATCGCATCCGAAAACACGATACATCGAGCGCCGTCATAGGGGAACTGTGCTGCTGTCTCACGGCTCTACTGGAGGCCATCATCCTCCGGCAGGACACCGATCTCTCCCGCCACATGCCCGCCGTGCCCCACGGAGTCACGTTGCTTCAAAACGCGCTCCGCGCAATTAAGTCCGGGGAATCGCCTGCGCCGGATCTGGTATCCGGATTCATGGAGAAACTTGACCCATTGGCCGTCGACGTAGATTTTGGAGACAACCGGTATGGAGAACCCGGAGAAACCGTTTCGGAACCGTCCCTGACTTTGCAGACGGATTCGGACCGGCCGTCCGATTCACCCGGCTCACCCGAGGAACCCAAGAATGTCATCATCGACGCGGAAACCTGCTACGAATTCATCGCCGAGACGTTGGGCAATCTGGAAAACGTCGAACCGCTGGTGGTGGAATTGGAGGAAGATCCCGGCAACAAAGAGATCATCAATGCCATATTTCGATGTTTTCACACGGCCAAGGGCGTCTCGGGCTTTCTGAACCTCCAGCGCATGAACCGGTACACACACGAGCTGGAGAATCTTTTGGACGAGGTTCGTAATGACCGAATTTCTTTCGACCGCCGTATCGCGGACTTCGTCCTGGAATCCTTTGACTTTCTGCGCAATTTGCTGGAACAGGTGCGCGCCCTCATGGATCAGGGACTTCTGTACGAACCGGACTACGCCATAGAAGAGGCCGTCGCTTCCATCCAAAGCCTCTTGGCCTCCGATACAACCCTCGGGGGCCCGAGCGTCGCCCAGGATGAACCTTCCCTTCTGGGAGAAATCCTGGTGGATATGAAGCGCACCACCCAGGAGGACGTAGACGAGGCATTGGCTCTCCAAAATGAAAGACCGGAAAGCAAACTGGGCGAAATCCTGACAGAATCGGGAAGAGTGTCCCCAAGAGACGTGGAAGACGCCCTGCGAAAACAACGGACCATCGAAACCACCATACGTGTCTCTACCGAGAAGCTGGATCAGATGGTGGATATGGTCGGAGAACTCGTGATCGCCCAAACCCTCGTGGCCGAACATTCCCTGATTCAACAAACCAAGGACCAGAAATTCGTCAAGGACTTCTCTCAACTTCACAGAATAACCTCTGAACTTCAGAAGACCGCCATGAGCATGCGTATGGTCCTCATCCGGCAAACGTTTCAGAAAATGGTTCGACTGGTTCGTGATCTATCGCGGAAATCGGGGAAACAGGTTGAGCTTCAGATGTTCGGCGAAGACACGGAGATCGACCGCAATATGGTGGATGAGATCTACGATCCATTGGTTCACATGGTTCGCAATGCCATGGACCATGGTCTGGAAACTTCCGAGGAACGGATTGCGGCAGGGAAGCCTCCCGTGGGACAACTCCAGTTAAGAGCCTACCATCAAGGGGGCAGCCTGTTCATCGACATCACCGATGATGGTCGAGGACTGAACCGGGATAGAATCCTGAAGAAAGCTCTGGACCGGGGATTGGTCGCTCCCAAGACGGATTACACGGACCATGAGATATACAACTTCATCTTCCTGCCGGGTTTTTCCACCGCGGAAGCCATTACAGACATTTCCGGGCGGGGTGTGGGGATGGACGTGGTAAAGAAGTTCGTCGAAAAAATCCGGGGTTCGGTGGAGATCAAATCCCGGCCCGGAAAAGGTTCCACGTTCACCATCAAGCTCCCTCTGACCCTGGCGATCATTGACGGCATCGTGGCTCTTGTGGGCGTGGAACGGTACATCATTCCGGCTCAGTCCGTCCGAGAGTCCCTGCAGGCCGCCAGAGAGCAGTTCGTCACCGTGTCCGGTCGAGGAGAAGCGGTGAATATGCGCGGAAAGATTCTCCCACTCATCCGCCTGCACAAGATATTCGGAATCCCCACAGAAAGGATCAGGCCTGAGGAGACCATTCTGATCGTGGTGGAACATGAAGGAAAGGAAGCCGGTCTCATGGTAGACGACTTGGTAGGAAAGCAGGAGGTGGTGATCAAGAGTCTCGGACATCGTCTTCGTCACGTTCCGGGATTCAGCGGTGGAACCATTCTCGGAGACGGGCGGGTCGGTCTTATCCTGGACATCAGCGGGCTCTTCCAGATCTTTTCGGCTTCATGAATCCTGAGACGACAGCCTATAGCAGCCCCTTGATACACCGTATTGCGGGCAGGCCGATGCAAAACGATGGGATCCAAGGCGGTCAAATCCTGAGGAATGAGGCGTACATTCATTACGCCGCAATGACGCCTGTCTGCGTGACACGCACAGGCGGAAAAGATGAAGCCCAACGCCGCAGATCGCGTTTTGCACCGGCCTGACAGAACTTCCCTCCCCCTGTTTCCGGGGCCTCAATTCGCGTGGGCAGAGTATTACGGCTATGGATATTTCGGACAAAGAATTCAAGGAACTTGCATCGTTCGTGTACTCCCATTGCGGGATCTATCTACACGAAGGCAAGAGAGAAATGGTGAAAGCCCGGTTAAGCAAGCAGATGCGGCTTAAGGGCTTCACCACCTATCGAAAGTACATCCATCATGTAACGACGGACACGACAGGAAACGAGGTCGTCGAACTCATCAACGCCATCTCAACCAATCTGACCAGTTTCTTCAGGGAGTCCAGACACTTCGACTATCTCAAGGACACGCTCATTCCTGAACTCAATCGCAGAAGCTTGGCCAATCCCCGATTGCGCGCATGGAGTGCGGGTTGTTCCACTGGTGAAGAACCGTACACGCTCGCCATGGTATTCCTGGAGAATTTGTCTTCATCTGTCAAGGACTTTAAAATACTTGCCACGGATATATCAACCAGAGTATTGCATCAGGCCATGACTGGAGTATATTCGGAGGAGCGCATCAACACGATTCCCTCCCGTCTCGCCGGCAAATACTTCTCGAAAGAGTCCGCATCCATGGGGCAGGCGTACAGAGCGAACGAATCCCTCAGAAGAGTGGTTCATTTCGCCCGGCTCAATCTCATGGAGCCTTTTCCGCTGAAGGGACCGTTCCAGGTGATCTTTTGCCGCAACGTGATGATCTATTTCGATCAACGCTCTCGGGAAGATCTCGTCCGGAGATTTCACCATCTGCTTTCACCGGGAGGACACTTTTTCGTAGGCCATTCCGAAAGCCTGACCGGAATCGCACATCCATTCAACTATGTGGCCCCGAGCATTTACCGAAAGTGACTTTGACCTTGAAGGCGACAGGTAATGATTAAAGTTCTTGTTGTGGACGATTCAGCAGTTGTGCGGAAAATCATTTCCGACCAGTTGTCCAAAGAGCCCGACATCGAAGTGGTGGGAACCGCCCCGGATCCTTACGTGGCAAGAGACAAGATCGTGAAGTTGAGACCTCACGTCGTGACTCTGGACATCGAAATGCCCCGAATGGATGGATTGACCTTCCTGAAAAAGCTCATGAAGTACTTTCCCCTGCCGGTGGTGATCCTCAGTTCATTGACCCCGGCCGGCAGCCAAACCGCTTTGGAGGCGTTGGCCGCAGGGGCCGTGGAAGTGCTTTCCAAGCCGGGCTCTTCCTTCTCCGTCGCCGACATGAGCGAACTGCTGGCCGAAAAAGTCAGGGCGGCGTCTCGCGCCAGGATCAAGCCCCCTTCTTCGCCGCCGGCACAGGCGGATATTCCATCGAAGCCCCTTTCTTACAACAGAGCCATGAGCGAGACCACCCTCAAGGTGGTGGCCATCGGTGCTTCCACCGGCGGCACCGAAGCCATCAAACAGGTCCTCACCCTCCTGCCCCCCACGGCGCCGGGTATCGTGATTGTGCAACACATGCCTCCCAACTTCACCACAGCCTTCGCGGAACGGCTGAACTCCATCTGCCACATTCAGGTGCGCGAAGCCCGGGACGGAGACTCCGTTCTTCCCGGTTTGGCCTTGATTGCTCCGGGGAATTTTCATATGTTGCTCGGACGTAGTGGCGCACGGTATTATGTGGAAGTAAAAGACGGTCCCAGGGTGCATCACCAGCGCCCCGCAGTGGATGTCTTGTTCCGGTCTACGGCCAAATACGCCGGCCGCAATGCGGTGGGTATTTTGCTGACGGGAATGGGCGCGGACGGCGCCCAGGGGCTTCTGGAAATGAAGCAGGCGGGAGCTTCCACCATTGCCCAGGACGAACAAAGCTGCGTCGTTTACGGCATGCCCAAGGAAGCCGTAAAGATCGGGGCGGTGGACGAAGTGGTTCCACTCGACAAGATCGGTCAGCGATTACTTTCTTTGACCTGAGAAGCGGACTGTTATGATGGGGTATCTGAACATGAAAGCAGAAATGATCAACCCGTTCCTGAATGCCGCCATTCATGTATTGCATACCATGGCATCCGTGGAAGCGAAACCTGGAAAACCCTTTCTGAAGAACGATAAGAAAGCCACGGGGGATATCACGGGCATTATCGGAATAACGGGTCAAATCAGCGGATCCTTATCCATTACGTTCACTCTAAGCTGTATCGAGCAGATTGTCGGCAGTATGTTCGGCGAGGAAGTTCACGGAATGACCGACGAAATTCGGGACGCCGTGGGCGAACTGACCAACATGATCTCCGGCGACGCCCGGAACAAACTATCCGAAATGGGCGTCAACCTCAAGGCGGCGTTGCCCACCGTAATCTCCGGAATGGGACACGTGGTGAAACACATCAATGCGGGACCTTGCATCGCCATACCCTTTGAGACCCTTCACGGATCGTTTGTCGTCGAAGTCAACTTTGAAGGCTGAAGCCGGTCACCGCTCCGGATGCAAACACATTCTGAGTTCCGTGAGCGTCCGCTCCATCCGCGCCAACCCTCTGCTCACCTTGTCCATGTCCAGCTCAGAGCGAAAGCCCGACGTGTACAAATCCACGAGGCCTTTCACCCCGGAGAGATCGTTGGCTAACCGATGGACGATCCTGCGCGCCTCTTGAATCCTTTCTTCGCTCATTAGAGACCTCTTCCGGGAATCCATTCCTCAGAATACCGAGTAGCGGGGAAAAAAGGGTTTATATCGGTCAAGTTTGACGTCTGCCGGTCGATTGGGTATTGTAGAAGAAGGTGTCGCAGGGTTCCATCCCGAAAAAAGACCCCTTATCCACCCGTTGCTAAACAGTATTGCGGGCAGAACCGGTTAACCGCATTCCTCCTGGTGGAGGAATCGATCCGTGGGAGTAACCCAGTGAAAATCGATCAGGACCTTCACCGAGTATCCGGCCAGGGGAAACTTGCCAAGGAACAGCCCCGGGAAAGGACGGAAGAAAGCTTTGCACAAGCCCTCACCGAAGAAACATCCCAGAGCGTCACCCAGTCCAAGAAGCCGGACTCCGTTGGAGCATCGGTTCCCCCGTTGAATGCACAGGTCTTCCTTCCCCTTTCATCCGTCCATTCGGCGACGACGCCCAATCGGTCTCGTTCCGAAACACTGGGCCGCCTGGAGCACGTTCTGGACCTGCTGGATCAGTACCGAGAGGACTTACTGGACCCGGCGAAATCATTCAAATCCATGGACACCCTCATGGGGGAACTGGAACGCCAGGTCGGCAGACTGCACGAGCTGCTCGGAAGTTATCCGGAATCGGACGAGTTGGCCCAGATTATCAACCAAACGGCGATTCAAACTCAAGTGGAAATCATGAAGTTCCGGCAGGGAGCCCTGCTGTGACCCTGCGCCGGATATTCCCTTGACGCCGTGATTCGTGGATCAGCGAAACTTCGAAACTCCGGTCCTGGGACAGTCCGAGAGAAGAGGGCATCGGCTGCACCATGGCGAAAGAGGCTTGCATATCGTCTGACCGAACTTGACGAGAAGCTCGTTGATCTCCAACCAATACTGAGCAGGCAGCCGCCTCCTGAGCAGCATTTCCGTGGCATCCGGATTCTTGGTGCTCACGTAACCCCAGCGGTTCATAATCCGGTGAACGTGCGTATCCACGCAGATGCCGGGCAACCCGTAACCCAATGTAAGCACCAGATTTGCGGTCTTCCGGCCCACTCCCGTCAAGGAGAGGAGATCTTCCAGGTTCTGAGGAACGCCGCCCCGGAAACGGTCCAGAAGCTCCTGACTGACGCGGCGGACCACAAACGCCTTCCGTCTGTAAAACCCCACGGGATAAATAATGGTTCGAATCTCATCTTCCGTCAGGGCGAGCATTTCCGTCGGCGTGCCCGCTCGTTGCAGGAGATCCCTGCTGGCCTTGTACGTGGTCTTGTCCTGCGTTCTCAGGCTGAGCAGACACGAAACCAATACATGAAACGGATCTCTCTCCCGGCGGGCCACTCGACTCACGGAGGGCATGCCCGCATCCTGGACGGATTTCCGGACGTGATCGACCGTCGAGTGAATATCCGAGATCATCCGAACTCCTAAAACGGGTAGGACTTGTAACCCGCCCGATATTTCTCTATCTTCATGCATCCATCGAACCCTTTATTCGGAAGCCAAAGGATCCGGAACATGACCCCAATTTTCCGCAACATTTGGATATTCTTGGTTATCTTGCTCTTTCTGTGCGCAACCGGCCTTCGTAGCGCCGAAGCGGAGATCACATGGCGGGAGTATAAGACGGGAATGGCCCAGGGCAAGAAAGAAAACAAGAAAATCCTGGTCAAATTCTCCGCCCAGTGGTGTACCTACTGCAAGCAAATGGATCGCACCACCTTCTCGGATCCCCATGTAACGGCCTATATCAAGAAGTATTTTGTTCCCATAGAAGTGGACACGGATAAGCAAAAAGGACTGGCCGTCAATTACCGTGTATCGAGCCTTCCCCTCACCTGGTTCCTGACCCCGGAAGGCGATAGGCTCTATGCCGTGCCCGGTTATGTCGCCCCCAAGATGTTCCTGTACCTGTTGGAGTATGTGGGGGAGGACAACTACCAGAAAGGAAGCCTGCAGGATTTTTTCGAGCGCAGGAAGTGAACGGAACGCCGGGCTTCGCGTCTTTCTCCAAGCCGCTGCAAATCCCGTCCTTTCCATGCGGGAGCGAAGCCCTTTTCCAAGTGCTCACGCGGGCGGAACTCGAAGGCCGCCGGTGAGCAAACTCCCGTGCCTGCGGACGCCCACTCACGCCGGCCGGAGAAGCGGAGCCCCGTCACAGTTTGTCCGAAAACCACGTGGGAGTCATTCTGATCAGGTAATCGTTGATTTGAGCCAACCGGTCGGTAAAGATGAGAATTCCCACGAAGATCAGCAAAATCCCGGCGAAAACGTTGAAGATCGGCAGCCAGTGTTTGAGACGGTTCAGCAAGGGCAGGAAATGGCCCACGGCCAGCGAAGCTCCAAAAAACGGCAGCGCCATCCCCAGGGAATAAGCGCACAGCAGCACGATTCCCTGACCCGGATTCTGTTGAGTTCCCGCAATCATTAAGATGGAGCCCAATATGGGCCCCACGCAAGGCGTCCAACCCACGGCGAACGTGATGCCCACCAGTGTCGTCCCCAAATATCCGGCCGGTTTATTACGAAGGTGAATGTTGAACTCCTTCATGAGGAACGTCAGCTGAATTCGGTGGGAAAAAGCGATGAACAATCCGAAAAGAATGATCAGCACACCGCCGACCTTCCGGATTACCTCACCATAGTCAAAAAGGAAGCTCCCGACGACGCTGAACGAAAATCCCAGCCCGATGAATGCCAGCGAGAAACCCAGAATGAAGAACAACGAGTGCATCACCACCCGCCGGCGATAGACAGGCTGCTGTTCTATGGCGATCTGGTCGTAGCTCAAACCCGTAATGAAGCTTAAATAGGAAGGAAACAACGGCAGAGTGCAAGGAGAAAAGAAGGTCAGAACACCGGCCGCAAACGCAATGAACACCGTAACATCGGTCACACTGCCCCCTGTATTCCAGAAGAACACCGATTGTCTATCACGGAATGATGATCGCTACTTGGACGGTCCGGAGGCGGAATCGCCCTCCCCGCCCGCACCGCTTTCCGCCGAATCACCGATTCGGCACGAGTTTCTCATTCAGGTATCGAAACCCAACTTGGGCAGCACGACAGCCTGCAGCAATACCCAAACCGCGATCACAACCACCAGAATCAGCCATCCACTCATGGATCTATTTCCTCCAACACACGGTTGAAGCTTCACCCTATCTTCAACTGAATCCCGAGGAACCTCGGCAGCTCGATGCGGGGACTTGCGTAATCCCCGCATCCCGGCCGCTCCCCGAGCCTCTCGCGAACACGGAAAAAAGGCGTTCGGGATCCGACGCATGGCACCGAACACATCGAACATCCCCTTCCTTGCCCAAGGAAACCAGTACCTCAAACCGATGGGAACACTGCCTGCACCGATACTCATATAACGGCATAAATGAAATTCCTCCTCACGTTCCGTCCTCCGGATCTATCTGTCCTAACTTACCTTTAGGCATTTTTCGTTCGTCTTTCAAGTGTCCGTAGCCCATTTCCGAAGCACGGCGTCTCCCAGATGCTTCCACATCGCATCCCGGCTCAAGAATCCGGGAACGATGCATCCCTGGGAAATCTCCCATGTTCTCTTACCAGGCTGTCGAAAAAACGCGATCTGCGGTATTGCGCTTCATCCTTCGTCATTGCCGCGTACCGGTTGTAGCCCTCATTCCTCAGGATGCGTGCGCCGCGCCCGTTGATAACAGCCCGGCGGACATCACTCTCCCTCAGGAGTCCACAGAAGCCTGCCTTCAGGCCGGCAGGACGAAAGCGCGGCCAATAGATTCGGCCACGCGCCTCTGCCTCCGACATGCAGCCAACCGCCCACATGCACCAGTCTTCCTCCACCTCGACTCCGCAAACCGGATCTCAGCCTGAGGATTCTGCGACGCATGGTCCGAATCCGCCGGAGCCATTCCTGTTCGGATTCACCGGTAAGGCACAGCAACTCCGCGGGGAGTCTCCGCCCGAGCTCAAACAGGCGGGCGGCGCGCCGGTAGACCCCGGCAACCGCTCGATCCAACGACACATCCTTCACACATCGAAGACGCCGGATATTTTCTTCGGACACGAGTTCGAGAAACAGCCCCAACCGGGACCGCGCCGCATCGGAATCATCGACGCACACCACGGGTACCCCGTGTTTCTTCCCGAATTCCAGGCTCGCCGCGTACTCGAAAGGAAGCTCAAGGTGTCTTCGGATTCGCCGGACAGGCTCGCACGCCAGCAGGCGGGCGGATGAAATCCGTTCGGCCCGGGCTATGTTCCGAACGTTGGCTCTCAAAATCCCATCCAGGTTCGAAGAAAACCTTCGCCGGAACAACAGGGACAGCGGACTGAACTCCACGGATACCAATTGCGGAGCCAGGGATTCCAAGGCCTTGGTAAGCCTCGCTTTCCCGTGAGGGTCCAGATGGACCCCCCCTATAAGTATGAGAGAAACGCACGGGTCATCAGGATCTGTCATCCCGCGTCCCAGGGGCCGGCGCACATCCGCCGCACCCGGAAGCCGATCCCGTTTCCAGGGTGGAAAGGATGGAAAAAGTCACGCATATCCGTCATTCAGGACTGTTCGAGACGGATCACCTGAGAAATCCTTCGCATATCCCGTTTCAACTCCACGAGACTCGAATCCATATCCTCTTCGGAAATTCCGGCTCTCTTGAGGGCATAACGAAATTCTCTGAAACTCCACGCATCCACACCGATACCCGTTCCGGCCAATTTACAGCCCCGATCGGCCAGATAGACAAGCACCGTGTAAGGATCCCCCTGTTGCACCCGTTCAAAATCATGGTGATCGGCGATGGGAACGGAGATGGACGCCGGGAGGCCCCATTTTTCGGCCGCCTCGGCCCCCACTGCGGCATGATCCATTCCCAGCACTTCCCGCTCCGCTTCGACGAACGTGTATCCATGCTCTTCCACGAGCCGGACGATATCTTCAAATCGGTCACGCACGAAGGAATTGAGTACGACTTTGCCGATATCATGCAGCAGTCCCGCCGTAAACAGCGTGGCCGGATCCACCCTTGATCCGCCTTTGCTCAGAATTTGAGCCAGCAGTCCACACGCAACGGAGTGCCTCCATAACACCCGGGATCGGATACCGTATCCCGAAACATCCTCGTTATAGAGACTCAGGGATCCACTGATCATGACAAGCTCCATAACCGCGCCCAGCCCAAGCAGGGTAACGGCCTGCTTGAGGGAGCCGACCTGCGTCCTGAATCCGAAATACGCCGAGTTGCACAGCCGGAGCACGTTGGTCGTGATATTCGGATCGTATTGAATGATATCCACCACATCCTGCGTGGACGAATTTCCGTCCTGTATGGCCTGCAGCGCCCTCCCGGCGGTCTCGGGAAAGGGAGGAAGGGTCTTTATGGAATGCAGAAGGCTCTCCGGCGGCATGGCGGAACTCTTTTCATGCGTGAATATGGAAGAGACGACACCTGTTCATGGCGCTCCTCCCGGCCCGTTGATACACCGTATTGCGGGCGGATCGGCAAAAAACGATGAGAGGCGACGCGCGCGAATCCTGAGGAATGAGGCGTACACACCGTACACGGCAATGACGAAGGATGAGACGTCACGTCATGGGCGTGATAACAGATCGTGCTTTTCAACGACCTGCTACGGGAAAATCCCGGAGCACGGGTCCCCATCTCCCCCAAACGAGATCCCGGGTACCGGATCCACGGAATCCCCTCCCCTGGTCAGGTCGGACCAGAACATCACCGGGGCGTTCCGCCGCAAAGGCTCTCCCGCATCGACTCCAGGGCGGAGGGAGACGAAATCAGCCCGCATAGGTCATCGGAGGCCTCGGCGCCGTGTTCCGCGCCCGGACCCGAAACATAAACGGCTCGTCCCCGGTGTCCCGACGGAAGCACCAGAGATACCGGCGGAAACTTCGAGTCCGTTTCAGCCGCCCCGGAGGCCGGATCTGCTTCCACCAAGCACCCGGCCGCGTTCAGGATTTCCCGGGCATCGGCTCCTACGATGATGGTAAGGCGGGCCCGGAACTTCTCGATCAGTCTCCTAGTGTGCCGTTCCATACAGGCCGCCGCGGCTTCCTCGACTCCCGTTCCATGTACGGACTTGCAGTGGACCAAGGGCATCACGATGCAATGCTTGCCGAGTATTCCGAAGGAATCGGAATAACCCATCCGCCGGAGAGTCCGCGCGTCCAGAATGTGAGCGGCGGCCGAGGCCATGCGCGTCCATAAAAGATTGAGAACTCCCCTGCCTGGGGATGCCCCCGGAGATTCGAGGTAGGATAGAAAATCCCCCGGGCATCCTCCGTTGCGTCTCTCTATGGACACATTGCCGAAACTCAGCAGGGACTCGCCGGCATCCGGAATCCGGAAGACTCCCAACCGATCGGCGAACCGGCGCGTGTAATAACTTCGGTAGGAGTCCAGATCGTGGCTGAATGTGGGAATATTCCGTTCTTCCTTCCGAAACGGGGCGTCGAGGACCAGGAACATCAGGGGAATACCGCCACCGGCTTCGGCCCCCGGAATCTCGGACGACTCTACACCGCTCCACGGCTCCGGCAAATGGAACTCGGACTTCGCCCGAAGCCCGGCCTGTTCAAATTGGCTCCGAACCAATGAGGAACACGGAGTGCTCCGGTTTTTCAGCGAATCCATCATGAGCGGACATCGCCACAGGAACTTCATTATGGGCGCCTCTTCGCCGCGCATTCGTTCGGGAAGCCATAGAAACCCAAGCTGAAGGCGGGCGGGAAAGTCAAAACGTGCGAGATGACGGTCCTCAGGTCTTGTTGGAAATGTACCACAACACCGGAACATTCACAACTCCGTAGCGCCATACGTTTCTCCGGAGAAAACGAGGGAAGGGCGGATTCAGTACAGTAAATACGGTTTCCCGTGACGACGGCGCCGGGAAAAACCCTCGGATCCGGTGGACTTCATCGGCTCAGGGATTACGGAGAAAGAAATCCTCGAGGATCGTTCGGTTTGTATCGGATAGATCGAGGAACTCCAATCCGACTCCAACGGCGGGTGGATTGAGCAGGAGCCGGGTAACTCGGGACGGGATTTGCAGGCCATCGGGTATCGAGGGATGTCTCAAACAGACCTCCACTTGCGGAAAGCCGCGTTGGTCGAGGCTGTTCGACAATCTCAGCGGTTGTGCGCCTTCCAGATACATTCCCCCGGCGCTCAGGTCTCTGAGGATAAACACCTGGGTGTCGCCCGCCGCCAGAAGGCTGCAAGGCACGGGAGAAACCAGCTTTCGCCTCCCGTGATTCCGCTTCTCGGAAGATCTCTCCACTCGGGAGGAAACCGTTCGCTGGTTCAGATAGTCCGTAATAATTTTCAATACGAGGGAAGCGGCGCAGTCACCATTCCTGTGGGCCGCCTGCCGCAGATCTCTACGGACGGAAGCGGGCATACGAAACGAGAACACGGGATCATAGCCCACGAGAGCCTCCGGTTATGGGAACCATGTCGAATACCTCCATTCTGTATCAAGCGGTATTTCATGAATCAAGACAATTCGGCTCATGGAGATAAAATACCGTCTATCCGATTAGGTATGGAATGCTATCGCTTGACAGTACCTAAAGATATCATCTTGACGGTTGCAGGACTCCTTAGGATAACCTACGGAGCACCTACCCGAACATACCTATTCGCACCGCGTATTGTACGTACAGCACCTATACAATATATCGACCACATCCGGGCGCCATAGAAACAGCGGGGCAGTCGTCTTCGAACAGGGTTGCGCCAATGTCTCCGACGCTCCAGGGGACGCCGGGATACCGGATGCCTCGAACTTCCATGCCCGAGCGGCTCCGCCGTACCTGCGGCGGATTCTTTCGACCGGGCCTTCCATCCCCCATACGCGATTCCCGGCGCACGGATGCGGCGATCCGATTTTCGAAACGCCGCATCCTCTGTTCAAGTTCAACAATTTGTGCTATGGTTTCTGTCCGGGCAGATAGGCGCGTGCCCCGTAACAGCCCGTTGATAAACTGTATTGCGGGCAGGCCGGTCCAAAACGATGAGATGCAAGCCACGCCTTGGGCGTGGGGCGAATCCTGAGGAATGAGGCGTACAACCCGTACGCCGCAATGACGAAGGATGAAGCGCAACGACGCAGATCGCGTTTTTCAACGGCCTGGTAAACGGCGGTTGGGGGGGAGATACCCATTTTCAAGTTGATCGCACAGAACAAGAAAGCCCGGGCCGATTACGAGCTCTCGGACATCATCGAGGCCGGCATCGCTCTGCGGGGAACGGAAGTCAAATCCCTCCGCATGGGGAAGGTGAACCTGAAGGACAGTCATGTGCGCATCGAAGGCGGCGAGGCGTTTCTGCACGGGACTCATATCAGCGCCTACCCCTTCGCGCATTACGACAACCACGACCCCGAACGGGACCGGAAGCTCCTGCTGCACAAGCGGGAACTCAAGCGCCTCACGGGCAAGATACAGCAGAAGGGATTCACCGTGGTCCCGACGCGGCTGTATTTCAAGAACGGCAAAGTCAAAGTGGAAATCGCTCTGGCCAAAGGACGGAAGGTTCACGACAAGCGCGAGGAACTCAAACGCCGGGCGGAGCAGCGGGACATGGAACGGGTCATCAAGCAAAAGGTGCGCTGATCCGTCGGCCCTTGACAGTACAGGCCGTCGAAACCCGATCTGTGGTCACGCCAAGGGCGTGGCACTTTATTCTTTATCATTGCGGCGCACCGTATCCAGGCCTCATTCCTCGGGATTCGCCACCCCGAAGGCGTGGCTTGCATCGCATCGTTTTTGAACGGCCTGCCTGAGGAGGTTTCGTTTAACTTTTGACGCCGGTTCAAGGTCAAACTATATGCGGTAGTTCAGAATGAACACGCAGGCGCATATACCCAAACTATTTCGTATAAGAATTCAACAGAAGGGGGCGAAACGGTTTCGACGGGGATAGGGAAGCTTAAGTTGCATGCCGAGTTCCTGTGCGCTCGTAAAAAGTGCAGGGCAAAAACACAACTGCCGATAATTACAACTACGCCTTAGCCGCTTAAACGGCTGACGTTCTCTGGATTCACTCCCGCGGGGTCCCGAGAGCGCCGATTAGCGGGATAGCCGCCCGGAGGGCCTGCCGGCCGCCGCGGCGAAACGCAGGCAGGATAGTCCCATGAAAATCCGGTCCCCGGGAGTTTTATGGGGTGAATGCAATATGGGGAACAAGCATGTAGACGCTTAAGTGGAATGTTTCCGGACGCGGGTTCGACTCCCGCCGCCTCCACCATTTAGAAAAGACAAACCCGTCTCTCTGGGGTCATTCTCCGGGGTGAC